>Ga0065719_106941_pt1 | contig 9899 bp, 11 predicted proteins | sample GBSCel85sediment_FD_59106 | JGI IMG/M metagenome (GOLD analysis project Ga0065719, IMG submission 59106) | Hot spring sediment microbial communities from Great Boiling Spring, Nevada - Cellulolytic enrichment CS 85C v3 (version 3) | ecosystem: Environmental > Aquatic > Thermal springs > Hot... | reverse complement strand
TTCTAACCCAATATGTTATTATTTGCCTATTATTCCATGCAAAATTTGCTGCTGCAGCCATAGCTTGCCAATATTTTTGACCATCCTCAGAATTAAATGGAGCATAAACTAATTCTCTATCAGGTAATTTTTTCACAATATCTCTATACTTTCTTGTTAAAAGTGCTATATAATCAGAAGCTATTTGGTGTCCAAAACCTCTAGAACCGGTATGTATCATTACAGTTACTTGTCCTTCTTCTTCTATACCCATTATTTTTGCTATTTCATGATCATAAATTTTATCTACTACTTGTATTTCTAAAAAATGATTACCTGAACCTAATGTTCCTAATTGATCTATTCCTCTTCTTATAGCAGTTTCGGATACAGCTTCTATACTAGCATTTTCCAAAGTTCCATAAGATTCTATTCTATACAAATCTTTTTTCCAAGCATATCCTTCCCTTTCAGCCCATTTTATACCTTCCTCAACAGCTTCTTTAAATTGCCCAAATGATAATTTTAATTTCCCAGTTTCTCCAACACCGGCCGGTACACTCTTAAATATAATATCAACAAGTTGTTTTAATTTATCTTTTATTTCATTATATGTCAGATTTGTTCTCAAAATTCTTACCCCACAGTTAATATCAAATCCTATACCACCTGGTGTTAATATACCTTCATTTATATCAAATGCTGCAACACCCCCAATAGGAAAACCGTATCCTTCATGCCCATCTGGCATAACTACAGCAAATTTTTGAATACCCGGTAAGGTAGAAACATTAATGGCTTGTTGTAATGTTTTATCTTCTCTCATTTTTTCTAATAATTTTTCAGAGGCATATATTTTAACTGGAACATTCATATTACCTTCCTTTGGTATTTCCCAGATATAATCGGATATTTTTCTTAATTTTATTTGCATAAAAAATTACTTTAATTTAAGTATTTAAAACTTGTTATTTATGTGTGTTTCTCTACTAAAAATAGCGTAGTGATTATTAATAACGAAATGGCAGCTAAAATACTTATTTGGAAATTCATACCACTTAATAAATTGCCAATTATTAAGCCCAAACTTCTGAACAAGTTACACACTCCTAGTTCTTTTTCATATTTTTTTAAAATCAGAGTATTGGAAGAAAACACAAACATACTCCAGCTAATTCCGGAAAGTATCCAGAATATTGTAAAAATTATTAATAAAATTTTGAAATCTGTTATTGAAGTTGTTAAAAATAATAGCAAAAACATAAGGATTCTGGTAATCAAAGAAGTTCTTAACTTTTTTCTTAAATTATCTTCTTTTAATATTCTGAAAGTAATGGTAGAAACGGTAATTGAAACAAAATTATAAATAAATACAAAGTTTTCAAAACCTTTGCTTTTCATATATGGTATTAGTTGAGCAAACACCAAACCAAAGGACATGAAAATCAAAAAATGTGTTAAGTGCATTTTTAATATCTCGGGTTTCTTTATTTCAACGTAATGAAAATGTAAACTTAAATATTTTGATAACATTCTCTCTTCTTCTACTATAAACTTTTCAATTAACGGAAGAATACCAAAATCGCTTAGGAAACTTCTTATAAATTCTATTATAAGCTCTTTCAGAAATAAAATAATAGAAGCAACCACAAAAAGCAAAGAAAAGATAAAAAGAAATAAAATAATTTGTTTTGTAGATAACAAATTTTGTAATATAACTCCTAATCCTAATCCCGCTAACCACGATAAGTTAGAGTAGAATTCTATACTTTTAACCTCTTTGTAATAAGCTAACAAACCATAATACGTAGCTGGGTGAAAAAAAGAATATAAAAAAGCTGCTAGATAAACATATGAGCCCTCTTCAAAGAAAAAGAGTATAAAGATGGAGAAAAATATTCCTATAACCCCTAGGGTAGAGATTTGAATCTTATTAACTGCCTTAAAAGAATACGTTCCAAATATTATATGTGACAGCAATCCCCCAGCATTTATTAGCGCTATAAGCAGGCCTATTTTCCATTGCAAGAACCCCTTTTCTAAGGCATATAAAATTATAAATATTGACAAAATAGCTGCTAAAATTTCTGAAAAAAATATAAGTATTTTCTCCTTCATTTAAAGAATTTTTCAATAATTTCTGACGCTTTATCTTTTAATGCAAATCCAAAAGCAATACCTATTGCTATTGAAAAAGATAAGACAATACTAGCAAATAAAATTATAAATAAATATATCAGTATTGTCGTGTCTATTCCGATTTGATTTAAAGCAATTACAAGCAATACATAAGCTCCAATAAATCTTATAATTTTACTTATAATCGATTTATATTTTTCTTGAATCTCCAGGTTAGAAATAATTTCTTTTTGAAGAGCTTCAAGAATAATAAAACCAGCAACAAAAATTAGTATCCCAATGAATAATTTTGGAATAAAATTTAATAAAGAATTTCCTATATCTTCTAAAAATTTTACTTTAGTTGAAATTAAAGCTTCTCCTATAAAGAATAAATATATATACCATTTTGCAATATTAGATAACAATGAAGAGGCCCCTTTTTCAAATATCTTTATTTGTTTCATTTCTAACCATTTATCCAATCCTATTACGTTATATAGGAAAAATCTAACTATTAATCCTACAGTTTTTCCTGCGATATAACCTATGATAAGTAAACCTATTGGATAAACTATGTTTAATAAATATTCAAATGAAAATTCCAGTGGTGTCATAAAGCTATTCTATACAAATTAAGATATAAATTTTTGACTAGCCCCGCGGGGATTCGAACCCCGGTCTCCGGGACCAGAACCCGGCATCCTAGGCCGCTAGACGACGGGGCTATTATATTCCATATATCTTTTAAATCAAGTTAAATTTTACGGGAAGACCAAAAATTGGGTTTTATTAGAAATAAAGAGAGAACGTTTTGATCTAAAATTTTATTTTTGTAAAAAATAAATATTGAAATGCTTTAAATATTTTTTGTATTAAAATTTTATGAAATTGGAATACAAATACGTATCGGTTAAGGATATCCAGAGGGTTTTATTTTTAGCTGAAATAGAGAGTAGAGAAAATTTATTAGAAAGGATAAAATCTTTTTCGCAGGACATTGCTAATAGATTAAATAGTAAAATCTTATTTGAAAAAGAATATGAATTTCCCTCGGTTCAAGAAAAAATAAAAAATTATACTTACGTAGCTATATTGTCTTCATCACATATAGTTATAAGTACATATATATCTTCAAAAGAAAAATATATTGATGTAGATATAACATGGTGCTCGAGAATTAACTTATCAAGAGAGGAATTTGTTAACATATTCAAAAAATATTTTGGTAAAATAAAAAACGAAAAATTTATTTTAATAGATGGAGAATTTAATATTAGACAATGATGAAGGCTTTCTCATCAGAGAAGTGAAGATTTTGCCGAGTTCTGATATAAAAACTTTATTTTAAAAGTTTTTTATATGGAAATTTTATCAGTTAAAGAAGAGCTTGGGAAACAATTAGAAAAAGCAGGTTATGGTATATTTAATCATTCTGCAGTAGAAATATGCCATTGGACAAAAAAAGCATTAAGAAACAAAGGTGTTTGTTATAAAAATGTTTTTTATGGTGTGAAAACCTGGGGTTGTATGCAAATAACACAAGCTGTTGTTTGGTGTACTAATAGATGTACTTATTGTTGGAGACCTAATACAGAATTCGATCCTTACGTAGGAATTCTTCCAGAAGATAAAGTAGATCCACCAGAAATAACATTAGAAAAATTAAGAGAATTAAGAAAAAAACTATTAATTGGGTTTTTTGGAAATCCCAATGTTAATAAAGAATTGCTAGAAAAAACTATAGATAAACCAACACATATAACTTTTTCTTTATCAGGAGAACCACTCCTATATCCCTTTGTTCCAGAAAGTATTCTTTATATAAAGAAGAATTGGCCTTGGGTAAAGTCTATATTTGTAGTAACTAATGGCTTGGTTCCAGAAGCTTTGGAAAAAATGATAAAACTAAATGCTTATCCCACACAATTGTATATATCATTTACAGCACCTAATGAAGAATTATACAAATATATTTCAGTTCCTTTAATTGAAGATTACTGGGAAAGATTTATAAAATCTTTAGAAATAGCATCAAAAATGAAAACAAGAAGAGTAGTTAGAATAACTTTAATAAAAGGTATTAATGATAATAAAAAATATTTTGATGAATGGAGAGAATTAATTGAAATACTTAATCCACATTTCATTGAAGTAAAGGCTTTCATGCTTTTAGGATATTCAAGATTTAAATTGAAGGCAGAAAATATGCCTAGTCACGAAGATATAGTAAATTGGGCTAAAGAATTTGTAAAATACTTAGATGGTTATGAGTTTTGTGATGATCATAAACCTTCTAGAGTCGCTGTTATAAAAAATAAAAATCCTGGTATGGATATAGATCCCTTAATACGCTCTGTAGAACCAAATGTTTAGTTCTAAAAGTTTTTTATAAATAGTATCTGGGTGCGAATCTACATAACTTTTTATTTTTTTCATTATTTTGTCCCTTTCTTCTTTTCCAAAGATTTTCATAATTTTTTCTAAATCTTTTTCATGAAATCCTTTATCTATAATCTTTTCTAATCCTTCTCTAGATTTTTCATATTTTTCTAAATCTTTTTTATCCTTTTCTGTATATCTATAAAACTTGAATAGCAATGAAAACAAAGCGAAATTTTCTATATATACAACTTCTATTATAGAATTTCTTCTAATAATTATATTATTTTCTGCAGCAATAAGAAAATATATTCTTAAGTTTTGTTTTTCTATTTCCGTATCTATGTATCTGTACACACCAAATTGGTTAGGAATTTTTATATTTGGGCTTTTAAATTCAATCACATAAATATCTGGTGGTAAAAATCTATATTTATACTTCTTTTCTGTTAAATATTCTTCTATTTTGTTAGTTTGCTCTAACGTTTTTTCAGAAGTTTTACATACAATATCTATTACACTGCTTACATAGTAATCTTGATAATCTTGCTTTTGATTTCTTAGTTGACGAATTATCTCTATGTTACCAACAATAGAACAGTTGTCTATAAGTATTTCGTCCAGATCTATATATTTTTCAATATCTTTATACGGTACTCTACATCTAGCTAAACCTTCTATAAACCAAGTATTATGCTTCTTCACTTTCTTTGCAAGTTCTGATAAAATAGGCAAATATTTTTGTATATTTTCTATGTTATTAGCGTTGTTTATTAGATATTGCATTTCAGGATTGCTCAATATTTCCTCTAAACGTCTTGACATATAAAATAGAAGAAAGAGTTTATTTATATTTTTTCTTTTTGTTATTAAATATAAAAAATATAATGTTAAAATATGGGCAAAAAAGAAGTATTTACAAGAATAGATGAAGAATTGTATAAGAAAATAAAAGAAAAAGGATATAAAATATCTGATTTAATAAAGTTGGGTTATGAATATAAAGAGAAAAGCGGTGATATACTTACTGAAGAAAAAATAAAAGAGATCATAAATGAATTTAAAAAAATATCTGAGGATATTAAAAAAACACTCCAAATATTTAACATTATTAAGGAAGAGATAAATGAAATAATAGAATATATATCTTCTTCTAAGTCTAAATTATTGTCAAAAATATTACCATCTAAATATGATTTTGCAAGAATATTAGATGAAATAATAGAAAAACTAGAAGATTTAAAGAAAAAATTATAATTATCTTTTAACAAATCTTATTTTTGGATGTTTTCTATCTTTTTCAGATATTTTTAATAAAATTTTTTTTAATGTCTCGCTATCTATTTTTGTTTTAATTTGGCCAGAAATTATTAATTGATATAAAAGATAAATAGTTTTTAACCATTTATCTTGATGTGCTATTTTTAGATTATTTAATCTTTCAAGGGCTTCAGCAGTTAAAAAGGGTTTTATAGTAGCTTCTATAACTTTTATTTGTTCTAATATCGTTTTCTCATTTTTAGCTTCTTTTTCCATAAAGTTTAAATTTTAAAAAAGTTTTAAAATGTATTAAATTATGGCTAAAAGAAAATTCTTAGGAAGAAAATTGAGATATGCTAAAAAGCTTAGAGAAAGGTGGGGATTACCTATATGGATTGTATTAAGAAAATTTGGTAGATTGGTTTCTCCATTGAGAATAAAAATTAAAAGGAGTTGGAGAAGAGAAAAAATAGGCTTATAGAATTTATTTAAAGTATTTATAAAACATAGCAAATCCTAATAAAATATTTGTTGCCCATGCAATAATAGTAGCCCATATAGCACCTATTAATCCTATGTTTAAGATTAAGATATAATCTAAAATAGCATTGATAATTGCTGTTATTCCTATAATTAAAGAAGCATAGTGCGGTTTTCCTTTTAGATTAAAGATATGCGTAAAATACGAAAAGGAGTTTAATAATAATAAAGAACTTCCCAATTCTACTAAATCTACAGCAGCTAAGTATCTTTCTCCATAAATAAATAAAATAAGTTTTTCTGAAAAAGCTCTTACAAATATGTAAGCTATAGAACTTATAACAAAATTAACAAGGAATATTTTAGGCAAATTTTCTTTTATTGTTTCTATATCCCAACTTGCAAATCTAGGTAATAGTATACCTTGCAAACCTGTTAGTATTAGTAATACCCCAATAAAGGAATTTGTAATTGCATAATATGCTACACTTATAGGATCCAATAAACCACTTATTATCAGAAGATCTAGCCAACTATATATAGATGTAGCTATTACAGCCAAATTTAATAATGATAAATATTTTAGAAGTTCTTTTACCTTTATTTCTACTTTTTTCTCTACTTTTTTAAATAAATAATCATATTCCTTTTTCAAAAACATTATCATAAAAGCTATTAAAATAGTATATGCCAATAAGAACCCAAATATACTTCCAAAAAATCCTAAAAATAAGGATAATGTGGATATTATTATTAATTTTAATAAACCTTCTAGGAAATTTATATTTCTAATCATATCAAATCTTTCGAAAGCTATAAATGTATGTTTAAAAAGAGTCNTGCAAAACTAAAGCAAATGATATTATAACAGATATTATTACTAAATTGCTAAGATNTTTATCTTTTAAAAATATAGTTGCGATATCTTCTTTAATAAAATAGAATATTGGTAATAGAAGTATATTAATTATAACTAGCAATTTTATTAATTTTCTAAAATAAATAGTATACTCTTCTTTTTTATTAGATTCTTTAATATATTTTACAAGGGCTATTGGTACACCAAAATTCGAAAAGGAAGCTATCAAGAAAGCTATAGAAAGGGATATAGTATATATACCAAAACCAGATGGTTCTAAAATTCTGCTAAGGAAGACTACTAATAAGAATGAAAATATTTTAAATGAAATTATCCCAATTTTTTCATTTATGTAGTCTCTAAATATTTTTTTATTAAGTACTGAAAAGTAATATCTTATTGCTATTGAAAGCAGTCTTCTAAACATGTAAAATATTGAAGGAATTCTTATATGAGATTTCCTAATAGAATACCAATCAATAGGTATTTTCCTTATCTTTAATTTATTTTCCTTAGCATTCAATAAAAATTCTGTATCCCAGTTCCAATGATTCTCAAGAGCTTTTATTTTTAATACTTTACTTTTTCTAAAGGCTTTAAAACCAGTTTGTAAATCCGAAATATCCAAAAATAAAAGAATATTTGCTAAAAAATTATAAACTTTTGATAAGAACCATCTAACAAAATTTTCTCTTTTCTTTCTTATTCCAATTACTACATCATAATTATCTAATTCGTCAAAGAATTTTTTAATATTCTCTAAATTAGTTGACAAATCGGAATCTATGAAAATTATTTTATCATATTTTGCTTTTCTTATTAAGTACATTATAGACCACCCTTTTCCTAATCTTTTTTCTCTTAAAAATATTCTTACATTTTTATACTTCTTAGCTATTTCTTTTAGTATTTCTTGAGTTCCATCAGTGGAAGCATCGTCTAGTATTAATATCTCAAATTCATCAAAGTTTTCTCTTAAATAATCATAAAGCTTTTTTATAGAATTTTCTATTATTTCTTTTTCATTCCTACAAGTTAAAATAACAGAAATCATACTAAAAGAGCAATTATTAATATAATTATTTGTAAGATAGCTAAAAATAATACAACATCAGTTTCTTTACAATAACCTTTTATTTTTCTAACAACTCTTACAGCTAAATGTGTTGTACTATATATTTTTTCATAAGGTTCTCTTAAATTATTTTGCGGATCTGGTATTGCAAAATTTTCTTTATAAATCCCATCTTTTAATCCTCTTAAAAATAAAATTAGTTCTAAGAAATATAAAGAGAATAAAATTATTCCAAATTTTTCCATATTTCCTACAATAACTAAAGAGCCAAATAAAGCTCCAATAGCATATGTAAAAGAATTTCCNGGAAATATTTTTGCAGGATATTTNTTNAAATATAAAAAAGCTAATAAAGAAGATATTATAATTAAAGAAATAATAACTAAATAGTATTTTTCAAGTAAGTAAGATTTTATAGCTATTCCTAAGAATAATAAAATACCCATTGTTGCTTCTAAGCCATTATATCCTGCTATCATGTTAAAAGCATTAGAAGCACCCATAATACCAATAGGTACTAATAATAATGGATATAAAATTCCAAAATCTATAGTTCCTAAAAAAGGTATTGTCATTTTTGTCTCACCCATTTTTAAAACCATTAATGGTAAAGCAAAAGGTAAAGTAAATAATGGTTTTTGCCACGGTTTTAATCCTTTTTTCCAACCCAATACATCATCAAATAAACCTAAAAATCCTGCTAAAATAGTTACAATTAATATAGATAAAATTTCTAAAATATTTGTCTCTGTTTTAATTATATATGACTTTAAAAATAAATAAGTCAAAATACCAATTGTTGTTCCAAATATAACAAAAGGACCACCGGGTTCTGCAACTAAAGGTTTTTCATATTTATTCATATCTTTACTCATAAATCCAAAAATCTTTGCAAGTTCAATCCATCTTTTAGTAAAATAATAAGTAATAAAAAAGCTAGTTATTATTGGAATAAATCCAATAAGTATATTATACATTCCAAATTGAATCATATTTCGGTAAGTTATATTTTTCAGCGCATTTATTTATTTCTTCAAGATTGGTTGCTAAATAAAGACAATATTTATATTCTGGTACTTCAAAGTTTTCTGGAAATTCTACTTTCCATATTTTTAATGGTTGCGCTTCTAAATATAACATTGAATTAATTCCTTGCGCTTCAAATGAATCATAAACCTTTGTAAAACTTTTTGTTTCTTCTTCAAAGAAATATAGTTTTATCCATAAATAATTCATTGCTTTTTGAGATATGAAATATGCAGAGGAAAAAATACCTTCTATAATTCCTGAATAAATTAAATTAACTGATGGAATTATGTAAAGACAACCATTATATGTTGAGTTTTCTATAATAACTTTTTTATTATATGCTGCAAAATATATACAACCCAATCTCAACTTATATGTTTTTCCATTATATGATAAATATACAAAAGCATCTTCTATATTTTCTGGTATTATTCTTTCAATTATTATTTCTTCTTTAAGATTTTCTCTTTTAATAATAGGTTCTTTGAATACTATTTCTATTAAAGATATTATTCCACAATCATATATACCCATTTCCGGTATACATCTTGGTAATTTTGTATTATTTATCCTAATATCTTCATCTAAAAGAAAGTTTCCAATATTGTAAAATAATTTGTTTTCATCTGCAAATATTACAAGGTTTATATTCAAGTATGGTTTATATACGACAGGTATACTTATATTAATCCTATAACCAGAAGGTATGGAATAAAC
>Ga0065719_106982_pt1 | contig 9921 bp, 6 predicted proteins | sample GBSCel85sediment_FD_59106 | JGI IMG/M metagenome (GOLD analysis project Ga0065719, IMG submission 59106) | Hot spring sediment microbial communities from Great Boiling Spring, Nevada - Cellulolytic enrichment CS 85C v3 (version 3) | ecosystem: Environmental > Aquatic > Thermal springs > Hot... | reverse complement strand
GAGGAAGTCGCTAATCCTAATCCCAATAATCCTGCTCATCCTAGTAGCATCAGCTCTCTACGTTAACGATATGATCTCATCAGCTAAGAGAATAAGCGTGAACGTTGAGGGGATGGAGATAGTTGGAGCTAGCTTCGAGAAAGTTACTATAAATGTGACTCTATGCATGGAGAACCCCTCAAACTATCATTACTCAGCTGAGGACGTGAGGTATGAGATATACTTTGAGGAAGCGAGAGTGGGGAACGGGAGCTTGAATAGCATCGCCATTCCCCCTAAATCGAGGGTTTGTGAGAGCGGTCTCATGGACCTCTACTACTCAGGGCTCAGTAAAGCGCTTATGAAAATCCTCCTCGAGGGTAAGGCTGGTTTCGACGTGAACGGGACTATGAGAGTCAAAGCGATATTCATACCCGTCGAAGTGAAGTTCTCAGAGAGGAAGACGATAAAGCTCTAACTAGTGAGGAAAACTCTGCTTAAAATCCATCTGGAGGGACTTCATGCCCACTCAACTAATCTCCAAAGTTCTATAGTCCACTAGCTCAGATCCTTGAGGTACTCCATACCTCTCCGTTTATCTTCCTGNNAGTAGCTTAACCTCATCCTGCTGACAGTTGAAGGGGGAAGATCTCCAATGTCACTCATAGATCCCTTCCTCGAGCATCCCCTCTACCTTCAAGTACTCATCTTCAAGCTTTTCAATAATTTCCCTGCTCGCTTTCCAGTAACCCCTCTTCGAGGCCTCAAGAAGCCTCTTAATTATCTTATGAAATGCCCAGATGTTAGCATTTTTCATCTTCTCTGCCCTCTCAACGTTAAACACGATATTCTCAGCAACGCTCTCCCACATCCAGTCCTCGATCCCCCCGAGAGTTGCGGATAGACCGATCATGTACTCAACTCTGTCAGCTATCTTCGCCACACCATTATGGCCGTGCTCGATCATGGAATCCAGCCATCTCGGATTGATAGTCCTAGTCACGATACCTCTCTTCACAGCTTCTCTTACATCTTCCACCTTAATGGCCTCTCTTGTCGTATCTGCGACTAGGACCATCGGTCGCTGCCCGCTCCTGCTCTCCACGGCTTTAGTCAAACCCCCGAGGAACTCGTAGTAGTGATCTAGATCCGTGATCTCGTAGTCTACAGTATCCCTAACNTGAGCGACGAGTTCCACATTCGAAAGTAATGAGTCAATCAGCCCCTTAGATTCCATACATCTAACTCTCTCCCCATAAGCGAACTTCATACTCTCTATGTACGCGTTCACGAGCTCAGCCTCGCTTCTCCATTGGGAGGACTCTATGAGTTCCGTCAAGCTCGTAGCATATCGACCCTCAGGAGGCCCGAAGATCCTGAGCTTCGCATCCTCCCCATAATCAGACATCTTCTTAACATTAGCTCTCACGAAGTTCATATCATCCGGTTCCTCTAGTTCAGCGACCGTTCTGAAAGCTCTATCCAATAGCTCCACGATGTTATAGAAGGTATCCCTGAAGATCCCGCAAATAGTGACGACAACGTCGATCCTCGGCCTCTTCAGTTCCGAAAGTGGTATGACCTCGAGTTCCCTCACGTAGATACTTCTCCAAACTGGTCTCACACCCAGAAGGTGGAAGATAGCAGCTAAGGTTTCGCCCCCAGTCTTCATCGTCTCGAAAGCCCAGAGGACTACGCTAATAGTCCTAGGATATCTACCATACTTCTTATAAAAGCTCCCCAAGTATTCTTCAGCTATCCTCTCACCTCTCTCCATCGCTGTCTCGGTGGGCAGGTTCGTGGGGTCGAGTTGATACGTGTTCCTCCCCGTCGGATACACTTCCGGCATCCTCACGAAATCTCCACCCGGGCCTGGCTCAATGAACCTACCTTCAAGTGCTCTCAGAATTGCCCCAATCTCATCTGATCTCATAATTCTCTCATAAATCCCCTTTAGGAACTCTAGCGTCTTCAGGACCTCACCTTCTCTAACTTTAAGTCTCGGTACCGATCCCTTGAGGATGTACTCCCTTATGATATCCTTCGCGGCTTCTTCGGTCTCACTGAGTATCTCAGCGTACGTCCTCCCGCTGGAGTCCCTCACGTAGGGCTTCCCCAAGACTTCATCGTAGTCTAAGCCCTCTGACTCGAGGATGAGGCGGTGGAGACTGGGCGTCCTGCCCCTATCATAACGCGCCAAATAGGCCAGATATTGAATGACTTCCTCCACCGATAGCCTATCTCCGAGTACGTGCAACCCCTTAGGTATCAGTGAGCGTTTATACTCCTCTATTCTATCGTAAACTTCCTCCACACTCGATCCCAACCCATATTTACTGGCTTTATCGAGGACTCTCTCCGCGATCTCGCCCGCCTCCTCCCTACCGTACTGCTGAGCATCGAAGTACTCGAGGATCAGCCTCTCGATCTCCTGAAACTCACTATGCAGATCACTTATCATCATAGGGGGGCTCGCGTGGTTTATTATGACAGCATAGCTTCTCCTCTTTGCTATCGAGGATTCCGAGGGGTTCACAGCATGATAAACGTATATATTCGGGATATCAGCTATCAAAATATCTGGGAAGCACTCTGACGATAAGCCCGCCTCTTTCCCGGGTAGGAACTCTAGTGTACCGTGAGTGCCCAAGTGTACGATGGCATCTGCTTGAAATACTCTCGAGATCCACTCGTAGAAGGCTACGTACTGATGATGCGGCGGCAGTTCCTTATCGTGATATATCTTCGATGGATCCTCATGCACACCGCGGGGCGGTTGAAGCCCGATGAATATATTACCGAGGATAAAGCCCGGGATCATCAGAGAGTCCCCGTAAACATTTATTTTACCTGGCGGAGGACCCCACTCCTCCAGAATCCTTCTCACAGCTTCCTCCGGTATTTCCCTGAGCCATCCGATGTAATCACCCACGGGGACTTTTATCATCCCCTCCAATCTCGAGAGAGTCTGGATCCACTTCCCGGAGTTCACAATGCCCTTCGAGATGAAGAGATCCCTCAGCTCCTCGCCCGATGGAGTGATTGGGATGGAATATCCCTCCTCCTTCAAGGCCTTGAGTAACCTTGATAAGCTCTCGAAAACGTTCAAATAGGCGGATCTTCCAATGTTCTCCTCTCCAGGTGGATAATCATAGATGATTATCGCGATCCTCTTCTGATTATTGCTCTTCTTCCTCAGGTTAACCCATCTCGCAGCCCTCTGAGCTAACTTATCTACGCGATCCTCTATAGCGACGTACTCCTCGATAGTAGCCCCATTGACAGCCCTCTTCCTCACAGCGTGAGTGAGTATAGGTTCGTTCCTCCCATCGAGCTCCGGCAGGATCACTGTCGTTACCATCTCCACGGGAGGTATGCCCTGCTTCGAGCTCAGCCACTCTTCGACTGTCCTCGAAGATAAGTGGATCCCGTGTAAAGTAGGCACATCCAGTCTCGAGAGAACTCTCTCCGTAATACTATGGTCCCCTCCGATAGGCCCGCCAGCCAGCCTGAACCAGAGGAAATCTATCAACACTTCAATGATCGGTTCCCCGTCCTTGAGGAAGTACTTCTCGATCGCTAAGTAGTATCTCAAATCTGAGCAAAATACAGGGATCGCTCCAAGTCCGTAGCTCTCAATTTTTTCCGCTAGGAGCTTAGCGGCGGGATAAGATTGATCATAATGATACCCCCCATAAAATAATATTCCTACTTTAGGATAGTCTTTGAGAGGATAATTTTGAAGGTACTGCCCAATATCTGTGAAGACTTTATCCGTTTTGAAGTCCTTGATCCCCATACTCGGTAGGGCAAAGGGCTCAGGTATCTTGACATCCAAGTCGACTTTACAATATTCTCTCAGTAAGAGGAGGAGCATAGCATAGTAGTTCTCCGTGCTCGGCGTATCGTAATATTTCAGCAGTAGAGAGTAATTCCTAGCATGTTTAAGCAGCCCAATGGGAATCTTACTACCTAGCTCCTCAAACCTCTCACGAATCTTCAAGATAGCTCCATAATCCACTCTGCTCCTCCTGAAGAGTTTCCCGATAAGCGGCTTCTCTCTTAATTTCGTGAAGCTCTTGAAGGAGAAGCTCCCGAGTCTCGTGAGACTAATAATATCAGGGGATCCTCCGACGAAAACGACGACTGCGTTCTTTAGAGGGGAGAGCGTTTCGTAAACTATCTTACTTACTCTATCTCCTCCTCTGACATCTAGTAGAACCACTTGGGAACTCCTCAAGTCCTCTAAGAATTTCTCGGTATCTACAAGCCCCTCGTCTACGTCGTAAGTGTTGTAGAATCTGAAGTCGAGGGTCCCCCCGATGGCTTCATTGACCCTTCTAACAGCATCAAAGAGGCACGGCCTGAATTGATAACCGACCATAGTGATTTTCTGCCCGCTCATGAGACCCCCTCATGACACTCAAAACTAAATGAAGCGACTTCTTCACCGAAATAAGGGACCCAAAACTCCGATGATTCCATAGTCGAGACACCTCAGATCCTGTGAACTTCAGCACCGGTTAATTCGGCTATGAGATCGATGAAGGAAGGGGCCGGATCCATAACTTCGGGGGGTCTCGTGTCATATATCTCGAGCTTTACATCCATCCTCTTCAACTTCCTGCAGAGAATCTCTATTTCCTCCTTTATATCCCCTTTAAGCGGCACATTCGCCCTTCCATCGGTCACCAGAATCCCAGTTACAGCAGCGTTCTTGTACTTTCCCTTGAAAGTCTTAGCCATAACAACTAGATCCTTTAGAGCTGAGGAGAGCGGCGTCCTTCCACCAGTACTAACATCATCCAAGATCCTCAGGACCTCGCTGTACCTCCTAGTCGGATGGGCCAGTACATCGCTCTTAGCGCCCTTGAAGCATATGAGCGCGAGCTCATCCCTCTTCACGTAAGCATTTTTTATGAAGTCCATCGCTATCCCCTTAGCTATCCCTACCCTCTTCATCGCAGCCATGCTACCGCTCGAGTCAAGCAATATAGCGCAGAGCCTCTTGGTTCTAGCTTTCCTAACCCTCACCCTCACGTCCTCCTCCTCTATGACCCGGCTACCCCTCAAGGACGCACTGACGATAGTCGCCGTGATATCTATATCGCGAGGATCTTGCCTCGGCGTTATGTAGGAAACAGCAACTCCGCGTGGGTCATCTACGACAGTCGTCTTCACACCTCTCGAACCCCTCTTCAGCTGAGACATATCCTTGAGTTTGAGTGTCCTCTCACTTCCCAATTCCACTTCCTCAGCTCTGAACTTCTTCTCCTTACTTCCAAGTGTAGGAGGGGCTTCATAACTGCTTGCAGCTTCCTCCCTCTTACTTCTGCTCTGATCACTTCCCTCACTCTCAACTTCCCGAGGCTTAAGATCCCTAAGGAGCTTGAGTTGACGGGGCTCCTCAAAAGGTCTCGATCTGATTCTGTGAGGTAATGCGAGCTCTATCGCTACCTCTAAATCCTCGATATTAACTATCTTCCTGCTATCTAGAGCAGCTATCGCTTTAGCAGCTTTCACAGTCACTATCTCAGCTCTATGAGTCCTTATTCCCATCTCCACGACGTAATTCGCTAATAAACGGAGGAGCTCATCTGGGACAATGACTTCATTCAATATCTCCCTAGCCCTAATGATCTTCTCCCTCAACTCCTCTTGAAAAGGCCTGTACTTCTCAATGAATGAAATGGGATCTGATTGAAATTCCTCAACCCTTTTCACAACTTCTACCCTCGTTTCAGGATCTAAGGGTGCTTCTACATTGACGAATAAGCCGAACCTATCTAGTATCTGGGGACGTAGCTCCCCTTCCTCTGGGTTCATGCTCCCGACGAGTATGAACCTCGCTGGATGCCTGACGGATATCCCTTCCCTCTCCACTATGTTCCACCCCATGGCGGCAGCATCAAGGAGGACGTCAGCTACGTAATCTTCTAGGAGGTTCACTTCATCTATGTACAGTATGTTTCTATTGGCTTCCGCTAGGAGCCCAGGTTGAAGGGCCCTTATCCCCTCTTTCAGGGCTCTCTTTATGTCGAGGGTCCCGACGAGCCTATCGACTGTTATGCTGAGGGGTAAGTCAACGACTCTCATCCCTCTCCTCGTTACTTTCAAGCCCTCGCCTTTCACAACTTTCTCGTAGCAACTATCACACATCTCCAACGGATTCCTCGGATTGCACCCGAATGGGCAGTCCGCAACGACCTCTATCTCGGGGAGTAGATCCGCTAAAGCTCTCACGAGGGTCGTCTTCCCCGTCCCCTTATCCCCGCTGAGGAGAACCCCTCCGGACTGTTGGATTCACTGCAGCTATTAAGAGGGGCTAATTTAGCCCTCTCCTGACCGACTATCGCAGTGAACGGAAGGGTGCTGCATCTCTCCATCATAAACTCACCTTCTCAGGCTACGCTACTGCTCGGAGTCCGGATACNCGTGGTAACACTCTTTCACTCTCACGATAATATCAATTTTTATTAAACTTACCGTCCTCTAGTAATATCGAATCCCTCGCGGTGAGCACGTTCGTCAATACCCCTATAATTTTGAGTTTAATCGCGATTTTGGAGAAATTTCTATATCATGGTTCCTCTAGCTAGTAGCTAAGATGCCCATAATTACGCATCAGAGCTCTAAGAACCGGAACGTTCCGGAATGCTAGTGAGGGAGGATCTAGCGTAACTAGCGTATGAGTCTTCGCAGCAAAGCTGCAGAACGGACCTATGGCAGGATTAAGTACTTTACAGCTTTTCACATTTAAGATATTCCTGGTATTCGCTTATCTCCTTTGATGAATCGCTCCTTTAACGGAATTTTCATGATCTCGATATCTGAAAGCTAGCTGATGACGGATGGGCCATTCATACACTCCTTACGGAAGAGGAAGGTGGGAGGATCNCTCTTTGCGCTCATGGAAAGAGCTAGCATCGAGTTATTTAGCTAGATCAGCTGAAGGAGAATTCAGTTCGAGTTCCTCCCTTCCCTTGACCCCTCTAAGGGAAATCGCTCATGCCTCAGCGGGGATTAACTCTTCCAACACCTCTGGGTCTCATGGACTTTTCCTTGGTTCACCGTAAGCTAAAGTTAGGATTTTAAGCGAGGGAGTTGAGATGCGATTCGAACGATCTGATTAGGGGAGCTCCGAGGGATTGAGCCCCTAATTACTGATGCTGTATGTAGTATGAGGAGGTCAGCACAACAATTTTTTTTGTGGGAGGGAGCTCGGGGGTCTTATGGATGTCCTCGCGTTCATAATAGAGGTAGAAGCGATAACAATATCTGGAGCTCTATCTCCAGGACCTCTAACTGTATCTGCAGCGAGCCTCGGGATCAAGAGCGGGAAGAGAGCTGGGTTTCTGATATCGCTCGGTCACATGGCTTTCGAGCTTCCCTTAGTTCTTTTGATAGCTGGAGGCCTCTCAATCGTTTCTCAGAGCTTCAAATCAATCCTCTCACTGATAGGAGGGGTATTCCTCCTCTACTTCGCTTCCACTCAGATCATATCATTGAGGGAAGGTCAGAATAAATAACCTCTGAGGGAGGGGGAAACGCTTTCCTCACGGGCATCATGCTGACAGCACTCAACCCTTACTTCATAATTTGGTGGTTGACAGTGGGGACGAAGTTAGTGATGGACTCGATGCAGTTCCCTATGGGCGTTCTGTTCATGTACATCCTTCACGTCTGGATGGATTTCGCATGGCTCACTCTCATAGCTTACGCATTTTACAAGGGGAGCAGATTGAACGAATCCCTCCTTAAAGCGATAATGGGAATCCTGAGTCTTATATTAATCTTCTTCGGGCTAGAGTTCATATACGAAGNATTCAAGTAGATGACCNTTCTAGAAGGATCCTCAGTAGGGGATGGGTAAATGAGATGAATGCACGCTTCGATCCGAAGGATGATAACTGTACATATTATCAAAGAAGGCCCCTTAAAGGACACTTTAGAGATAGCTGAAGATCTCTTCGTTGAGATATCTGAGGATGGCTCCATAGCTGGTCTGGGAGCGAGAGAACGTACTGAAGAACAGTACATAAATGATGCAGGAGACTTGAGGTCCCTCGATAAAGTTCAATGAAAGAAGTAGCTATTCATAACCTTAGAGTCGCTATCTCCATTCCTCTCTCTCTGAACTCAGCCTAATTACATCAGGTGCCTCATAATTCAACCTCCAGAGACCTCTCTTCTAGTAGGACTATTCCCAGCTCTCCAGTTACGGTATCGCTCAAGATCACTTCATCTAAATTGACGNTTATGTTCACCCNAAGTTCCTTTAGGGTCTTCCCCTCTGCTATCAGCTCGAGTCTAGCTGCAGNTGCGTAGTACGGGGCTATGATNTCTCCACCTCCNGTCCCAAGTTAGCTCAGTANCAGGATGTGGAGGCCATAAATCGAGCTTCCTCGCTAACTCCACTGGGATCACTACATCAGGATCATCGCTCTCGAAACCGCTGTTAACTAAGGCACTCGTCTCAACTGCCCTCGATCGGGTGCTCAACTTGACTCTGACTCTGCACGCCACGAGAAGACCCTCCTCTTCACCATGTATCCTATCCTCTTCTTCTTCGGGGCTCTCTTCCTGAGCTCTCTGATCACCTTGAGTACTTCCTCATCTAACACATGATATCTGAAGTGAACGTCAATATAACCTTTCCCCGACGCTTTGCTTCGATCTAATATTTTTGAGATCTCTTAGGCCCACCTTAGGGGGGGACCTTGGAACCCAGGATGGTGAAATTGAGCAAGCTCCTCTCCTACGTATTGAGGCATAACCCCTCTTACATAGGGATCTCTCTCGATGACATGGGATTCTCTAACGTCACTGTGGAGGAGATCGCCAGGAGGATTTCTGAGAAGAGAGGGTATGAATGGGTCAAGCCCGAGCACATCCTCAGAGTCATCGAGGTAGATGAGAAAGGTAGGTTCGAGGTGAGGGATGGGAGAGTGAGGGCTGCTTATGGCCACAGCGTCGAGGTTGAAGCAGGAGTCCCCGTCAGCGATTTAGCTACTTTATACCACGGCACCACCCTCAGGGCTTGGAGGAGGATAAGGGAGGAAGGGATAAAACCGGGGAGGAGGAAGTACGTGCACTTATCCTCATCAGTAGAAGAAGCTGCGATCGTGGCTAGGAGGCACGGTAAAGATGTGATAGTGCTTGAAGTAGATGCTAGAGCTATGCTAAACGATGGATTCGAGATAAGGAAAGCAGGAAAGGTTTATCTCGTGAGAGAAGTGCCTCCCAAGTATATAATAGGCCTCATAGATATCTCGAAGCACTTGGGCGTGAGGAAATAGTGTTATAGCTATAGGACTACCCTCTCGGGAGCTTTATTTTATTCAGAGAAGCGTATCAGTGAGCTAACTATTTGAACTCGCTAAGAGTGACAACGCTCTTCTCAGAAGTACATTATAGCTAGCTTATCGCATCCCCGAGCCAGTGGCTCAACATCAAGAGTAGCCTCCTCGCCTTAGCGTAGAGGTAACCAGCCAATATCCCTATCAGGACTGAGGAAGGCGGTATGCGCCAAAGGCTGAAGAGCAATATCTGAAGGAATATTGCGGCTCGAACCCTGTCTTTCAGCAGGAGCTCGAACTTAGTGAGTAATAGCCCTTTCGAAAGAGTTCTCGCGTACCCAACTGTGAGAGGCACGACTAATAAGCTATACATAGCTACAGCTCGGGGAATCGCTGAGACCTCTAGAGCTCTCAGCTCACGAGGGCCCGAGCCTAGGCGTGTCCACGTGAGTCATCGAGCTTCTTCCAGTCAGCTCAGGGCTCGGGACCGCGAGTAGGACTCAGCTCTCTGTCGACTGGGATCGGAATCGATCTCCTCCCCCGAGACCGCCGACTGGACTCACTGAAGTGTCGGATGGACGCTAGAGGCCTGACCGGGGGCTCCCCTCACCGAGTCTCCGGACCTCCGATCCGCAGCTCTCAC
>Ga0065719_100315_pt1 | contig 9924 bp, 8 predicted proteins | sample GBSCel85sediment_FD_59106 | JGI IMG/M metagenome (GOLD analysis project Ga0065719, IMG submission 59106) | Hot spring sediment microbial communities from Great Boiling Spring, Nevada - Cellulolytic enrichment CS 85C v3 (version 3) | ecosystem: Environmental > Aquatic > Thermal springs > Hot... | reverse complement strand
GACAACGGAGATGAACAGAAAAACACCGCCAGTGAGAAGGAGGATTCCAACCACGATCCACATAAGTCCCAGCAGGAAGGCTTTTACGGCAAGTTTGAAGGCAGAACCCCCATCTCATGTATGTATTGATGATGATGATTTTTTAAAGTTTTCTGTATTTCCAGCTTCAACAGTTGAGGAAAAACAAAAAAACAAAGAGTGTAGCTCCGCCAACCGACCCGGGATCATGCTTTTCACCCGGGTGTGAGAGGCGGAGCCATTGTAAGTTTCTTTTCAACTTAGTTAAGCTTTGCGGTCTTGGAGAATGCTCTCATAAAAGCGGTGTAGCATGTAATAAATCTTCTGGACTTTCAGTTTACCTATAAGACTTTTGGCTCCTACCAAATGGAAAATATGCTTAAAATTCTACATCGATTCGAAAGCTTTATAGCATACACAGCAGGTCAGTAAAACATGAAGCTTTTTGAACCCATTGAGTTTGGAGGGATGAAGGTCAAAAACCGCATAGTGATGCCCGCTGCTGAGCTAAACTACCACACCCCTGACGGAAGACCGACAGAAAGGCTGTTAAGGTTCTACGAGGAAAGAGCAAAGGGTGGTATAGGATTTGCAGTTGTTGGAATAGCAAAAATTGAACCCCACTTTTTTGGCGGTATAGCTGCTCACTCCGACGATTATATTCCTGAGCTAAAGAAAATCGCCGATGTTTTNCACAAATACGACGTAAANTGTGCTCTTCAGTTATGGCATCCCGGCAGATACGAGATTTCCTTCGACCCCTCACGCACTCCTGTAGCACCATCACCCATACCTCCACCAATCTTCACCAAACGCACACCGAAAGAGCTTACAAAGGAGGAAATACTGCAAATTGAGGAGGAATTCGCGGATGCTGCTGTGAGAGCTAAAAAAGCAGGCTTCGATGCGGTGGAGCTCATAGGCTCTGCAGGTTATCTCATATCCCAGTTCTTCAGTCCTGCTACTAACAAAAGAACGGATGAATATGGAGGTAGTCTGGAAAACAGAACAAGGTTTGCTGTTGAGATTATAGAGAGAATCAGGGAGAAATGCGGTAACTATCCCATTATGATAAGGATTCCCGGAGATGAGTTCATAGAAGGAGGCAACACTGTAAAGGAGATGAAGCAGATAGCCAGGATTCTGGAAGATGCCGGAGTTGTGGCGATAAATGTAATGGCGGGATGGCATGAGTCGAGAAAGCCCCTGACAACAATGCTTGTTCCGAGAGGGGGTTTTGCTTACCTTGCTGCTGAGATAAAGAGTGCGGTAAGCGTTCCTGTCATAGCATCTCACCGCATTAACGATCCGTTTGTTGCGGAAAAAATTCTGCAGGAGGGCAAGGCTGATATGATTGCCATGCTGAGGGCTTTGATTGCCGACCCAGAGCTTCCAAAGAAGGCTAAAGAGGGCAGATTTGACGAGATAAGATACTGTGTAGCCTGCAACCAGGGATGCATGGACATGGTGATGCAGGCACAGCCTGTAACCTGTCTGGTGAATCCAATGGTTGGGAGAGAGGCTGAATTTGAGAATTTGAAGACTGAAAAACCGAAGAAAGTCGTGATTGTAGGCGGAGGACCGGGAGGATGCATGGCTGCAGAGCTTCTGGCGAGAAAGGGACACAGGGTTGTGCTGTTTGAAAAAACTGACAGACTTGGAGGACAGCTCAACCTGGCTGCGAAATCACCTCTGGCTTATGAGTTTGCTGAAGTTGGCAGATACTTCATGAACGTTTTGCCGAAGCTCGGCGTTGATGTAAGGTATAACACTGAAGCTGACGCTGCAAAGGTTCTGGCAGAGGAACCGGATGTTGCAATCATAGCTGTAGGTGCTTCACCAATTATACCGAACATTCCCGGAGTTGAGAACGCTGTAACCGCTTTTGACGTTCTTGCTGGTAATGCAGAGGTCGGAGACAGAGTTGTAGTCATTGGTGGAGGAGGAGTTGGATGTGATGTCGCGGCAGAACTTGCAAATGAGGGAAGGAAGGTCACAATTGTCGAGATGCTCCCAAGGATAGGGCAGGACATAGGTGTCTCCACCAGATGGACGGTGCTGCTGTACTTGAGTGAGAAGGGTGTGGAGATGCTCACGAACACAAAGGCTGTTGAGATAAAGCAGAATGCGGTTGTTGTGGAGCAGAATGGAGAGAGGAAGGAGCTTGTATGCGACACTGCCGTTATAGCAGTTGGAACGATGCCGAACAACGGGCTTTATGATGAACTCAATGGCAGGGTAAAGGAGCTTTACAAGATAGGAGACTGCTTGAAGCCGAGAAAAGCACTGGATGCGACAAGAGAGGCTGCAGATCTTGCTTTGAAGGTCTGATTCTCGGATCTGTTCTTTAATATTTTTCATTTAATTGCAACTCAATTCCAAAGGGGCTTTTTTATTTTCCACTTGGTTGAATGGCTTTGCCATTTAAATAAACAAATAAGGCAAATTTTAAATAAAATCATGGTTAAGTTCGTTAAATGGAGGTGGTTGTTTGGCTTGCATAAGCAGCTGCAGCGTGTATCTGCCAGTATGGAAGCTCAGCAGAGATGAAATCTCCAAGGAGACCGGAATGCCNTCTCTTGGAGGGGAGAGAGCTGTAGCTCACTGGGATGAAGACAGCATAACAATGGCAGTTGAGGCAGCAAGAAATTTTACTGGAAAGTTTGACGCCGTTATCTTTGCTTCAACCTCCCCACCGTTCAGAATCAAACAGTGCGCAAGTTTCATAGCATCAGCGCTCGATTTGCCGGAATCAACTTTTACGATGGACATCACAGATACCATGAGAGCGGCCACTGATGCTCTCATCACAGCGAACGAGTTCGTGGATTCCGGTAAGTTTAAAAGAGTTCTCGTGGTTGCAGCTGATAAAATTCCAGCAAAACCCGGAACACTTTATGAACAGCTTTACGGTGATGCAGCAGCCGCAATTGTGGTTGAAAAGGAAGGGNGAGCTAAAATTCTGGGCTACAGCACCTCAACAAAGCCTCTGCCTGGCTCATGGATGCTGGCAGGTGATGATGCNGTCAGGGACTATGACATGAGGGTTGATGCAAGGTACGGTTACGCTTCAAGCATTCAGCAGGCTGCAATGCCGTTATTTGCAAAACTCGGCTTGAGTCCTGCTGACATTGACAGAATTGTTGCATCTGCTCCTGATCCGAAGAGCTATGAGGGTCTTCTGAAAGCCGTGGGAGCGAAACCTGAGGAGTTCTATTTCAGCAGTATAGGCATTGCGGGCTGTGCGCATCCTCTCCTTCTGCTCGCAACCCAGCTTGAAAAAACCGGCAGAATTCTGCTTGGTGGATACGGGGAGGGAGCTGACGTGCTTGCAATTGAAATAAAAGAGGCAATGGAAAGCAACATCGGTAAGATGCTGGAAAGTAGGAAGGAGATTAGCTACGGGGATTATCTGTTCAACAGAGGGTTTGTTGGCATCAGAGATGCACCTGATCGTCCATCTCTGACGAAATTCTGGAGGGATGAGAAGTCCATTATCCGATTTTACGGGATGAGGTGTAAAAATTGCGGAACTGTCAGCTACCCCATCTCCAGATGCTGCATAGAGTGTGGCGCAAAGGACAGCTACGAGGAGGTCAGACTGGGTGAGAGGGGTAAGGTGTACACCTTCACCGTTGACTATCTTGTCATGCCGGGAAACTACACCGGAGACGGTGTGCATCCGCACTGCGTTGCTGTAGTTGACTTGGATGGAGGTGGAAGGGTTCTGTTCGAGGTTACTGACACGCTGAGAGATTTTGATGGAATTGAATGCGATGCCGTGGTTGAGAGAACCTTCAGACTGCTTTTCGAGAAGAACAACTTCAGATATTACGGATGGAAAGTCCGCTTGCCGAGGTGATTTTTATGAAGGAAATTGCTGTTATAGGTTGCGGTGTTACCAGATTCGGGCACCACTGGGAAAAAGATCACGAGGATTTGCTTGTTGAGGCAACATATGAGGCAATATCGGACGCCAACATCGAGCTGAAGGATGTTGAGGCTGTGTGGTGCGGAACCTTCTACCCTTCAACCGGAATCAGCGGTAACGTTTTCAGCGACACTTTGAAGTTCTTCGGCAGGCCAATAAGCAGGGTGGAGAACTACTGTGCAACCGGAATGGACAACATAAGGAATGCTGCATTTGCCGTTGCAAGTGGTGCTTACGATATCGTGATAGCTGCGGGAGTTGAGAAGCTCATGGACTCGGGCAGCAGAGGTTTGCCCCCAATCGAAGGGATATTCAGCGTTGCAATGCCGGTAGTTAGTGCTCCGGCAATGTTCGCCATGGCTGCCAACAGAGCGTTCAAGGAGTGGGGATGGACAAGAGAAGACTTGGCGTTAGTTGCTGTTAAAAACCACTACAATGGAGCGAGGCATCCCAAGGCCCATTTCAGGAGCGAAGTTACAGTGGAAAAAGTTCTGAAAGCCCCAATGGTTGCCTATCCTCTTGGTGTTTACGATTGCAGCGCTGTCAGCGACGGTGCTGCTGCCGTGGTGCTNACACGCCCTGAAATAGCCAGGCAAATTGTTGGGGATGATTATGCGGTGATAAAAGCGATAGGAATGGCTGTTGAAACCATGCACCCCTGGCATCGACCCTCAGAGAGCTTTCTGAGCTTTCCCGCAACAGTTAAAGCAGCAAAGATGGCATACAGGATGGCAGGAATAGAGAATCCAAGAAAGGAGCTCGACTTTGGCATCGTTCACGACTGCTTCACCATAACCGAACTGATAAACTACCAGGACATGCAGCTCTGCAAAATGGGCGAGGGGGCGGAGCTGATAAGGAACGGTGTGACTGCCATAGATGGAGATTTTCCAATCAACCCTGATGGCGGGTTGAAGTCCTTTGGTCATCCGATTGCGGCGAGCGGTGTTAGAATGGTTGCGGAGCTGACAAAGCAGGTTCTTGGAAAGGCTGAAGGTTTGCAGGTTAAGGATGCTGAAGCCGGATTTGCCCACAACCTCGGAGGGCCTTACTCAGTCGCCACCGTTGCCATAGTTTCGAGACCCTGAGCTCAGACTAAGCTTTCAGGTATATTCTCACTATTTTTCCGCTCTCGCTCTCCAGAGTGAAGGATTCAGTTGTTGCTGGAACTATGCAGGAGTAGCCGCGGTGCAGATCAGCGATCTCCTTTCCCCTCAAAATGAAGTAGCCTTCAGCAGCGTAGAGAATGTTCATCACACCACCAGTCTTAATTTCAGCTGAACCCGAAACTTCCAGAACCTCAAGACCGAATTTCTCAGTCTCTGCCCTTCCCTTCTTGCCCTTAACCTCAAAATCCCCCACCTTCCTTGTATTCAGAACCTTCCTAACTTTCTCGAATTCTTCTTCCTTGAAGAAGTAGGCAAGGGTCGAGTTTGAGGAGACTTCAAGAACTCTCAGGTTTTCTCCACCATGAGGTATGCCGGGTGTGATGATAAATGTCTCGTAGGGTTTCGTTTCAAAGCTGTTCAGGAGGGATTTGATATCAAAATCTTCTTCCTTAAGCTTCTCTTCCAGTTCTTCAATCTTTACATCCTCTTTAAACCCAATGTACGCCTTTCCGTTGTTGAAAACAAGCCATACTGATTCAACTCCCCCTTCTTCCTCCCCCAGACTTTCAGCTGCCTTATCGGAAGGATGAACATGAGCAGGAACGGGATAGGCTGCATCTATCAACCTGACAAGGATTGGGAACCTCGTGAACTTTTCCGCAGCTTTACCAAGCAGATCATCCCTGAATTTTGAGAAAAATTCGAGCATGCTCATCTGCTGACCTTTAACGAGAACTGTGGAGGGGCGTGATGGGTGGGCTGAAAACTCCCATGATTCGCCAATTCCTGCCTGTCTGAATCCCTTCAGAAGAGCTATCCACTCCCCTCCCCACGGCCTTTCAACCAGATTCTCCTGTGCCTGAAAGATAAAACTCGGAAGCTCCATGCCCACTGTTGCCACAAGAATATATAAAACTTGTGGGATAAATAAATTTGTCAGATGNGTAANNTCNCAGCAAAATTTTGCAAGTTAAAAAGGCTTCTGAATCGTTGAATCCGGAAAAACGGCAACCCTCTTCTTTTCTCTTCCCACTTCCTCAACCATCTCCTCCAGAGTCCTCACCCTAACAACGTCCTCATAAACCTCAAGCCACGGCTGCTTTTCCTGATACTGCGAAACGAATACAACCTTCCCAGCTCTCTTGAGAGTGTCAGGAGGTGGAAGGTAGAGAAATCCACCCCTTCTCCTCATGCCCCATCTTCCGTGGATGTAGTGGCTGATCTGGCCTAGTTCTGGAGTTGCAGACCAGAACGAGAGTCCCACCCTGTTTCAGGCAGATTGCCGGCCAAGTCGCTATTGCAGCCTCGCTCGCCTTGCTGTATGCATTGGAAATAACAACATCAAACTCAAATCCCANCTGGGTGGCGTAGTGCTTCCTTGCCACCTCAACTCCCTTCCTCTGAGCTTCAATGATATCTCCGGCAAAGACGTGGGTGTTTCTCCTCTTTGTATTCACAAGCGTGTTCACTATGAAGTCGAACCTTGCCATCCTCGCTGCTTCTTCGGCATCCTTTCGCATAACATTCTCTTCGTTCACCCTCCCGTAAGCCATCTGGCATGTAGGGTGGAGATCTCTAACGGCAGTTGCAGCGCTCCAGCCTCCTATCACACCATGGTTGTAAGCTATGCTCCTCATCCCCGCAACACCAGGCAGAACGATCTTAGCTCCACCGCTGTACCCGAACTGGGGATGCGGGAGAATGCATCCAAGACCAATTTTGAGAGAGTAGCTCATCACTTCCGAGTTGACCTCAACAGGTGTGCCGGCAGAAGTTTCGCCAAGATAATCAAGATTAGCAAAGGGATTGTGGTTGAAAACGGGATAGGTCTCAACAATCTCCTCACCCAGTTTCTTGACNAANTCATCTCTGTCGTAGGTTCCATGTGCTCCATTGGCGCAGATGAAGGTTATTTTTTCATCCGGAACTCCTCCCCTCTTCAGCTCCCCGATAACAGCCCTTGAAATCTCCTCAAGTCTTGTTGGTCTGGTCATATCGTCAAAGACTATAACAGCCTCCTTGCTTTCATCAGCAAGACTTGAAAGTGCTTTCTGTCCAACTGGCTCTCTTAACGCCCTTATAATTTCCTCTTTCCCAACCTCACCCAGAGAATCTCCTGCCATCCGGAAAACGCTCACATCCCAGCTTTCCGGCGGCTCAAAAATGAGGGGGGTATCGCCATACCATATGTTGCTTGGAAGCTCAATCATGTTTTAAAGTTATTTTTGGTATAAAAAGGTTGCAGCTTTTAATCCATTAAGTGCAAATTTTATATTTCTTCCCACAAGCTGGGGTCAGGTGAGTTTATGCCGAACGTGTTCGTTGAGGAACTTGTTCACACTCCTATTGAGAAGCAGATCATCGAAATAGTGGAGAGAAAAGGTATCGGTCATCCAGACAGTCTTGCTGATGGGATGGCAGAAGCAATGAGCAGAGAACTGAGCAAGGAATACATCAGAAGGTTTGGAGCGGTTCTGCACCACAACACGGACGAGACGCAGATTGTAGCTGGCAGATCAAACCCGCAGTTTGGTGGTGGGGAGGTCATTGAACCAATATACATTCTGCTTGTCGGCAGAGCAACGAAGTTCTTTGACGGGGAATGCATTCCGACAGATAAAATCGCTCTAAAAGCTGCCAAAGACTACATCAGACAGCACATGCATAATCTTGACCCCGAGCTGGATGTGGTTTTCAATGTAAAGCTTGGAGAGGGGAGNACAGACCTTCAGGATGTTTTCAGGAGAAAAAGTGGAGGTGTTGCACTTGCCAACGACACCTCGTTCGGCATAGGGTTTGCCCCCCTTTCTGAAACTGAAAAGCTTGTTTTAAATGTGGAAAGGAGGATTTACGAGGAATTCAGAAAAATGAACCCGGCAATAGGAGAAGATGTAAAGGTAATGGGTTTGAGAGAAAAGGACAGAATATCCCTGACAATTGCCGCAGCGCTCGTTGACAGNTATGTCGCCAGCATCAAAGAGTACGACGCGATAAAAGCGGAACTTCAGGAATTCGTTAAGGAAATCTCTGCCGAGTATACTGAAAAGAGTGTGGAGGTTTTCATCAACACTGCCGATGATTACGAGACCGGATGTGTTTACCTTACCGTAACCGGAACCTCAGCCGAGAACGGAGATGACGGAAGCGTAGGAAGGGGTAACAGGTGCAATGGCCTCATCACTCCAGGAAGACCCATGAGCATGGAGGCGAGCAGCGGTAAAAATCCAATAAATCACGTCGGNAAGATTTACAACCTGCTGGCAAATCAGATTGCATCAAGAATTGCTGAAGAGGTAGAAGGGATTGAGGAGGTTTACGTNAGAATTCTGAGCCAGATAGGGAAGCCGATAAACGAGCCCAGAGCTCTGAGCATTCAGATCATTCCAAAGAGCGGATATGATATATCAAAGATGGAGAGGCCGGCAAGAGAGATAGCGGAGGAAATGATTGCCAACATTGGCAGAATAACAGATATGGTGATTGAGGGGAAGGTCAGAACTTTCTGATAATATTCCGGTAAATTTTTGCCGTTCGTGTAAAGCTCATCCACGTAGACGAATTCATCTTCACCATGCAGATTTCCTCCGCCCGGGCCCAAGTAGAAAGCGGGAACCCCGTGCTTCCTGACGTGTCTTGTGTCTCCAACACCAAGCGAGAATGCAGCCTTCGGTCTTAATCCTTCCTCAATCACAGCCTCAGCAATAATTTTCAGGAATTTCACATCATCTTCCAGTCTGACCGCATCGCTTCTAACACCGTAAGGCTGCAGAAAACCCTCCACTTTAAACTCCACATCATCAGCATGAAGCTCCCTTCTGACTTCCTCAATGCTGATCCATGGAGCAAACCTGACGTCAGCGTAAACAGTACATTTCGGTGCGACAACGTTTCTCTTCACACCTCCTCTGATCATTGATGGATTGAAGACCGCATGCCAGCTTTTAATCACGAATTCCATTCCAAGGCTCTCGAAAATTTTTCTGTATTCTCCGTAATCACCCTCAAGCCTTCTGAAGGATTCAACCCTCTCAACTATGTACCTTGAAGCTCTGAAAATTGCCCCCTCTTTTGCATCATGCAAGGCTGTATGCCCTGAATTTCCCCTAAACTCAATGTCCAGAGCCAGAACAGCTGCCTGTAAAACTCCAATTGTGTCACTCCCGGTTGGTTCACCAACAATAACCGCATCCGCCATCTCCCTCTCAAATACATAACCGAGCCCGTTTACGCCACCAACCTCTTCGTCAGAAGTGAAAGCAAGTTTAAGGCCGCATTCAGGCTCTATCTGCGCTGCCGAACAGATGGCTGCCACGCATCCCTTGGCATCACAGCTTCCTCTTCCGTAAAGCTTTCCATCAACCAAAACAGGATTGAGCAGCTCATCTCCTGACGGAACTGTATCAAGATGGGATGTGAGCATGATTTCAGGCTTTCCGCTGCTGATGTAAACGACAAGATTATCCTTGCCTTCCTCTTTTGTATAAACTTTCTGATTAAAGGATGAGAAAAGTTCGGAGAGATATTCCACTACCTCTGATGTATTTCCTGGCGGGTTGCGAGTGTCCATTCTTATGAGGTCCTTTGTTATCTGAAGCGGATCCATAAAGTTAGATGGGGAAGTTAGTTATAGCTGTTACTGATTTTAGAGTTCCAGTAACTGCTTGGAATAGCTTCTGAATTGGATGGGTAATGACTTTTTTCGGTCNAAATCTTTCTTGTGGAGATTTGACTCATGCAATGTTNGAGAACATAACTCTTAAATACTTCCGATACTTATTACTATTATGAGAATTTTAATTGCCGATGACGATCATGATATTCGTTGCATCCTGAAATCCATCTTGGCAAAGAACGGTTACGAGATCA
>Ga0065719_103703_pt1 | contig 9965 bp, 8 predicted proteins | sample GBSCel85sediment_FD_59106 | JGI IMG/M metagenome (GOLD analysis project Ga0065719, IMG submission 59106) | Hot spring sediment microbial communities from Great Boiling Spring, Nevada - Cellulolytic enrichment CS 85C v3 (version 3) | ecosystem: Environmental > Aquatic > Thermal springs > Hot... | reverse complement strand
TTGAGCTGCTGTGACCTCTACAGCGACACTCAGTGGGACAGGTGTTTAGAGGATAGGGCAGTCTCGCTCGCGTGCATGCGCAGGGTGTGGTTGCTCTCGACTCNGTGACTTCATTATAGGGATCTAAAGTGCATAGTAGCAGGTCTTTAAACATATGATTTTTTTAAACATTTTATCAACACTCATACATGCTTAATTGGTAATCAATACAGTTTTATATACTTCTTATAAACTTATTCTAGTCTCCGTAGCTTGTCGTAAAATACTCGAAAAACCTTCATAGCATGCTTCTTCACCGTAAAATTCTTGGTAAGCATACTATAAACACTTTCGAACTTAGAGGAAAACTTATTATATATCCTTCATCACACCTACTTCTTGAAAAAACGGTGGAGAAAACAGTTACAATAGCTCTGATCTTCCTGATAGCTGTACTAGTGCTCTCTTTATTCTCCAACTATCCCCCTGCCTACTCCCAACCTATTGCTGGTGAGCCCCTCACAACGTTGTTCAACAACATCAAGTCAGCGCGTGCGCGGTACGCGTCAAGTGAGGGGGATGAGGGGACTATCGGATTCCGGGTTCTCGGCGAGGAGAGTGTGGACGGGGAGCCTGCCTGGAAGTCTGAGTGGGAGCTTACTGCAAAGGGTAGCGAGCCTGTGCACGCCATCATATGGGTTTCGAAGTCCACTGGGATGGTGGTTCAGGCCGAGATGGGTGGAGAGGTGCAGAGGGGTGAGTTTGCTGAGCTGATGACGGCGCCGCTTCTCGCGCTCTGGAACGTGTGGTTTATATCCCAAGCTGAGGCGTACACTCCGGAGCAGATCGCCGAGTACGGGNTTTCACCCTACGGCAGGCTTTCCTCCACCACCGAGTTGATGTCGATAGGTCCGACTACGCTTTGGGTCTACAAGATAAGCTGGGAGGGGTTCCCAACAGCACCGGAACATTTGAGAAACAGGTGGGACTTCTGGTACGCTCCCACCAGCTTCGGCATGCTATTGGTGAGGGTTAGAGTGGAGACCCTTGACGGGTCAAAGTGGTTTATCACGGAGCTCCTATCGGTGGAGCTGACTAAACCTCAGCAGCTCCCCCGTGTAGTCGTCAAAGCCGAAATCGACAAAAACACGTCTACAACCGGGTGAGCAGGCTGTAGTTACGGTCGAGTACGCAAACCAGGGCAGCGCTGTAGGCTTNGCCAATATAACTCTAGCTGTTGACGGGGAAGTGAAGAAGAAATGGTTTATTGCTCCAAAGCCGGGGGAGACAGGAACCTTAACTCACTCGCTCTCGTTCACGAAGGAGGGCAACTACACGGTCCGAGTNGGCAATGAAACATTCCTGGTGGTAGTTTCAGCTGCTAAGCCTAAGCCGGCCAAGTTCGAGGTGTCAGAGCTNGCAGTAAACCCGAGCTCGCCGAAGCCCGGTGAGAGAGTAGAGATCTCGGTAAGAGTTACGAATACAGGNGGTGAAGCCGGCTNGTACGAAGTCGTGCTGAAGGTCGATGGGCAGCCTGTAGACACGAAGTCTGTGAGGCTGGAGCCGGGAGCCTCCACGAAGGTGACCTTCTCCTACACCCCACGGGGCGGGGGAACATACGAGATCGACGTCAACGGCTTACGCGGAACGCTAACTGTTACTGAGGAGGAGAAGGTGGAGAAGCCCGAGGAGAGAGTAGAGGCGGGCATACCCTGGCTTCTCATCGCCGCTGTAGCCGCTGCGGTGGTCATAGCAGTCGTAGTCGTAGTATTGCTGAAGCAGAAGATCAGGAAGCCTTCGCCCTAGCCTAAAAACCACGTTTTTCCCCTTCTGCTAGTGGATGCTCGAAGCGCTGCCAGCTCTCTCAGTGCTGACCACTCCTTAACTTCTCGAAGATCTTGGAGATAAGTGAGTTAAAGGACTCGAGCTGTGCCGGTATTTCCTCCCTTGAGGCCCATGGGTCTACCCAGCTGATGCTAAGCCCCTTGGACGAGAGTGTGTAGGAGAAAAAGTCGGCTACGCCCTCCTTTGGCTTGTACTCGGTGTTACCGATGCTTCGCAGCTCCTCCAGGCTTCTACGCAGCTCCCTCATATCCTCTTCATCCAGCCTGCCTTTGATGACTTGGGTTTTGGAGCTTAGCTCGGCTTCCCCGTCTGGGTACACTACGAGCTTGTCGGCGAAGCCAGCTACACCACCGCTCCTCGTGTAGACTAGGAGGGGCTCCCNCTCCCCCGTGTAGAGCAGCAACATCAACAAGGTCAAGGTCGAGATGAGGAAAAGAGCTATCGCCCACTTACGCGCTCTCATTGGGCTACTTGCTGCCGAGACTTATATAAGCCTACTTCTACACCGCGCGCAGCCCATAGCTCCTCGCCCCCAGGCCGTGCGGTGTGGCTAGGCGCAGCGCCCCTCTAGTTGCTCTGGAGCGGGTTCGTAAGGCGCTTAAGTTGGAGCTGGCCGCGGCTCACAGGTATCGCGGGCGCCTGGGCGGCTCGGGTGGAAAGCTTAAATGCGGGGAAGCCGCTCCGTGACCATGTGGGAGCTGAACTAGACTGGCAGCGGCTCGAGGAGGTTGTGACGAGGGCTGTGGCAAAGGCTAGGTCAGAGGAGATGCGCGAGGTAGCGGAGGCGGTAAAGCTGCTGGCGGGCTACATGCGGGAGGGCTTCGAGAAGACTTTCAAGATCCTTGAAGGGCACNCCAAGATTCTTGAGGGGCACACTAGGCTCCTGGAGGAGCACGGCAAGCGCCTNGAAGAGCACGNCAAGCGCCTNGAAGAGCTGACCAGGGCGGTGGGCGAGCTCAAGGTGGCTGTGGGCTCGCTTGGGAGGAGATGGGGTAGGGATCTCGAAAGGACTGTGCTGGAGCTGTACAGGCATGCTTTAGAGGAGAGAGGTATTGAGCCTGGGAAAGTGGAGAAGTTTGTGTACACTGACCTCAGGGGTGAGTACCTCGCGAGAGGTGCGAGAATCGAGGTGGATGTGTACATCCACGATGAGAGGGTGTACTTGATCGAAGTGAAATCGCACGCAGAGCTGGAGGACGTGGAGTGGTTCTACCGTAAAGCCGAGATCGTGGAGAAGATCCTCGGGAGGAAAGCCGAGAAGCTGATCATCGTCGCGGTGAACATCGATAAAGAAGCCCTGGAGAGAGCAGAGCAGCTCGGCATCGAGACNGTCTGCGGAACGGTTATAGAGTAGTTTTACGCGTGTTGCTCTGAGCTGCCAACAACGAGCGCTCCAGCGCGCACAGTAGTAAGAAGCTGCTGGGGCGGGGAGAGAGGTAGGAGGGAGCTCGCGGTCCGACAGCCCCACGGCGCGCACCGAGCGCTAGTCCCACCCGTTTGAACCTTCTTCTTCGCTTCCCGCGGTGCTGGGCACGGAGAGCACTTTTATAGCTGCTGGAGCGCTACCCGCTAGGTGTTTGCTCGCGCGCTGGCTGCGAGAAGCTGTGAGCGTAGTAGGTGGTGTACGTGGTCTTGAGGGTTGAGGATCTGCGGGTGGAGGTCGGTGGGAGCGAGGTCGTGAGGGGGGTTAGGCTGGAGGTTGGGGAGGGCGAGGTGCACTTGCTCCTGGGGCCCAACGGCGCCGGGAAGACCACGCTCCTCTCAGCGATCGCGGGGCTGCCCAGGGTCAGGGTTGTTGGGGGTAGGGTGCTGCTCGGGGGTGTGGACGTGACCGGCTTGACGGCCACTGAGCGGGCGAGAATGGGTATCGCGCTCGCCTACCAGATCCCGCCGGAGCTCACAGGGGTCTCCCTGGAGAAGCTGGCCGCGCTGGTCGCCGAGAGGTTCGGGACCTCTAAGCACCTGGGCGAGCTGGTGGAGCTCCTCGAGCTGAAGCACCTCATGGGCAGGGATGCCTTCAGGGGGTTCAGCGGTGGGGAGAGGAAGAGAGCAGAGGTCTTCCTGACAGCGCTGCTGCGCCCCAAGGTGGCTCTGCTCGACGAGCCAGACAGCGGGGTGGACGTGGACAGCGTCTCGCTGATAGCCGAGGCTCTCAGGTTCATGGCGGCCGAGTTCAACTCCGCGCTCCTCGTGGTCACGCACACGCGCATGCTGGCCGAGCAGCTCAGAAGCACTACTGCGCACGTGCTGATCGACGGCAGGGTGGCGTGCAGCGGCCCTCCCGACGAGATTCTCTCGAGGCTCGCCAGAGGGGGGCTTCTCCGAGGTCTGCGCAGGCGTGGAGTCTTTAAAGCCGGAGCGTGGAGGCTAGCGGGGTGTTCGGCCGGTGATGCCTCTGGAGGAGAGAGTCCGGGCTGCGCTGAGCAAGCCCGCGCCGCTAGGCGTGGATGTCGACCTTTCCAAGTTCAGGTTCGGCGAGGCGCGCATCACCGTAGGCGAGCCCGACGAGGCTGTGGCAACAGCCGCCAGGGAGAGAGTGGGTATCGAAGCCGAGAAGGCGAGCTACCTGCAGGTGGGGGAGACGGTCTTCGCGAGGGCTATGGCGAGGAAGCTAGCCTCCCTCGGCGTCGTCGTGAAGCCTTTGAGGCAAGCCCTCGAGGAAGACCCCCTGGCCCGCAAGCTCTCGTGGAAGCTAGTCGACCCAGCGGCAGACAAGTACACGGCGCACGCGTACGCCTACGGAGGGGAGCTGGGCTACTACATCTACGTGCCCCCGGGCGTGAGGGTGCCCTGGCCGATCTACACGTGCCTCAGCCTCTTCACGGGGGACGAGGTGCAGTTCACCCACAACATTGTCTACGTGGACGAGGGCGCTGAGGCTGTGGTGACCACGGGCTGCCTAGTACCACACGGTGTGAGAGGTGGTGTGCACATAGGCATCTCAGAGTTCTACGTGGCGAGGGGGGCGAGGCTTAGCTTCGCGATGATACACGCCTGGAGCGAGGGGGTGTACGTGAGGCCGAGGACCGCCGTGAGGGTGGAGGAGGGCGGGGAGTACCTGAGCTACTACGTGGTCTACAGCCCTGTCGCCTCCATCCAGACCTACCCTGTGGTCCACCTGGGCAGGGGCGCGAAGGCGAAGATGGTCTCTGTCATAGCGGGCATGGGGGGCGGGGAGTACGACATAGGCGGGGGAGCGGTGATAGAGGGGGAGGGAGGGTCAGCGGAGCTCATCTCCAGGGTCCTCGCCAGGGGCGGGGTCAGGGTCTACGCAAGGAGCTCGATCGAGGCGAGGGCTCGCGGCGCGAAGGGCCACATCGAGTGCATGGGAGTGCTGCTCGACGCCGCGTCCAGGGTAGAGGCAGTCCCCGTCTTAACCTCCACCGTCGAGGAGGTTGAGCTCACGCACGAGGCAGCGATCGGCATGATCGCAGGCGAGAAAGTCGAGTACCTCACGTCTAAGGGGTTCACCGAGGAGGAAGCCAGAGCGCTCCTGCTGAGGGGGTTCCTCTCAGCCGAGGAGAGAGCCCTCCCAGACGCCCCTGCGCCCCGAAGTCAGCAGGATCATCGACTACATAGTGAGACACGCCACAGGTTAGCGCGCAGCTCTGCACACATATTTCTCTAGGCAGAGAATAAGCTTTGGATCAGTTCTCGAGAAGAAAACGGTCGCTCCAACACTATAATATAATATATTTTACGTAGAGATAGCGCTCGAGGGGCAAGCACAGCTATTGACTTTTGCAGACCGGGAAGCATCGGCACCCGTGCTTCTGGAGGTTTTCCAGCGCGTCGAGCGCGCTGACCGGCTTCAGCCACTCGCTCGCCTGGAGCTCTTCGAGCAGTTTAGCGTACTCGCGCCCGCCCTTCATCCTGACGCTGTTGTCGTGCCAGAGCAGCGTGGCGACGCAGCTGCCCGACTCTCTGACCTCCCTGAGGAGGCTCATCACGGTCTCTACAACCCTCCCCGGCTTCACACCCCAGTACGTGAAGAGGAAGGCGTCCATCACCGTTATGGGCAGCTCCACCACCTCGCCGTACAGCAGGCAGCCTGAGCTACGGGGGTTCGGGGCCTCCCTCGAGTAGCATAGGCTGCTGTCGAGCCTAAGNCCGACCTCCCGGAGCCTCGGCAGCACCTCTGGGTTTAGCTTCAGCATGTGCGCGCGCATGCACGCAACCTCCCTCCCGGTGACAGCCTCGAGAAGCTTCTTCTCCTCAGCTATCCCGGCTAGGTCCTCGCCGATGTTCGCGTGGAGACCTACCTCCCACCCCCTCCTCACCAGCTCGGCTATCACGTCGCTGTACTCCTCTGCTGTGCTCCCGTCATCGTATACTGGTCGGAAGAAGAACGTGGACCTAACGCCAGCTCGCTCCTCCCACTCCATCAGAAGCTCAACGCCGTAGTATATGTTCTCGCCCCGCTCGAGGAAGCTCCTCTGGTCCTCCGGCTCGAACCTGTCAAGCCTCCTGAGGACGTGCTCCCTCGGGGGCCCGTGACGGGGCCAGTCCACGTCATGCGTGAGCACCAAAAGCAAGGGCTGCTCCACGGCTGGTTTCAATCGAGAGCTTTTTTAAATCCTCTGCTCCGTGGAGCTAGGGACCCTTGAGCGGGGAGTGCGTGCTGCTCGCATCAGCTGCTTCGAGGAAAGCCCTTGCCATAGCGAAGTCGCTGAAAGAGGTCCTAGGCGTCAGCGTCGCTGGTGCATTTCACACGAGACACCCCTACCTCTACTCCAGGGCCTTCGCAGAGCGCATCCTCCACCCCTCCACCCGTGGCTCGAGCGACTGGCCCGCCGCCGTTCTGGAGGCAGCCCTCTCGCTGGGCTGCTTCGCCGTGATACCCGTGGACTTCCTGGACGTGTTCGCGCTGTCGGCGTGCAGCCGNAGCTTCGAGAAGAGGGGTGTGCTGCTGGTAGCCCCGCCCTTCAGCAGCGTCGTGCTGGCCTCCGACAAGGCGAGGCTCCCGGAGATCTCCCAGGGCATCGCGCCCACCCCCAGGCAGATCGTCGCCAGTGGCGGCCTCGAGGGCTTGGACGCGCTGGAGCCCCCACTCGTGGTGAAAGACCTGGGGGACGCCTCGAGACCCACCTACCACCTCTCGCGCGAGTCCGCAGCTGAAGAGGCGCGGAGGAGGGGTAGGTGCCTCGTGCAGGAGTTCGTCCCGGGGGTGGGGCGCGGCTACTACGCCGTGGCCGTTGACGGAGAGCCTCTGCTCGAGTTCACCCACGAGAGACTCGTCGAGTACGAGCCCGCGGGGGGCGCTAGCCTCGCCGCGATGGGGCCGGTGAAGGACCCCAGGCTCTACGCGATCGGGAGAGCCGTCCTCGAGAGGCTGAGGTGGACTGGCCAGCTGATGGTCGAGACCAGGCTCGACTTGGAGACAGGCGCCTATTACCTGGTCGAGCTGAACCCGAAGTTCTGGGGGAGCCTCGACCTCCCTGTGAGCCTAGGCTACCACTTCCCCGCTGTGCTCCTGGAAGCCTTCGTCCGCGGTGCCNAGTCGGCCAGGGAGCTGGCTGCGCGGCTGCGAGTCAGGGAGGGTGGCTTCTCCTGGGTTCTCGACGGCTTCCGCTACCTGGTCAAGGTCCCGGCGGCATTGGGCAGACTTGCCAGGCTGGGGGTGAGGAGGGAGTACCGGAGCGACGTAGACTTGCTCGACCCCGCCAGGGTGGCTGCGCAGCTCGCCAGAGCTCTTTCGAGGCTCAGCGCGGAGCGGGAGCGCTGGGTCTCGCGGCTTGAAGCCGCCAGGGGCAACCTCAGGCACTGGGCCGCCATGCTGCACAGTGCGCTGGCAAGGCAGGAGCGCGCCTTGCTGCTGGACTTGGACGGGGTTGTCGTCGACCTGAAGGTTGACTGGCGCGCGGCCTACGGGGCTCTCGTCAGGGAGGGGTACATGCACAAGTGGGAGAAGCTGGCGGAGGCTTTCGAGCGGTTGTGGAGGAGCGACAAGACCCGGTACGCTGAGGCGTCGAGGATCGTGGAGCGGTTCGAGCTGGAGGCTGTGGACAGGTCGGAGGTGCTGCTCAGCAGCGAGGACTTCGAGCTGCTCAGCAAGCACTACCGAGTGTACATCGTGACAAAGCAGCCCGCGAGCGTCGCCACCCGGGTGCTGGAGCACATTGAGTGCTCTCGCTACGTTAAGGGCGTGGTGGGGAGGGACAGCGGCTTTGGTCCCCGCAAGCTCCACATGTTCGAGCACCTGACCTCCAAGCTAGGAGGCGGCGGGCTCGTGCTGCTCGACGACAGGCTGTCCAACCTCGTCGAGGCTCTGCGCAGCGGCGTAGTCCCCCTGTGCGTGACCCGCGACCCCTATCGCGCGGCCGGCTGCCTGGAGCTGGGTATACCCCCAGCCACCCCACGCGAAGCGGCTAGGGCTCTAGCCTCGCTGGCGATGCAGCTGGACAAAGCTCGCGCAAGCGCGCATTCAGGCACGCGCGCATAAGTCTTAAAGTGCATCACCAGCAGCTTTCTTGGGTAGAAGTTGAGCAAGAAGCTGGAGGAGCCCTATAGGCAGTTGCTCGAGAAACTGGTTAGAGTTCTGCATGAGAAGCTCGGAGGCAATCTTGTCTCGGTGGTCGTCTACGGGTCGGTGGCTAGGGGCGAGGCTAGGAGGGACAGCGACGTGGACCTGCTGGTTGTAGCCAGGAACCTGCCGAGGAGCAGGTTTGCGCGGCAGGATCTCTTCATCGAAGTCGAGGAGGAACTCGAGGAGGACTTGGAGAGGCTCGAGGAGGAAGGCTACCACATAGACTTCTCACCCATCCTCCTGACGCCCGAGGAGGCGGCGAGGACTAGACCGCTCTACCTGGACATGGTCGAGGACGCGGTCATCCTCTACGATGAGGGCGGCTTCTTCGCGGGCGTGCTCGCGAGGCTGAAGGCGAGGCTCGAGGAGCTGGGTGCTCAGCGGGTGAGGCGCGGGAGGCGGTGGTACTGGGTTCTGAAGAAGGACTACAAGTGGGGGGAGGTGGTGGAGCTGTGAACAACCTTGAGATGGCGAAATCCTACGAGAGGCAGGCGCGCGAGAGGCTGCGCCACGCCCGCGAGGCGCTGGAAGACGGGAACTACCCCTACGTCGTGAGGCAGTGCCAGGAGGCCGTGGAGCTACTCCTGAGGGCCTCGCTGAGGGCGGCAGGGGTCGAGCCCCCGAAGTGGCACGACGTGGGCCCCGTGCTTAGAGCGAGCGCAGAGAGGTTTCCCGAGTGGTTCCGCGAGGAGATACCAAGGCTGGCGAGGATCTCCAGGAAGCTCAGGCGCGAGCGGGAACCATCCCTCTACGGCGACGAGGAGACAGGCACGCCCCCGGACAAGCTGTACTTCAGGGAGGATGCAGAGGAGGCGCTCGAGATGGCGGAGTACACGTTCAACGTGGTCTCCAAGCTTCTCTCAGAGTTCCCGAAAGGCTAGTGGAAACGTTCCGAGGCAGGTGCGCAGGGCTCCGGGAACGGTCTGCGAGACCCCTCGGCGCGCCGAGTGAGCTGGGAGGGTGCTCGTAGGCGCTCCAACCAGGCTACCGATCGGCGCATGAAGCACGCCGAATCCAGCTCCCGGAGGCTGATGTGAGGCAAAGCCACGTGCCTCGAGCCGGGGATGACCCCGGCCATCCCACGCGAGGTGGCTAGGGCTCTAGCCCCGTCGGTCGGCTGGCTGAGGTAGCGCCACCCGGCGCAACTATTATCACCAACCCAGGCCGTGAATACGCTGTGCCCCTCGAGATAAACCTGTCCGGGAAGCTAGCCCTCGTCACAGCAGCCTCTAGGGGCATAGGATTCGGTGTCGCCAGGGTTCTCGCCCAGGCCGGGGCAGACCTGGTAATCAACGCCCGGGATCCCGTATCGCTCGAGAAGGCGCGAGCGGCGATACACGAGGAGACAGGCCGGCACGTCGAGACAGCGCCGGGGGACCTCACCAGGAGGGAGGACCTAGAGAGGATAGCAGCTACGGCGAGGGAGCTGGGCGGGCCCCACATATTCTTCTTCTCCACGGGCGGGCCGAGGCCCGGGAGGTTCCTCGACCTAGGCATGGAGGACTGGGACTACGCGTACAGGCTGCTGCTCTACCCCGCGATCTACCTGACACGGGAGCTGCTCCCGGCAATGATAGAGCGCAGGTGGGGGCGTATCATCTACCTGGCCAGCCTG
>Ga0065719_100643_pt1 | contig 9970 bp, 10 predicted proteins | sample GBSCel85sediment_FD_59106 | JGI IMG/M metagenome (GOLD analysis project Ga0065719, IMG submission 59106) | Hot spring sediment microbial communities from Great Boiling Spring, Nevada - Cellulolytic enrichment CS 85C v3 (version 3) | ecosystem: Environmental > Aquatic > Thermal springs > Hot... | reverse complement strand
CTATATCTAGAGACTTTTTTGCCCCAAGAATTAAAGATAGAGTATTTGCTGTAAGAGTTCATAGAGTAGGAAAACACAGCTTTACTAGTAAAGATATAGAGAAAATGCTTGGAAAAATATTGCTTGAATCGGGTGGTAGAGGTGTTGATCTAGAGAACCCAGAGGTTATAGCCTTTATAGAGATAAGAAACAACAAGATGTATCTATTTGACAGAATTATCTATGGTCCTAGAGGTATCCCAATAGGTGTTGAGGGTAAGGTTCTTGGAATAGCTCTACATGGTTTAAACTCTTTAGCTGCTATATGGATGATTATGAAACGTGGATGTGAGGTTGATATCTTGATACCAAATATAGATGACAGTTACACATCTATGCTATTTTCTTTAACAAAAAAGTTTTCTGATATATGGATACATGGATATAGACCAAAAATATATATAGTTGATCTAAAATCGATTCTCCCTAAAATAAATGAAATAGATAGCTATAGATATGCCCCCTTAATAATTAAGAAAACTATACTAAAGATAGCATGTAGCATCGCTAAGGAGATAAACGCTAAAGCTATAGTGTCTGATGAAAGCTTCGATTCAGACTATATTTACATAATTAGAAATCTAGATGTGTTAGACTATGGCTTAGATCTTCCTATATTAAGACCATTAATAGCTTTAAATAGAGATGAAGTGGATAGAATTGTTGAAAAAATAGGGATAGAGAAAACATCTTTAGAAGAACCTAGCTATATAAAGTTTGGCTCTATGCAAACAAAACTTGATGTTATTGATGCAAGAAAAATTGAGGAGAAGATAAATATAGTTGTAGGAGATGTATCGAATTTTGCTAAAATGAGAAGAGAATATGATTTAAAAACAATGGATATAAAATAGATATGCAGAATAGGCTGTTTCGTAGTTGATGTTTATGGGTTAGGTTTATAAGTGTTTGTTTCATCTATTTTATCAGAGTCTATTAGGCGATGGGAGCNACGCTCCAAGCCTAGGTGGGCTAGGTGTAGATGGGAGCTGCGTGCCGTTCGGCTCGATAGCCACCCATGAACCCACAGGGATTTCGGTATCCCTGTAAGCGAGGTGGAAGTCCCTAGATGCAACGAATAAACATGAACTGATGAGAATGAGCAACTAGGGACAAACGGATATAACTACTATTCTAATATTACATATTATGTAGTGAGTATATAAAAAACATTGATATTATTGGATATGAATTGTTATCGCTTTGGCTGCCATATCCTATCAAAGTATATGCTTTTTGATGTAGCACTCAATGGTATTCCAAATACATAGTCAGCATCTATAAGCTTTAGCTCTTGGGCAGCAACCCCTATTGAATACATAATTCTGTTATCTACATTTAATATAGATGCTGTTTTGACAGCAGAGCCTAGGGCTATGCCAAGATTAACAATACTACATATAGTATCTGCATCAATTTTCCAATCTTTAGGAGTCTTTAGATTCATATTAACAACTTTACAGCCTATCAATACTACAGCCTGGCTATTTCTAACGTTTTGTGCATCTCTACTAAAGAACTCTCCATAGCTTTGTGAAAGCTCATCCATTTTATCTGCTAGCAACTTTAGCTCATCCTCTCTATCTAGAATCCTTATAACAATATTATCGACACCTCTTGCTTTAGGTGCTGTTTTAGCTGCTATAGCCATAAGCTTAGCTACATCNATTACAGTTTTAGTTATTATCTCATGCTCATATAGCATTGTGCATCTACCTATTGAATTGAATATATATTGAAGCTCTATATTTAAAAGCTTTTAATCAATATGGCACTCTAATAGTTAAAAGTGTATCTCTATTAAAACAATAAAGCTTATCTAGATAAGAGTTCGTAATAGGAAGCTTTTTAATAACTAGAAGATATTATATCTATAGAATTAAGAGGTGATTATATAGATGGGTATAGATGGCTGTAGCAATATAATGTGTGTTGATAGGTTATCGGTAAGCGTAGGTAGTAGAATTGTGTTAAAGGATGTTAGCTTCTCTATAGATAAAGAGAATATATTGTTTCTTCTTGGTCCTAACGGTGCTGGTAAAACATCTCTTTTAAGAACATTGATAGGATATCCAAATTATAACATTGTTTCAGGTAGGATAATATTTGATGGTGAAGACATCACATTTAAGTCTATGGAGTATAGAGTTTCTAGAGGTTTGGCTATAGCTCATCAGATTCCTCCAAAGCTTACAGGTGTTAGGGTAAGGGATCTTCTAAATAGTATATGTAGAAAAACTGGGTGTAGTGCTAATGAGATTGCTGATGATATTGAGATAAGCTATTTGCTTAATAGAGAGTTTGGTAAGGGTTTTTCAGGTGGAGAGTTGAAGAGAATAGAGATAGCGACGATAATAGCTACAAAAACCAAAGCTTGCATTTATTGATGAACCTGATAGTGGTGTTGATGTAGATTCTATAGCTCTTATAGCTAAAGCTATTAGAAAACTTGTTAATTCATCTACATATAGATCTATAGTTGTAATTACACATTCAGCAGCTATAGCGAAATATATTCGCCCTACACATGTATGTATCATGATGTCAGGGTCTATAAAGCTATGTGGAGATGAATCATTATTAGATGAGGTGTTTAGCTATGGGTTTAAAGGAGTGGCTAGATAAAATAGCTGAAGAAGCTAGACAGGGTCTATCTATACCTTCTCCATATGGTGTCGATATCGATTTACATGAATATATTGGTGGGGCTGGTGGATATAAACTCGATTTTGATAGTATTGGGAGGGTTGGTGTAGATCTAGGTGCAAAAGCTCTCTATCTACAGGTAGATCAAGCATATTTTAAGTATATAAGTAGAATTCCAGGTGTTGAGGTATATAGGCTAGAGGACTTTATTGAGAATAACCCTGATGAGGCAAAGGAATATGTGTGGAGGTTGATAAAGCCTTCAACAGATAAATATGTAGCTATAGCTGCTCTTAAGGGCATGGGAGGATATTTTATAAGAGTTAAGAAGAATACAAAGGTTGAAGACCCTATAATGGCTTGTCTCTTTATAAGCTCTAGAGGGTTACAGGCACCCCATAATGTTGTTATTGTCGAGGATGGTGCTGAGGCTACGGTATATACAGGCTGTGCAATAGCTCCAGAAGCTATAGGTTTACATATAGGTTTATCTGAGTTTTATGTTGGTAGAAATGCAAAGCTTAGATTCGTTATGGTTCACTCATGGAATAGAGTTGCACATGTTAGACCTAGAACAGTTGTAGATGTCTCTGAAAATGGTGAATATGTTTCATACTATGCTAATTTAAGCAATGCAAAGACATTGCAATCGTATCCCAAGGTATATCTCGCCTCAAATGCACATGCATATCTAGCATCTATAGTTCTTGGTGTAGGTGAATCAGATATTGATATAGGTAGTGCTGCTTTTCTTGAAGATGATGAAAGCGGTGTAGAGATTGTATCGAGAACTATAGCAAGGGATAGTTCAAAGATAGTTATGAGGGCTTCAATAGTTGGTAGAGGTGGAAGAGGTCATATAGACTGTAGAGGACTTATGCTCTCTAACAAATCTTTGATAACAACTATACCTGAACTCCATGCAATGTCCTCCAATGCTATTCTTACACATGAAGCCTCTATAGGAAAGATTGCAGAAGATGAGATACATTATCTTATGAGTAAAGGCTTTACAAGAGATGAGGCTATAGGTATATTGGTAAGAGGCTTTATAAGCATAGATATAAAGGGTATTCCAGATAAAATTAAAAGCTATATAGAAACCATAGAAAAGCTAACAACAGAAAAAGCCATGTAGATATCACAACATAAATATTCTTCTAAGTATCTCAATCCCAAGAACTGTAGCAGATAAAACGATAAGCGATGCCACTACAACACCTAGCTCGATAGCTATAATAGATCTCTTCTTATCAAATACCAAAAACATAAGCCACTATAGAACCTGTCCATGCACCAGTACCTGGAAGAGGGATAGCAACAAACAACATAAGTCCAACCAAGCTATATCTATTAATTCTAGAGCCTTTAGAACGTGCATATCTAAGAACACTTAAATAGATATTCCTTAACAAGCTAGGAAATCTTTTAGAAGACATTATCATATCGTTAAACCAGTCCAAAACTAAAAACAATATAGGGGCAATAATAAGGTTGCTTACAATGGCTATTACCAATGCTATAGATGCTTCATAGCTATTTCTAAAAAGAATAAAAGTCATAGGTATAGAGCCTCTAACCTCAATAGTAGGTATCAACGATAAAACAAAAATAAAGATGTATTTAATAATGCTATCCATTTAACCACCAAAACCATAGTCTATAACCCAAATATTTAAACCTTTATTTAGAATATACCTTAGTTAGAACCCCATGAATCCCTCCACCTTAGTTGTAGCAATTACAGGTAGAATTGCTGTGGTATAAAAGCTATTGAGAAACAGAGTATTGGATCTGAATAGCTATGAATAATCATCTACTGTGAAATTTAAAAAGATAGAGTGAAGTTAGTATATTAAAAATATTTTAGATTAGTTTAGAAAATCTCTTTTCAACCTCATCCCAGTTAACTATATTCCACCAATTCTCTAGATACTTTCTTCTATCATTTTTATAGTCTATGTAATATGCATGTTCAAATACATCAACAACAAGTATTATTGGTAGAGTTGGATAGATATTTGTGTTGTGTTTCTCAATCTGCATTATCAACAGTTTATCAGTTACATTACAATATGTTAACGCTGCCCATCCTGATCCTTCAACAGTTAATGCTGCTTCNGTCAACTCATTTTTAAACCTCTCAAAACCACCGAAATCTTCAATAATTTTATCTCCTATTTTCCCACCTGGTGTACCTCCACCTCTATTTGGAGGAGCCATATTGTACCAGAATAATGTATGTAGAACATGTCCACCNATATTAAATGACAACAGCTTTAAAGCTGCCTTTACATCAAATGGTTTACCCTCTTTTCTTGAGCTATCCATCATCTGAATAACTCTGTTAGCACCATCAACATAGGCCTTATGATGAATTTCATAGTGTATTCTAAGTTGCTCTTTTGAGATATATGGTTCTAGAGCTTCATAGCTATATGGAAGTGGAGGTAGCTCATATAACTTTTTAGCCTTCTCCAAATTCCACACCTGATATATCCTCTATAAAATTTCTAACTTAAATATTTTGCTAAGATGACAGTGGAAGAAGCTCTGCTGTTTAGAACAAATAAAAATTTTAATTTTTCAAACTGATTTTAACATTAATGTTGATTGTTATTTATCTAGAGTATATTTCTAAGCAGATCTTCTCATTACATTAGAAGATAGGCTTTGATATTAAATGAGGTTTATATTTATGAAATTCTTTATGTTATTATCTATAGCTATCATAAGGTGTTTCCATGTCAATAAATTTATTTATTTTCCTTTGGATGCTACTTCACTACACAATTCATTAAATAGTTCATAGAGTTTAGCGTTATCTTTAGCGTATCGGAATACTGTATGTATACCAAACTTCTTTATAGCTATATCGAATAGCTCTATAGGTTTNCAGCCCTTGCTCTCAACTCCTGAATTCTTTATCTCTGAGATAATTTCATTTTGTATATATTCACCAAATTTCGCATCTATTGAATCAGCTAGGTGTACAACTAAACCCTCAAATGTTGTTATTGGNGCTATTCCATGAACTTCTGAAAGAACTCTAATTATATTGTCTCCTCCTCCTCTCTTAGCTACTTCAGCAACAACTGCATAGTCGTGGCTTAGATACCAGTCGTCTCTAGGTCTATAGCCACCATTAAGAGCATCTCTATCATATTGATAATATTTATATATATCATGTAGAATTGATGCGGCTATAACTAAATCCCTATTGATTTCAACACCATATATCTCTTCAAATATTTTACATAGAGCTAAAGCTATTTTAGCAACGCTAACTGTGTGTATCATAAGCCCTCCTGAAAACATGTGATGTTTTCTTGGAGCAGCGGGAGACTCTGTTAGCTCGATTAATGGCTTTATAGATGTGAAGCTAAGTTTTGGATTGCTAATTATATCTATTGTTAATTTTCTTATTTCACTATCTTTGATATTATCAACAAGTTCTTTAATTAAGCTAATTAAAGAACTTGTCATCTAGCTAACTCCTCCTTTAATACTCTATACACATTTTTTGCTCTTCTATACGCTTTCTCTTCATAGCTATCTATAGGGCTATGGATATCAAACCACTCTATAAATTGTTTAACCTCTTGAAATATGTCATTGAGATGCCTTTTTCTAGCTAATAAATCTACAGGTTTTTCGCCCTGGATCTTTGGATTTCCCTCCATAAAGCCCTCTGGAAAGTACCAGTTTTTAAACCATGTAAACCCTCTTAAAAACATCTCATAGCCTAGCCTAGATGCTACAATAGGATATCCTCTTTCAAGTTGTTTAGATGTTTCGAAATCTCCTATGTATTCAACGAATAGCTTTTCACCACCTTGAAGAAACTGCGAGGATTTGTCAAGTAGCCAACTTTCATATGGAGTTTCATAGAATTTTACTTCAATTTCATCTAATTTAATGTTCATTATGTTAAATATCTCTATCCATTTTCTATAATATGGCTCTCTACCCGTGAATATCTTCATATATAGGATAACAGCAGATCTCTTGTCTATTTCTATACACATATCAATTGCTACTTCCTCGGCAAACCTACCTCTTCTGATTCTACATCCATAGAACTTCACATCTCTATATATAAACCCATCTTCAATAGATTTAACCAGCTCAGCTATGCTAACCACCATAAACTACACCAAAAAGTATACCTGTTAACAACCCTAAAAAGAATCCTCCTGTTGAATACTCATCATGTTCATGTCCAAATATTTCTGGGGATATCTCATGTACCACAACATATATCATAGCACTTGCTGATAAGGCGAGAAGCAGTGGAAGTGTTAAGTAAGTATCTATAAGACCTATTAAGGCTATAAAAGCTGATATATATTCTATAACAGCACTTAAAACACCTATAGCAAAGCTCTTTAAATAGCTATTAGTTGTCATATAGATAGGTATTGCAACAGCTAATCCTTCTGGAATATCCTGGATAGCAATAGATAGCGCAACTCTAAACCCGCTATCCAAGTTGTATATAGTTGAAGAGCCTACAGCAATACCTTCAGGAATATTGTGAATGGCTATAGCTAGGGCTATAAGAATAGTTTTGCCAAGCTTTTTACCAGAAGAGTGTAGTTTGCTATGGATGATACCTATATGTGGAACTAAAACATCTAGAAGCTTAATCATTGCAAACCCTATGATGAACCCTATAAACGGCAATGCCATACTTCCAAAATCAAATGATGGAATAAGAAGATCAACAAATGAGATATATATCATCAACCCTGCAGCAAAACCCATGCCACTATCAATCATCTTCTCCCCAACCTTTGTATGGAGAAATATAAGAGCAGAGCCCATGATAGTAGCTATAGCTGGGATCAAAGCATATAGCATTACATAAAACACATTTCCAGGTTCTATATTTAGAGCCATGCCATTCCACCTTTAATTATCAGAGGGTAACCACACGTTCATCGATAACCTCAAACTCCCCGAAAAACTCATCATCACAAAAATTTACAGAGATAGTTTTATAGTCAATAAGCTTAAAAATCTTTGCACCATTTACAACTAAAAGCCTTGTTTTTGAGATGTGAAAAGGAGTTATATAATCAATTTTACTGGTTTCTTCTCAAATTTGGAGACTCTGTATTAAGGATCTGCTTATTCTATATATCTATTCTAAATAATCTTCTATATACATAGCAGATGTTATAAAGAAAAAGAAGTATGTTTGATTTTAATAGTCTAAGTGATAGAGAAATATAGAAACTTGAAATGATTGCATGTTACTAACAAATATATATGTTTATAACTAGAAAAGCTGTTATAGCTTTTAAAACAAGCAGATATATTATTCGGTATCACATATTGTTATCGGCTATCGGATATGTCTGAACATCAAATAGATTTGATGATTAAAGAGGATATTCTTACTGTTATGAGGAATCTATATAGAAGAGGCCTTGTATCTGCTTTAACAGGCAATGTTAGTGTACGTGTTCCTAAAACAGATGTTTTCTGGATAACTCCTTCTGGTATATTTAAAGGCGGTCTTAAAGCAGATGATTTAATTAAGATGAATATCTATGGAGATATCATTGAGGGTGGAAATAAGCCTTCAAGTGAATGGAGNTTTCATGCAGCTATATATAGAGCTAGACCTGATGTAAATGCTATTATCCATGCCCATAACCCAGTAGTTTTAGCATTGAATATAGCTGGTATTAGACTTGATCTATCCCTGTTATCAGAGGTAATGATATTTGTTAAAGGTATTGAATATGTTCCCTATGTAGAGCCAGGTACAGAGGAGCTGGCAAGGTTTGTTGCTGAAAAAGCTTTGCTAGGTGTAAACGTTATTGTGTTAGAGAGACATGGTATTNTTGCTATGGGTAGAAATATATATGAGGCTCAAACCATAGCTGAATCAATTGAAGATCTAGCCACAGTTCAGCTAATGTCGAATCTGGTAAAATTTCTGTATTCTTAACCAATATAGTCTAACTAATATAACTTTATGTTAAAGAGATTTCATCTATTGTTTATTGCTTCAACAAATCTATCTATTTGACGATATCATCTTAGCTAAGCGGTCTATAGATTCATCATATTCATCTATATTTAGCCTTGGCTTAATATAATATGTTGCATTTGGCTTCAATTTGGATAGAAGGTATGTAGTTTCAAAACCTTTTTCACCATATCTATCTATGGATTCATCAACAATCCTTAGAACATCTTTAATATCTCTATAGACTGCTACGATAGTTGGAGCTACTATAAATATCATATCAACGTTGTCTAATATCTTTCTAAAAGGTGCAATAGCATTATTAAAGGATTCGATAACAACAACATCGCTTTTCATACCTATCTTTTCTAAGCATATCAGAAGCTCATCCTCTATATCTCTACTCCTTAGTTTCTGAAGAAAATAATCTATATTGCTATCTATAGCATTTAACCTAGTTGATAAACGCTCTATCTCATTTTTTAAAAGAGGTGATACATTTGCAAGGTTATTTCTAAAAATAAAATGCTCTGTTAACTCTTTCGAACATAGAGTTATTCTAGCCAATACTATTTGCTTAAACTGGTTCTCTAAATCATCTAGATATCTATATACATCGCTATCAATATAGTATAGCAGATCTGGAGGTGCTAACAACATATCTATAGGGTTAATCAATGATAGATTAACATCACCTAAAATACTGGCATATCTAATCNCATCTTCACCAACTAAAACGCCTTTTCTGAAGCTCTCTACAACAGTTAGATATTGGCTCCATGCATTATGACCAGCAACAGGTTTATAGACACCAACATTTATGCCTTGCGATAAAAGTCTTTTAACAAGTGAAACACCTAGCCAAGTCTTACCAGAGTCGTAGATAAGAAGCCCTGAAACCAATACATTAACCACTATATCTCACCACCAATCTCATTCTTACCTACAGTTAATAAACAAAGATGTTATTGGTTTCATGAAACTTTATAACACTTACTCTAAACTAGAAAAATATAGATGAGGTAGAGGTAGCCATGTCTATAACAGTAATTAAAAGGGATGGTTCTAAAGAAGAATTCATACCAGAGAAAATAGTTGTTAGCTGCTTAAAAGCTGGAGCCTCTTCTGAAGCTGCAAGAAAAATAGCTAAGATTATTGAAGGAAGATTGCTGGAGCAGAATATTAGCCAAATTTCTGCTAAAGATCTTACACGTATGATTCTCGAGCTTCTTAAAAAAGAAAATGAGGAATGGTATAGAAATTGGATAGTGTTTGATAGAGCTATAAAGAGAAGAAAAACTG
>Ga0065719_106876_pt1 | contig 9988 bp, 10 predicted proteins | sample GBSCel85sediment_FD_59106 | JGI IMG/M metagenome (GOLD analysis project Ga0065719, IMG submission 59106) | Hot spring sediment microbial communities from Great Boiling Spring, Nevada - Cellulolytic enrichment CS 85C v3 (version 3) | ecosystem: Environmental > Aquatic > Thermal springs > Hot... | reverse complement strand
GACGATTGATGAGGTAGATCTGGAAAAGTTCGATTTAATCGTGACTGTGTGTGAGGAGAGCAGCTGCATTCTGTTACCGGTAAGTAAAAACGTGGAGAGATGGCACATTGAAAACCCCGCAGGCAGGGATGAGGAAGTTTACAGAAGAGTTCTGGCGGAGATTGAAGAGAGAGTGAAGTTGCTTGTGGAAAGGCTGGAAAGTTCGGATGATTGAATTTGAAAATTTTTAAGTTCATTTATCCCAAACCTAAAAATCTTTAACTCAGTTATTCTACAGCATTTGGTGAGAATCGCTTTCGTTTACGATGCTGTGTATCCGTGGATTAAGGGAGGTGTGGAGAGGAGAGTTTTTGAGATAGGAAGAAGACTTGCTGCGGAAGGTTACGAGGTTTACTGGTTCGGCATTGGGTGGTGGGGCAACAGGGAGATCGAGCATTCGGGCATAAAGCTTGTTCCGTGCTACAAACCCGTAAATCTGTATTCGAAGGGTAGAAGAAAGATAAGTGAAGCGATTTTATTTGCTATCAGCCTGAAAAGAAAAGCAAACCTCAATGAATTTGATATTGTCGATTGTCAGGTATTCCCATACTTCCCCTCTCTCGTGTGCTCCAGACACAAAAATCTGGTTCTGACATGGCATGAATTCTGGGGGGATTACTGGATGGAGTATCTCGGCTATCTCGGATATTTTGGCAAGATTGTTGAAATGATTGTTGCAAAAATCAGATGCAAGCATGTTGCTGTTTCCCCAACAACTGCCAAAAATCTCCTTGAAATTGGAGTTAAGGCGGAAGTCGTGCCGAATGGGGTGGACATTGAGAGAATAAAGCGTATAAAAGCGGCGGAAAAAGGATACGATGTTGTGTTTGCGGGAAGATTGATAAGAGAGAAGGGGGTTGATTTGCTTCTAAACGCTCTAAAGCTGCTGCCAGATTCGATAAGCTGTCTGATTGTTGGGGAGGGAGCGGATAAGAAAAGGCTTGTTGAGATAAGCAAGAAATTGGGTTTAAACTGTTATTTTCAAAATTTTATGAACTGGGAAGATATGATTTCGATAATGAAAGCTTCTAAAGTCTTTGCATTACCTTCAGTAAGAGAGGGGTTCAGCATAATTTCTCTTGAAGCCAACGCATGCGGGATGCCGGTAGTTACAATAAACCATCCGAACAATGCAGCATCGAAAATTGCATGTGGAATTGTTTGCGATGCAAATGCAAGAAATTTCGCCGAAGCGCTGTTGGAGGCGATGGAAAAGAAGAAAAAGTTAAGAAAAATGTGTGTGAATAATGCAAGAAAGTATGACTGGGACAGAATAACCAAAAAGATTGTTGAGGTTTACCTGAGGTGATTGATTGAAAGTCAGCGTGATACTGCCGACAAAAAATGAAGAGAAGGCGATTGGAGCAATTCTGAATGACTGCAGGAAAGCACTCGAAGGCTTTGACTACGAGATAATTGTAGTTGATAACTCAAGTGACAGAACTCCCGAGATAGCAGAAGAATTTGGTGCTAAGGTGATAAGAAACGTGGAGGGATACGGAAGAGCTTACATTGAAGGTCTGAAGGTTGCTGAGGGCGATTTGGTTGTTATGCTCGACGCTGATGGGAGCTACGATCCCATGGAAATTCCAAAACTTATTGAGCCAATTATTTCCAAGAAAGCGGACTTNGTGATTGGAAGCAGGTTTCTGGGTGAAATCAGAAAAGGAGCAATGAATCCCGTCCACAGACTGGGGAATATGCTGTTAACCAAAATGACAAATTTCCTATTCAAGACAANTTTCACCGATGTNCATTCNGGAATGAGGGCTGCAAGGAAAGAGAGCATCGATTCACTGAGGCTCAGCTGTGAAGGTATGGAACTGGCAACGGAAATGCTCGCCAAAGCATGGATTAAGGGATTTAAAATTGTTGAAGTTCCGATAACCTACCACCCAAGAAAGGGTGACAGCAAGCTGAGAACATTCAGGGATGGATGGAGACATCTGAGACTGATGCTCCTTCTCTCCCCCACCCACCTGTTTCTGATCCCGGCTATGCTGACACTTTTGGCTGGTTTGATCTTGATTCTCTATGTCCTGCTCTTCGAACCCATCAGAACCCACACACTCGTTTTAGCATCCATGCTGACCATGATAGGCGCTCAAATTTTCTTCTTTGGAGTTTCAAGCAAGATATACTCATCAAAAATCGGTCTTAGTGAAGAAGATAGATTTGTGAGGTTTTTCAGGAGATATTCAATTCTTGAAGAAGGTTTGTTATTGGGAACTGCTTTGATTGTTGCTGGCCTTGTTCTCGGCTATGCCATACTTTCTGCGTGGATTGGTGCAGGCTACGGAGAGCTAAATGCCTTCAACTATGCAATTCTATCATTTTTAATGATTGCAGTGGGTATTCAGGTGGTTTTCAGCACATTCTTCATCAGCAGCCTCTGGATGGAATAAATTTATTTATCTCTTTCAGATTGTTGGTCATGTGGCTGATAATCATATTAATCTTAGCAGCTCTGCTGAGACTTCAAAACATGCAAATTCTTTTCCTCAAGCTCCCTTCAGGCTACGACCCATTCTACCATCTAAGACTTGCAGAAATCATAGTTAAATCGGGATACAGACCNGATTTTGACTNCTATCTCAATTATCCTCACGGTCTGAATATTGGCTGGCTTCCGCTTTTTGATTATATGCTTGCAGCCCCCGGAATGCTTTTTGGGTTTGATGCCACCATCTACTTCTCCCTTTTTTTCCCTGTCTTGCTTGGTGTTCTCAATACAGCTCTTGTTTATTTTACAGCAAGGAGGTTCGGTGATGAGTATTTCGCATTACTGTCAGCTTTGGTTTACGCTACAATTCCCGCTGCAGTCCACACGAGCGTTCTTGGATTTGCTGACCACCATGCGTGGAACGTTTTTCTTGTTCTGCTTTCCCTCTATCTTTTACTCCGCTATCCACCCGCTGCAGGTATACCCCTGACGATTCTGGCCTTTTCATGGGTTGGGGCCCCAATATATGCTGCTGTCTTGGCCCTCGCATCCTTCATGTACTTTGAAAGAAGAGAACTCCTTTACGTGCTGCCAGCATTCCTTCTACCGGTTTTTTCAGCAGTCACAAGCCAGATGGTCGCTCTATCCTTCGTTGCAATTACAGTTTTTCTCGCCGTTGGAGTTTTTGTTAAGAAATTTGGCAATTTCAAGGCTGATCTTGGATATGTGGCTGCTACAGCTTTGGTTCTGATTACCGTCTACCTTGCACCTATTAAAGAACTGGGCTTCATTAAATCGGGTGTGGAATACCTTACAGGTGCAAACATTTACCTCCCCACAATTGCCGAAGCCCAGTCCTTTGATTTTCTGGGCATCGTCTCAATGACAGGTTACATTAGCTTTTTACTCGCACTTCCGTCACTCATTACTTCCAGAAACCGCCTTCTTCAAACATTTTTCCTTGCCTCTTTCATTCTCTCAATCTTGCAGATCAGGTTTGCAGAGATTTTAGCTGTTCCCGTATCATTCTTCGCTGCCAGCACACTCGTCTACATCTTGGAGAGGTCTGAGGTGATAAGGAAAAAGGAAGAGGTGGAGGAAAGGAAGACAAAAAGAGTTAAGAGAAGGCAAAGCCAGAAGGAGAGAAAACTAACTCCGGGGGATAAAGTTGTTGTAGCAACCTTCCTTGCCATCATTTTCCTGCCCTCTGTTGTTGTTTCCATAAAGCCTTACGAGATGAGTGAGGACTGGTATGATGCGCTGACGTGGCTGAAAGAAAACACCGAACCGACTTCTCACTACCTCACTCCAGATAGGGGGAAGCCCGAATATTCTGTTTTGAGCTGGTGGGATTACGGAAACTGGATAATATTTGTCGCCAAAAGGCCGGTTGTGTGTAACAACTTTCAGGCCGGTGCTGATGCTGCCGCCAGGTTCTTCACAGCCCAGAATGAAGAGGATGCTGTGAAAATTGTAAAGCAGAGAGGTGTGAGGTATGTTGTTACTGACGAGGAAATGGGACTTACAAACGAGAGCGGAAAGTATAAGGGAAAATTTAAGGCGATAATGTCCATCGCTGGGCTAAAAGCGGAGCTGATGAGGGATAAGGAAATTCTTGAGTTCTACAACTCCTCGATGTTATACAGGCTGCACGTGGATAATGCGGAAAACCTGAAAAACTTCAGGCTGGTTAAGGAGTTTGGGAAGGTAAAGATTTTTGAAGTTGTTGAGTAGTGGTTTTATGAAGGCTCTCATCCTCTCAGGTGGACACGGCACAAGATTGAGACCCCTGACCTACTCACAGCAGAAGCAGCTGATACCAGTGGCAAACAAACCCGTTCTCTTTTACGCTATCGAAGACGTTATTGAGATCGGAGTTAAGGAGATTGGGATAATAACTGGACCTAACAGGGAGCAGGTTATTGAAACTGTCAGTTCTGTTGATTGGGATGCGGAGATAACCTTCATTCATCAGGGTGATCCCAAAGGTCTGGCTCATGCAGTTCTGGTTGCGGAGGAATTCCTTGATGATGAGGAATTCGTGATGTATCTGGGTGACAACATTCTGAGAGATGGGATTGTTAAACATGCTGAAAAATTTAGGAGACTTGAGCCAGACTCGCTCATTCTGCTTACAGAAGTTGATAATCCTCAGCGGTTTGGTGTTGCAGAACTCGATAAAAATGGCAGGATTAAGAGACTGGTGGAGAAACCCAAAGTGCCACCATCAAACTACGCACTCGTTGGAATATACTTCTTCAAACCATTGATAATTGAAGCATGCAAAAAAATCAAGCCCTCATGGCGTAACGAGCTTGAGATTACGGATGCAATACAGTGGCTTATCGATAATGGTTACAGAGTTGAGGTATCAATCGTGGAGGGCTGGTGGAAGGATACGGGCAAGCCCGGAAGACATTCTCGATGCAAACAGACTTGTTCTGGATGATATCAGAAGAGATTTGTCCATCAAAACCAATGCAAAAATACTTGGCAGAGTTGTAGTTGGAGAGGGAACTGAAATAGATGAAAGCACGGTAATCAAGGGACCAGTAATAATTGGAAAAAACTGCAGAATCATCAATTCCTACATAGGTCCTTACACCAGTATAGGAGACGGCTGCATAATTGAGAACACAGAAATTGAGGATTCCGTTATACTCGAAAATTGTGAAATAAGGAATGCTGGCAGAATTCTGGAAAGTCTTATCGGCAGGGGTGTTTTAATAACAAATGCAAAGAGTTTCCCTCTGGGCAGAAAGCTTATAGTTGGCGATAATTCACAGCTCGTGCTTTGAGGTGGAATATGAGGATTCTTGTTACAGGTGGAGCAGGATTCATTGGAAGCAACTTCATCCGTTATGTTTTGGAAAAGAGGGGCTGGCATGTGATAAATCTGGATAAGCTTGGTTATGGTTCAAACCTTGAAAANCTCAAAGATGTGGAAAACAATCCAAGATATGAATTTGTTAAAGGTGACATCAACAATTTCGANCTCGTATCTAAAATTTTGAAGAAGACTGATGCCGTGGTCAATTTTGCAGCCGAAACGCATGTTGACAGAAGTATTTCAAATCCTTATTCATTTATCGAAAGTAACATACTTGGTGTTTACACTATTCTTGAGGCTGCAAGAAAAGTGAATCCGGATATAAGAATTGTTCATGTCAGCACGGATGAAGTTTACGGTGATACCCTGGATGGCTCCTTCAGAGAGAATGACAGGCTTTTTCCTTCATCCCCATACTCAGCAAGTAAGGCAGCGGGAGATATGCTTGTTTTGGGATACGCAAGGACATATAACTTAAACGTCTCGATAACAAGGTGCACAAATAACTATGGCCCTTACCAGTTTCCCGAGAAACTGATACCAAAGACNATAATAAGAGCTTCAATGAATTTAAGAGTTCCAGTTTATGGATCAGGGCGAAATGTAAGGGACTGGCTCTACGTTCTGGATCACTGTGAGGCCATCCTTTTGGTTCTTGAGAAGGGTGAGAGGAGAGAAATTTACAACATCTCAAGTGGAGAGGAGAAGATGAATATCGATGTTGTGAAAACAATCTTGGAGCTCATGGGCAAGGATGAAAGCCTTATTGAATTTGTTGAGGACAGACCCGGACACGATTTGAGGTACAGCCTCGATTCCTCCAAGATAAGGGAGCTGGGATGGAAGCCCAAGAACAGCTTTAGAGAAGGGATAAAGAAAACTGTNGAGTGGTATCTTGAAAACGANTGGTGGTGGAGGCCCATAGCTGATGANAGAACTCTTCATCCCACACCATGGAAGCTGAGGTGGTAATCGTTAAATAATTCCTGTACATCAAATACGGGAGTAGTTGAGGAGCTGGATAAGCATGGAAGGTTGGTACTGCCGAAAAAGTGGAGAAAAATGTGGAATTGAGCGATGCTATAGCCGTCATCATGGTAAAGAACGGTATTGAGGAGATACATTCGTTCGACCGGGATTTTGACAGCCTGAACGTTAAAAGGCTCACGGAGTAGTGATACTATGAAGGTGTTTATCACCGGCGGTAGCGGATTGTTGGGAAGTAAGGTTGCTGAGATAGCTCTGGAGAGGGGATATGATGTTTACTCAGGATACAGCGTCAACAAACCAGAATTCGGTAAATCGGTTAAATTCGATTTGGCTTATCCCGACAGTGTTGTGAAAGTTATAAGTGATATCAGACCAGATGTAATAATACACTCCGCAGCACTAACAGATGTGGATAGATGCGAGGTTGAGAGGGAGCTTGCATACAAGATAAACGTTGAAGGGACCAAGATTGTTGCTGAGATGGCGAGAAAGCTCGGATCTTTTATGGTTTACATCTCGACAGATTACGTTTTTGATGGCAGCAGAGGAATGTATAGAGAAGATGATGAAACAAATCCCGCCAACTACTACGGCTACACAAAACTTTTGGGAGAGAAGTATTGCCAGGATTTTTGCATTGCGAGGACCTGCGTTATTTACGGAGCTAAACCAGCGAGTGGTAAGATTAACTTTGCCCTATGGCTTATCAACAAGCTTGAGAACGGGGAAAGTGTCAAGATAGTTACGGATCAGTTCATAACCCCTACATTGAATACAAACCTTGCGAAGATGCTGCTTGAAATTGCTGAGAGAAAGCCTGTAGGGATTTTTCATCTGGCAGGAGCAACGAGGATTTCAAGGTTTGAATTTGCCTTGGAAATTGCCAGAGAGTTTGGACTGGATGAAAGCCTTATAGTTCCTTCAAAAATGGATGAGATAAACTGGATCGCTAAGAGGCCGAGGGATTCATCTCTTGACACCTCAAAAGCGGCAAGACATTTAAACGAAAAACCTTACGATTTAAAGAGGGCTTTAAAAGTTTTGAAGCTTGAGTACTATAAACCAAACAAAATTTAAATGAAGCCAAACGTTATCAAGAATATCTTAACACCAAGAGGTGAATGAAAATGCTTCCCGGTGTGGTGGTTAAGCCTTTAAAGAAGTTTGCAGACGAAAGGGGATTTTTTGCTGAGATAATGCGTAAGGACTGGGATATTTTTCAGGATGAGATTGTTCAGGCAAATCTGTCAATTACATACCCGGGAATTGTAAGAGCCTGGCACAGGCATGAGAGAGGGCAGGTTGACTACTTTGCATGTGTTAGAGGGGCTATAAAGATATGTGCTTACGACGACAGAACACATGAACTCAACGAGATAATTTCTACTGGTGAGAATCTGCAAGTTGTAAGGATTCCGGGCAATTACTGGCACGGTTTTAAGGCTTTGGGAACTGAGCCTGCAATGCTTGTCTACTTCGTAAGCAGACTTTACGACTATGTGAACCCTGACGAAGTCAGAAGGCCGTGGAACGATCCTACAATAGTTCCCGAGAAAATTAACGGTAGAGAAGACGATCCCCGCTGCAACAAGCCCTGGGACTGGTTTTATCCCTCGCATAAATGAACGTCTGTATCATAGTTCTGAACTACAACAACTTTGATGATACACTTGAGTGCCTGGAATCGCTTTCAGGATTAAGATACAGAAGCAAAAAAATAGTTTTGGTTGACAATGGCTCTGATAAGGAAGTTTTTAGAAAGCTTCAGGAAGAGGTTTCGAGAAGGTTTCCGGAAGTTGAAATTCTCAGACTGGAGAAAAATCTCGGATATGCGGGAGGAAACAATGAAGCGATTAGAGAGTACTGCAACTTCAAATACATATTCCTCGTCAACAACGATCTGCAACTCGATAGCGATGCTTTGGATCTGATGGTTGATGAAATGGAGAAAGATGAAAAAATTGCCGCATGTCAGCCCGTAATTTACTATTACGGAAGCGACAGGATCTGGTCTTGCGGTACAAGGATTTTTCTCGGCTATCCAAGGCTTTACATGAAGGGAAAGAGAGCTGAAATAAAAGAGAGCTTTGAGCCACCGTTTGGCTTGGTTGGTTGTGCGATGCTTATAAGGAGCTCTGCTTTGAGAGATGTGGGGTTCTTCGATGAAAATCTTTTTTTAATGCACGAAGAAACGGACTGGTGTATCAGGGCCAAAAAAAAAGGTTACAGGCTCCTTGTAACCAGAGCAAGAGCATATCACAAGGTTTCCAGAACGATTGGACTGTTCAGCAGAACTTATCTTTATTATACTGCAAGAAACTGGCTAATTGTTGCGAGAAAACATGGAATGAAGATGTTCCTGTATGCGGTCATTACGGAACCTTTGAGAATATTTTACTACCTAATCAAAGCCCGAAGAAATGTGATATTTTACATAAAAGGCCTTTTGGACGCTTTAAGAGGTGTAAGAGGTGAGAGCAACATTCGTTGTCGTTAACTACAACGGAGAGAAGTTCATAGCGAGATGCCTTGAATCGATAAGCAGGCAAAGTTACAGGAATTTTGAAGTTGTGGTGGTTGACAACGGCTCAAATGACGGATCCCTGAAAATCGTGAACAACTTTGCAGATAAACTTGAAATGGAAGTCATAAGGAATTCGGAGAATCTGGGATTTGCCAAGGCGGCGAATCAGGGTATAAGGAGAGCGGACTCAGAAATAATCGCATTGGTTAATAACGATGCGTTTCTCGATGAAAAATGGCTTGAGGAGATCATCAAAGCCTGCAATAATGATTCCTCCGCTGGAATTTTTGCATCCAAAATACTTTTTCCCGATGGAAGAATAAACTCCGCCGGGCATGTAATCTACAGAGGGTTGGCAGTAATGGAAAGGGGATTTTTTGAAAAAGATTTTGGGCAGTACGATTTTGACTGCTACGTAGCCGGAGCGTGCGCTGCTGCTGCTGCGTATCGAAGGGAGATGCTTGAAGAAACAGGTCTATTCGATGAAGATTATTTTATGTACAACGAAGACGTCGATCTCAGTCTTAGGGCAATACTTCTTGGCTGGAAGGTAAGGTTCGTTCACAAGGCTGTTGCATGGCATTTTCATTCAGCTTCAACAGGCTTTCTTTCCGATTTTTCTGTCTATTACAACAGCAGGAACTGGGTGTGGAGCATCTTGAAAAACATTCCGACCAAGGTATTGCTCAAGGAGATGCCGTTCTTCATACTAAGGAATTTTACTTCCATGGTATACTTCTGTTCAAAGGGAAGATTTTCAATCCTAAAATCAAAGTTTGATGCGTTGAGAGGGATTAGGAAAGTTTTAAAAAAGAGAAGGGAATTGCAAAAAAGGAGAAAATTTGAAAAATTTGAAGAATACATTGATGGCTTTGGTTGGGGGGGCTCTGAATGTTTGGTTATCTGAGGCAAAAAGACGTAATAATAACTCTGACTAAATACGAGTTCAAGCTGAGATACAGAGGTACAATTTTCGGTATTGCATGGAGTCTTTTTGCCCCATTTCTGCTCGCTTAGTCCTTTACATGGTTTTCAGGAATATCTTTGAATTCGTTGAGAACTTTGCCTTATACGTTCTCGTTGGAATCTTTGTTTTCAGGTTCTTTTCAATAGCTACTTCAGTGGGAATGCATTCTATAATAAGCAAATCCCACATCGTAAC
>Ga0065719_100286_pt1 | contig 10001 bp, 13 predicted proteins | sample GBSCel85sediment_FD_59106 | JGI IMG/M metagenome (GOLD analysis project Ga0065719, IMG submission 59106) | Hot spring sediment microbial communities from Great Boiling Spring, Nevada - Cellulolytic enrichment CS 85C v3 (version 3) | ecosystem: Environmental > Aquatic > Thermal springs > Hot... | reverse complement strand
AGGCTTTTGTGTATAAAGAAGGGGTTGCTGTGCACCTTGGCCATCTGAACTACAAAGCTTAGCGACCTTACGCTTTTTTACTTAGTGCAAAGCTCTTTAGTGCTGGTGCTACTATGGTTATTCACGCACCNCATTCCCATTCTTTGCCACACCACCCTTCTGAAAGTCTGAGCTAGGATTTCTAGTAGTCTTCTGTGTACATGTCCACACACGTGAACACCGACTTCCACACTACCCGCGCGCTTAGCCACGTAGTACAGCACCTCGACTATGTCCGCGTCACTGTAACTGTAGAGATTTCTCCTACGCCTGCTATAACGCCGAGAACAGGCTCGTCCAGGAAGATCACTGTGTAGCCCAGTCTACTCATGTACTCCGCGAAATTCGCAATATTGGCGGAGCCTACACTGTGTAGTAGTAGGTTTGCATAGTCGCACTGAGAAGAAGCCCTGGAAATTAAAACTGGTATTTCTTTTAGCTCTGAGTGGTGTTAATTGTGATTTTCACATGGATTACTGAGAACCTGGCTCGGTCTCCCCCGACCTCGCTCACGGGATCTCGACGTTATAGCTGAGCTTTTCAACACCGTAGTAGTGCTCTTGTCTCGTGGTTAGGTGGGAGAGGACCATATTAGAGAGCTCGAGAAGCGTGGTCTCCGTGTCCTGCACAAGCTCACGCTTGATTTCCACCCTGTCGAGCTATACGATCTCGTAGAGTCTGTTCTCTTCATAGATGAAGGTGACTTGCCCACTGTGCTGGAGGTGTGAGTGGGAGTAGTGTTGTGACTACCGGCTACTTGCTCTACAGGGGGCTGGATCTCTACGACGCAGTAGCTCACATGAGGACCCGTGTTCTAGGTGCTCTCGAGATTTCCTGGCAGTTAACAATGCTGGAGGATTTCAGTGACTTATTGAGTGCTCTGAGTAGGAGTAGACTGAGTTTCTACGTGAAAATTCTCAGGGAACAGTGTTTAAGTGAGAGGAGTACTCGTCACTTGTTTAAGGTGTTTCAGTTAACAGCTGAGCTGGCGAGGAGTCTCCCTGGGAGACAGGAGAGTCCTTATGGACGCACTGCTACACATGCACAGTAGTAGTGTTAGATCTGAGTTAGATCTGAGCTCTCTGCGAGGCTCGGTGTTGAGGTGTCTAGTGAGGAGAGCCTTCTAGTTAGCCTCGTGTACTTACTAGACTACGATGAGAGTAGTAGAGTAGTCGTAGTGGATGTTGACGAGACAGATCCCTCGTACACGGCAATAAGAGCTCTCTGCGCTGAGCCTTGTAGCGATCTCGTGAGCGAGGTCAGTAAACTTAGAAGTAATCTGGAGGAAGCTTTAAAAGGGGATTTATAATTGAGTGGGCGGAGTACACTAACTACACTTGGTGATTAACTGTGGGGAGAGCAGATATTAGAGTAGTTAACGCGGTAGTGCTGGCGGCTGCCTACGCGGCACTAGCACTGGCACTACCAGGTATTAGCTATGGGCCTGTGCAGGTTAGAGTAGCAGATGTGCTGTCTCCACTACCGTACATTATGGGCTTTGAGAGTGTTGTTGGGTTGACACTGGGAACACTAATAGCAAACGTGTTCTCACCATACGGTATCTGGGACGTGACAGTGGGATCACTCTGCACTTTTACATACGCACTTGTAGACTGGGCTCTGGGTAGGCAAGTAGGCTACAAGAACTGGATGCTCCCAGTAATAGCAGTAGTGAACTCAGTAGTAGTGGGCTTTTACATTGGCTACCTGTTAATAGGCATTATTGCGGGTGGAGGAGACCCAGTACACCTCTTTGCGCTGTTAATAGCCGAGAGCTTAATACCAATGAGTATTGGCAGCTTAGTACTAGTACCCATAGTTAGAAAGTACTACGGTGCACGCACGGCTAGCTAGGCGAGATCAGGATATCTCTACTCTGAATCACTATATTTTAAATTACTGTGCTCATTGTTCTCAGAGATATGTAACTACCGTAGTAGTGGGGAGTACTCGTGATCACCGTAAAGCTAAGTAATGTCTGGGTTTATTATGGTGCTAAGAGCGCTCTTAGAGGTGTCTCAGCGGAGTTTACACCAGGAGTACACGTTATTCTCGGGAGAAATGGTGCTGGTAAAACCACGCTCCTACGTGCTATTGCGGGACTAGTTGACTTCAAAGGCGAGATCACAGTTGCCGGTGAGAGCGTTAAGAAGCTGAGGAGGAGAGAACTCGCCAAGTTAGTCGGGTACTGCTGGCAAAATCCCTACTACGGGTTTATTGAGGCTACTGTGAGAGAGGAGTTGAGGGCTATTTTAGACTCTCTGAGAGTACCCGGGGACTGGAGAGTAGTCGAGATACTAGTTCCCGAGGACCTGTTAGAGCGTGACCCAGCAACGCTGAGTGGTGGTGAGGCTAAGAGAGTCTCACTAGCCTCTATTCTAGTAGCTGATCAGCCCGCGTGGCTTCTAGACGAGCCATTCACGTATCTAGACAGAGATGGTGTCAAGACAGTTGTAGAGCTCGTGGAGTATGGTAGGAGGAGGGGCAAGACTATTATTGTCGCTGTGCACGAGGTTTTCTACGTGTCACTCCTTAAACCAGACACCTACATTGTGCTTAACAACGGCGTGGTGGCTGGTAGTGGTATGTGGAGTGCTCTGAGTGATAGTGCTCTCGAGGAGGCCGGTGTTATACCTCGAGGTGAGATCTGTGCTTCTCTCTGTACTACGTGAAGTGCTGGAGTACAAGTATAGGGCTCCGAGAATTCTGCTCTCAAAGTGGGCTTTTCCAGGTAAACTAGTATTACTAGTACTCTCACTCGTGGTCTCCACTACACAGCCGNGCAGCGTAGTTGTGATCTACGTGACTGCCCTGCTGGTACTGTTGCTAGTTCTAGGCTTGTGGAGGTCAGCGCTCTACACAGCGCTCTCCGTCTTAGCCCTGTACACCTCAATGGTGCTTGGAGCGCTCTTACTTCACGGTGATGTCATTAGAGTAGCGAGATTTGTACTAGTAGCGGCTTCAACTCTGCCTGTACTAGTACTCACAGCATCCACTACTACTCCGTCCACTTTTAGGAAAGTGCCTGCGCTCTACTTACTTCTCGTGGTCTTTAACAGCGTGGTTAGAGAGATCATAGACGTGGCCACAGTGTACAGAGCTCGTGGAGTGAGTGGTGTAAAGTACTGGCTACGTGTAGTAGTGGCCTCTATTGTGCTGAGTATTGCGAGGTCTAGTACTCTAGTAGACGCGTTCAGAGCTCGAGGTGTAGAGGTAGAGTAGTTGAGGAGTAGTGTAGTGCTGAGTGTGAGCTTCGAAGTAGTACGTGTAGAAAAAGAGAGCTGGGTTACTCTCTAGCTATTCTCTTCTTGATTTTAATAGCTCTAATTGTCTCTTCATGCTTCATCTTGTCGAATTTCATGGAGAGGTATCTTATTGTCCTCTCTAGTCTTGGAATGCAGATCTTCTCCAGCATACTGACTATTCTCTTCAACCTCGTAATCTCCGCTCCAAGGTTAACAAGAGCCTTCTCGTACTCTGCTATTTCAGCCAGTAACTCCACTATACTACTCCTCGCTAACTGCAGCTCAGCCAGTTCTAGTAGTAGGTGTGGTTGTGGACTCGGCGTGTCTAGTAGCTTATAAGTGTAGCCCCAGACACCCACAATGTTCTTGTAGCCCACACCCAGCTTGACGGGGCAGTTGAGGTGTACGCGTCGAGAGCCTCTAAGCCGTGTATATACATGGCATTGTAGTAGCTCGTGTAGGCTGAGAGTAGGAAGGCTTTTAAGTCTCTTTCTCGCCTCTACAAGGAACTTCAAAGTCCCTCTGAAGACTTCTAGATAAGTAGACTTCTCTGTCTCTTAGTAAGCTGTGAAAACGTCTTGCTAGAGCAAGTCTCTTTTTGAGTCTCAGTAGCTCTATTCTAGTTGGCCTTGGAATCCTGATAATAGCTGTGCTCATTTCTGAGACCTGTACTTGGGGTGGCACTTCTTGATCAGCTCATCTCTAATTACGAGCTCTTCTGGCAGTATACTGAGGAGATCCCACGCTAAGTCAAGCGTCTCCTTTATAGTTCTCCTCTCGTACTCACCTTGATTCATGAACTTGATTTCAAACGCTTCAGCAAACTCCAAGTACTTCTTGTCTTTCTCTCTCAGGGACTCTATCCCCACAATGGCTATTATCTCTCAGTCTCTNGCCCTCAGCGTAGGCCTTCACGAGCTGGCCGAAAACCGGCGCGTGATCTTCTCTGGTCTTGTGGGATCCGATACCCTCCTTCATCATTCTGGAGGAGCTGGGGAGAAGTGCTCGCATGTAGAGTATGTTGTTAAGAAGTACTACTTGCTTCCCACACTTGTTGTGATTGTAAATCTCCTAGCAATTCCTGTAGTGTTCTTCATAGGCTCTTCATATGGTTCTAACACTTTGCTTCAGGCTCTACTTCTCTACATACTCTTGATATCTGTTCACGAACTTGCACACTACATAGTTGCTAAGAGGAGGAGCCCTGCGGTAAGGCTACGCCCTTCGCTAAGGCATGGCGTTATAGTGGTAGACTACATGAGGCTAGAGTACAAGGACTTCATGCTTGTTGCTTCAGCTCCACTCATAATAGTTCAACTACCCATTACACTACTCTACCTAGTGCTCAGCCACCCCTTACTTGCCCTAGCCCCTGCTCCACGCACTGTCATTGCTTGGAGATGTGTCTAGCATGGTATATATACGCATATTTCACAAAGAGGCTGAGCTCCACATGGTCTACAGTGAGAAGGGGGCTGTAGTCGGCTTTATAGCTGAAGAGCGGGACAAGTGCAGAGCAGTATTTTATGAGGCATGGGACTAGCTAAGCACTTTCTCTCGGGTCTCCACCTTAATAATATTGCTAAGCCTGAGACGTGTATTTGGTGTAGCCAAAAGTGTCCGTAACTCCAATAGTATTTGTCGCTGCAAAGACCTTGCCTGAGGCCTGGGAGAAGAGCCTTGTTGCTCTCAGTGAGAGTGGCGTTATTATTGATACTGAGTATGGTGAGAAGTCTATTGACGCTCCTGCTGTAGTTGTTGTTGAAGAGCCTTTCTCTGAGCCCAGGGTTCACCTCAAGGGCATTGTGGCTGGCTCTCTCAAGGGGCTTCTTGAGTATGTTGACGAGGTTGTTAAGGGTGTTCACGACTACTTGGTTGAGAAGTTTGGCTACACTTATCATGAGAGGCTCTTCTCCTACAAGCTACCAAACAATGTCGTGGTTAACCAGATTGATAGGGTGATTGAGAAGCTGAGGAAGGCTCCCTACACGAGGAGAGCGCAGGCAATCACTTGGCAGCCGTGGAAGGATTTGGAGACAGAGCACCCACCATGCCTCCAGAGGATGTGGTTNAGGGTAGTCAACGGCAAGCTAGTGATGCACGTGCATATGAGGAGCAACGACGCTTTGAAGGCTGCCTACATGAATATGTACGCATTCACAGAGCTCCAGAAGTACATTGCTGAGAGCCTAGGCGTAGAGATTGGCAGGTACATGCACATAGCGGACTCCTACCACGTTTATGAGAGGGACTGGAAGTGGTTCAAAGCATTTGTAGAGCAGGTCAAGAGCGGTGAGTCTAGAAAGAGGTGGAGAACAACAGAAGAGTACATGAAAATGGTTCAGGCGTTGAAAAAGTAGCCCAGGGCTATCTCCAGAGTTGAGGTGGCTATATCTTACCTAAAAGCCCTTAGAAGAGCTCAGCTGAGCACACAGTCTCTGCACAAGGTCTGTAATTAAGAGCTCACAGCAATTACACTAAAGCTCTTTTCCTCAGTTAAAACTCTTAACCCTGGGTAGGAGTAGGGTACTCTCAGCTGGGTTAAGAGGATACGTGAATATGTACGTTGAGGTCTTTTAAATTGGAGAGATACTAGTAGATGTGATACCTGTTGAGCCAGGGCCCTATTCTGATGGTAAGCTTCTTGAGGTGCATTTTGGGGGTGCTCCTGCAAATGTTGTAGTAGCTATTGCTAGGCTGGGCCATAGAGTGGGTTTCATAGGTGCTGTGGGTAGTGACCCTTTTGGAGAAATGCTAAAGGCTTTTCTCGTGAATGAGGGTGTTGATGTGAGAGGGGTTGTGGTTAAGAAGGCCAGGACCTCGCTAGCCTTTGTGTTGCTTCGAGAGGGTGGTGAGAGGGATTTCTTTTTCTACAGGCTTCCATGGGTAGAGACTGCAGATACAATGCTAAGGCCTGAGGATGTTGACCTAAACCTTGTTGTAGAAGCCCATGTACTTCACGTATCAGGAGTTGCAACAGCCTTTCCACCACTCTGAAGCTGTCTATGCTGCTATGAGGCATGCTTTTACCGCAGGGCTTCACGTATCTTTTGACCCAAACTACAGAGGTGATATATGGGGTTCTGGTGAAGGGGCTTTGAAGGCTATGGAAAGGTTTCTGAAAGTAACAACGTTACTCACCATGGGCTTAGACGAAGCTGTAAACATGTTCGGCTCTGAAGACTATAGGGCTGTAGCTGAAAGGGTTATGGAGGCCTATGAGAACCTGCACTACGTGGCGATTAGGCTGGGGAGGAGAGGGGCTTACGTTAGGTCTAGAAAGGAGGAGGTGTACGCACCTGCATTTGAGGTTAATGCTGTGAATACAACTGGGCTGCTGGAGATGCGTGGACAGCCGCCTTCATAGTTTTTCACCTACTGGAGAAGAAGGATCTTGAACTAGCTGTTAAGCTCAGCAACNCTTTTGTAGCTCTAAAGTGCTTGAAGAGAGGAGCTGTAACAGGCATTCCCAGGAGAAGAGAGCTTGAGGAGTTTGCCAAGAACCTTGGAGTAGGGCTAGGGTAGGAGCAGAGGTGTTGCAGAGNCTATTAGAATCCACACAGGTGTTGGTACGCCTAGTGCTAGCGAAGATGTGAGGATCTTTGCAGGGCCATAGCGTAGTGTAGAGTATACTGCTACGCCTTCTCCAAGTGCTAGCGAGGCTAGGGCTCCCCACACCTTTCTCCGCATTTTGAGTAATGCTGCTAGCTTTATTGGTGCTAGTGGGAGTAGGTAAGCTGATGAGGCCACTGAGAGCTCCACTACATAGCCAACCTTAAGTAGTGCAAATGCAGCGGCCATGACAAGCATGGCTATAGCGACACTATTTGCTATCGCCACGGATTTTCTCTCTTTAGGGCTAGTGACAGCCTTTTCATAGAGCTCCCTGGAAATAGCGCTTGCAACAGAGAGTACAATGGAGTCTGCAGTTGAAATTGCTGCGGCTATTATAGATGTGAAGACAGTTGCAGTCAAAATGGCGTGAGCTTTTGATAGAACGTAGGGGGCTACAGCATCCCTATTACCAGCGAATTGCTGTACCATGTCTAAGCCACTTAGGTAAGCCCTATAGCCGAGTCCAAGCATGACGCAGATTAGCGTGTATGCAAAGCCGTATATGGAGAAGTACTTTATCATTCTCTTAAAGGCCTTTTCATCCCTTGGTATGTAGAGCCTCTGCACAACCTGCGGATTGGTCAAGGCGAAGAAGAGCCAGGGTAGGGTCATTCCAATAAACATTTGGGGGCTCCACGTGAATGACAAGAGGTTTTGCCCTTTTGTCAAGAGCTCTGTAAACTTTGTAGCGTCAATGCCACTTGATGGTAGGAGGAACACATAGAGCCACAGAAGTGCGGCTATAGAGCTTAAAAGCATCCACACCCCCTGATAAGCATCTGTTGTTGCAATACTCCAAAGACCTGCTATACCAGTCCACAACACTGTTATAAAAACTGCAAAGAGTACCCCCACTTCAAAGCCTATGCCAAGAGATGCGAACACCTCCCCAACGCCCTTCAGCTGAGCCGATGTGTATGGGACGAGGGCAAAGAGGTAGAGCACAGCAATAACAACCCCAAGAGCTCTTGAGTTGTAGAGCTCTGCAATCATATCAGTTGGGCTAACCCAGCCCCTCTCCCTAGCCATTCGCCACACAAACACACCAACGGTAGAGAGAAGCAGTACTGTAGAGGCTAGGTATGCAAGCTCAAAGCCGAGAGCGGCTACACCAGTAGCGAAGGTTAGCCCCGCTAGCCCTATCATCATGAAGGTGCTGTAGGTTGTAGTAGCATAAGTCATAGCGGAGAGGAATCCGCTAACCCTGTACCCACCAACAAAAAATTCCTTAGAACCCGCCCCCAGAAACCTCCTACTATAAACAGCTACTATACTACCACCAACAAAAAACAGGATGAGGGTAGCTATGAACTCCACAATNACCTTTCATCACCCTTCACAACCTTATCGAGAATTCTAAGCCCCATAGCTATTGAAATAGATGTAAGAGCACACCAGTAAACCATTAGCAAAGAGCTGTGTAGAGACACTAGCATGTCTGAAAATGGTTTGTGCATAGGGATGAAGAAGAGGGTCATTAGGACTAAGTAGAGAAGGGCGTATGTAGAGCCTCTTTGCACAGCACTTCACCATAAAGAGCTTGCTTAGAAGCAAACTAAGAATGGTGTGTCTTAAAAGCTTTGCTATTTTANCTANCATGCTGGCTGTGTGGTAGAGGCCTGCGAAGGCAATTGTGGTAGTGGGGTCAGAACTAGAATGCTGCGTCAATTCATTAGCTTGAGTAAGAGCTCTTCATCTAGTAGCTTTTCACATTCTCTAGAATTTTTAAAGCCTTTTCTTCAAATCTATTCTTCTCTATAATGTACTTGTCATGAGTTCCATCACCAATAACAATGTCCCCTAGCAGTGCAACAACTCTGAATATGAGCACTCTACCTCTTTGCTCTAGAAGCTCTGCTCTAACTCTTACCCTTGTCCCTTGTGGAGCGGGGTTTCTGTGCCTCACATTAACCCCCGTCCCAACAGCTGTGAAACCCTCTGGCAAGAACCTTTCAATGCACTTAAAGGCTGTGACTTCCATAAACATTATCATGCAGGGTGTTGCTAGAACCTCTACAACTCCTGTTCCAACACCCTTAGCAACATGCTCTTCCCTAACCTCATAAACGTCCTCACACACAATTCCACTTGGTAGTGCTACGGGTATGTCCTCTCTAACCATTTCTAAGCCCTGCTCAGATCTGCTATTGCAAGGACTTAAAAGACTTTTATTCCATACAAATTCACTACAGGTAGCGCTTTAAGCAAGGTAAAGCACTCTAGCTGTGGTGTAAAACTAAGGGTTCTGTGCACTGGTGCCAAGCTCATGAGCTACATTGTCACGCACACAGATATTGATGGTGTTGCGGCAGCTGCTCTCTACACTTACCTCACAAGGGAGAGTAGTAGTATTGTTTTCGCTGAGCCCTATAACTTGAAGAAAGTGCTGTACAAAGTGTATAGAAAGAGACCAAAGAGAGTGGTTGTACTAGATCTTTCTCCAAATACTGACACCATAGACTTCATAGTGGGGGTGGCACAGCTACTACGAGAGAAGGGAGGAAGTGTGGCCTGGTTTGACCACCACATGTGGGAAGCTGAGTGGCTTGAGCAACTGGGCAAAGCAGGAGTTGAGCTATATGTGGATAGAACCACTTGTGCAACTGGTGTTGTGGCAAGGCATGTAAAGCCTTCTACAACTGTGAACCAGAGGTTTGTTGAGGAGCTTGTTAAAGGGGTTTGCGGAGCTGATTTATGGAGTTTTGACCACCCCATGTCCCCCTTCTTCATGAGGCTTGTTAGGAGAGGGGATGAGGATAGCTGGAGGCTTTGCGTCTANAGAACGTTGTCAAGGGGTGTTACGTGGACAGGGGAGTTTGGNGAGAGAGTGGTNNANAGGTTTGATGAAGAGGTTGTTGAGCTCAGTAAGCCTATACATGTAGAGGTGCTTGAGGTAAACGGTGTGAGGATAGCTGTAGTTGAGAAGAGTGAGAAGGTGGAGAACAGCATTCTAGCTGCAAGGGTGATGGGCGTGGCTAAGGCGGACGTCGCTGTAGTTATTGATAAGAGTGGTAAGATTAGTTTGAGGAGTAGAGGGGTTAACATAAGGGACCTGGCAGTGGCTCTTGGTGGAGGTGGGCATGCGCAAGCCGCTGGTGCGAA
>Ga0065719_106831_pt1 | contig 10018 bp, 15 predicted proteins | sample GBSCel85sediment_FD_59106 | JGI IMG/M metagenome (GOLD analysis project Ga0065719, IMG submission 59106) | Hot spring sediment microbial communities from Great Boiling Spring, Nevada - Cellulolytic enrichment CS 85C v3 (version 3) | ecosystem: Environmental > Aquatic > Thermal springs > Hot... | reverse complement strand
TAAAGGCTAACATTGGATATGGATTAGTTGAAGGTCTTTTGCTAGTAAGTTCGCCTATACTTTTAGGAATGAGTGGTAGCCCCATAATAGACCTTAACGGTTTATCTGTTGGTATGGTTATAGCAAAAGCGTTTGATGCTAATGAATTTTCTTTAGCAGTACCATCCACTAGAATACTATATAGTTATAAAATTCTTAAAAAATATGGAAAGATCATGCATATAGTGCTTGGAATTAATGTATTGTCTCTAAAGAATATAATAACAATGCTTGGTCTTCAATATGGATTAGTAATTTCTAAGATTTTGAATCCTAATCTATATAAGTTTTGTCAGCTTTGTGAGGGAGATGTTTTATTATCTATAAATAATAGAAAGATGTATACCATAGAGGATCTTAGACTAGCTTTAGATGAAGCTCTTTTAACCCACGATATTCTTATAATAGAGTATGTTAGTAAAGCAAATAAAAAAGTTTATTCATGCACCATTGACGACCTAGCTGCTTTCACCACCTCTAAATTCTTCTGGAGACTCTGAAACTTCTCTTATCAATGGTCTACCTTCACGTTCTTTCTCGATATCACTACGAGTTTTAGTCTCATAGACTTTGAATACAATCTCACTATCCTGTGGGACAACAATATCCTTTTCTTCATATATATATTTGCCTTTTTCTATGTTTTTATACAAATATATAGTGTATTTTCCTTCAGGAACCTCTATATATGCCATGCCATTAGGATCTGTTTTTGTTGATGAAACAACTCTTCCCTCAGATTCTATAACAACAATAGCATCAGCTAATGATTTATCTGCAAATAAAGCTTTAACTTTAATGCTATAATATCGTATCTCTTTTATACACAATGTCATATTTCTAGAGGTAAAGAAATTATTTGTCTTAGTCGCTAATTCTAAAACAAGTTTTTTGGTATCATCAGGTATGCCTTTATCAAGCAACACTGATCTATATACTTTTGAAAAGGAGTCGCAATACTCATTGTATTTATCTTGGTCAAATCTAGATGTTAGAGGAATTAATTTATCTCTAACAATTTCAAACTGTTTAAATACTTGTAATGGGAGTTTAATTAGATAGACATTAAATACCTTTGTCAAGAAATCGTGTATCTCATCTGGTAAGCTTTTTTGAATGTCTGCTTCGATTTTTTTAAATGTTTTCCAATCTTCTATCTGCATATTCGAATCCCTTTTTATCAGATTTGAGCTTAATATAACTGTGAACCTAAAATACTTTATGTCTTAAATGTATTAATTATCAAAGAGGTCTATCAAGTTCTTAGAGTTAAACTTTATTGAATATTCAATAAGATAAATTAATGATAAGATACATTAGCTAATTAATAAATAGGTTATCTGGAGAAGATAATGAAAAATTCCTGGGCTAACCTCTGCATATCAGTTATAGTTTACTACGTAGTTAGAACGATATACTATATCATTTTTCCTTACACAAAACCTGATATCGATATAATTATGGCCTTCTTCATCTGGAGACCTATCTTAATAATATCTTGTTTCATTACACAAAAAGCTTTTGATTTCTATAACAACTAATAGGGTTATCTATGTATTTAACATATGGTTTTATCTAAAGAATTCAAACCCATAGAATATCTCACCATCTTTGTATCATACCGAACTTTAACAAAGAGCTGAACTTAACACCTTAATAACACTATTAACTTAACCTAGTACCTGGTGTCAGGATTTAAAACTATAGGTAGTTAAATCAATGATTAGAAGTACTGTTGTATTTAAGGGAAACATCGTCTCTATATTGCAAAAGTTATTGTACGCCTAAATCATTTTAAATATGAAAGCTCTCTTACAATTACCATTGAGAAGAGTTTTTAGACTTAAGCTAGTTTCAACAAATCTTTATGAGCTCTAAAAAATTACCATTTTTACTGGTTTACGTTAACTACATAAAACATAACTATGTTTATACATGAACATAGTTTTAGTATAAGAGTAACTACATCTTCATAATTTTGCACATGTCTGCAATTCTTGCTTTGGTTTCTAAAATATACCTCTAAAATTTCTTGAGAAGCAAAGTAGGTTAATGCGTGCTTATTGTTTGCTAAAAACTTTTAAACTTCTTTGATGTATATATCTCTCTTTGTAAGAGGGATTAATATGAGCCAATGGTAAATATTCCGAAAAAATCTCTAGATGAGGTTCTCCCTAACTATTGGTATAACGTAGTACCAGATTTGCCTAAACCTCTACCACCACCAGTAGATCCGTTAGAGACAAGCTCTAGAATTGATTTGCTTAGAAAGGTGTTACCTAAAGAAGTATTAAAACAGGAATTCACTATAGATAGGTTCATAAAGATCCCTGAAGAAGTTAGAGAAAAATACGAGGTTCTCGGAAGACCAACACCACTTTTCAGAGCCAAAGCTCTTGAAGAGCATCTTAAGACTCCTGCTAAAATATACTTCAAGTTTGAAGGAGCTCTACCTACAGGCTCTCACAAAGTTAATACAGCTGTTCCACAGGTTTACTACGCTTACAATGAAGGTGTTAACCATGTGACTACAGAGACTGGGGCTGGGCAATGGGGTGCTGCAGTAGCATTGGCGGTTACTCTCTATAATGTTGCTGCGACAGTGTTCATGGTTAAAGCTAGCTATGAGCAGAAGCCAGGTAGGAAGGCTTTAATGGAGTTTTACGGTGCTCGAGTGGTTCCAAGCCCTTCGAAGCTGACAAAGATTGGTAAAGAAGTTCTTGAGAAAAACCCAGGGCATCCAGGGTCGCTGGGGATAGCCATTAGCGAAGCCATTGAGTATGCATTAGAGAATGGCTATAGGGTATGTTATGGGTAGTGTAATGAACTGTATTCTTACACATCAATCAGTAATAGGCTTAGAAGCTATGAAACAACTTGAGGCAATAGGCGAAGAACCTGATGTACTAGTGGCTTGCGTCGGGGGTGGGAGTAATTTTGGAGGCTTTGTATACCCATTTATAGGTTTGAAAAAGAGTAAGGAGACGGTATTTGTTGCTGCAGGATCATCTGAAGTACCGAAATTTAGTAAAGGTGAGTATAGGTATGAACACCCAGACACAGCAGGGTTACTCCCATTGGTGAAGATGATATCGCTTGGAAAAGACTTTGTACCTCCACCGATATACTCAGGTGGGTTGAGATACCACGGGCTAGCTCCAAGCTTAAGCCTTCTAATTTCTGAGGGTATGGTTAAATGGGTTGAGTACAGCGAGAGGGAGATACTCGAAGCTGCGAAGATGTTCGCAAGAACTCAAGGTATTGTTCCAGCACCAGAGTCTGCTCATGCTGTAAAGGCTGTTATAGATATTGCTCTAGAGGCTAAGAAAAACTGTGAAAAGAAGGTAATAGCGTTCAATATGAGTGGCCATGGGCTACTCGATATAGAGAACTACAGAGGTTTGATGCAAAGATACAACACTTGGTAAGTAGCTAACAAATGCTCTACTCAAGTGGTGTCTATGAGACTCCTTGTAGCTTACCTAACCGTGGGTTATCCAACACCAAAGATATTTCTAGAGCTACTTAAACAATTTGAGGATGCTGGTGTCAATATCGTTGAGCTTGGTATTCCACCAAGATTTGCAAAATACGACGGGCCATTGATTAGGAGGAGCTATCAGCATGTCAAAAGCCTTGGANTNGACTANTGGGAGCTACTGAGAGAAGCTAGAAAGATTATTAAGATACCAATAGTTGTACTAACATATCTAGAAGAGTTTGAGAAAAGTTTTACAGAGCTTGTAAACAAGCTTAGGAATATAGATGTAGATTCACTACTTATGCCAGATCTGTTAATAGACTATGTAGATTCTTATGAGAAGTACTTAGATATAGCGAGAATTATCGGGGTAACACTATTCACATCACCTTCGATGCCTGATAAATTTATAAAAAAGATAGCGCCATTATCAAAGCTATTCCTCTACTACGGTATTAGACCTACTACAGGTATCCCAATACCTATTGACCCTATAGTCCTTGTAAAAAGAGCTAGATCCCTTGTCAATAACAAGCTTGTTGTAGGCTTTGGGCTCTCGTTAAACGAGATAGCAGATGTTATGAAAGCAGGTGCGGACGGTATCGCTATTGGCAGTGCACTAATTCAGTCAATTGACAGTAGTAGTATTGAGGCTGCTGTAAAGTTGCTAAAGGAGCTGAGAGGTGTTATTGATGGAGTATAGGGCTTTAATAGAAAAAATTGTGAATAGAGCTTCGCTAAGCTTTTACGAAGCTCGTGAGCTTGCACTAAAGATAGTAAATGGAGAAGTACCAGACATAATAGTCTCTGCAATCCTAATGGGGCTCAGGATGAAGGGTGAGAGCGTTGAAGAGATAGCAGGCTTCGCGAGTGCTATGAGGGAAGTAGCTGTAAGGATAGATGGTAGTAGTGCTATAGATATTGTTGGAACTGGAGGTGACAACGCTTCAACTGTTAATGTCAGTACAGCCACAGCGTTACTGGTATCGATTCTTCACCCAGTTGCTAAACATGGAAACAGAGCTGTTAGTGGAAGGAGTGGTTCTGCAGATGTTTTAGAGACGCTAGGCTATCGAATTGAGGTTGAGCCTAGTAGAGCTGAGGAACTCTTGAGAAAAACAAGGTTTGTGTTTATCTTTGCACCTCTATATCATCCAGCAATGAAGAGAGTTATGCCTATTAGGAAAGCACTTGGCATTAGAACTATATTCAATATCCTTGGTCCGTTGACAAACCCTGCATCACCAAAAAGAATAGTTCTAGGTGTTTTCTCAAAGAGCTATGCTAAATTAGTTGCAGAAGCCTTGACAATTCTAGNNGTNGAGAAAGCATTTGTTATCCATGGAGANCCTGGTATAGATGAAGTTAGCNCNGAGGCTACGACTTACGTCTATGAGGTTAAGAAAGGGATTGTAGAGTGCTACACNNTTAATCCTAGCGAGTTTGGAGTAAAAACAATCCCTGTAAAAAGTCTTGTAGCTTCAACTAGCTGAAGAATCTGCAATAAGAATTTTAAGAGCTTCTAAAGGGCTTGACGAAGCTGTTGCAACCTTTATAAAGGTTAATGCAAGTTTAGCTCTGTTCTTAGCTGGTTACGCAAATGACTTTAAAGATGGTGCTGAACTTGCTGATCAACTTTTGCCACAGCTCATAGCTAGGATTGAGGAGATTGTTAGTGATAATGGTGATGTAGCTAGGCTAAAGAGAATTATGGAGAAGGCTGGTGTTATATGAGGGTAAAGTTGAAGATATGTGGTGTAACAAACATAGAGGATGTAAAGGCTATTGCAGATATTGGTGCTGATTTTATAGGTGTAGTAACAGATCCTGTATCGCCACGGTTTGTTTACAGAGGGTTTATTGATGAGGTTAAAAGGATTGTTCAAATACCTATTGTAGAAGTTATTGTTACGAGCAGTATTAGCGATGTCGCTATGTCTAGAGCTGACTATATACAGATTCACAGAGTTTTGGCTGATGAAGAACTTGAAGCTCTGACTACTTTTAGTAAGAAAGTTATACTCTACGTTCCGGCATTACGCAATGCGATACCATATCTGTTAAAGGTGCAGAAGTACTCTAACTTAATACTCTTTGACTCACCAAAGAAAGGCTTGAGNTCAGATCCTCTAGAACTAAAGGTNNTATTCGACTATTATCCTGANGCAGGTGTTGGNGGTGGGATAACGTTGGAGAANATNTATGAATACCTTGTTTTAGAGCCTGCATGGATAGATGTTTCNAGTGGTGTTGAAGTNTACCCNGGTAAAAANGATAATGAAAAAGTTAAGAGGTTTAGAGAGGTGGTATCATCATGGAAGAGAAGNATTTGAAGAAAGNTCCTTNAGTAGAACAGCTAATGAAGTGCATTGCAGATGAAGAGANTGTGTTNATAATATACGAAGANCTTGTCAATAGGATGAAAAGTATTATTGCGTGGAGCCCTANNAGTGTCGTTGGTGGTAGTGATGCTGATGTTTTTGAAAGNGTTAGGAGTANNGTAAAGAGATTTAGCGNANCTGAGAAGCATANCAGTTTGAGAAAAGTATTGTTTGGCTACGTTAGCTATGATGCTGTTAGGCTTTGGGAANACGTAAAAGATTTAAAGCCATACCCAGAGCCGTGGCCATATGCCGAATTTCTTGAATTAGAGAATGTGATTATCTACGATCATGCGAATAGCAAAGTGTTTATAGATGTTATTGACGATGCTAAATTAGCCTGTAGAGAGAAAAGAACAGAACCTCTGAAGTCAACACCTTACGATGCTATGCTAAGTAGTGATGAGTTTGTAGATGCTGTTAACAAAGTTTTAGAGTACATTAGGAGCGGCTATGCATTTCAAGTGGTCTTGTCGAGGTTCGAGCGTTTCACTGTGTCAGGAAGCTTAATAGGCTTCTACCTTGCCCTTAGGCACATCAATCCATCACCTTACATGTACTTCATGAGGATCGGGAAAAAAGCTATAGCCGGTGCAAGCCCTGAACTTCTCTTTGCAATAAGCAATGGTGTTGTAGAGACCTACCCGATTGCAGGGACAAGACCTAGAGGGAAAACGTTTGAGGAAGATAGGGAGCTAGAGGAGGAGCTGGTGAACTCGGAAAAAGATAAAGCTGAGCATCTGATGTTGGTAGATCTTGCTAGAAATGACATGGGGAAGATCTGCATACCTGGTAGTGTAAGAGTTGAGAAGCTTATGTATGTTGAGAAGTATAGCCATGTTCAGCATCTCGTATCTAAAGTTGTAGGGGTGCTGAGAAAGAGGATGGACTTCATAGATACCTTAGTAGCACTGCTACCAGCTGGAACTGTTAGTGGTGCTCCTAAGCCGTTCGCTATAAACTTGATAGAGGAGCTTGAGACTTTTAAGAGAGGTCCTTATGCAGGAGCTGTAGGCTATATAACATCTCCTAAGAGTGGAGAAATGGCTATCGCAATTAGATCAGCATTTCTCTATAGCGATATACTCAGAATTCAAGCTGGTGCAGGTATAGTCTATGAATCAAAACCGTGGCTAGAGCTTGAAGAAACCGAGCACAAACTAGCTGCTTTGAAAAAAGCTTTAAAACTCGTTGAATCTAGGTGAAAATCCATGGATATAACCTTGATAATCGATAACTACGATAGCTTTGTCTATAATATTGCACAAATCATTGCGGAATTAAGCTCAACACCAATTGTTGTTAGAAATGATGAGCTTACTCCAAAGCTTATTGAGAGGATAAACCCTGATAGAATAATAGTTTCTCCTGGACCTGGAACACCCGAGAAACTCGAGGATGTCGGTGTATCTATAGAGGTTATAAAAAGATTCGCTGGTAGGGTCCCAATCTTTGGTATCTGTCTTGGGCATCAAATAATAGGTTACGTATTTGGTGCTAGAATTAGGAAAGCTAGGACTATAATGCACGGAAAAGTTGATAAAGTTAAGTTTTTGAGATGCAACAAAATCTTTTCAGGTTTACCTAGCATAATAGAGGCTACTAGNTATAACAGCCTCGTNATAGCATNACCACCACCAGTGCTCTCANTTGACGCCATNTCGATNACTGACGAAGAGATAATGGCTATTAGCCACATTGAGCTACCAATATTTGGTGTACAGTTCCACCCTGAAAGTATTGGAACTNCGCTCGGNAAGCATATATTGAAGAACTTCTTGGATCTGGTGTAGATNNTTGTCTGCAAATCTTGTTGATTGGATTAANCGTGTTATTGAGCATAATTTACGTAGACCTGCTATAAGAATGGAGAGGCTNAGACCCTTGNATAGCTTATCTAAAAACATTGAGATGCTAAACGCAGCTGGAAAACCTGCTATAATAGCTGAGTATAAGAGGAAATCGCCGTCAGGGCTCAGTTCAAATATTTCACTTCATGACTATATAAACATCGTTAAGTGGAGTGCCACAGGAGTAAGTATCTTAACTGAAGTAACTTTTCTTTGGAGGTTCTTACAAAGACTTAGTATCCGCCGCTTCAATGTTGAGCCTACCTATATTAATGAAGGATTTTATTGTATGCGAAAAGCAGGTAGAAACAGCGTATAGCATAGGTGCAGATGCCATTCTACTGATATCAACTATACTCACAGAGAAAGAGCTTGAAAAACTGTATGAGTATGCAAAAAGCCTAGGGTTAGAGGTAATTATAGAAGTTCATGAAGAGAGCGACCTTGAAAAAGCGCTAACTCTAGAGCCTAGAATTATAGGCGTTAATTCAAGGAACTTAAAGACCCTAGAAGTATCAATAGATAAAGCTAGTAGAATGCTAGAGAAAGTACCTAGGAAGTGCATAAAGATCGCAGAAAGCGGTATAAAGAGCCTGAAAGATATTCAAGAATTAATGAAGAGAGGTGCAAATGCATTTCTCATCGGTACTACGTTGATTACCAACCCTCTCAAAATATTTGAACTTACTGGAGATCTGAACTACCCGTATTCAAAATATTTTGTATCATTTATTCAAATAAAAAGTTTTTAAATAAGTTCTGCAAGTTTTGTTTTTCTCTGATGTTTTAAATGGAATTTCGAATTTGATGGTGAAAGGCAATGCAAAGCCAATATTAAATAGCTGTGAGCTGGACGAAATTGAACAGTTAATTAACTTAGTTGAGAAATCCAGAAAAGATCTGTTAACGATGTATCAATGTGATAAGCATATACATCTAGAGTCATTGTTCACTTCTCTCGAGATAATAGCTACGTTATACCTATTCAAGAAGTCATCTGAAAACATTGTTGATAGGGATTGGCTAATCTTAAACAAAGGTCATGCTGTGCCAGCGCTCTACGCTGTACTTGCTGAACTTGATGTAATACCAAAGAGTGAGCTTACAAAGATCAACTCTATTGATTCTATCCTTTAGAGCCACCTTGAGAGATATCGATACCAGATATAGATGTTTCTACAGGGAGTTTAGCTCAAGGACTTAGCATCAGTGTTGGGATTGCTGCTTGGATTAAGAGCATTGGTGGTCATGGTAGGGTATTTGTTGTTATGGGCGATGATGAGAGTGATGAAGGTCAAGTTTGGGAAGCTATAACGCATGCAGCTATGTTAAATCTTAATAACCTAGTTGTTGTTGTTAATTGGAATGGTCATTAGCATGATGGAAGTGTTAAAGAAGTTAAACTGAAGGATTATTTACTGCTTGTATGGAGAGCTATTGGTTGGAGGGTTCTCTGGGCAATGGGCACGACATCATCAGTTTTATGATAGCTATTGAATCTGTTCTGAAATCTGATAGACCAACAGTTATCTTTGCTCAGACTGATAAGAATAGAATGGTAGCTGTAACTGTTAATCTTTATGCTGAGTAGGAAAGCTTTGGTTGAGGAAGGTAGCTGGATGCTTAGCTGTAGAGTTTTGGAGCGGAATTTGGGAAACTGCTTGTTGAGATTGGAGAGAAGTCGGATAGAGTTGTAGTCGTAACAGCTGATGTAGGTCTATCCACAAGAGCAGTAATGTTTGGTGAGAAGTTTAGGGATAGATACTTCAACGTCGGTATAGCTAAGCAACACTTAATCGGATTTACAACAGGATTAGCACTTGCAGGTACTATACATATTGCAACAGTTTTTGCAGAATTAATTTTGTGAGGCTGGGAGCAAGTGAGAAATAGTGTAGCTAGGATGAATCTAAATGTGAAGATTATTGCTACACATGCTAGTTACAGTGATTATGCTGATGGAGCTAGCCATCAAACACTAGAGGATATAACGTTGATGCACGTATCACCGAACATGACTGTTATCGTACCTGCTGATACAGCTGATCTTAAGGAGATGTTTCGAAAAACTCGTCTTGGAGTACAAGGGACCTACATACATAAGGCTTAGAAGAGACTATACACCAACGGTAACCAAAGATATTGATTATAAGTATGAAGTTGGTAAAGCGTATATTCTTAGGGATGGTCATGATATTACTATTATCGGTGCTGGAGTGGTTCTACGCGAAGTGTTAGTAGTTGCTAAGGAGCTGGAGAAAACATGG
>Ga0065719_106830_pt1 | contig 10038 bp, 7 predicted proteins | sample GBSCel85sediment_FD_59106 | JGI IMG/M metagenome (GOLD analysis project Ga0065719, IMG submission 59106) | Hot spring sediment microbial communities from Great Boiling Spring, Nevada - Cellulolytic enrichment CS 85C v3 (version 3) | ecosystem: Environmental > Aquatic > Thermal springs > Hot... | reverse complement strand
GAGCAAAGAGAAGTAACTTCTCCAAAGCTCGAGAACGTACTTGCAATAGGATTTTCCTTCACCACGACTTACGAGCCAGATGTTGGAAAGATAGAAATCGACGGAGAACTCCTATATCAGCATCCCGATGCAAAGGAGTTAGAGAAGAAATGGAAGAAGGAAAAGAAACTGCCACCTGAAGTAACGGTCGAGTTACTCAACTTCGTCTTGAGGCGATGTCTGCTAAAGGCAGCCATATTAGCTGATGATCTCCAATTGCCCCCACCACTGAACTTCCCTGTCGTTAGGCAACGTTGAAGATCTCGAAACCTATGAGCCCTTTGCCGTTCAGCGAAAAGTCTCTTGATTTGTTTCTGATGAAGATCAGACTTCCCTTCACGCCAATGACTCTACCCTCTAACTTCATCCCCTTTCTAACCCTGATCAGTTCCATCGGTTGGGGTGGGATGTTGTAGAAACTTCGCAAGTCGAATATCTCTGGAAAGGTCAGATATGGACTTACTCTTCTATCTTCTCTTAAGATTTCTAACGAATCGAAGATTCGCCCTATTGCTGTTTGGGGATTAGCTACTGCCTGATTTGCCTTCTCTTCGGTCTTCACTCTATCTACTATGCCAAGTTTCTCCCTTATGTACTGCTCTAGACTCCTTGCCATCTTTCCATCTCTGACCTTTACTATCCTAGCAGCAAAATCGCAACCTTGTTCTATCAACCTCAATCTCAGTCTAGGCTCTCTCGAAATACCCACTTTTAATATGTCGCCGAAGATTGCTAAGTAAACGGAGTACTCTTCCCGCTTACACACTTCTCTTCTCTTCTTCAGCAGACATTTTTCCCCGGTACAACTAGCACACTTCATATGCTCGTCCAAGCTCATGCAGAGCTTACATTGGTAAGACTCCTTAACCTTGGCTTGACTCGGACATGGTACTCTAGTTTCGTCCTTAAAGTAACCTATGCAATATCTATTCCCAAGCCTGAAGCTAATATCCAAGTTCATGAGTGGTAGCGAGAATTCCCTTTTGCCATCGACTAGCATCAAATAGGGCTCGTAATCCCTCCAGAAGAGATTGATGATTCTGGGAGACATAATACTACTCTAGAGCAGAAACGGAATAAACCTTATGGGAGGAAGTCTTGATTGTTTATCTTCTCCGGAAGGTATACTTCGCTCACGAATCTCAGCCCCTTCGCTGCAAGTGCTTCGAGCTCTGCCTTGTATCCCTTTTCCAGCATGAGCTTTATCTCCCTTTGCCAGAGGGCATGCTTGAACCACCTATATTGACCGAGCTCTTTAGCCCTCTTGAGATCGTACTCAGTTGCCTTTATGGTCCACTTACGTAGCTCGTACTTTATCACGTCGGTCATGCTTAGCCCTATGAACTTAGCCTCTGGAGTTGCGAGCTGCGATGATATGTAAGCTAAGTTCATAGATCCAGATTTTATCACGCTGTAGATGTACCATCCATATGGGTCGCTATCCGTAAAGACGTAGACAGGCAATGAGAACTCCTCGTGAAGTCTTCTTATGAAGCGCCTTGCACCCCTAGCAGCTTGGCCCTTAGTCGAGATTAAGATGCACTTGTGTTTTATCCAGAACTTATCCTCGTTGAGCCTCTCCCATATGGCATCCTTTTCTACTACCAATACGAAATCGGCCTCAACACGCTTGAACTCTATATCCTCGACGTTACTAGGAATGTGCCATCCGCCAGATCCGAGTCTATCTAAGTGAATAGTATCTCCGCTATCGACTATAGTAACCCTACCAACTACCCTACCCTTTGGATCTGCATTTAGGTGGAGCTGCTCTCTAAGTAGATCTAACATGACCTCGAGATCCTCTATCACTGCGTTACTCTCGTTTTCCTCGTCGAAGGTGTTCTCTTTACTTCCTGGCAACGTGTACTTCAGATTGTAGAAGAGCTCTCGCAGGCTCGTGTGTATGCCCTCTTCCAGTAGCTCCTTGCACTTAGCTGCAACTAGCAACGTCTGCATGAACTTCTTCGCATGAGCTACGTTGAGAAAGTATCGCTTTGCCGTCTTATCACCGAGCTTTATCAGCTTGGTTTGCTCGTCGTAGATCACGTTAGAAAGAGATCTTATTGGTATAGAGAGATGTGGATTCTCTCCCCGCCTTAGTTGCGCTAGCAATTCCTTTCCTAACGCAACTAACTTCTTCTTAGCATCAGCGGTCATGAGACCACGGTATTACTCTAAGTAGATTCCTGGCTTAAATTCCTTAGCACGAGATGCCTTACCCTTTGGATCGTATATCCCTTCTTCTCCTACTCTATATACCACGACATCCTTTCCGAGTACTTCCTTTATGTAATCGGAATTCTCCATAACGTACTTCTTCTCTTCCTCAGTAACGCAGTAAACGTATAGCGTCTTTGCAGCTGGAGAAAATTTCATCACGCTTTTCACGTCTTCTAGTAGCAATCTAAATGCCTTCTCCAGCGCAATTATCTTCTCGTCGAGCTTCTCTGCCATAACTTTTGGAAATTCCTGAAGGGCGACGAAACCATCGCCCCCAATCCTATGCCAGAGTTCCTCGCATACGTGTGGAAGTAGTGGTGTGAGAAGCTTAACTATGGTGGAGAAGACGTAGGCTATAGTTTCCTTATTACAGTTCTCTATCCCGCCGTTCCTCCTGATGTACTCTTCTATTTCGTTCATCAAGTCGAACATCACTAGTTGGGTTGCTGTTCTGAACTTCAAGTTCTCATAGGCATTTTCGCACTCCTTTATCATTTCTTGTAGCTTCGCCTCTAGGTAAGCATCTAGCATATTTCGCTTCGTTCGCCCAGCATGCCTAATAGAACCTGCAAGCCAGAAGAGCGTGTTAATACGCTTCAAGAACGAATCTAATCGCGCTTCCCTCCAATCCGCATCCTCTAGACCTTCTGCAGATGATATGAGATTTATCCTCACCAAGTCGCTCCCGTACTTTTCCAGAGCATCTCTAAACGGTATCACGTTCCCCAGTCTCTTACTCATCTTCTCTCCTTCTATCTTCACGAACCCGTTAACCGCTATTGCCTTTGGCCAGTACTTCTCGTCCCATATAGCGACGTGGTGGAAGAGATAGAAGGTTAAGTGATTTTGTACCAAGTCCTTTCCAGATCCCCTTAGGTCGACGGGATAGAAGTACTCGAATTCCCTCCTCATTCCTTCTAGCGTCTCTAGATCTAGGCCACTTTCTTCGCTTATCTCTCTCGGATCTCCCTTGCCAAAGAAAACGTAATCAAAGACAGCATCGGTGAGTTTATCTGCGTCTACGTTCTTTTCGTTAATTATCCTAGCTATGGTGTAGTACGCCATGTAGATAGTTGAATCGCTCAGAGTTTCTACTATCCATTCCTTGTCCCAAGGAAGTCTCGTTCCTAATCCGGTTCTTCTCGTGCATGCCTTATCTTCTAGCCAGTCTATCGTATTCAAGAACTGTTGTTTGATCTCCTCCGGATAGAACTTCATCCTCTCTACACATCTCCTTACCCTTTCCTTCCATTCGGGAAGCGAGAACTTGAGGAACCATTGATTCTCGAGAATCTTCACGTGGCATCTCGTTCTACATCTGCATATCACAGTTCCTGTAGGCTCATAGAGCGTAGCGAGCGCCCCTTTACTTCGGAGCTCCTCGAGGATTTCTCGTTTCACGTCTCTCACTAGTTTCCCTGCATACTTTCCGCAATTGCCTCGCATCTTTCCGTGGTAGAACTCCTTCTTATACAACGTCTCAGTCGCCTCGTCTAACTTCTCGTTCTCCACCTGGGAACTTATGCCTAGCTTCTCTACTTCGTCTTTTGCAGGATGCTCGCCATAGCCCTTTACTTCTATGATCGAGATCGGCCCCAAGCTACTTACTATTTCCTCTATTCCAAATCTCTGCTGAACGTCCTTCCTCTCCTTTAGCTCGCGGAGTGCTACCCAATCGTAGGGCGCATGGGAAGGAACGCTCATAACTACCCCAGTAACGCTATCCGTCTTTACGAACTGGGCTGGTAATATGGGAACCCTAGCATTGGTAAGAGGACTTTCGACGTATTTTCCTATTAGTTCTTCTGCCCCCATCTCTCTCAAGACGCTGACTGAGTGGAGTTGGTCCTCTAACTTCGCTATGGTTTCTTTGCTAACGATCCACCTTTCTCCATCTACTTCTACTAATACGTACATTCCCTCTGGATTTATCCACAGATTAGTTACTCCGAAGATGGTCTCCGGTCTTAGAGTACCGCAAGGTAGAAAAGCTTCTTCGCCTACTAGGCGAAACTTCAAGAGATGGAATTCCACTATGGTCTCCCCCTCGCCAACTAGTCTATCGTGATCTCCAGTAGGTGATTTGCAACGTGGGCACCAGATCACTGGATGTGTTCCTTGTCCAACGAATCCCTTTTCTCGTAGCTTCTCGTACTGCCATTCTATGAAGCGAGAGTACTGCGGAGTTATTGCGGTAACGAAGGTGCGCCTCCAGTCTATGCTAAGACCAGCGAGCTTGAGATCTTCTATCCACCTTTTCATCCAGTACCTCGCTACGAATTCTGGTCCCCTTTCTACGAACTCCCGAAGTTCTTCGTCCGTAGCACCATAGAGTTTGAAGGCCTCTATCTGAGACTCATCCCCTTCTTTTAGCCTCTCCACTGCCCCGACTATTGGCTCGCCTGTTGCGTGAAATCCTTGGGGATAGAGCACGTTGTAGCCCTGCATTCGTTTGAATCTAGCATAACTATCTACCCTAAACGCAGAGAACATGTGACCAAGATGTGGCCCACCGTTAACGTAAGGATATGGGAAAGTTATGAAGAACTTTGGTTTCGTAGGATCTACGTCTGCCTCAAAGATGTGATTCTTCTCCCATCTCTTTCTCCACTTTGCCTCTATTCGCTTTATGGTCTCGTAGTCTACTTCCATGGCTTTTTGTTCTACCTTAACTTTTAAGTTAGGTTAGGATAGAAAGTTGAGCTTTAGGTACCCATCTTCTTCCCTAACTATGCCAGCCTCGATTAGAGTCGCTAAGTACGCCCTCTCCCTCTCGGAGCTCACTTGCCCGAGAGATAGTCCCTCGTTTCCTTCTAGCAGCTTCTCGAGAAGTCCGTAGATGGCTTCTAGATCGACGTGGAACTGCTCTGAATCGTCGAAATCGAATGACGTAGGAAAGATCGATAGCGGATATATCTTAGTAAGCGACGTCAGCGCTTTCATCCTAAGCAGATTCTTCTCAGTCAAATCCACTTCGAGCACGGCTTCTCTTCCCTTCCTTACTAGGTTGGATTCGATGTGGAAGATCCTTAGCATCCTCCTGATAGCTTCGAGCTTACTTACTTCGGAGTCCCGTAGTAACTCTACTTTCTTTGCCCCAGGAGTTGGAACTTCGTCCATCTTAGTAGTCAAAAAAGCCGAGAGGAAGGTAGCTACTATAGGTATGTCGTCTTCTTCTATCCAGCTAGGAAAGTTTACCCTGCCAGAATCGTCGAGCATTCCCAGAAGCTTCAGCAGCTTCGGAAACGTCTCGTCTTCTAGCGTTAGTCTGAAGACGTTCGCCTCGCCGCCAACGACCGTTAGCTCNGTCTCTACTTCTAGCTGTCTCAGTCTCTCCTTAAGTACTTCCAATACGAGTCTATCCCTTCCCTCTATCGCAACTCTATCAGAAACTCTCGTTCCGCTTGCGAAGAGAAATCCNGCTATTTCAGCCAANGTTAGTGCTTCTTCAGATGTGCTCAACAGAGGTATTAACTTTCTCTTCTCGAGCCAAGAAGAGAGATCCTCGCTGATCGCATTGCTATGATCTAAGATCACCTTAGTCCTAACGCATTCCCTACCCAGAGCCCTGGGAAGAATGGTGAATTCGTAGCTCTTCGGATTAAACCTTCTCACGAATTCCTTCAGGACCATGATGGGAGCTCCTGTGCAGGCGTAGACATCTAGGACGAGTAAGCCCATTTCAGGAAAAGTGTTAACGATTATGTGCGAATCCGAGACTATTGCTACTGCGGTAATTCCTCCACCGCCGCCCTCAAACTTCTTACAGATGTAATCTAGAACTCTCATTCTTCCGAGCACAACAGAAGCGAGTATAGTGGAGGTTACGAACTTCTCGTTGGCAAGTAGAGAAGGATCGCAACCCAGCAACTGTGCATAGATGCTTAGGTGAGTATCGTAGGAAATTTTACCTAGATTAGACTGCGTATGCTCGCTCTGCTCGCCTCTCGACCCTTTCTGCATGAGCTTCGTCATCTTCGCTAATGGCTTTCACCTTCGATTTAATTATTCTCGACTCCTTATTTTTATGTCTTTTCTAGTTGGAATCGTAGGTAAACCAAACGTTGGAAAGTCGACTTTCTTCAGAGCACTCACGCTGAGTGATGTGAAAATAGCGGATTATCCCTTCACCACGATATCTCCTAACTTAGGTACAGGCTTCGTTAGCACGAGTTGTCCTTGTAGGGAATTAGGTGTTAAATGCACACCTAGAAATTCTATCTGCAAAGACGGAGTTAGATTCGTTCCCATTAGCATCATGGATGTCGCTGGCCTAGTTCCTGGGGCACATCAAGGGAAGGGGTTGGGAAATAAATTCTTAGATGATCTCAGAAGGGCCAAGGTCCTTATTCACGTAGTAGATTGCTCAGGAACTACTGATAGTACAGGAAATCCTACTAGCAATTACGATCCTTCGGAAGACGTTCTCTGGTTGGAGCATGAAATAGATCTGTGGTTCTTAGACGTGATAAGAAGAGGACTAAAGCGATACGAGCGCCACCTAAGGCACGGTCGAGTCGATGTAGTCAGCATACTCTCCGAGCAACTAAGTGGTCTGGAAATAGGAAGAGATGTACTATCTAACCTCGTAGGTGAGTTCGGCGAAGAGTCCATTTCCACTAACCTCGAAGAGTTCGCTAGGGAGCTTAGAAGGAGGGCTAAACCAATTCTCATAGCTGCCAACAAGATGGACCTCCCTTCTTCCGAGGAGAACCTTAAGAAGCTAAAAGAAAGATTTCCGGACAGAGTTATAGTTCCTTGCTCTGCTGAATACGAGCTGGCCCTTAGATTAGCATCTGAGAAGGGACTGATCTCATACGTCCCTGGTAGCAGAGAGTTCGGAGTAATCGGTGAGCTATCTAGTGAGCAAAGAAAGGCGTTGAGGAAGATCGAAGCCTATTTGGAAAGATTTGGAACTACTGGGGTACAAGATGCCCTCAATAGGGCCGTGTTCGACCTTGCGAACATGATAGTAGTGTATCCCGTAGAGAACGAGTATAAGTTTACCGACTCTAAGGGAAACGTGCTGCCAGATGCCATTCTCATTCCCCGTGGCTCAACACCAAGAGATCTTGCATCGAAGATCCACGAGGAGTTAGCAAAGTACTACATAGCTGCCATCGACGCGAGAACTAAGCAAAGACTATCTGCATCCTATTCGCTTAGAAGTGGGGACGTGATAAAGATAGTTGCTGGTAGATAGTAGTTTTAATCCCTACTACCAAATCCCTTTCATGTACGCGATAGAGCGATTCGAAAGTAGGTGCAAGAAAGCCATCGAATCTATCCTTAAGAGAAGCGTAGAGTTAGAGGTCCCTCCCCCAGAGATAGGTGCTCTCTTCGCCCTGCCTTGTCACGGCCTTTCAAAATATCCAGAAGAACTGGCGGGTGAGTTAGCAAGTAAACTAGAATCCCTCGATATCGATTTGGTAGGAAAGATAGAGGCACGTGGCGCTTACGTTAATTTCTTTCCAAGCGGGGAATTCTATGAAATCGTCTTAAGGGAAATACTCCAGAAGGGAGATGATTATGGTAGTGGTGAAAAGAAGGATGAGGTCATAGTCATAGACTTCTCCTCTCCCAACGTGGCAAAACCAATGAGCGTTGGACACTTGAGAAGCACGATAATAGGTCAGTCCCTCTATAACATACTCACGTTCTTAGGCTACAAGTGCATAGGGGACAATCACCTAGGCGACTGGGGCACGCAGTTCGGGGCGCTATTGGCCGCTTTCGAGTTGTGGGGAAATGAAGAAGAGTTGGAAAGTGACCCCATCCGGCATCTCTTCGAGCTATACGTGAAGTTCCACAGGGAAAGCGAAAAGAACGAAAGACTAGAGGAGTTAGCTAGAGAGAAGTTTAGATTACTAGAAAGCGGTAGTGAGAGAGAAAAGGAACTATGGAAGCGCTTCGTCGATCTAAGCCTTCGAGAATTTCAGAGAATTTACGATCTCTTAGGCGTTAAGTTCGATTACGTGCTTGGAGAAAGCTTCTACTACTCGCGTGCTAAGCGTCTAGTCCAAAGGGCCCTAGAGCAAGGTATTGCCAAGATAAGTAAGGGTGTCGTAGTAATTCCGTTAGAAGAATTTGGCCTACCACCACTAGTCATTCAGAAGTCCGATGAGACTACGCTATATTCTACTAGAGACCTTGCAACGATAGAATACAGGTTAGAGGAGTTCTCTCCGAGCAAGATGATTTACGTCGTCGGTGCAGAGCAAAAACTCTACTTCAAGCAACTGTTTGCAGCAGCAAGAAAACTGGGATTTAATTGCAACTTCGTCCACGTTGACTTCGGCTTAGTTACGATTGGCGGAGAGAAGATGAGCACTAGACGTGGTAAAGTAGTTCTGCTAGAAGATCTTCTTAGAGAAGCCATAGCGAAGGCTAAGCAAGTAATAGAGGAACGAAACCCGCTACTACAGAATTCGGACGAGATAGCTAAAATAGTCGGCATTGGGGCGGTGATATTCAACGACTTGAAAGGAGATAGAATTCAGCAAGTAGATTTCGATTTGAATAGGATGCTGAACTTCGAGGGCGACTCCTGCCCTTACGTTCAATACGCTTACGTGAGGGGAAGATCAATTCTAAGGACCGCGGGAGTAACTAAAGTAACCTTAGAGTCCGTAGAGCTCCTCTCTGATTACGAAAAGAAGCTGATAGAGCTTCTTAGCTTCTTTCCGAGGATAGTAAAGCTAGCGGCCGAAACTCTGAAACCGCACTACATAGCCCAGTATCTCCTAGACTTAGCAGAGTCCTTCAATTCCTTCTACACTCACTGTCGGGTAATAGGAAGTCCGAACGAAGCTACTCGTTTAGCGATCGTTAGTGCCACTACGCACGTACTAAAGAGCGGCCTCTCCCTTCTCAACATAAGAGCCCCAGAGATGATGTAGAAATGCGGGAGCTGCTCCTCGGTGCATTCATAGGAACGTGCCTCGCATCTCTAGCATTTCCTATAATCTACTTCTTCGGAGAAAGCAAACTCACCATAACCCTACTCCTCTACTTCTTTCCAGCCATAGGTGTAGCATGTAGCTTAGCTTTAGGCTCTTTTAGGAACACCGCGCAAACTGTCATGAAGAGCAAGCGCGTCTTGCTAGTTTCCTCTGATAATTGCGTTTACGAAGGAGAGGTAGTGAGGAATGAGAAGAATCTATTGGTTCTCGAGAACGTAGTGAGGAAGGACCTATCTGAGCCTGTAAGGATAGTGAGACTTCTCATCTCTAAGGATAGGATAGCGAAGCTCGAGTTCTTGGTCTAGCAAGTCACCATGCCTTCTCTCACGTCGCTCTTCTTGTACTCACAGAACGAAATCAATCTTCCTATACCATCTCTGAGCTCTGCCCTATCTCCATCACTATTCCATACGCTGCTAGATTTCCAGCAGAGCACCTTACATTCAGTTACTCTCTCGTCGTTGACTATACCCTGGGTTTCGTTGCAAGAAGAGTAACCACTGTATATCCTTATGCATTCTCCGCTTTTCAGCTCTAGCTGTGGAAAGCTGAACTCATTACCAGCGGCGTCGAATAAGACGTAGCCGCTCAAGTTAATCGAAATCTCATCGGCGTTACGCAACTCCACGAACTCAGGCGAAGTAACCTTTAGCTTCGTTATCCAAAGCGAACTCCTGAGCTTTACTAGCTTCTCGAGAAGGGAGAATAGGGTAGCATTCACCTCTTCGTATCTCGCATTCAGTAACTCCTCGTCCCGTGCGAACTTCTCTATGCTTAGCCTACCATTTTCGAGAACTCTTCTCTGCCACCCAAG
>Ga0065719_100375_pt1 | contig 10044 bp, 10 predicted proteins | sample GBSCel85sediment_FD_59106 | JGI IMG/M metagenome (GOLD analysis project Ga0065719, IMG submission 59106) | Hot spring sediment microbial communities from Great Boiling Spring, Nevada - Cellulolytic enrichment CS 85C v3 (version 3) | ecosystem: Environmental > Aquatic > Thermal springs > Hot... | reverse complement strand
GAGAGTACTTGAAATTTAAAGGAATAGAAATGAGTTCAACATTTTCGCTTTCTGGTAAGGTAAGGCTGATAAAAAATTTGGAGGAATTCTTAGCATGGGGCGGCTATCCAGAGGTAGTTATAGAGTGGGATAAAAAAGAAAAGATATTGAAGGAATATTTTGAGACAGTTTTTCAAAAAGATTTCATAGAAAGGTTTGAAATAGTGAACCCTTTTGTAGCTAGATTAATCTTCGAGTTCATCACAGAGAATTTTTCATCAGAGTTGAGTGTTAATAAAATAGTTAATTTTGTTAATTCGAGAGTCGGAAAGAACGTCAAGAATTTGGTTTATGATTATGTGGAGAAAATTCCGGATACTTTTGCTTCCTTTTTTGTTGAGAAGCTAGAAAGGAGTGTATACAAAAGAAAAAGTTTTCCAAGAAAAGTTTATATTTGTGATTTAGGTCTGACAAACTTGATTTCCATTGAGAGGAATTGGGGTAAAAGAATGGAGAACGTTGTATTTCTCGAATTATTGAGAAAAACGAACGAGAATCCAATGCAGGAAATTTACTACTTTAAAGATTATCAGCAAAATGAGGTGGATTTCGTGATTAAAAATGGAACGAAAGTCGAGCAACTAATTCAAGTAACTTATGCTAGCAAAAAAGACGAAATAGATAAAAGAGAAATTAAAAGCTTACTGAAGGCTTCCGATCTACTAAAATGCAGAAATTTACTTATAATAACATGGGATTATGAAGACGAGGCTACCATTGAAAACAAAAAAGTTGTTTTTAAACCTTTATGGAGGTGGCTTCTTTTCTAGATTTCAATTTTATGTCACATATGACATAAAAATATTTAAATTTATGTCATAAATTACAAATTATGAACAAAGAAGAGATAATTTCAATCCTTGCAGAATGGAACTTCTGGGGAAAAGGACTAAACGTTGGAATAGAGAGAAAAATGTATACGAGCAAAATAATGGACATTCTTACTTCCCCAATTAACAAAATAATTTCGATATATGGAGTTAGAAGAGGTGGCAAAAGTTTTATATTGAGACAAATAGCCAAATTGATTAGCGACAAATTTGGTGCTAAAAACTGTTTGTACATAAATTTCGAGGAAATAAGGTTGGAGAAAAGTTTAGAAAGTCTGATAAAATGTTATGAAGCTTACCAAGAAATAATAAGGCCAAGTTCTAAACCATTAATAATTCTCGACGAAATTCAAGAAGTGGATAAATGGGAAAGATTTGTGAGGAGTTTGCATGAGAGGGATGAAGCAAGAATAATAGTTTCTGGTTCTTCCTCAAAATTAATGAGCGAGGAATTAGCTTCATTGCTTTCAGGAAGAGATATTGCTATTGAAGTTTTTCCTTTGAGCTTTAACGAATTTCTGGAGTTTTAACAACTTTTTCTATTGAAGTTTAACTGAAGCATTGATAAACAAACAATCTCTGATTAAAAGTTTAAGAGAGTACATAGAGTTTGGAGGATTTCCTGAAGTGGTTATAGAGAAAAATGAAAGCACGAANAAGGAAATACTTAAGAGATATTTTGAAACAATTTTGATAAAGGATGTAGCAAGCAGATTCAAGGTAAGAGAAACCAATTATTTAGAGAAGCTCAGCATTTTTTATCTAACTAACATAGCTTCACAAATAAGCTATAACAAACTTTCGAAGACTTTGAACATTCCGGCGAAAACTGTGGAAAGGTTCTCAAAATTCATTTCCACTTCAAGAATGATTTTCTTTTTAGAAAAATTTTCTTTTGGAGCTAGAGAAAGAATTGTATCTCCGCTAAAAGTTTATTCGATAGATACAGGTATTTCAAATTCTATTGGTTTCAGGTTTATGGAAAATTTTGGAAGAAATATGGAGAATTTAGTTGCTATTGAATTACAACGAAGGTATAAAAAACCAATTTTTGAAGTGTTTTACTTCAAAGATTATCAACAAAACGAAGTTGATTTTGTTATTAAAGAAGGCTTAAATGTTAAACAACTAATTCAAGTGACTTATGCTAGCGAAAAAGATGAAATAGATAAGAGGGAAATTAAAAGCTTGTTGAAAGCTTCTAATTTGCTAAAATGTAAAGATTTGCTCATAATAACATGGGACTATGAAGACGAAATTAATGTCAACAATGAGAAGATTTCTTGCAAACCTTTATGGAAATGGTTACTACATTTTAGTTCTGATGCTTAACTCTAAACACTCTGACATTNTTATAATTAAAAACTTCCTCGAAAGAGGGTATTTTCAATTCTAAAGCATAAGTGGGTAAGGTNATNTCNTTATCCACAACAACAAATTTGACATTAAATTCATCAACAACTTTTTTAAAATGCTCTAAATCTCCTGGAAATGGCAAAACATAAGCTTCAGTAAAATAGTGTAAAACTGGGTAGTTCTCTCCTATTATAAAATCTTCTTTGCTAACAAAACTTTTCAAGAAAATAGCAGCTTTAACAATGCTATCATCTTCNTGCAAATTCAAGTATTTCCAAGAAACATTGAGTTCCAGCAAACATACAAACAAAACAATAGCNAAGAAAAGCTTTTTGTTTTCAATGGCATTTCTTAAACCAGCAACGGAAGCTAGAAAGAATATAGGAAAGTAAGGAACAAGATACCTAAACTCTTTTCTTGAAAGGATGGAGGATGCTAAAAATATTAGCAAGAAAGTTAAGAGCAAAAGTTTGTTTTCTTTTTTCCAGTTTACCAAGAAAAACAGGGAAAAGAAAATCGGGAGACCAAATATTTCAAGCAGATTAATGAAGTAGTAATAAAAAGGAAAGTGGAAGTATTCTTTTCCGTAAACTTCTTTTAAAGAAATTATCAAAGATCCCAAGAAATTTCCGTATCTGAGAAAGCTAAAGACAAACCATGGAAGCAATATAATTAAAACAATGGCTGAAAACTCAAAAATCATTTTGAAATCTTTTCTCTTTAACCAAACGAAAAAGAAAGGAATTAGAATTAGAAGGTTTGTGTATCTTGTCAGCAAACATAGGGCAACTGTTATTCCAAAAGGCAATATGTATCTTCGATCTTTTTGAAGTTTCAAAAGAAACAAAAATGAGAGTAAGAAGAGAAAAGAAGATAAGCTTTCTGTTAGTATTTTTGAAGAAAAAAAGAGAAAATAGTGAGNGAAAGCGACAAAGATGGAAGCAGCTAAACCAACGTATTCATCTTTCAACTTCTTACCAACTACATAAGTTAGAAAAACTGTTAAAGCGGCAAAAAGTGGAGAAACAATTCTTTGTATATTCTCTCCAAACCAATAAAAGAAAGAAAGNAAGAAAGGGAATAAAGGTTGTCTAAAAGCTTTCATCAATAACCAGCCTGTACCCATAAAATTCGAAAAGTCTTTCCGGAAAAGGATAATTCATCCCAAAGTAAGCCTTTGTTGCTAAGTTTCTTGCTAAACTTAAATATACTGCCTCATCCCACCAGTAAGTTTTTTGATTAAGCGAGAAATAGTAAGTTAAGGCGAATACGATTGCCGAGATTATTAAAGGTATCATAAGAGCCTTTTCCATATTATAAAATTGCGGTGGATGCTAATATCGAAAGATGCTTTACTTCTTAAGCTTTCTTGATATTTCCAATATCAACACATATTTAAATACTTGATATTCGTAATATCAACATGGAGCTAGATATTTTATTTAGACAAAATCCATGGTGGAAGGACAAAAGTGAAATTGAGAATGACGAAGATATTAGAAAGTGGAGAGAAGGAAAAAGGAAATGGATTCCTTTTGCAATGAGCGAAATTAGCCTAAAACCTTTTTCTTTGAATTTTGTGTTTGGACCAAGACAAGTTGGTAAAACTACTCTCTTGAAACTTCTCATTAAGAAGCTTTTAGAAGATGGAGTAGAAAGCGAGAGAATTTTTTACTTTAGATGCGATAAACTAGAGGATTTTAAAGAGTTGGATGATGTTTTAAAAACGTATCTCGAGTTCAGAAAATCAAAAAACATTTCTAGTTCTTTCATNCTNTTAGATGAAGTTACTTTTCCAAGAGAGTGGTTCAGGACCATAAAATTCCGCATAGATATTGGAGATTTCAGAAATGACGTTTTAGTTCTNACNNGNTCTCTAAGCATGTACCTTAAGAAAGAAGTTGAATTGTTTCCTGGCAGAAGAGGTTTTGGAAAAGACGTTATCGTTATGCCTTTAACATTTAGAGAGTTTATTGCCGTTTTTGATAGAGAAGTTTATGAGAAAATACCAAAGATTGAAAATTTGGAAAAAGGGGAAATTTTTAACAAAGCGTATCAAATCATTCAATTCTTTGATAAAATTCAAGAAATGTTTAAATTGTACTTGAAAATTGGGGGCTTTCCTTTGGTAGTAAAAAACGAAGAAATAACTGAAGAAGCTAAGGAAAGTTATTGGAGTTGGATAAAAAACGATTTGTTTAAAGTGGGAAGAAGTGAGGAGACTTTTAAAAGAATAGCAAAGGCAATATTAGAGAAAACTCCATCGGCAATAAGTTTGAATAGCATTGCAAAAGAATTCGAAATATCTACGCATAAAACCGTTTTCGAATATTTAGATACGATGGAAAAAATGTTTATAGTAAAAATTTTGTACTACATAGACTTGGGTAAAATGTTAGTTAATTTCAAGAAAAACAGAAAAGTTTGTTTTAATGATCCATTCTTCTTTTATTTGTTTTCAGACATTTGTCTAAGGAAAGTGCCGGATGAAAGTGTAATAGTTGAGAATATAGTCGTTTCTCATTTAGCAAGAAAGTTTGATGTGTTTTATTGGAAAGATGGAACCGAAATTGATGTAGTTGTTAGAACAAAAGAGCCAATTGGGTTTGAAGTTAAATGGAGTGNGAGAGAGGAAGATTTCTCTAAGGTAAGAGTAGGAAAAGTTAGAGATGTAATTTGTTTAACTAAGNAAAGTTTAGATAAAGATAAAAATTTACTGCCAGCGTCTTTATTCCTAGCACTCATATGAAAAATATAAGGGATTTATTTTTCCTTCGAAAATAAACTTATGCTGAACTATTGGGATTGCATAACATTCGCAACTTCAGTGATTTCATTTTTCGCTTTCTTCACTTATTTGCTAGTATATTTGGAAAATAGGAAAAAAGTTTTTAAAGATCCGCCAATGCCAAAAAAATTACCGAAAGTTAGCATATTAGTTCCTGCTTACAATGAAGAGAAAACGATAGAAAAAACGTTGAAATCTTTGCTTAAATTGAACTACCCAAAGCATTTACTTGAAATCATTGCAATAAATGATGGAAGCACTGATAATACTCTAAAAATAATGAAGAAGTTTGAAAAGTATGGGGTAAAAGTTATAGATAAGCCGAATGGCGGAAAAGCTTCAGCTTTAAACGCTGGTCTAAAAGTTGCGAAAGGAGAGATTATAGTTTGCATGGACGCCGATTCTATTGTTTCAAAAAACGCGTTAAAATACACTGTTGGCTATTTTAATGATCCAAAAGTTGGAGCGGTTGCAAGCAGCTTGAAAGTTCATAAGCCAAAAACTTTTTGGCAGAAGATGCAATTTGTTGAATATATATACAACATTTTTTTGAGAAAAGTCCTAGCTTTAATGGATTCTGTATTTGTCATCCCAGGGCCTTTTGGATTGTATAGAAGAGAAGTCTTAGAAAAACTTGGAGGATGGGAAGAGGGAAATTTGACTGAAGATATGGAGTTAACAATGAGGATACAGAAAGCTGGCTATAAAGTAGAAACTTCTTTGAATTCAATAGTTTACACTAAAACGCCAGAAACTTTCAAAAGGCTAATAAGGCAAAGAATCAGATGGTACAGAGGATTTTTAATAAACGCAAGAAAATACAAAGAAATGTTTTTTAATCCCAAATTTGGAAATTTAGGAGTTTACACTTTACCTTTATACATAATTTTCATTGCTATTCTTTTCATTTCTATAGCCTCTACAATTTATTCATTCTTTACAATAGCTAGAGATTTCCTTCTGATCAATTTAAAAGCTGGGGTTGAATTACCAGAGCTTAATTTGAACAATATTGATCCACCATATTTGTTCATGAGCGTTTCAACAATTTTCTGGCTTGCAAATATTGTTATCTATGCTTACATTTTTTACATAAGCATGCAAATGAGTAAAGAAAGGAACTTTCTAAAAGGTTTTCTAACATACTTCGTTCAAATAATATTCTATCCATTCGTTCTTGCATATTCTTGGTTTTTGAGCATATGGAAAGAAGTAAGGGGAGCGAAGATAAAATGGGAAAGATAAGCACNAGAATTTACTTAAAGGCAGCTTTACTAACATTTCTTGTTTTTATTGCAGGAGTAGCTATCGGTTGGTATTTAGACGAATCAAGAGTTTCTTTTGTGAAATCAAGAATAGATGAGCTTGAGATTAGTTTTTCGAATTTAGCATTAGAGGAAGAATTTTATAGAAGCGTTGCTACNGACACTAAAACTTTGTGCAACATATATATCTCTAAAGCAAACGAGCTAGCACTTCAAGCAGGAAAACTTGGGAGCTATTTAGAGAGTTTCAGAGAAATAAGTAAGTTTGGTCTACATGATATTGAAAGTCTGAAAAATAGATATTTTATTTTGAATTTNCANCTTTGGATGTACATAAGGAAATTAAGAGAAGAGTGCAATTACACGGCAACAACTATACTCTTCTTCTACACTTCGATTAATAAATGTGAAGATTGTATAGCGCAGGGAATAGTTTTGAATCAANTGAAGAAAAAAGATCCGGAAAAATACATGATTTTTGCTATAGATGCGGATTCAAAGCTTGGCATAGTTGATACTTTGAAAACTTATTTCAACGTTACAAAAGTTCCAGCATTGGTAATTAATGAAAAGCAAAAGTTGGAAGGTTTTGTTTTGAGACAAGAGCTAGAAGAGTTAACTAAGTGATTTATTTGAATCTTTGCAAATATATTGAATGGCATATAAGTATGTTCCAAAAGAAGTTAGGATAAAGCTAACTAAAATGAAAATAATTGCAATTGTGATGATAACATTAGTTTTGACGATTCTATATTTTTCATATCCTTATTTAAAAGAGTGGTACCTATCAATGAAACCAATAACTGAAATTAACTATTTTGGAGTTCCAATGAAATTTAGGGAAGATATAAGATTGGCAAGGAGCATAGAAGTTTATCCTAACGAAACATATGTAAAATCGATATTTAGGAGCAAAGAACTTAAAAGCGTAACTATAGGAATATTAAACTATACAAATCAAACCAATATTATTGGTGTTGAAGCAGTTGAAATAACATTCAAGTTGTCTTCCTTTTATTCCCTAGCTTCGATGCCAGTAATNATAAAGGGAAAGGAGATTGGAAGTATTTCTGAAATAATTGGAAATTCAACAAATCCAGTTATAATTATAATTCCACCATCAATAGCTAATGAAACTTTGGTAAGAGTTGAAAATTATACTGTTTTCATTTCTGGTAAAACTTTGAAAGAATTGGATTTGGCAACGATAAAATTCATCACGTTAGTCTTGGGAATATGAGAATTGTAAAAATTATTAAAGCGAGAGGTAAAAGATAATTATGGAAACTGAAGAGAGGAGAGAAGAGTTTCTTCAACTCTACGCGAACTTACCTCTAGGCTTAAGGGATGAAATTATAGCAATTGTAAACGAGAAGCCAATCACATGGAATGTTGCGTACATAGAAGTTATAAATAAGACAAAGTTGAGCGAAAAAATACTGGAAGAAATAGAGAAAGTAATCGAGGAAGGAGAGATAGATTTAGATGAATTAAAGAAGCTAGTTAAAGTTCGTCTTGAAGCGATGCCCTCTCACATTAAACTTTCAATTGGAAGTTATGGAGTTTTCGATAAGGAAAGTTTGTTAAGAGAAGTAGAAAATGAAAGTGAGGTTGGGATGTTCTTCATTCAAGCACAATTGAAATATCTGAGAAGTCTTAAGGAGATGTTTAAATGAAGGTTTTTATAACAAGGCCTAATTACGATACTACAACAGCGTATCTCTCTAAGTGGAGTGAAGAAATAATAGAATTTGCTAACAAGAGAGGATACTCGGTTATAGACTTCAAAAACGAAAAAGTTTGCAGGGAAGAGGTCGAGAAAGTCTTGAAGACTCAAAAAATAGATTTGGTGGTTTTTAATGGTCATGGAAGCGTTGATGCAATTCTTGGAGATAAGGACAAGCCAATTATTGTCGCCAATGAAAATGAATTGTTGCTAAAAGAAAAAATTGTATATTCTAGAACTTGTAATTCAGTTGCTGTGTTAGGAAAGAAGGCTGTGGAAGTAGGATGTAAAGCCTNTATAGGGTACAGGATGCAATTTATTTTTGTAGTAAACTCTTTTAGAGAATGCACTCCAGAAAAAGATGAACTTGCCACTCCGTTTAAAGAGATTTCTAATATAATTCCTATCTCCCTCTTGAAAGGAAACAAGGTTTCTGAAGCAATTGAAAAAGCTAGGAGAAAAACGAAAGAACTTATAGCTAAATATTCCGTTACCGAAGCTGAGCCTTGCTCGAAACCGATCGTATTCTGCTTGCAATTCAATTTATTAAGTTTGGATGTAGTTGGTGAAACAGAAGCAAGATTAGAAGTATAGCTTCTATCTCTACAAACTTATAACAATTTTAGTTTTCCAGTTATTTTGTCTATTACTTTTTCTTCAATCGGTCCAATACCAATACAGGTTATCGTTCCTTTTTTTAGCTGAGTTAATCCAGCATCAGAAATTTTAACATATTTTATCTTTTTTTCCTTAAGCTTCTTTTCTATTCTTTCTAATTCTTTTAAATCCTTCACTTTAAGCACAACTTTCTTCGCCCCCTCTTTTCTCCACTTCTCTAAAATTTCTTTCTCAACTTGCAACGCAGCTTCCAAGCTAGCATGGGCAACGTGAGCTGCCAGCTTTCCTTTTCCCCACTCTAGATCTTTTCTAACAATTATAACTTGCTTCAACATTGATTTTTTTCGTTTAGAGATTTTTAACTGAAGAAAATAATTTAACTTTATGAACAACGTTGGAGACAAAAGCTATTTTTTAGCTGGAAAAAAATGTTTTTTCCATAGGTACTGCGATGGCGGTTTTAAAACAAAATGGACCGGTTTGTGGAAGCTAACAAGAAAATTTTTAGAGTATTATGCGATAAAAGTTAACGATGAATGGCTCTCTCCAAATAATTTGCGAACTTTCGTTGAGGAAAGAGAGGTTGTTAAGCACGTTTACACTCTGAAAGACTTTACAGTAGAAGAAATGTTGTTTGTTCCGGAAAACGAACCAGTTTTGATGTTAGAGCTAAAATTAAAAAACGTATCAGCGCAGTCAAAAAATTTGAAGATTGAAATTGAGACGGCTGCAAACATTAGAGATTGGAACGAAGACTGGCATGAAAGAAGTTACGAAGCAGTTTATAGAAGGAATCATTTTATTGTAAGTTCCGAAAAAGGAAAACTAGTTTTTATTTCGTCAGTTAATGGAAATTTTATAGGTTATCACTTCTACAAAGCTCACTATCCAGAAGGAAAGTTGCAAAAATGTTTTGTTACCAAGAATTTTTTGATTGAAGATAAGATTGAGCAGAATGAAGAAAAAAGCTTTAGCTTCCTTTTCGCTTGCGATAAAGATGAAATTTTTGAGTTGGAAGCAATATTGAAGAACTATAGTTATTTAATTGGGGAAAAAAGAACTATTTACAAAAAAATCTTTGAGGAGAACAGCTTCAATTCCTCAATCAACTTCCTAAATGAGCTTTTCAGAATAGCAACCTTGAACTTGCAGAAGTCTATAGTAGATTTTGGAAACGAAAAAGTTTTTATAGCAGGTTATCCNTGGTTCACTCAAGTTTGGGGAAGAGACTCCTTACTTTCGATAACTCTCTACCCATTTAATGAAGAAGCATGTAGGGAAACTCTTAAACTCTTAGCTAAACATCAACTAGAAGATGGAAGAATTCCGAATTTTATTGTGGTAGATGGAAAAGTCGATTATAATTCTTCAGACGCAACTCCTCTATTTCCTGTAGCTTTAAATTCCTATGTGAAAAAATTC
>Ga0065719_100482_pt1 | contig 10058 bp, 13 predicted proteins | sample GBSCel85sediment_FD_59106 | JGI IMG/M metagenome (GOLD analysis project Ga0065719, IMG submission 59106) | Hot spring sediment microbial communities from Great Boiling Spring, Nevada - Cellulolytic enrichment CS 85C v3 (version 3) | ecosystem: Environmental > Aquatic > Thermal springs > Hot... | reverse complement strand
TGCTAATGCTTACCGATTCTGCTATTATTTTTAAAGGCTATTTCCGCTGCACTATACTAATGGGGTGAACGAAATGGCGGACAAGCTAAAGTTCTTCGACCTAAAAGCGAGGCAGCATTTCGAAACAGACAACTATGAAGTGGCGATCAAGGAAACTAGAAGGGGCAAACTCAAGATAGCGTATGCGACAAGCCCATTCACAGGGAAGAAATACACTAAAATCCTAGGAACTGTAAAAGAATAAGCTACACAACATAACTCAACCACTAAGAACAACAAAAACTATGGCACATCTCTAAAGCCTAAACCTATTTTTTATATGAACAACAAAAAGAAACTACAACCTCTACCTACTTGAGATGTGNTCAAACGCNTGGTAGCACGTCTCGTCTGCGAAGCAGTATGTTACTACGATCGTTATCTGGGGGTATGCAGTGGAGGTGCCGACAGCGAGCACGGCTTTAAACTGAGAGTTCGGTGTTAGTGTCTGTGTGTATGATACTACACTTGGGGAGATCTCGATACCAGCTATCAGCACCTTTATATCCCTCTCCCTCACGATAGCAACCTCCGAACCGGAGTAGTAGCCTCTAGCGGTAATCCACAGCGTCCGCGTGCTAGTGTCGTATTCAGCTGTAGAGCCAGAGAGAGTTAGGGCGCCCTTCTGAGGCACTGTCCTCTGCACATATCCGGAGATAAACAGTGAAACACTTACGGAGAGGGCTATAACTACTCCAACGACTATCAGCAGACCGATTATATTCGATACAACCCTCAACCCGCGAGCACCTTACACTATCTGCACAACAGCATAATTTATTTTTCACATTACCTTTATGGTGTACGGGGTATTAAACGTGAAGCTCTACGAAGTAGTTGAAAAGATGTTCCCAGGGCTCGCGTTCGTAGCGTCCATCAAGGTTAAAAAGACGGTGGAGAACCTGACGCTAGAGGGTCTGGAAGTAGCTTTAAAGGAGCTCTACGGTGAGGAGGGGGCGAAGGTAGTCATGTCGATTATCAGACGTCGTCTTNCACATCAAAGATAATATAAATNCTTTTGCCTATTTTCTTATGGGTGAGCCTATGGGTNAAGCTGNGCCNAGTGAAAAGCGGAAGGACACTATACCTGTCTATAAAGTTACTGAGGACGGGCTAGTTAAGGTGGGGGAGATCCCGCGTGAGGATGCCATAAGGGAGGTTAGGTATGATGAGCCGGACGTCGTTGACGTTGAGGCTTACTACATAATTGATGAGGAGCCTGCGGACTTAGGAGAGGAGGTTAGCGTCGCCGAGTTCGACCTAGCGAAGGAGTTAAAGGAGCTGGAAAAGCTTGAGGCTGAGAGGAGGAAGCGGGTAGAGAGGAGGAAGGAGAAGGGCGGCGAGTAGTAGCTAGAGGTAGCGGTTTTGAGGGCTGTCTCCGAAATCCTAGGGTTGATAATAGTTGTAGGCGTGGTAGTGGCTACATCTATAGCCGTAAGCTTAATTCTATCAACATTTATGAGCAGGCAGGTGCCCGCTGGCGCAGACCTATCCGTATCAATTACGTACGCTAGGCTAAAGGACGGTAACCTCTACATCAAAGGGGTTCTCATCCCAGTAGGTAAGGAGCCGTTAAATGTTACAGGAATTGAGGCCTACAAAGGTAGAACGGCAGTATCCTCTAGCTCGGTTGAGCAGATAGCAATTCCAGCTACATTAATCCCTGGAAACTCATATGAGTTTGAGATAGTCCTTCGCTCAGTCTCCGGCGTCGCTACCAACGATAAAATTACGGTGGTAGTTTCCTGGACTACGAGGACTGGGCAGACCGGGGCTAGCGCAGCTTCGGCTACAGTATCTGCTTGATGAGTTCTTCTGCACCAGCCCACCCTAAAGGGCGGGGAGGAGGTCAGAGGTTAGAGCATCTCTCCTCCCAGCCATGAAACGGAAGTCTCTCAGCTGAAAGTGTTTCCCGTTTTTAAATCCATTGTTCTAGTTTAATGGAGGTGAGTGTATGAGTACTGAGCAGAAGGCTAGGAGAGCTTTTGAGGAAGAGCAGGAGAGAGAGGTAAGGAGGGAGACTTACGAATACGTCTACAGGCGAAAGATGCCGCTTGAAATACCTATAGAGGAAGTGATACTATACATTGCGTTCCCGCTGGAAGCCTACTGGAGGAAGGCGAGCGTTCAGAGGAAGGTTGAAGGCAGGGTAGTTAACGTGGAGGGCTTGATACATCCTTCGTTCTCAGGCGTGATTTTCCCAATAGAGTACAAAGTGAGTATGGAGGATGAAAAGAACTTCCTCATCGAGAAGGCAAGAGGCTACGCCCCGTGCCCAGTTTGCGGTAGAACCATTAAGGCGGAGATAGAGAACGAGAAGTTCACTGTTAATAAGCCGATAAAGAACTTTACACGTGAAGTAGCTTACGAGATGGCCATCTCCCAGCTAGCTTACGAGATAGCACCGAGGATGAAGAGCCATGTAGAGGCTAAGCACAACATGAAGTTCACAGCCATTGATAAATCTGAGATCTTGATAGTGAGGTANGTCGGCGGCGAAGAAGTGGTGACTACCGCAACAATCGCGAAGTACAGGTGCGAGTACGATGGGGCCGACGATCTTATGGGCGTTAACGGCATACTGGAGCACGTTATAAACAGCCACGAGAATGTCCACATAACTAAGAAGGTTAAGGCATTTGTTGAAGACGTTACAGCTACTACTGAGTGGTTGCTGGGCCTGGGGAAGGAGAAGATACCGATAGTGGGAGCGCACAGGAGCACGTTCTACTACATCCTCAGCGATAGAGGCAACCCAGGAATTAACTATAAGATCCTGGATCGAACGTACTTCAGGGCTTGGCTACACATGTCGGTCGTGGAGAGGAAGGATAGGGTTGACCTCGTTATAACAGCTGATATCCCGAGGCCGCTTAGGCTTATCTACCACTACCCGCTCTTCAGGTATGTGCCGCATGCAATAGCCTATAAGATGAACGCGGAGCAGTACGAGCGCTTCATGAACAGGGTTAGAAGGGAGCTAAGGAGGAGGGGCTACCCGACCGAGAACCTAGAGAAGATGTACGAGTTCGTCACAGGTGGCCTAGTCTACACCTACATTGAGCCCAGGCATGCGTTCGGGATAGACCTCGATACCCTTAGGAGCCTGAAGGATAAGGTTGCTCAGAAAAGAGAAGACCTAAGCGTATTCTTATCACACAGGGTAGTCTGAGGTGCTCACAACTAGAAGAGATGCCAGCGTATCTGAGGTNGAGAGGTACGAACCCCTTAACAAGAGAGTAGTTGAGAGGGTCAAGAGCACCATAGGCGTAAATCCGAGGACGCGCGTAGCTGGCGTAAATCCTGAGACCTTTTCTGTTGACATCTCTACTGGGGACATCTACGTATCGCCAGTTGAAAGGGATGAGATAGCCGAGGGCTACTTAACACACGAGAACGGGCACAGAGCTGTTTTCCCAGCCTCTTCAGCAGGCTCAATAGCCTTCATTTCATCTGTGAAGGCGAAAGCGGGTAACGCCCCTGAGGAGGAGGTCATAGCGGCCAGCAACATAGTTGCCGACGTGTTCACCGACTTCACCCTGTTCAAAAGCGGGCTCGGTAGGGAGCTGTCTAAGAAGGTACCCGACTTCGTGAGCAAGGCAACTCCAGCAGATCTCGGCATGACTCTTAAGCTACTTATCTACAAAGCAATAGAACTAGCGAGCAGGAATAACAAGTACACAATCTCTCAAGAGTTGCTAGAGAAGGCGTCCGACCTACTCGTGAAGGAGAAAGGAGCAGACCAGAGGGTAATAGCTGAAGCAAAGGATCTGGCGTGGACCCTGATCACCGAGACGGAGAGCACATTAAGGATCTTCTCCCCTAGAGAGATAGCGCTCTGCCTAATGAACCCGTTCACCTCCACCGACGCACCGTGGCTAGGCTTCCTCTCAGAGATTGCTGCTAGGCTTATCGAGAGCAACCGCGACTTAGGTCTCCCACCCCTATCCCAAGGAATGGGATGCAGCTGTGGAGGAGGCGGGGGCTCAGCTACGGGTTCTAGCGTTGGGCGCAGTGGTGATAAAGCAGGGCAACCGACTACCAGTGGTACGGGTAGTAGCGGTAAGAGGTCTGGCGAAGAGAGTAAAGGAGAGGGCGGCCGAGGGGAAGAAAGGGGAAGTAGGGGAGGCTCCAGCGGTGAGCTAGAAAAGTCTAAGGGCGAAGGAACTGAGGGAGTGGACATAGTTCCNGGGCAGATTGACGTAACTGACGTGCAGAAGGCCGTAGCGATCGCTACGGCCTCGTTTGGGGTGTATGGCCCAGCGGTAGGCGCCACCATAGAGGCTGTGTTCAGCAAGGCTATAAGGGATGCTGTCAAGAGGTTTCTAGAGAAGATCAAGCTCGTGTTTGCAACCAACGACCTAAAGACGTATAGTCCAAGCGGGGTGCAGAAGAAGAAGAGTGTGCTGTGGCTAAAGCCCAGCGGGGAGCCAGACGAGGACTCGGTGCTGATGGAGCCCCACAAGCTCCTCTGGACCGTTGTCTACAAGGTGCCCCATCCGAGAGGGAGGCTTGCTATCGCACCTGCGAAAGCACCTGAGAAGCTTATAATTGTGCAGGACGAGTCCGGCTCAACTATGGACTCCTTCGGCTCAACGAACGTAGTATCNGCAGAGGCCCTCGTCTCCATGATTGTAACAGCNGGGCTCAGGTATAAGAATGGTGCTAAGGAGATAGAGGTGATAAAGTTCTCGACTCACCGCGAGCTGGTCTACAGCGGCACGGATGAAGTCCAGGCATCGGTAAAGCTCCTACTGCCGGCCGGCATAAGTGGTGGCGGAACCGACATAGTTAGAGCGGTGAAGTACGCTCTGGGGAGGGCTTCGAAGAATGCTGCGCTAGTTGTGGTGACGGACGCGGTAATAGACCTATACGAGGCTGAGGAGGTGGGCCAGATGCTTAAGAACGCTGTGGACTCCAAGGCGGTGGGCTTCGTAGTATTCATAGTGGTGAACAAGGAGAAAGTTGAGACTATAAACATCATAAAGAAGTACCTCGAGGGCAGGAACAGCATAGTGGAGCACATAAGCACACCGGACGACTTCATACAGGTCTCGAACAACATAATGAGGCACATCCTCACAGTCTACAGCGGAGCGTAGATCTCAACAACTTCGACACTATTTTCAAAGAGATTGATCCTAGCCAACGCACTCGCGACAGCTGATGCCCTCGCCCCTCAAGGCGGGGAGGAGGCCAGTTCTCAGCAACCTTCGATCTTATGAATGATGCTTCTAGTTTTAAACTTTGTTTACTGCGGAGTTTATGGTGACGTGTTTGAGGTCTTTGAGAAGTTTAGCGATGGAGGTAACTGTGGTACTGNTAGTTAGTGTTGTNGCGGNGTTTACCCTGTTTGAGACGGCGAAGAGCTTCTACGCTATCGAGGCTGAGCGGGGTGGTAGGGGATATATACACGATGAGGCTTGGTACGTCTCTGCCGCTAGGAACATGCTTGTAGAGGTGTTCAAGAGCGAGCCCAGGCAGAGCAGTGCCTACAACGCGACGGTAATGTTCATACGCTTTGTGCAGGTGAACGAGACGTGGACGCGTCTGGAAGTAACTGTGCCCGATCGTGAGTGCCTTCGCAGGCTAGCCGAGGAGCTTGGAGTCAGCTTGCTGGACAACTATACAAACCAGATGGTCTACGTCTCCGGCACGAGGAGTGCTGTTGAGGAGTTCGTAAGGAGGGNTAGNGAGCTCTACGGCGACGTTGTGTCNGCTGTGCCNGGCTGGCAGATGCCAGACATANNCCTCGTGCAGGGCTACCTCAACCTAGAGCACCCGCCAGTAGCCAAGTACTTGATAGCCTTGGTGCTAGTGACGCTGGGCGACCACCCGCTCCACTGGAGAGTGCTCCCAATCGCCTTCGGGGTCGGGACAGCGGTTCTGACCTTCTTGGTGCTGCACCGGTTGAGCAGATCCTTCGCTGTTGGAGTGGCTGGAGTAGCTCTGTTGCTAGCCGACCCGCTGTTCAGGGCCGTCTCAAGCATCGCAATACTAGACGGCTTCATCGCCTTCTTCGCAGCCCTCTCGCTGTACATGCTCATCACTAGGAGGTACTGGGGTGCTGTNGTGGCGTCGGTAGTTGGAGGTCTCTTCAAAGCACCGTCTATATTCGCTTCTGTAGCCCCCGTTATCCTGCTTGCTAGGAGGCGTGCTTTGAGTAGCGGCAGAGGCTTCCCAGAGTTTATCCGCAGCACGCTGCTCTACGGCCTCATAGCTGCAACTATGTACGTAGTGCTCCTGCACGTTGCGTCGGTTCCGCTAATACAGCACACTGGTTATTGGAGCTGGCTCTCCACCTCTATGCTAGGTTCTATAAGGTTTCACTTGAGCGACAAGTGCNNNNCACCAGNCTGCCCTNGGTCAGCTCCGTGGGACTGGTTCATCGGCAGGAACGCGTTTCCCCTCTACATCTACCCCGATGGGAGAGAGCTCAAGGCTATGGGCATATACCCGCTCTGGTGGTACTCCTTAGTGCTAGCAGTGGTCACCGCGCCGCTCATCTACAGAGGGTACAGGGAGCTCNGCTACGTGTTGCTGGAGTACTTCGGCGTGGTAGCGGGCTACGTAGCTATATGGGTGCTTGGGGCGAGGTCCCAGTTCAGCTTCTACGCTGTGCACCTCGCGCCGCTAGTCTACATCTCCCTAGTCTACACTACGTACATACTGGTAGCAAAGCCAGATGCCCGAGTTAAAGCAGTAGAGTACTGGATCGGGGTTGTAGGTAGAGTAAAAGAGTTTATAGAGCGTGTACTAATGCTGAGGTAGAGGAGGATGTGAACAAAAATTAGAGTTGAACTAGAGTCATGTAGATTCTGCCTCCTTCTTCTCCCTTCCTCTTGTTCCAGTATATCTTCCTAGACCTCCTTACCTTGTACCTCCTGCTTAGGTACTTCTCCAGCTCTTTCGCCAGCTTAAGTGCCTCCTTCGATTCATCGTTTCTGTCAAACGATATCCTCACGTGTATCATTGCCACCATCGTTTTCTACGCACTTCCTCATCTTCTTCACAATACTCCAGATGCTCACAGTAGTTTTAACTTGTTCTACGAGTGCATTGAGGCTGGAGACTAATCCGTGTCTCTTCATCGCTATGTACAGAGATGCTAGCGCTTGAGACTTCGGGCTGTGCTTGTTTTCCAGCTTGCAGTTGTTGTACACGTTTATAGCGTCTACGGCAACGTGATTCGGAGCGCCAAACTTTCTGCTGAAGTACTTGATCAGCTCTACTGCTCTGGCGTCGAACGATATCCTCTTCACAACTCCTGCGAGCTTCCCTTTAATATCTAGAATAGCTGACTTCAGCTCGGAGATCTCTACACCTGTAGCATACGCAAAGTCTGCGTCGTCAACTATTACACCGTGTTGCTCGAGAGCGACGTAGAGAAGCCCCGCTTTGAAGGCATTGGTGTGCTCATGTCGCTTAAGCTTCTTCAGATAGTATCGCAATGTCATTTCTAGCAGGTGTTCAGAGATTCCATAGATGGGTAGCATCTCCTTGGCACTTCTATAGAGGTTGAGAACATCCACCAAGAGCTCGTAGACTGTCTGAGAGACGTAGAGTGGATGTATTTCGTCGTATACTTGGATCGGCTCTATATCGATCACACGGTCCCCATCCTCGGTCTTGCGCATCGGCTCATAGACGTATATTCTGTCCACAACCTCGCCCGTTAGCACATCGATTACCTCGCCTCTAGCATAGTCGTAGACGAGCATTCTTTCCAGGGGCTTCGGCTCTACAAGGTAACTCACAGCTTTTTCCCGTGATATTACTCTATTTTACCCCTATATAAGCTTTTCGGTTACAGAACCCTCGCACTTTAGGGCGGGGAGGAGGTCAGAACCTTGAAGCACAAGCTGTTTTTAAACTACGCAGTTTCATATAGGGGGCAGATTAAATGTTTGAGGTCAGAACTAAGGAAAGAATAGATGAAGCAAAGGAGCGGAAAGTAGCTCTCTTAGATGATACTGTCTCGCTGGCTAGGCTCAGTAATATTGTTCTAGGCTACCTGGTGTACACGTCTAAGCCGTCGGAGCTCTTCGGGAGGAAAGCCTACTTGAAGAAGGTGAAAGGCGGAGAGGTTGTCAAGTCAGTGCACGCAGAGGTCTGCGACTTAAGTGTTGCCGATACCGGTATACACTTACCGTACAGCCACGCAGGCTACGGCATGTACTATCTCCGGAAATTCCAATACTACGTTATGGAGCTGCAGAGGAAGAGTGCTGAGGTGAGGCTAGTTAAGAAGGGCGATAAACACTACATACACGTATCTTTAGGCGAGGAGTTCGCTGACAGCTTTCCTCCTACTAGCTTGCGCGGCTGGCTGTACGTAGCTTCACTAGTTGATGACGAGGACATAAGGTCAGCGGTATCTGCGACAATACCGTACAAGAGCCTCTTCAAGAAGATTGAGGAGCGGGCGCGCGGCGCACTAGGCTCAGAACGCTACTTAGGCTCGTCTTTTACTGTAAAAAGAGGCGATATCCGCCTAACATCTGTGTACGCTAAAGACCTGTACTTTGGGCTGAATAAAATTGCTGAAAAAGCTGAGGAAGCAGATAACGAAATTGTAGAGCTTGTTGCGCTGCAGGTAGGGAGTGTAAAGTTGTTCAACCCATCTAGAGAGGCATTAGCACTTATCGATGTCAAAATACGTGATGTAGCTGGGCTCAGAGAAGAGCTGGCGAAGCTAGCAATCGGGGCAGCCAACTACATAGCGCTAAAAAGTGTTGAGAGCTAAGAACTATGCGTTCAGCTTAGTGCTCAGCAATATCATTCCACTATTTCTTAGACGACTGACCTCCTCCCCACCCTGAAGGGCGAGGGCTCCCTTCGGGGGTTCACCGGTTCTCCCCATCGGTTCGGGTTTACATCCGTCATCTGGAGAGCACTTAGGGGGGCCAGAGGCTCCCCGCATCTTGGGAGCTCTCCTCTCTATGTTTAACCACTCANCACCGAGAACTACTGAGAACACAAGACTTATAAATTTATACACACACCCCCGCCCTGAAGGGCGAGGCTTTCAGTTGTAATTTACAGCTGAAAGCCCCGCTCTTTAGGGCGAGGGGAGGTCAGTTTGAGGTGTGCATAGATGTTTGCAAGTGTAGAGGAGGTTGTGTCCATAATAGAGAGAATCCTAGCTTCGCGTTATGAAGAGGTAAAGAAGCGGATCATTGAGAAGCAGATCAAGCTCGGCAACAGGTCTAGGAAGGAGCTCTACGTGTGTGAAGATAACAAAAAGGTCTACGCATCTAAACCCAAGAAGTGCAGTTCTTACAAAATTGTGCAGGCTGACGAGTATGTAGAGTCAGAAGCTAAGAGAGCTGTAGAGTACTTAATGGTGCAGGTTAAAGGATGGAAATGGATAGCTGAGAACTGTGGGGACATCCTCAACACTATTGCAGACGCTTTCTTTGAAAATAGTAAAATGTTTTTCTTCAAGGGTGGCTACATGCATGTACTTGGCATAACCGAGCCACAGATAATTGTAGTGCTGTCGAGAAGAACACCTTATACAGAGGAGCTGGTGAGGAGGATGCTTAAATGCCCGTACAAGGTCAGCATTTATGTTGGTAAGGAGCTAGCGTCGTATCCACCAGAGGTAGCACTAGCTAAGCTACTTGAGCTACCAATAGAACAAACCCAGTAGAGTTAGTGCTGGTGCTCTTTTAAAGCCTCTACTAGACTATGGTGGGGAGGGCGCTATGGCTAAGAGCCTAGAGTTCGCAGACCTGCTAGTCAAGGCGGTAGCTGTTAAGCTCCAGGCTATGGAGGAGCTGGACTCGGGGCTGCTCTCGAGAACCAGCGTCACTACTGTCGATAGGGTGGCTGTGATCCTCGGCACTGTGAAGTTGCAGTACCAGGAGAAGGTCCTGGCCACGGAGCCGACGGAGGAGGACCTAGAGGTGGCTAGGAGGGTGCTCGAGGAGAGCGGAGTGGAGTTCGGTAAGGAGGAGCTGGTCGCACTAGCCAAGCTCAGGAGGTACGTAGCGAACAGGGTAGCTAGCGAAGGC
>Ga0065719_116356_pt1 | contig 10091 bp, 9 predicted proteins | sample GBSCel85sediment_FD_59106 | JGI IMG/M metagenome (GOLD analysis project Ga0065719, IMG submission 59106) | Hot spring sediment microbial communities from Great Boiling Spring, Nevada - Cellulolytic enrichment CS 85C v3 (version 3) | ecosystem: Environmental > Aquatic > Thermal springs > Hot... | reverse complement strand
GAATTTTTTCTCGTCAATAACCTCTTTTTTCAATTCTTCAACTCTTTTCCAAATGTCAAAATAGTATCCTTCAATCCTTTTTGAATCTATGAAATCTCTTTTAAAGGCATCTCTTATACTAACTCCAAGGTGCTTCTCTAATTCATCTATCTGCATGTTTTCTGGCAATTTGTGTAACGCTTTTATTGCTGTTGCAGCAGCTTTTAGCATTACTTCATGAGTTCTTTCGAGAATCTTTTCTTTTTTCCTTATTTCTAACGCATTCAACAAGCTGAACATTTTCTCAACATATTTTTCTGCTCTTTCAATCCACTGGTCAACAAACTCTCCCTTAGCTTCAAGGAGTTTTTTATGCTCTATATCTTTCCTTATTTGAACTATTTCCTTTAACCACATTGCATATTCTTCTTCTAATAATCCAGGCTTCACCAAGTATTCCATAACTTCGTCATACAATTTACTTGGTACTGGCGGTTCTAAACCCATGAACATCAAAACCGCTTGAGTAGAATTAACCATAGCATAATAACAATCTTCCGCCAACATTAGCAATTTTACGGTTTTCGCTCTTGCTAACTTCCTTGGAGCATCTTCCATATAGCTTTCTATAGCTTCTCTAGTTCCTTGAATCTTTCCAAGCTTGAGCAATCTTTTCCAGGGCATGAAAAAGCCAGCGTCAAATAGCGGCTCTCCTTCTTTAATAAAGTTGTAAACTATTGGATGACCTGATTTTGCATAGTCGACAAATTCAGTTAATGTATAAGATGGTTGAATAGATAACTTGTTTGATATACTCTTTGCTATTTTTTCTAAATCGTCATCTATGGCATCCAATTTTTCGCTACTAAATTCTTCTACTGTGTCATCCAAAATCACAATTATATCTATGTCGCTTTCCGGTTTGAATTCTCCTCTAACTATAGATCCCATCAAGACAATAGATTTAACCAAAGATCCGTACTTTTCTAAAACCCTCTTCGCGAATTCTTTTGCTTCTTGCAATCTTTCTTCCTTTTCATTCATCTTTTATTCCTCCAGAATATTTTTTGGCAATAGCCTTTTGAACCTCTCTATTATTTCTTGAGTTAAAGTCAAAGCTCTTTGGAGATACTCTCCATTAACCTCTTTGACCATTTGATGGTCTATATCCTTCCAAAGTTTATCAATCTCCTTCCATTTTTCAAGAAATTCTCTTTCTATTTTTTCCTCTTCGACCATTTTTTCCAGATATTTTGGAATTTCTTTTGGATCAGGCTGAGTTTTATAATAGTACATGACAGTAGCCTGAATCATGTCGCTGGCACAATATCTTAAATCAAATATTATGCTCTTTAAATCGCTTTTAATCTTCTCAAACCTCACTTCTGACGATTTTTCCTTCAGTTTAATTACTTCTTCGCTGGGAGGAAGCAATCCAAGTTGTAACATTCTTTGAATTGGCTTTACAAAGCCTGTATCATAGAGAACTAAACCATATCTCAAAAAGTTTATTAGTTCTGGAGAACCCATTCTTACCCATTGCCAAAATTCTGTTAGATATGTTATTTGCACATGCAAATCTTTCATGCTTTCTGCAATAATAAAAATTTCTTCCTTTATTTTCTCGAAATCGAGAGATGTTTTTAATGGAGTATCGTCAATTATAACCCAAACGTCTGCATCCGAAGTGGGTTTTACGTCCCCTCTAGCGACTGAGCCGAAAATTAAGACCGATTTTATAATTTCTCCAAACTTTCTTCTTATTTCATTCATGAATTTTACACTTTTTTCAATAAGTGTCTTTTTTCTTTCTTCCACTTCATCTTTTTTAACGAGCTTTGTATCCTCAAGTTCTTTTTCTAAGTTTTCAATCATTTTCCAAATTGTCTTTTAACTTTAAAACCTATTTTAACTCCTCTCTCTTCCACTCTTCTGACCTCTTACCTTTTTCAATCACCTTACCACCAAGAAACGTATATTCTTCTTCAGGGACTTGTAGAAGACCCTTAAGCGGATCAAAGAAATGTTCTCTTATGATTGCAAGTTGACGCTCTTCGGAAAGAATTTCGGTAGAAGAAATTCCATAAAATTCAGGTGGCAATTTCTCGGGTTCTACTTCCTTTTCCAAAAAATTCACAATGATTCTCAAAGCTGCAGCCGATTGGCCAATGAATTGTGCAGGGTATTGCCCACCTCTGGCGCCACCTCTTTCAAAAATAAATATTCCCTCATTTTCTTTTCCAAACCCAGCCTTTCTAAGTTCAAAAGCGTATTTATAAATCCAATATTGAGCTTCACTTCCGATATCTATTGGGTGATGTGCAGGATGATAAGGCTTTGGCGCACCAACGTGAAATACTAAAAGAAACTTTCCAACTTCTTCCGCTTCTTTTTGCAAACTCTTTATCTCGCTTAGCGGATCTAAGTTATTATGTAAATAGTGTTCTTGGTCGAAAACCATTCCCAAGTATGTACCATTTGCAATTTTTTCGGCTGCCTTAACCATTCTGTAAATATCGATGGCATGAACGAGCCTTTGCAATCCTTCTTCCCCAGCTCTTGTGATTTCTGGGTTTTCAAAAAGTATCATAAGTTTTCTTTTACCATTTCCCACTTTCTCCGATATAAGGTTGTTCAAAATAGCAAGCTTTTCAAATGGAGACTTATTCAAAAATTCCTCTTCTATCTTCTTTACTCTATCTGGAGAAAACATTTTTTCCAAAAGCCTCTTCTGTTCAAGTAAGAATTCCTCCTTGTTTTTCTCGCTGAAGTGACCAAGAATATATCTTGCAGCAACCAATGCTACTATTTGGGGTGGCAATCTAACTTCTCCATTTTTGTCAAGAAACTGGACTCCAAACTCTTTCTCTAACTTCTCCCAGCTTTTGTCTTTAAAAAACAAATTCCATAGAGGCTCGCTGGCATCATTTCTCTTTTCATACAAATATCTAGCGACTATGAGATATGCTATATCTTCATGCGTTATTGCGCCCTCAGAAAATCTCAGCCTAGTAATGTTTCTAAAGAATTCCCAAGCATATTTATCTATTTCTCTACTTACTTCTTCTAGCGCTATTTTTTTAGCTTCTTCTTCACCAACACCATCCTTCCTTAATTCTTCAATCCTTTTCCTTATTTTCTCCCGGAACTCTTCGCTTTCTACGACCGCCCACTCTCCAATTTTAATTTTTATACTATCAACAGACTCGAACGCCAAACCACTCTCCTTTCCTATCAAGAAATATATTAAATTGCTGTTTTCCACCCATTTTTTTAACTCTTCACTTTTTTGAATGAAATCGATCCAATTTAAATCTCCAGAAGGAGTAACAGTTAGTTGGCCTGCATATCTAAATCTTTCGACAACCATTGCTATCGTTGGCAAGCTCGAGGCATGGAATACAATATATCTCGGAATATACTCTCTGTAATCTCCCTCTACACAGAACTTTAGATAAATAGTATCAAGATACTGGTGAAGCCTCCTATGGCTGTGTTTCCAAACAACTTCTAGAGCGCTTTCTAAAGCCATCATTTCTCCAATCTCTCCGTGCATCCCCCAATCTACTTGTAAGGTATCAATCAATTTTTTTATATTTTTAACGACATCGGGCTCCTGAAATTCGGCAATGCTTTCAAAATCTACCTGAACAAAATTTACTCCATATGTTGTAGTAGCTCCTACTTTGCTTGCTAATCCTAACAATTCCTCACTTTTAGTAATACTCCACCATCCGCTTGAAACCCCAATTTTATAACTCACACTCTAACCTCCGCTTGCACTCCTGGTACCTGAAATGCTGCATTTAGATAGTTTTTTATAAGAGAGAAGACAGATCCAGAAATTTTAAAGTAATATTTTGCAAGCCTATAGGTAACATTATGTTCATATGGACCATAAGACCTATAAAAAGCTAGATTTATACCGAAATAGTCTAAGAATTTTTTAAAAAAGTTAAATTTCTTTTCATTCCTTTTACTCTCCTTTTTTTCCTTGGGACTCAAATATTTTTCTATATCCTTGCTTCCACCATAAATAAATACGAATTCCTTCTTGAGCATATCTTTCACGCTTCTCATTCTTCCTTCTTTGTCAAAACCGAATTCTCCAAGCAGAGAGTCAACATAATTTTCTAACATTTTTTCTTTTACAATCAACTCCATTATGTGACCAATTATTATGTTTTGCGTTTTTACATACGTTCTTAAATTGCTTACTGCCAGGTCTTCTAATTGGGTGCCATTTGGTAATACTACTACAGCTCTAACTAATGGGATTTCTGCAAATACAAAATATGGACTGTATGGCCAAACTACAGGAGATGTTGCACCAGCAGAGTGACTCTTAAATTGCTCTACCAATCTTTCTCGAGCTCTAAACACGTCAACAATAGTAAACTCTACTCCTAGAGCTCTGTATTCTTCGTTTATTCTTTTCATTATTAGTCTCACAATCCTGTCTATTGATGGCTCTATTGGCAATGCATCGATTAATACGTTTTTCTCTTTAATTACCCCACTTTCCTTCAACTCTTCAATTTCTTCATCGGTGAAACCTGCATCTTTTAGTGAGATTTTATCAAAATATTCTCTTGTCGCTCTCCACTTTTCTTCAGGAGCAAAAGGTTTCCAAGCCCAAATTGTCATTGAATCTATAGAGAATGCTTGGGCTTCTGGCCTGAAAAAGGAAGTATAGATCCATTTTCTTCCTCCTGAAGAGGAAAGTGCATCATTTATCATTTTATAACGAGTTATAGTTGGTTTTAACATTTCTTTATACTCTCTGATAGAATTTTCCCTTGCTACAGCAAGTTCCTTCAATCTTTCGTATCTTTCTGTAACAGTTTTTTCAAACATTTCCAACCAACTTAAAAATAATTTGTTTTTTGTTGACAACACAACCTTTTCAGCGTATGAAACATCTAGTCTTATTTCTTCCGGGGAGGTTTCTCGGTCTAACTTCATAAAATCTGAAATTATAGTTGGCCATCTAGAGGCAATAGATCGAAGAGCAATTGGTGTGTTTGGAAGGTCTGTATGAACATCTACTTGGTCAATAAAAATCGATCTTAATGTTTGAAGTGTTTTCATTTTTTTGTTCTTGAGTTCGTTGATCTTTTTCTCATCTTTTTCTATTTTCATCTTTTCTTCAGTCTCTCTTATCTCGTTAAAAAGCTTAACGTATTCATGATATTTTCTTAGATCGTGAAGAATTAGTTCAAGATCAGCGTAAGCTTGTGCAATACTCGCTAATCCGCTCTTAATTTGTTGAGCCAGTCTCTCCTTTTCTCCAAGAACAAGATCGTAATAACCCTTGTTTATTTGGGAGACAAAAATATCTTCGTTTATCTTAAACCTCTCGAAGCCCCATTTTCCCAACTGAAACATTAACCCATAATAAACTCCGCTACAGCCACCGAGTGAAGTAGTGTAGTTTAAGTATTCATTTTGATCGAATGGATTGGCATTTACTCCTTCACCAGGTTTCATATCTTTTGAAGGAGGAAATTCAGGATATCTCACAGGCATATAATACTTTAGCTTCTCCAATTATTAGCTTTTCATAAGAAAGATCCCTATACCCACTAGTATTATCCCAATTATGGCCACACTTTTAGCTATTTCTTCTGGTTGATACTTATCTATCATCGGAAAGAAAATTATCATCGATAAACCAAGCAACGTTAAGCATACTCCAACAAATTTCCTCATAATTCTCACTTGGAAATAAACGCTAAATATAAGAATAGTGACCCTAAAATCAAAGCAACTCTAAAACCTCTGTAATTTCCAGAAAATCCAGCTATATAGAAAAAAAGCAGGCTCAATATAAAACACATACTAAAAATTAGCGGTTTCATAAGCTTTTTTATTGAAATAAGAATAAATATTTATGCCGATATTTGCTAGAACTAAGCTAGTTATTCATGAAGATTGTTTGGAAGTTCCAGGAACCCCATTTCAAGGAAAAAAATTTTTAACGCTTGAATATTCTGGACCAAATCCTCAAGCTGCTTATTATCAGGCAAAAAAAATATTGTCTCAAATAACAAGAGTTCCTGAAGGGGAGATAATAGAAAGAGATTTCAGTTGGAGAAAGGATGGTGATGAAGAAAATTTTAGTGTTAATTTCGATGTGATAAAAGATATGGATAGGTTTAGTTTCATTCAAATCACTGTTAGTATAAAAGGAAAGGTAAAGCCCAGCAAAGAGTTTGGTAAAGAGGGGAGTGCGAGTATAAATATCGAAGGCATTTTAAGGACAGAATATCCTCAAGATACGCTTTGGCAAAGAAGCCTGATTTACGAACTTTTTCGAGCTTTCTATCATAAAGTCATTTACGAGGACGTTAGAAAAAAGTATAAGCAGGAATGTATTAACCTAATAAACCAGATTTATTACTCACTAAAAGAGTTTCTTAATGTATTGCCTAGGAGATAAGTATGCCATCTTGGATCTTGGAAGACGACTGTTTAGTTCCAGGAAGGTACATTAGAATAGTTTACAATGGTCCGAACCCATTTTCAGTTTATCAATCCACATTTGAAATATTACGAAGAGTTTTAGAAATAGATCCAGCAGATTACTGGGAAAGGGATTTTAGGTGGGATGTAAGCGGCGATCCAAGAGGATTTTATGTTAGAGCGTTGGTGGAAAAGAAAATGGATTCTAGAAGTGTTATTCACTTTGAAATAATAATGCAAGGTAGCCAACCTTCAGATCCTTCCAAAAACGGGAATTTAACAATTTTAGTTGGAGCAAAGCTTAAGACGGAATATAAACTCGAAACTCCATTTCAACAATCCTCACTCTATAGAGCACTTCTCTGGATTTACAACTTCTTCTTTTACTTTAGAATAAGGAGAGGATATATAAAGGTATGCAATGATTGGCTTTCCCACCTTTCAATGGCATACAGAGCCCTCTTAAAGCTCGAGTAAATTTAAGAGAGAAAGTCAAATAAAAGTATGTTCGGAATTAAGAACCCTTTTAAGAGAGAAAGAGATAAAACTTCCGTTGGTTCGAACATTCCATTAAATATTCCAAAACCAGAGATGACTACAGAGCAACCAGCTACTTCACAACCCAAAGAGCTAGAAGGAAGTAGAACATCAGAAGTTGAAATACTAATTGCCAAAGTTGATGCTTTGAAATTCCAGTATGAAGTTCTCAACGAAAAGATAAGCAACATCGAGAAAATGGTAAAAGAAATATACGAAATGGCAAAATCATCTTCTTAATTTTTATCTTTTGATAGTAAGTACAATTTAAATATAGAATACAAATAATTAAAATGTCACTAACACTTCAAAAGTTGAAAGAACTTTTAGTATCACCACATGAAATAATAGCAAGAAAAGCAAAAACGAAAGACAAAAACGAAACAATAGTAATGCTAACAATAAATTGGATTCTAATAGCAATAGGAGTAGCTCTATTCTCACAGAACTATTCTCTGGCTCCAGCTATTTTAGTACTCGGAATAGTAGGAACTTTAATTGCAGCATTTTATATTTACTTAGCATTCACAGTAATGGGAGGGAAAGGTGATTACACGAGCGTTTTAATTTCATTAACATATCCATTCTTTGGAGTAGCTTTTTCAACATTAGTGATTTCACTAATTTACATTTGGTTAGAGACGGCATCGTTTTTCATAGGTGCGATTTTATTCACACTTTATTTCACAGTAGGTTTAACAGGCATGTTCAGGGTGCTTAAGGAAAACTTCAAGATGGAGTTAGTTACAGTATGGATAGTGATTAGCTTGTTGCTTCTAGCAATCTTTATAAGCTTCTACAAACTTGCCATAATATACGCTTTGAAGACAGTTTCAATATCAGAGGTTATAACCTATTTAATAAGTCAAACTGTATAGAACTCCTTGCCTTTTTTATTTTTTCTTTATTAATTTGAGATAATGATAGAGATTGGTCTAATTGGAAAACCAAATACTGGAAAATCTTCTTTTCTTAAAGCTGCTACGATGCAAGATGTTAAAATAGCTCCAATTCCGTTCACAACCCTTAAGCCGAACATTGCAGTAGCACATGTCACAAAAAAATGTGTGTGTAATGAATTTGGGGTGAAGTGTAATCCGAGGCAAGGAGCTTGTATAAATGGAATAAGGTTTATCCCAATTGGACTTTGGGATTTACCTGGAATAGTTCCCGGTGCTCACGAAGGCAGAGGATTAGGTTTAAAATTTTTAGATGAGGCGAGAAAAACAAAAGCACTAATTCATGTTGTGGACTTTTCTGGTTTGACAGATGCTGAGGGAAAAGCGACAGAAAATTATGATGTTGAAAAAGATATAAAGTTTGTTGAGAAAGAGATCAACTTATGGTTTAAAGAGATTCTAGAGAGAGGACTTGAAAAACACAAAAGAAATTTGAGAAATATTTCTCGAGAAGAGTTGCTCGATATTCTAGCTAAACAGTTGAGCGGATTAGAGGTGAGAAGAGAGGAAATAGAAATGGCACTAGATTCAGTTGGAATAGAAGACATAGAAATTTTTGCTAAAAGTTTGAGAGAAATTTCCAAGCCAATTGTGATAGTTGCGAATAAAATTGATTTAGAGTCTTCTCAAAGAAATTATGAAAGATTGAAGAATAAATACAAAAACTTGATTCCTGTTAGTGCGGAAAGTGAGATTGCTTTAAGATTGGCTGCTAATAAAGCATTAATCGATTATTTTCCAGGAAGCAACGATTTCACTATAAAGGGAAGCTTGAATAGAGAGCAGGAGAGAGTTTTAGAATTTATAAGGAATAATGTGTTAAAAAAGTTTGGGTCTACAGGAGTTCAAAATGTGTTAAACTTTACAGTTTTTGAATTGTTGAAGTATATAGTCGTTTATCCTGTAGCAGACTTGAACAAGCTTTCAGACACGAAAGGAAATATTTTACCAGATGCATTTCTTATTAAAAGTGGAACAACGTTAAAAGAGTTCGCTTTCTCTATTCATACTGATATTGGTGAAAAGTTTATTTGTGGTATAGATGCTAGGACGAAAAGAAGATTATCAGCTGAATATGAGTTAAAAGACAATGATGTATTTGAAATTGTTTATAGAAGATAGGATTAAGGAGTTATATCAAATTTAAATGTTTTTTCTTCCAGATAACTACAAGAGAGTTGGATCTCTGAAGCAATACTATCGAAATCTTTTCCTCTTAAGTAAGAAAGTGTAAAATTGCATGGAATCTCTATTTTATTCGTAGGAAGCAAGAAAGTCTCGAAGGGTGCGATTAGCTTACTATTATTGTAGACACACGCTAGATTACTGCTTGAGTGTAGTCTCATTCTAATTTCATCGATACACTTCCCCCCACCGCTATTTTCGATTAGTATTTTTAGCGGTGCAAAATTTCTTTTTCCTTCTTCAAAAATGAAGTTCTTAGGGTCGGAAGAAAACGATAGGGAAAGTGGAGAGGCGCTTATCTTCTTTACTTCCTTTATTCCAATGTTAGCAATTCCACCATATAATTGTAAGCTGTTGTTATTAACGACGTTAATTGTAAAATTTTTTGAAATTTTTGGTTCGAATAGCACTTTCATTATAATCGGTACATCTTTCATCTCGCTTTCTATCTTCTCAACCTTTAAAGCTCCTATAAAATAGGTTACATTTGCTTTTGATGAGATATAACTGTAGCTTCTCAACGTTGTAATATTTGAAAGAGGATTTAATGCGATTGTAAAAAGTTTTCCCCCTTCTAACCAAACTTTTACGTTCTCTAGAGGAAAATCATAACTGTTTATAATTGTGAAGTTTAGGTCAAAATACGAGTTTGATTTTAAGCTTGTATTTCTCCACAATTTAACTGTTAGTGCGTTTTTAGATGAATAAAAAGTTGATGGTGAAGATGAGAAAAGTGCAAAAATTATTAAGACTAACACAAGAGCAAAACCAACTATTAAAATTATTGTTGTTGGACTCGTCTTCCTTTCCTTACCATTCATTTTAACTTCTTCATTTTCCAAAATAAAAATTTGTGAAGAATTTTCAAGTGGGCTCGGAGGGATTCGAACCCTCGACCCCCCGCTCTCCTAGGAGCATCGCCATATAAGGCGGGTGCTCCACCAGGCTAAGCTACGAGCCCATTTT
>Ga0065719_100913_pt1 | contig 10118 bp, 5 predicted proteins | sample GBSCel85sediment_FD_59106 | JGI IMG/M metagenome (GOLD analysis project Ga0065719, IMG submission 59106) | Hot spring sediment microbial communities from Great Boiling Spring, Nevada - Cellulolytic enrichment CS 85C v3 (version 3) | ecosystem: Environmental > Aquatic > Thermal springs > Hot... | reverse complement strand
TAAAGGGCGATCTAAGCCGAGTTCGTGGCGAAGTGCGAGGATCGTTTCATAGGGAGCATCGAAGCCGGCAATGATGCGGGCGGGATCACCCGGAGCCAGGCGCATCACGAAAAAAGCGAGCGTTACGACGGCATAGAGGGTGAAAAGGAGCATGATTAACCGGCGGACAAAGAAAGCTAGCATTCTTCCCCTTGGCGCAAAAAGAAAAAAGGGCTCCGCTCATCCGAGCGGAGCCCCATCCCCTTAGCCCAGCCAGGCGTTCTTCACAAGGAGGATCTCGATAGGCAAGTACTGAACGTTATGGAGCTTCTTGTTGTGGGCGTTGATGTCCTTGAGGACGTAGAGGAAGGCCCAAGGCGCGTCGCGGACGATGATCTCTTGGGCTTTCTTATAGAGCTCGTAGCGGGCCTCGCCCATGGCGCGCATGCCCTGCTCGATGAGGGCGTCCACCTCGGGGTTGGCGTAAAGGGCGTTATTGTCCCGCGGTGACCAGTTGGCGGAGTGGAAGAGCGGACGGAGGACCCAGTCGCCATCCGCGGTGGAGGGAGCCCAACCGAGAAGGAACATCTCCTGTTCACGGCGCTCAAGCATGCTCAGGTACGCGGCCCACTCCATGACCTGGACGCGGACGCGGATCCCTACCTCGGCAAGCATCGCCTGCACGGCCAACGCGGTTTCGTAGTCCATGAGATAGCGGCCTTTGGGGGTGTAGAGGGTGGCTTCAAAGCCGTTAGGATAGCCGGCCTCGGCCAAAAGGGCCTTAGCCTTCTCGGGGTCGTAGGGGTAGCCGCCGGTGGAGTAGTAGCCCCAAGTGAGGGGAGCAAGCGGCGAGTCCGCAGGATCCGCGTAGCCGCCGAGGATGCTCTGGCAGAGGAGTTCTTTATCGATGGCGTAGTTCACGGCTTGGCGGACACGGACATCCGTGAAAGGCGGCTTTTGGTTGTTCATGCCGATATAGATCACCCGCAGGGTCTGGCGAACCATGACTTCGATATTGGGGTTAGCCTGGAGGCGAGGAACCTCGGTGGGCGGGATGCGCGTAGCTACATGAGCTTCGCCGCTTTCTAGGCGGAACACCCGGGTGGAAGCCTCCGGTACCACCTGGAAGATGATGCGATCGAGATANGGCCGGCCGCGCCAATAATCTGGGTTGGCTTCGAGGGTGATATGGTCACCGGGGACCCACTCCACGAACTTGAACGGACCTGTGCCCACTGGGTGCTTGCCCACCTCAGCGCCCCAGGTTTGAATCGCGGTGGGGGACTGGATCAGCGCTGCGCCGTGGGCCAGGTGATTGAGGAAGGCGCCAAAGGGAGCCTTGAGCTTGAACACTACGGTGTACTCGTCCACCGCGGTCACGGATTCGATATAGGGTTGGAAGAGAGCGGTGCGGCGGAGGTTTTGGGTAATGATGCGGTTAAAGTTGAAAGCCACAGCTTCGGCGTTAAAAGGAGTGCCATCGTGGAATTTAATGCCTTCGCGCAAGTAGAAAGTGTAGACGGTGCCATCCTCAGAAATCTCCCATGATTTGGCTAGGCACGGGTTTTTATTGAGCTGCTCATCGAATTCCACGAGGCCCTCCATTATGTGGCGGAGGACGGTTTCCGAGGGGTTATCGGTCATATCCGCGGGGTCGAGGCGGACGGCGTCTGTGCCCCAGGCAATGACCACGGTGCCACCGTACTGTTGGGCCCACCCAATTCCTGCAACCAATATAAGCGCAAAAACCACATACAAACTCCTTTGCATAAGGTCTTCACCTCCTTAAAGGGGTTTCCAAGAAGTCAAGCTTTCCTCTACTCCCACCTCCTTTCTTTCTGAATATGGGGAACCAAGGATTATATAGCGTTCCGCAAGCCGTTTCATGGTACGAGATGCTTTGGGGTCGCAGAGGCATTTGTCGAAGGGATTCTGGGGAAGGGGGGAATTAGACTAGGCGCCGTAAATAGGGATCAAGGAAATCGCGCAAGTTATCGCCCAAAAGGTTTAGAGACAACACCGTTATAAGGAGGAAAAAACCCGGAAAGACAACGGTCCACGGGGCTAACGTCAGGTACAAGCGATTTTCGTTGATCATGCCACCCCAGCTTGGGATCTCCGGTGGGATGCCTACCCCTAAGAAATCAAGGGCCGCAGCCTCGAGCACTGCAAAGGCGAATGTAAAAGTGGACTGAACTATGACAATGGATATGAGGTTTATCAAAATATGGCGTAACAAAATTCGGAACGTACCAGCTCCTATAGCACGAGCTGCTTCGACAAAAGTGGTTTCCCTTAACACCAACGTGGCGCTGTACACCAATCGCGCCACCCTCGGTATATATACGATTCCCACGGCAATAACAACGTTGACGATACTGGGTTTCCCTAGAATGGCCATTAAAGCAAGGGCTAGTAAGATTGAGGGGAAAGCCATCAGCGCATCCACAATACGCATGAGAACCGAGCTCGCTGGCCGAAAGTATCCGGAGATTAGACCCAAGGGAATCCCGAAAACCAATGAGAGCAAAGCCACCGATACACCTACGATGAGGGAAACGCGGCTGCCTGCCAGGGTGCGGGCCAAGATATCCCGGCCAAACTGATCCGTTCCGAAAAGATTGTGTCGCGAGGGTGGCAAGAGGCGCATCTTAGCATTGACATAGTACGGATCAATGGAGTGAAAAAATGGTGTGACAATCGCGATTAATACCATTGCCACCAAAATTGCGGTTGCGAAAATCGATGTCTTGCGTTTAAAGAATTTCATGTTTAAGTAAGCCGGATGCGCGGATCAAGTATGGTGTAGATGATATCGGTGATGAGGTTGATCACCAGATAAAGGAAAGCGACGAGAACCATGATGCCTTGGATCATAGGATAGTCGCGTCTCAGCACCGATTGCACCACAAGGCGTCCAATTCCTGGAATAGCGAACACGTTCTCGGTGACCACAGCAGTTGCCATCATGCCCGCAAACACGAAGCCTAAGACTGTCACCACCGGGATGGCTGCGTTTCTCAGAGCGTGTTTTAAGATAACGTTGGCGCTATTCAAACCCTTAGCCCGTGCTACATCGACGTACTGTTGATGCAAGACTTCCAACATGGCCGATCTTGTCACCCGTGCGACCACCGCTGAGTTCACGATTCCCAGCGTTAAAGCAGGCAGAACCAGGTAGCGCAAATTTGACAAATTCCCTGTGGAAAAGACCGAGACGAAGCCGGAAGTGGGGAAGATTCGCAAGCGCACCGCAAAAAACAAAATAAGAAGAAGGCCAAGCCAAAAGCTCGGGATTGAAGCGCCTAAGAGGGCGAATGAAAGGAAAACCCTGTCATAAGCCGTCCGGCTTAATACGGCCGAGGTAATCCCTGAAGACACCCCCAGCATTATGACGACCATTAAGCCCAAAGTAGCCAAGAGGAAGCTTGCCTCCGCATGGCTCAGGACAACCTTGATCACGGGTTGTTGGAAATAAATCGAATTGCCAAGATCGCCACGGAAAACATGCGCCATATACTTAACATACTGCACGAAAACCGGGCGATCTAAACCCAGAGAGCGCTTTAACGTCGCGATTTGTTCGGGGGTTGCGTTTGGGCCGAGGAGAACCGCGGCAGGGTCTCCCGGGATCAAGTGGAGGAGGAAAAAGCTTAGCGTAATTACCAGCAAGACCGTAGGGATGAGCGCGGTCAATCGCTTTAGCAAAAAAGAGAACATGTTTAAAGAAAAAGGGGGAGGCTTATAGCCTCCCCCGCACCCCTTACTCTAGCCACATGTTCCAGAAGTACGGTATCAACATAATGGGGTGATCGGAACTCTTCACGCGGCTTGACATGATGTCGAGGAAGAAAGCGTTGCCGATCTTGATGAAAGGAACGTCCTCCCAGATGAGGGCTTGAATTTGTTCCCAAACGGCATAGCGTGTCTCAAAGTCAAGCATTGAGTTCATTTGCGCTACAAGTTCGTTTTTCTTGGGGTTCTGCCACCAACCCGGATAAGTACCGGGTAAGAACAGCACCAAACAGGGTTCGGGAACGGTCAAGAAGTGGGAGAAGAAAATGTCCCACAGCTCGGGATTTGCCCGTCGCTGGAGGAGCGTGGCCCAATCGTAGACCTGGAGGTCGACGTTAAAACCAGCGGCCCTGAGCTGTTGAGCGAGTACCACGGCTTGATCGTAGTGATGCTTGTAATCACTGGAAACGAGGAAGCGGATAGGTTCGCCTGCGTAGCCGGCTTGCTCTGCGAGCGCGCGGGCTTTCTCGGGATTGTTTTGGTTGTAGTACTCTTTTCCTGCCGTGGAGTACCAGATGATCCCTTTGGCGAAGTAGGAGCTCTCCAGGCTCCAGAACCTTTCGTCGCCGTAGGCCGCACGAAGCGCTTCTTCCATGTTCAAAGCTGCCAGCACCGCTTGACGCATTGTGACGTTAGACATTAATCCTTGTTTTGTATTCATAACCATAGCCGGATAGATAGGCGGATTGGTCAATAACAGCGGCACCACATTGGGAGAGGCGGCCAAGGAATCGTAGAGGTCTGTGGGTATGGAATCGGCGTAGTCGTATTCCCCGGCAAGAACGCCCGCGACGCGAGTCATAGGATCGGGAACAGGAACGAAGACGAGTTCGTCAATATAAGCGACTTTGCTTCCGGTAAAACCATCGGAAGGGCCAAGGGGTGAGACGTACTGCTCAAAGCGCGCGAGTTTAATCCAGCGACCTGGAGACCATTCTACAAATTTGTACGGTCCTGTTCCAATATAATTGTCTGGACTTATAGGCTGAGCGCCCGCGGATTCCACGACTTCTTTAGGGTAAATCCTTGGGCCTCCATAAATATTAGCCAAATATGCGGGCAACGGACCGAAAGGTTTGGATAGCTGAAGGACCACGGTGTATTTGTCCGGAGCATCAATGGATACCACAAGGTTCCATAGTTGCTTAGCCTGGACTCCAAATTCTCCCCACCTTTTGAGGGAAGCCACTACGTCCTCAGAAGTCATCTCTTTGCCATTGTGAAATAGCACACCTTTGCGCAAATGGAAAACCACGGTAGTTCCGTCTCCTTGATATTCAAAGCTTTCCAAAAGCACAGGTTTGGGAGTGTAGTCAGCGCCGAAGTCGAACAAGCCCTCAAATATGTGGTGAGCAATCACACTAGCTAATACTGAGGTGGTCACGTGCATGTCCAGTGTGGGCGGCTCACCGTACATGGCGTACCGGAGAGTTCCTCCATAACGGGGCGTGCTCCCGCAGGCGACTACCCCTAAACCTAGGACGATTACCGCTATAATAAGCTTCCGCACGCTCATATTACCTCCTTTTTCCACAAACCTTTTCTTTTTTCATGCCTCTAACGCGTTTTTGCCTTCAACCTTACCCCCTTTCCTCCTCCTTTGTCGAAGGAAGCTTTGCCATCGGTTTTTTCACAACCCCCGCAAGAATAAAACCAATGCTATTTTCGTGTGCACTAGGGAGGTTAAAGAAACATATTCATCTGGCCCATGAGCTTGAGCAATTGATCCGGGGCCAAATACCACAAACGGGATCTTGGTTTGGGGGACGATAACCTTCGCATCGGTAGCAAAAGGCGCTAGATTTGCTTGAGGACAATAAGTTAACACAGCATTAACGGCAGCTGTAAGTGCGCGTATGTAAACCTTCTCTGGGTTGGTTCGCAAAGGCGGAAGGTGGCGCAAGGTGGTCACTGGAGCCGTCACCTGACGGGTAACCTCTACTGCGCGTACACCATCACGGCTCTCCACGCGGGGTTTCCTCCCACACCTAGAAGTCTAATTATTTTACTGTAAGACAGCCTATGTGTCAAGTGAAAGGATTTTGTTTGACATAGCTTCGATTCGGGCCAGGTTGGCTAAGGCCAGTGAGAACGGATGGATGCTGATTGCCGGTACCAGGGGTAATACTGTTTTTTTCGCCCCCTGCTTAGTAGGCTCAAAATAATAATGGGAGGAACCAGTTTCAATTCCTGCTAGGTGGGCTCAAAACCCGGGCGCCCGGGTACTTACTCGCACGGAAAACCGTTGCTTCAATCCCTGCTAGGTAGGCTGAAAACTAGGATGGCGGAGCGGGTGATGAAGCTGAATGCGGAGGTTTCAATCCCTGCTAGGTAGGCTGAAAACCCGCCGTGTTATACCCTATCCCATAGATCCGCTCCTCGTTTCAATCCCTGCTAGGTAGGCTGAAAACTCCCTTCCCCCTGTGCTCACTGCCGGGGGCGTTTTTGTTTCAATCCCTGCTAGGTAGGCTGAAAACGGGACGGCTTTGCGGTGGATTTACGAAACGGTGAAGGTTTCAATCCCTGCTAGGTAGGCTGAAAACGTATCATCCAGCAAGCCATAGCCAAAGTTCGAAAAGGGTTTCAATCCCTGCTAGGTAGGCTGAAAACGGGGTAAGAATTACACCGTTCCCTGTTCTCCACTCGAGTTTCAATCCCTGCTAGGTAGGCTGAAAACTAAGCCCCCCGGGCCAGATGAAGAGAAGGAATGGGAGTTTCAATCCCTGCTAGGTAGGCTGAAAACTCCACCGTCAGGGGATGACTTTGCCGGATGCGCGGGCGTTTCAATCCCTGCTAGGTAGGCTGAAAACAGTTTATGAAGGGCCTCTACGAAGTGCGAGCCAGAGTTTCAATCCCTGCTAGGTAGGCTGAAAACAAGGGGAGATGCGACTGCTATGAGCGCCTAAGGCTCCAGTTTCAATCCCTGCTAGGTAGGCTGAAAACGCTCCTCCGAATCTATGTACGCACGTCCTTGCCGATGTTTCAATCCCTGCTAGGTAGGCTGAAAACGGAGCGGTTCAGATCGAAGCTTTAACGTGTCCTCCTGAGTTTCAATCCCTGCTAGGTAGGCTGAAAACCAGCACTTCCCGGAGAATCATCTTTTGCTCCGGCGTGTTTCAATCCCTGCTAGGTAGGCTGAAAACTTGGACGATGGCTTTGAGGTGAAATTTCGGAAGGAGTTTCAATCCCTGCTAGGTAGGCTGAAAACCCACCGATATAGGGCCTTTTCATCCGTGGCGTAAGCGTTTCAATCCCTGCTAGGTAGGCTGAAAACTGATGGCATCCTCCAAGGTAACGCGGGGCATAGCCTGGTTTCAATCCCTGCTAGGTAGGCTGAAAACCCTTCAGTAACGGCACTTGGGCTATCGGCTTTGGCATGTTTCAATCCCTGCTAGGTAGGCTGAAAACCGAAAAGGAAGGCCTCCAGGCGTGGCGGAAAAAGGAGTTTCAATCCCTGCTAGGTAGGCTGAAAACCAGTTGGAGCCTATAGCGGCCATTCGCCGTGTCAAATGGTTTCAATCCCTGCTAGGTAGGCTGAAAACTGTACGAGCGGGCGCGGGCGCTTTACGACCGCTACTGGTTTCAATCCCTGCTAGGTAGGCTGAAAACCATTTGCGAAATCGTTTTATATACACCAGGAGACTATGTTTCAATCCCTGCTAGGTAGGCTGAAAACCAGGAGCTCCTCCGGAAACTCAGACCCCTGGTCCTCCAGTTTCAATCCCTGCTAGGTAGGCTGAAAACACTATAGCCTCTTAGAGTTTAGGACCACGGGTAGGCTGTTTCAATCCCTGCTAGGTAGGCTGAAAACAGGGTTGTTCTTGTTTTCACCTCTGGCAGCTCTGGCAGTTTCAATCCCTGCTAGGTAGGCTGAAAACCCTCGGCACTTGGGAGGGCCGTAAATTTGACCACCAGGTTTCAATCCCTGCTAGGTAGGCTGAAAACTGGGAGAAAAAGAGATCCCGCAGCCATGGAAGCCCAAGTTTCAATCCCTGCTAGGTAGGCTGAAAACTTAAGCTCCACCCTTCGCCCTCCAAAGTTGGTGATGTGTTTCAATCCCTGCTAGGTAGGCTGAAAACTCTCGCCAAAGCTCTTTGGGAAAAACCCTGATGGTAGTTTCAATCCCTGCTAGGTAGGCTGAAAACCTTGAAGCTATCGTGGATACCCGCGAAGCACTTGAAAGTTTCAATCCCTGCTAGGTAGGCTGAAAACCCATTTGGCTCCGAGACCCTTTGCACCAGGCTTGCAGTTTCAATCCCTGCTAGGTAGGCTGAAAACCGACTGGAATGGAGTTCCTGTCGTCGCGCCCGTAGAGTTTCAATCCCTGCTAGGTAGGCTGAAAACCGGAAGAATATATTCGCCTTCATAGGTCATCATATTCGGTTTCAATCCCTGCTAGGTAGGCTGAAAACCCGCCATCTCCGCTTGCTCGTTGTAGTCCGGGGTGAGTTTCAATCCCTGCTAGGTAGGCTGAAAACTCCCGAAGAGAGATGGAGTACCTTTTCAGGATACTGTTTCAATCCCTGCTAGGTAGGCTGAAAACGCGCAATAAGGAGGTGATGCAGATGGATTTGGTGTTGTTTCAATCCCTGCTAGGTAGGCTGAAAACCTATCTCCACGCCGCAAGTACCCCCGTAAAGCTTGAGTTTCAATCCCTGCTAGGTAGGCTGAAAACTGAAAGTTTATGCCCTTGATTGGGCTTACAAAGAAGAGTTTCAATCCCTGCTAGGTAGGCTGAAAACCCTAAAAACCGGGTCAGGGCGGTAGAGGGGGGTGGCTAGTTTCAATCCCTGCTAGGTAGGCTGAAAACTCTCCCCCAGCGCCTCTACGAGACGGCACTTAGAGCGTTTCAATCCCTGCTAGGTAGGCTGAAAACCGTCGGTGCTCTGATACTCTTCTTCCGTGAGTTGAAGTTTCAATCCCTGCTAGGTAGGCTGAAAACCAGGAACCTATGTGGTCAGCCCCTTGGACTATAGGTTCGTTTCAATCCCTGCTAGGTAGGCTGAAAACCTGAAATTCTCGGACCGCTTGAGGTTGGCCATTCGAGTTTCAATCCCTGCTAGGTAGGCTGAAAACCTTTTATGGTGATGGGATTATGGCGCTCGGGAAGAGTTTCAATCCCTGCTAGGTAGGCTGAAAACTTCTCCTTTCAGAGGAAGGAGGGTAGGTATGTCCAAGTTTCAATCCCTGCTAGGTAGGCTGAAAACTTCTTTTGCACTTTAGTGGGAAGTGATTGGAAAGATGGTTTCAATCCCTGCTAGGTAGGCTGAAAACAACCCGCTAGTCCTTTGGTCTGCGACCGCAGAGAGATCGTTTCAATCCCTGCTAGGTAGGCTGAAAACCCGAAAACCAACATCCGCTTTTGGCTATCGATCCATTGTTTCAATCCCTGCTAGGTAGGCTGAAAACCGGTTGATCTCCCGGATCGTGCTCATGATGGCCGCGTTTCAATCCCTGCTAGGTAGGCTGAAAACCGAAGGGCTCACCCTTGCCCTTGAACGGGCGAACAAAGTTTCAATCCCTGCTAGGTAGGCTGAAAACTGAGGATGCCCTGCCCGGCAAGGTATTTCTCATCATGTTTCAATCCCTGCTAGGTAGGCTGAAAACCTGGATCTTCCCCCAAGAGGAAGCCGGCAGAACCGTGTTTCAATCCCTGCTAGGTAGGCTGAAAACTCTGCTCCAGTTGTCACCGGAAATTCATTGAGCAAAAGTTTCAATCCCTGCTAGGTAGGCTGAAAACTTCCGACATCACGGGCACAATCAGCGTGGGGTGGATTGTTTCAATCCCTGCTAGGTAGGCTGAAAACTTCCCACTCCGTGCCGTTGAGCGCGCTCACGTTCACGGTTGCAATCCCTGCTAGGTAGGCTGAAAACGCTGCAACGGGTCCTTTTTTCTAAAGCTCGGTGGAGTGTTTCAATCCCTGCTAGGTAGGCTGAAAACTGGGAGTGGATCTCCGCGCCGTCGCCGAGGATGTCCAGTTTCAATCCCTGCTAGGTAGGCTGAAAACCCCGCTCCACTTCAATAGCCCATCGAGGTATCCCCTGTTTCAATCCCTGCTAGGTAGGCTGAAAACCCACCTCCTTCGGAGGAAGAGCTTGGATTAGCCGCAGTTTCAATCCCTGCTAGGTAGGCTGAAAACCATCACGCCCCACCGCCCGCCGCTCACCGAGACCGGTTTCAATCCCTGCTAGGTAGGCTGAAAACCCTTAGACGACGACGGAAACCCCTACAAGGTTTTCATGTTTCAATCCCTGCTAGGTAGGCTGAAAACCTTCCCTTCTCCTTCTGTAGCCGCCCAGTTCCCTTTGTTTCAATCCCTGCTAGGTAGGCTGAAAACTACTAC
>Ga0065719_100524_pt1 | contig 10129 bp, 11 predicted proteins | sample GBSCel85sediment_FD_59106 | JGI IMG/M metagenome (GOLD analysis project Ga0065719, IMG submission 59106) | Hot spring sediment microbial communities from Great Boiling Spring, Nevada - Cellulolytic enrichment CS 85C v3 (version 3) | ecosystem: Environmental > Aquatic > Thermal springs > Hot... | reverse complement strand
GGGTATAACCGAATATAGAGTTATATTGAGTTTTTGTGGTCTATTTAGGTGAGATGAGGTCTAATGTGGAGTTGAGGCGTGTTCAGATTACTGGGGGTTCTACCTATATAGTTTCTCTCCCGAAGGATTGGGCTGAGAGTCTGGGCCTTAAGCCAGGCGATTATATCCAGATTGTGAGGCAGCCGGATATGAGCCTGCTCCTAATCCCGGGTGGCGGCAAGGTCAATAGGCCTGTCGAGGCGTTCATAGATGCCTCCTCGGCCAGCTCCCTCGGCGAGGTGGTCCGTGAGTTCATATCATGCTACTTGGCGGGCTATGATGTCATCAGGGTGAAGTTTGGGCAGAGGGTTGACGAGTATAAGGCGTATTTGAAGGCTGTGATGAGGAGTAAGCTGATAGGGCTGGAAACAGTCGAGGAGTCGACGGACTGCATGGTTGTTAGATGTCTGCTCGGTCTGGTCGAGTTCCCGGTTAAGGATGCTATCAGCAGGATGCACTCCATGGTGGCCTCCATGTGCATGGATGCTTTAAAGGCGTTAAGGCTTCAAGACTCGTCACTTGCAAAGGACGTTATCCAGAGGGATGATGAGATTGATAGGCTCTACTTCTTNGTCGTGAGGGGATTAAAGATGGCGGTTGAGAACAGGATACTCATGAGGGATATGGGGATGAGCCCGAGGGAGTGCCTCGGATACAGGATAATAGTCAAGAGCATGGAGAGGATCGCCGACCACGCGGCGAGGATAGCGAAGCTCTCGATGTCCATGAACCTTGCGAACGCCTCAAANCTNATAAACAAGGTGGTGGAGGTTGCTGATCTCTCACTGAAAATCTACGAGAGCTCGATGGAGTCTCTCTTAAAGATGAACTCTAAACAGGCAAATGCCGTGATTGATGAGGTTGAAAGATTTCACGAGCTCGANTCGAAGGCCGTGAATGAAGTCCTGTCCTCGAGGCTTGATGCNAAGACCTTAACGGGGCTGAGGCTCGTCCTCGAGAGCCTCAGGAGGATAGCGGATTATAGCGCGGACATAGCGGAGATAGTCATGAATCTCGCTATAATGCCGAGATATTATCCCGCTGCAGGGCCAGCAGTGGTTGAGAAAACTTAAATATCGTGGTCAAAAACTTATTACTTCGATGAAAGATTTTTCTCGATACGGCTGAGATTGAGGAGATAAAGTTCGCGGCCTCGCTGGGTGTGATTGATGGNGTTACGACAAATCCATCCCTGATAAAGCAGGCTGTTGATAAGCNNNGTGGATCAATAAACATGGAGGAGTATATCAAGGAGATACTGAGAGCTTCTCCCGGGCCAGTCAGCTTAGAGGTGATAAGCGTATCATACGAGAAGATGGTTAAGGAGGCTAAGCTTCTCTATGAAAAGTTTGCTGGATATGGGGAGGTCGTGATAAAGATCCCGATATGTCCAAGTCTCGATGGTGAGAGCAACATCTATGATGGCTTGAGGGCCATAAAGACTTTGAGCGAGCTAGGAATCCCGGTGAACGCGACCTTGGTAATGACGCCGGAGCAGGCCCTGCTCGCGGCGAAGGCAGGCGCAGCTTATGTAAGCCCGTTCGCGGGCAGGATTGACGACTACCTGAGGGACAAGCTGGGTATGAAGAGGGGCAAGGACTACAATAAGGAGGATTACTATGACTTTGAGCTGATGGGAATGCTGGAGGCGGAGAAGCTGGGCAGGGTAATATCTTCGCTTGAGCTTGATTCCTTGGCCAAGGCTTATCTGGATGAGCGGGTGAGGAGCACAGCCGCGCTCGCGAATGACAATGGAATATACAGCGGCGTGGATCTCGTGCGATCAATACTACAAATATTCTCAAACTATGGATTCAAGACTGAGGTCATCGCCTCAAGCATGAGAAACGCGAGGCAGGTTAGAGAAGTCGCGGAGCTCGGGGTCCACATAGTAACGATACCTTTCTACGTCTTAAAGGAGATGCTCTTACACTACAAGACAATAGAGGGGATAAATGCCTTCGTTAAGGACGTTGTCGAGCCTTACAGGAAGATATTCGAGTAGAAGCTCTGCAGCCCATGCCTTGTTTCTTATCAGCTTAGCCCTCCCTGTGTATTGTTAATTCTCTGCGCATGCTTTCCCTAAGGGCTGTGAGTTCGGCGACCTCTCTCTGAAGCTTTANCCTCTCATTTTCCAGCTCTAGTATCTTGTCCCTGAGNTCCTTAAGCCTCTTCTCAAGCTCCTCTATCTGGCTCTTCAGTTCATCATATCTCTTGATCTCGGAGGCCATCTTCCAAGCTAGGATAAATCTGGATAGCTCATCTTCATTTCCCGAGAAGATTACTTGGAAGTTCGCCATGGTTCCCTTGTCTAATGTTCGTCTCCCTTCCTAAAAACGATTTCATGGGAAGTTTTCTCGATTCTCGTTAAGCAGGTTCGCTTTCCTAATCAATGCTTAAGAATGTGAATGAGGGCGGTTGGCGGCGAGAGTTGCCGAAGATACTTGATACGACTCTCAGGGAGGGCGAGCTGTATAAGCGGTTTAGGCGCGAGGTTAGGGCTAAGATCGCGGAGCTTCTGGCCTGCATAGGTGTTGATAGGGTTGAGCTGACAATAGATTATCCCCCAAGAACCACCCGCGAGGATGTTGAAGCCGTGATAGATGCTCTTAGGAGCTATGAGGTCGAGATCGTGTTACATGGGAGGGCATATAGACAGGATGTCGAGGCGGCTGCGAAGTATGATGTGGAGGGCGTAGGAGTTTACCTTGCGCCGACGGAACTTCATAGACGTTTTAAGCTCGGCGGGATAAGTTTCGAGGAGGCGAAGAGGAGGCTTGAGGAGGCCCTAGAGCTCGCGGTCTCCTACGGCTTCAAATACAGGAGGGCCACGATCGAGGATGCATCGAGGTATTATCTCGGCGAGGATGGGGGTATCGAGGCCCTAGCCAGGCTCGTGGATGATCTGGGGGAGGCTGGGGCGACTGTTGTAAGTGTCCCGGATACATGTGGGATGCTCACCCCACCTCAGGCGCGGGAGTTCTTCGAAAGGCTCGTGGCCCTTTGTAGAACACCGCTCTCAGCGCATTTCCATAATGATTATGGCTATGCCTCGGCGAACACGATTGAGGCGGCCCTAGTGGGGGCGGATGAGCTCCATGTCTCGATACTCGGCATAGGCGATAGGAATGGGATAGCGGACCTATACGAGGTCGCAGCACCGCTAATCGACATCCACGGCTTCGATCTTAGGATCAGACGAGACAAGCTGAGAGAGCTCTATGAGACCTTCTCCAAGCTCACGGGAATAAGGATACCATTCAGACATCCATTAAGCAGGGAAGCCCAGACAATCCGCGCGGGAGTCCATCAATCCATGGCCCTGAAGGCACCCGAGGGCTATGTCCCAATAGGGAAGCTGAGGCATGACTTTGACAGGCTCTACTTCGAGGCCACGACCTACCTGAGTAAGAGGCTCATCCAGAAGGCCCTCAAGAATGATGTGGATGATGAGGTGCTNCAAGAAGCATCCTCCATGATCGCGAGGCTCGCCGAGCAGAAGGGCGGGGAGCTTGGCCCGAGAGAGGTTGCGGAGACCCTCAAGAGCATGAACTTGGAAGTTGATGAGCTCACCCTGCAGAAGCTCCTGAAGCCCCAGAAGGCCTACATCCTCCTAAACCTCGATCCAAGGTTCCCGGTAAGGGAGAAGATACCAGAGATACTGAGCTGGAGCGAGGTGGATCAGGTGGATGAAGTTTACGGAGACGCAGACCTGATAATAACCGCCAGGCTCGAGGACGATGTCATCGAGAGGGTTAAGAAGCTCTTCGGCGACGCGATCCTGGGGATTAGGACGCTTATCGCCGACTAGCCGCCTCAACACCCTCGAGAATAGCTTTCAAGAATTTTCCGGCCGAGAGTTCGGAGGCCCTCTTCTCGAGATAGGCCTTATCGAGTCTATCCATGTTGGCGTAGATCACCTTCGCGGCGAGCTCCATCCTCATAGTGCCAGTCTCCCCCACAATGAGGCTCAAGGCATAATCCTCCGGAGATAGTATCCTCAGTCCCATCCTCTGCAAGCATCTTCCAGCAAGCTCATCACTCCACTTAAGCGGCCTCGGTGAATCAAGGAGCATCACCACATTGTTGTTCTGGAGATCGAGGAAAGATATTCTGCCACGCGGCCCGATAACCTTCTCGAATCCACGCCCCCTAAAAGCCTCTACAACGCCATCTAAGCTTTCACCAACCTTTACCGCGAAGATCCTATCCCTCGCAATATATGGAACGCCATAGAGGGGAAGGGGGCGAAGACCATAAAAGACATAGAAGACCCCAATTTCCTCCAAGACCTGGGATACACGCTGGATGGAGCGGTCGAGAAGCCTAAACCAAGGCGATGATTCCTCGACAAACCTGACAACATCGAGACTCTTCACGGAGTCTATCTCCCTGACTATTCTCTGGAAATCCCGGTCCGAGAGCATGGCGTCCATTTCGGGGATAAAACGAGTAAAATATCTTCTTTTTGAGGGGCGGCGGCAGCCCCCGAGGGTGGCAAGGAGGACGGGAGGCCGCGGGCAGCGGGAGGAAGTCCGGCACGTGATCCACGCGCGGCCCCGCCACGCCTTAGCGCTGCTCCCTCCCGGGCCTAACGCGGTTCGGCGTGCTCGGAGGCTGTTGCCCACCCCTACGAGTGGGGCAGCCTCCTACGAGGCCCTGCGTGGGCGCGCCCTCATCCCCCGAAGCCCGCAGCCGCGCCCTCCCCCTCGCAGGCGCCCCTCGGGTTATCCGGCCCCCGCATGTAGCCCATTTCGGGTTACAGGGAAGGGCTAGCTCCCCGGCCCTACCTGCCGCCGCCCCACTCCTCCTGATAGCCCGCCGGAGATATAACCTTACTGGGTTAAAGCCCGGAGCCGGCACCTCTCATTCTACTCGCCATAATCCTCCAAGCTTCTGCTGGGCTTTAGGTAGACCTCGACGGCCCCCATCCTCCTCAATATCTGCAGGGCTCTACGCGTGAACTGGACCGAGTATCCTAGAGTCCGAGCTATTTCGCTCGAAGTATGCGGGCCATTATTCTTCAGGAAAACCAGTATCCGCAGTTGCTTTGGATCGGAAACCCCCTCGGGAAATTTCTTGAACCTCCAGAGATAGGGCAAGCAACCACCTTCTGAAGCAGCATTACTCGTGTATCTTCCCCCACATCTCTCTAGCCAGCTCTCCATCGTACTTGTAGAGGTGGAGCTTTTCCTTCGCCTTCTCCCTTCTCTCGCGATGCTCCTCGAGGAACTTGAGGACCTTCTCGGTCAGGATCAGCTTTAGCTCGCCTGTTAGGAGTGCTCCTGACCTGTAATCCTCTTCTATCTTCTTCAGCTTCGCGTCATCTGGCTCGAAGAAATAGTAGAGCCACTGGAATGCGACATCCACCTCCGGGTTTCCTCCCAGTTTGCGGTGTAGCTCGGCGGTTGGCTGCCCGCCCGAATAGGCTTTCCAGATCTTTCTTCTCACGGATTCCTCATCCTCGTGGAGGTAGATCGCGGATTCCGGCTGGCTGGCGCTCATCTTGCCCGTGGGGCCTGTGAGCGGCGGCAGGAACTTGCTATGGATCGCGGCGGCCTTATAGTAGCCGAGGCTCTCAGCGATATCCCTCTGTATCCTCCAAGTCTCGGATAAAACCCTCCTAAGTTTTTTATCGCTCAAACTATCCAATGGAATGACCTATGACCTTGCAATTAAACCATTCTATCTATACGTCGAGAAGATTTTAGGAGGCAGGTGCGGAGTTGCCGGAATTTGAACCCGGGATCTCACTATACTATCCCCGTCTCTATACTCTTGGACCGGTTTATCGCGCTCCTCATGCCCGTTCCTCCACGGCTAGGTCCTATAAAGACCCCTCCTATATCCCTTGAAGGCCATCCCGAAAATGGGGGAAAGAAATAAAGAGGGGTTGGCCTCTAGGACTTCGAGTGTATGATAGACGATTTAGAGGCATTCTTGGATACCTTGGCCGACCTAGGTATCGACTTCAGGGTTAAGTTGATGGATTACGCCAAGATCAGAGGAGATGTTTTCGAGTTCTATCAGTTCTACGCTAAATGGCTCGGGAGCTCGCTGATGGAGAGGCTGAAGCACGAAGTCTACGAGGTACTTGATCAAGCTGTTAGCTGATGGGGAGAGCAAGAAATCTTTGATATTATGGAGAAGTGATAGAGATGACTAAACATAATTCCAATTACAGGTCATTACCAGAATACTACGATACGGATACCATTTCATGGCTATTAAATATCGCTGACAAGTATAGAAAGATTCGTGAAAGCAGATTATCGAAGAAATGGCAAGAATACTGCCTATTCCAAAAAGAAATCAGTAATATCAATGATTTCAAAAAATCCACTATAAGATCTTGGAGAGAGGGCCATCATCCGTTAGGCTGTTTAAACATTCCATTGGTGACGCCAGAATTTTTGTGGATATTGGCTGGAGTTATTGGCGATGGCGATGCTGTTGTTTATCATCATAAACAAAAACAGCTTGACATGTTCGTTGTAAGGCTGAGGACAAAAGATCAAGACTTTTGCGCCTTGTCAAAAGAGGCTTTTAACGAGGCTGGAATCGCGGCAACAAGTTATCTGATAAAAGGAGAAAACAGTTATAGATGTGTTGGCTATAGCCTATTGGTTTTCTCAATAATTAAAGCGATTAGAGAGGAAACGGAGCAAGCAGTTAATAGATTATTGAGACCTTTATTAGTTACCCCAACAATGAAGAGGTCTTTCATTAAAGGTTGTGCCGATTCAGAAGGCTACGTCCATATTAAATGGATAAACGGAAGGATTGTCGGCTACGACATCTATGTGTTTACCAATAAGAACATGGAGTTAGTTCGATTTGTTAGCGAATTACTAGATGATCTACGATATCCACATAGTATAACTAAGAAAGCTAAGGATTGCTACGGAATAAGGCTGAGGACAAGGGATCCTTGGGTTGTTTTACGTTTTAACGAAGAAATTGGATTCAGTATAAGAAGAAAATCAGAAGATTTGCAAAAAGTCGTTGATTTCGTTAAAAGAGGAAGGATCTGACCCCCTCCCTCCAGTCCCTTTTTTCTTAACATTTTAGATTTTTATTATCCTGTTAAAAGGAATTTTATTCGGTCGAATGGCATGGAGGATAGGGCAAGGAGACTTATTGAGGAATTTGGGCTCGACTACTTGCCGGAAGGGTTNAAGGNTATCATAGATGAGAAACATATNTACGTGAGAAGAGGAATATTATTTGCATGTAGAGCTTCTGAAGACATTATAAAGATTAAGGAAGCCGGAGACTTCTATGCTCTTACTGGAATAATGCCCTCTCATGAGAAAATTCATCTTGGAACACTAGCAGTTGTAGAATCTATGAAAGCATTTCAAAAAAAGTCTAAACTTACAATAGTTCTTGTNGCAGATTTAGAAGCACTTGCTACCCGAAATATTCCTTTGGATGTCGGAAGAAAATATGCTCTGGAGTATCATATTCCAACCTACATAGCCTTGGGTCTTGATCCAAACAAAACCATTTTTTATTTCCAGTCAGATAATGTCGACTTGCAAAAAATAGCCTTCGATGCGGCAAAAGAAATAACGTTATCGGAATTTAGAGCGGTTTATGGAGATGTTAACCCTTCACGGATTGTTTCAGTATTACATCAAATAGGAGATATGCTTTTCCCGCAATTAGCAAAGCCTATGTACGGTATAATACCTGTAGGACTAGATCAAGACCCCCATATCAGGCTCTGCAGAGATTATTTAAAGCGAACTAGAGTGTATAATTTTAAGCCCATAGTGGGCGTTTACATTAGAGATGTGCCGTCCCTAGACGGTCAGGGAAAGATGAGTAAAAGCGAGCCCCATAAAGCAATTTTCATCCCTGAGGAAGATTACGAAACGTTAAGGAAGAAAATCTTCAAGGCTTTTTCAGGAGGGGCACCATCTTTAGAAGAACAAAGAAAGAGGGGAGCAGATCTTTCCAAAGACGTTCCATATAAAATCCTTGAATTCATCCTAAAAGATGAAGAACAATTACTTAAAATAGCTGAAGATTATTCTACAGGTAAAATGATTAGTGGTGAAGTCAAGGAATTTCTCTTCGAATATTTGAAATCTTTCATGGAAGATTTTAAGGAAAAGCTTGAGCAAGCTAGAGAATTGGTTCGAGCTAAAGATATCAACTTAATTCACAGTAAGGACGATCTTAAGAATATCGCGTAAGCATGTTCTAATTGAGCAGGGGATCATGATGAACTGCGCATCTATTGGTTGAAAATATTTTCTATAAGAACCGGCAAGGGTTGAAGACGCGGTCCTATCAATGTCCGCCTCCCCTTAAATATATACGGGTCTTGATCTATCGCACATGGGATGAGACAGCGCCTCCTCTCGAAGAGCGATGGCACTATCTGGATCGCCGGGTAAAAGATCATCCCGATATTCGTCTGCATGTCGAATCCGAAGACCGCCCTAACCCAGCTCATGTTAACCTTCCTCGCCACCTTCAAGGCAATCGGATACATGTTCCTGATATATTCCGTGTCTTGGAAGATGAAGGTCTTGTCAGGGTCGAAGCCCACGGCCGCTATATCAAGGGCGTTCTCATAGGCCCAGCTCCTCGTCTCCTCGAGCGTGAGACCCCGCTCCTCCTCAAGAAACTTCTCATCATCTGTTAGCTGTATGTAAACGTTGACGCCAAACTTGTCTTGGAGCCATTTTGTGAGATAGAATGGCAGGATGTGGCCTATGTGCATGGGCCCGCTTGGCCCCCTGCCAGTGTATAGGAAGAATCCCCGCCCAGCCTCCCAGTCGTCCAGAACCTTGTCCAAGTCGCGGTGGGAGAAGAAGATCCGGCGTCTCAGGAGATGATTGAGCTCGCCGGCGAGTCTGCCGATCCTGCGGAGGAGCTCATCATCTATCGGCGTTGTCCCGAACTTCTCAATCAGCTTGTCATAGTCTACCCTTCCCTCAACCCTCCACGGCGTGACTATGAATTCTTCTCCAGCTCCGCCAGCCTCAGCCATCTCCTCGAACAGCCCGTTAGCAGCCCAGCAATATATATGCTAAATGCGGTAACCCTTATTTCCGCTCTCAGAGAATATTCTCTCAGCGGGGGTGGTGGCGGGTGCCTAGGTGTCAGATCTGCGGGAGGAAGACGGAGAACCTTTACGCGGTCGGCGGTAAGCGGGTCTGTGATAAGTGTAGGTCGAAGGTTGGGACTCCATAAGCTCAGCCTAATTTTATCTAGTGGAGCTTTTGTGAGGAAGGCTGGATGAGGGAGAATTGCTGAGCGAGGATGCCTTGGATAGGTTGAGGCAGGCGGGCTTGATAGCGAGAAGGGCTCGGGAGGAGGCTTGCAAGCTCATAAGAGAGGCCGCCCTCGTAATCGAGATCTGCGAGGCTGTCGAGGAGATTATACGCCTAGAAGGAGCTAGGCCCGCATTCCCATGCAATGTCGGCATAAATGAGGTGGCCGCCCATTATACATCCCCGCCCGGAGACCAGCTGAGAATACCGCCGAGGAGCTTGGTCAAGGTTGATGTAGGCGCATCTCTCGATGGCTATATCGCTGATACCGCCGCGACGGTCGCATTATCGCCGGAGCTCGAGCCGATGGTGGAGGCGGCAAGAATAGTCCTTCAGGAGGCGATAAGGGCCATGCGCGCCGGAGTCCCAGTCTCGAGAATTGGACTTACAGTGCAGGAGGCGGCGAGCAGGCTCGGCTTCAAGCCCATAAGAAATCTCACAGGCCATGAGATAAGGCGGAACCAGCTTCATGCGGGGATGACGATACCGAACGTCGGCGGGGCATGCCCAGGCAGGCTTGAGGCGGGCCACATCTACGCCGTCGAGCCCTTCCTGACGACCATGAGGGGGGCTGGCGAGGTGGTCTCAGCGAAGATAGCGACCATATACCGCGTGGAGCCGGAGAAAACATGCCGTCAGAAGCTCAGAGAAGATGAGAGGAGGCTCATCCAGTACCTCGCCGAGAAGTTCGGCAACCTACCATATGCCGTGAGATGGATAGAGGGCTATGAGAAGGTTAAAGATGTTCATGAAAGGCTGGTCAAATCTGGTAGGATACAGCATTATCCGGTCCTTGTCGA
>Ga0065719_100513_pt1 | contig 10137 bp, 10 predicted proteins | sample GBSCel85sediment_FD_59106 | JGI IMG/M metagenome (GOLD analysis project Ga0065719, IMG submission 59106) | Hot spring sediment microbial communities from Great Boiling Spring, Nevada - Cellulolytic enrichment CS 85C v3 (version 3) | ecosystem: Environmental > Aquatic > Thermal springs > Hot... | reverse complement strand
TTCTCATCTAGTGTTGTTATTGTTATGCTTACTGCAACTCTCGACTTTTTTAAAACATCCAAGTCTCTTGTTACTAAATTCGATTTAGTTACGATCATTATTTTAAAGTTATGAGAAGAAAATATTTTCAAAGCTTCTCTTGTTAGTTTTAGTTTTTCTTCAATAGGTTGATAAGGGTCGTTGCTATTTGCTATGGCTACATACTTATTCTCTCTAATTTTAGAAATCTCTTTGTTCAATTGCTTTATCAAATCTTTCTTCACTCTAACTTCAAAAAATTTTGGAATGTAGCTACTAGCATAGCAATAGAGACAGCCATGAGAGCAACCAACATAAGGAGAGAAAGAGTATTTATGCGGGCAAGTGCAGAGCTTGCCTTTCCAAGGGTCGAAGGGTGTTAAAACTGTCATAAATTAAGTAGCGGCAAATAATTTTTATGGAATTGGAAGAAGCAATTGAAGCGATGAAGAAGGAGAAAGTAAAAAGGGTTTTTGTTCAATTTCCAGAGGGACTAAAATCAAAAATCTTGGAAATAGCTGATATTTTAGAGAAAAATGGGATAGATCCAATAATCTGCTTAGAGAATACTTATGGAGCTTGTGATTTGAGAGATGAAGAAGCTTTAAGATTGAAATGCGATGCAATATTACATTTAGGACATAATAAATTTGGGTTTGAGCGATTGAAANGCAAAGTTCCTGTTTATTATGTGGAGTGGTTTTCTGANAAAGAAGGCAAGGAAGCNTTTGAAAAGGTAGTAGAAGCTCTCAAAAATTTTGANAGAATTGGAATTGTTTATAGTTTACAATACAAAAAAGCTTTTGAAAGCTTAGTAAAGTTTCTTGAAAAAAGCGGAAAAAAAGTTTTTGTAGGAGGAAGCGGTCAAGTGATTGGATGCAATTTTGCGAATGCGCTTTCAATAGAAAAAGATGTGGAAGTGTTTCTAGTTGTTTCCTCGGGAAAATTTCATGCAATAGGTCTAGCTTTGAAAACCAGTAAACCAGTTTTTCTTTTTGATGTAGAGTTGAGTGAACTTCAAAAAATAGATGTTAGTAAGTGTTTGAAAACTATCGCTTGGAATAAAAAGGTTTTTGAAGAGAGCAAAAATGTTGGCATACTAATAAGTTGGAAAAAAGGTCAACTTAGAAGTTTTGATGAGATAAGAAAAAAGATTGAATCTCTTGGAAAGAAAGTTTATGTTTTAGCTTTTGATGAGTTGAACGAAAATCTTTTAGAAGGTTTAAAATTGGATTGTTTGATAAATTTGGCTTGTCCAAGAATTTCCATCGATGATTTAGAAAGATATAAAATTCCAATTGTTGATTATTCTGAGCTATTTCTTTAGAACCATACTTTGTTTATAGTTTTAGAAATTGAAAGCCCAACAATAAACAATATTGCACCAAGAGTAGAAATTGTTATCCAATCGTAGAAACTTAAAGGAACAATTTTGAAGTATTCTGGCAATAGATAAACTAAAAACATTTGGAGCGCTATTGTTAAAATTATAGAGATAATTAACATCTTATTCTTTTTAATGTTGTCAAAACTTAAACTTTTTTCAAAACTTTGAACTACAAATATCTTAAACAATTCAAATATCACAAACGAAGAGAAAACAACTGCTCTAACCTCTTCATGGCTTTCAAAATCTAGAACAAAATATTCCGAAATAATCAAAAAGAAAAGTAGAGCTCCAGTTAGTAAAATAAATGCCGCATCTCTCTTATCGAAAATTTTTGTCTTTGCTTTTCCTNTCATTATATCTTTNCTTGCAGGATCATTAGCCAAAGAAATTGCAGGCAGACCATCTGTAACTAAATTAATCCAAAGTAAGTGAATGGGAAGTAACACTAGATAAGGAGAAAAGAGGGAGAAAAATAGTACGACAAAGATCTCTGCAATGTTTGTTGAAAATAAAAACAAAACGAATTTTCTTATGTTTTCAAAAATTTTCCTTCCTTCTTTAACAGCATTTCTTATGCTTGCAAAGTTATCATCCAGCAAGATGATATCGCTCGCTTCTTTTGTTACTTCACTACCTTTAATTCCCATCGCAATTCCAACATCAGCCTTTTTAATTGCTAAGGCATCATTAACACCGTCTCCCGTCATCCCGACTTTTAAACCCTTTTTCTTCAATATTTCCAGTATTCTCAACTTGTGGAAAGGAGATGCTCTGGCAAAAATGTTAATACCTTCATCCAAAACTTTTTCCAATTCTTCATCACTCATTTTATCTAATTCCTCACCACTAACAACTCCATTGCTTTTTAACCCAACCATCTCAGCTATAGCTTTAGCAGTTTTTGGATTATCTCCAGTAATCATAATCACTCTAATTCCAGCAGAATANCANTCTTCAATCGCTTCTTTAACATCTTTTCTTGGCAAGTCCAAAAGTAAAACTAGTGAAACAAATATCAAATTCTTCTCAATCTCTTCTTTCTTAAAATTGTTTTCTACCGGCTTATAAGCAAGTGCCAAAACCCTTATTCCTTGAGAGGCNAATTCCGAATTTTTCTCTAAAATTTTCTTTTTTATTTCTTTNGACANCTTTTTTACTCCTTCTTTCAAGAGAATTCTGTCGCATTTTTCCACAATAACTTCCGGAGCGCCTTTTGTTAAAACTAGAATTTCATTTCCAAAATCATGAACCACGGACATCATCATCCTTTCAGATGAAAACGAAACTTCTTCCAACCTCTTCCCTTCCTCTTTAACAAACTCTTTCGCAAACTCTTTCAATGCAATTTCCGTTTCATCACCAACCCAAGTCAAATTACCATTTTTAACTATTTGTTTAGAATTGTTGCAATAATAGCAAACTTTTAATGAAATTTCTTTTGACTTTTCATTTTCTTCAAGAAACCAAAAATCCTTAACTTTCATTTTTCCTTCGGTCAAAGTTCCAGTTTTATCAGTGCAAATTACATCCAAGCTACCAACAGATTCTATTATTTTCAACCTTCTAACCAAAGCNTTTCTTTTTGCCATTTCTCTTGTCCCTAAAGCTAAAGCAATTGTTGTTACAGCTGGTAAGCCTTCTGGTATTGCAGCTACAGCTAATGCAACAGCTAGCAATGAAGCCTTCAATAAACCAAACTTATTAAAACTTGCTAAAAATGTCAAAACTATAACAATCATAGTGAAAAGAATTATTTTTTTAGTAAAAGCTTCCATTTTTTCTTCGAATGGAGTCTTCTCTTCTTCCATTTCTTGCAATTTTTCAGCTATCTTTCCAATTTCAGTTTTCATTCCGGTTGCAAAGACCTTAGCAATTGCTCTTCCGGAAAAAACATGAGTCCCAGAAAATATTTTCTCTCCTTTCGACTTTTCTACAGCTCTTGATTCTCCGGTTAGAATAGACTCATCTATTTGTAACTTCCCTTCTAAAATTTCTGCATCAGCTGGGATTATATCTCCGCTTTCAACAATGATTANATCACCAGGAACTACCATTGTTGCTTCAATCTCTTGTTCTTTACCATCTCTAATAACTTTAGCTTTTGGTGATGCGAGCTTTTGCAAACTTTCTATAGTTTTCTCAGCTTTATACTCTTGGACAAACCCNAAAATGGCAGAAATTAAGACAATAATTAAAATCAGTATTGTATCCAAGTATTCTTCTTGTTGATAAAAGTTTATACCAAAGCTTACCAAAGATGCAAAAATCAGAAGCAAAATCAACGGGGATTTAAACTGGGATAAAAAGATTTTCAAGGGAGAAGTTCTTCTCTTTCTTTCGATTTTATTTTCTCCATATTTTTTCAGCAACTCTTTCGCTTCTTCTTCTTTCAACCCTTGATACATACGCACTTTTTGCTTTTCACAATAAATTTGTAGCAGGTTTCTTCAAGTCTCACTTGAAAACATATTAAATTCTCAAGGAAATTTTTAAATGAAGATCCATGAGTATTTGAGAATTTTTCGAGAAAAAAGGAGAAAAATAGCGTTGAGACCAGCAGAATTTGCTAGGATAGTTGAGAGATTAGATGCTAACGAGAGGATAAGAGTTTTACGTAATATTCCTTTGGAAAACTTGATTGAAATTATACCAGAATTGTCTGATAGAACAAAACATCTTTTCTTTCTATCTCTCCCCTCTAAACAATCAGCAAAGATAATCTCTTTATTACCTCCAGACGAAAGGACAGATATCCTCCAGTTGCTTCCCTCTAATGCGAGACTTAGAATCATTGATAAGTTAGATGAGAAAACAAGAAAGGAGACTCTGTCTCTCTTAAAATACGAACCATTTACTGCTGGCGGTCTAATGACAACTCAGTTTGTTGCATTTCAAAAATCAACGAAAGTAAANGATGCTATCAAAATTATAAGGAAGAGGAAAAAGAAGCATTACATTTATTACATTTACGTTATTGATGACGAAGGAAAGTTAATTGGAGTTGTCTCTATGAGAGATTTGCTTTTGGCGAAATCTAATGAAAAGTTAGAAAATATGATGGAAAAGAATGTTATTAAGGTTTTGTACTCCTTTCCTGCAAGAGAAGTGGTAAGAATAATAAAAGACAACAATCTCTTAGCTTTACCTGTAGTAGATGGAGATGGAAGATTGCTGGGAATAGTTACCGCAGACGATGCTATGGAAGCAATGGAAAGTGAAGCAGCTAGGGAGATGGATGTGATGGCAGGAGTTTCTCCTCTAGAAAATGTTGTCGGTGCTAAGGTTATAAGCTTGGCGAAAGCCAGATTACCAGCGCTACTCTTTGGCCTTATGGGAACAATTTTAATGGTTTATATTGTTGGTTCTTTTGAAGCGACACTTCAAAAGTATTTGCCATTAGCTTTTTTCATGCCTCTTTTAGTTTATCTTTCAGATGCCACCGGAACTCAGTCAGAGAGCATGACCATAAGAGCTTTGGCTTTAGATCCTCATCTCCCCCTTCTAAAATACATTTTAAAACAATTGAAAAGTGGTCTCATGATTTCCAGCGTGGTAGCTTCTCTTTGCTTTATTTTCGCCTCTGTTGTTTGGGGCATTAAATTTGGGATGGCAATTGGTTTTTCTCTATTCTTATCAATGAACTTCTCAAATTTGACAGCATCACTACTTCCAATTATGTACAAGAAAATCCTCAAAATTGATCCTGCAGGAATTTCTGGACCTTTAGATACGATATTGAGCGATATATCTACGCTTGTAATTTATTTTCTTGTAGCAAGCTTGCTAATTTGAAAAAAACAAGAGTTCTTGAGGTAGTTCATATCCAAACAATTAGATATAAGTCTGCAATGTGGTTCTACAACCAGTCTTAACTATAGTCAATTAAAAGCCAAACGATTTTCTTATGGTAATTTTTACACTCGTTATTTTATTGCAAACTCTTGATACCATTGCCACAATCAATTACTTCACTATCGAATCAATCTTCTTAAGTAGACTTCAACGGTAACAGTAAGTCTTCTGCAACGCTTTCAAAATCATCTCTAAACTTGAGTATCTTCTGAAGTTTTCCCGCTACTCCTCTATTCATAAGTGGGATTGAAACATAANATTTAAAAGTTCTGAGCTCAACTGAGTTTGGGCCTGGCGGGATTCGAACCCGCGACCAACGGGTTTCTTCATTNTATCAGAGCTTTTAGCCTGGTTGGCTTAAAAGCCTCAGCAGTGGTAAACTTCCGCTGCTCTACCAGGCTGAGCTACAGGCCCNCTTCTTAATTTTAGCAACAATGAAAATAAAAAGATTAAATCTTTTTGTTTGCTCAAATTAAAAATGTACCAAAATTTTACTGATGCAATAAAAGAATTGTTTGATAAGGAGAAGATAGTGCTAGAAATCGGACCAGGTCTCTATGCTGCTCCAGCAGCTTCCATACTTCAAAATTTAGAACCATCACTGTATCTAGCTTTGGATGCTGCTTTCGAAANCGAAGATGCTTCCAAAAACTTTAATCAAATAGGGGGAATAAAGGAATATAGTGAGTTTTTAATAGCGCTGCTAGGCTACAAACCATCTAACCTCTTTACTATTTGTGGTGTTGCACATGCTTTACCTCTCGCTTCTAAAAGCGTTGACTATATCCTTCTTGTCAAAACGTTATTCAAACTTACCGATGGAGCTTTAAATAGCTGGGAGAAAATGAAGAATTCACTCATTGAGAAGTTTAGAGAGATTGGGATCGACAGTTTAACTGAAAATGAGTATAAGCAACTTACTATCCTAGCGTATGAACTGCTTGTATTAGAGGAGGCGAGAAGAGTTAGTAAGGAAGGAATAGTGATAATACCTGAAAGCAAAGTTTTAGAAGAAGATTTGGAAGAAGAATTGAAAATTTATTCTGAGTTAGCTGGATGCCAGTTTCGTAGCGTAATTGTGAAAAAGCCAACGTGGAGTGTAAGGTTAAAAGAGAGGAATGAAGAAATTGACCACTGGCAGGACAACTCCACATATAAGATTTATATATTAGAATTAGAAGTGGGGAATCCCAAACCTTTGAACAAAGAAATGTTAATTGAATACTTGAAGAGAAGGAAGGCTACAGGCAGTAGTTACTTTAAAAGTTTGTGTTCGAAACTGTTTCAGGCTGGAGAAGCATAAACTATTGTATCTCCTCTTATTAAAATCGTTCCCATTTTTACTTTTGTTTCTCCATTCTTCTTTATTTCTGCATCGTCTAACCATAAATTCAAATGCAAGTCTAAAGCTCTGAGAACTCCTGAGATTTCTTCTCCATTTTTTAACTTCACTAGCACTCTCTTTCCTTTCGCTTTATCCAAGGCATCTATTGGCCTATCTGCCATACTTTAATCTTTACACATAACTATTTAAAAAGGTTTTCATTCGCTTAGCAAATGAGAAAATTTCTTTAACTTTTTAAAAGTTTTCGCCAATGGTTCAGGCATTACTTTTGTTGAATCAAAAATTTCCATAAAGCCTGCGTCAGCTCCAAATCTTGGAACAACGTGAATGTGGACATGCTCTATACTTGCGCTAGCAACTTCTCCAATGTTAATTCCAATGTTAAATCCTTTAGGTTGAAGAGCTCTTTTAATCAATTTCACAGTATTTTGCAATGTTGTAAAAAGTTTTTCTAATTCATCTTTCTTTAAATCTTCTATTTCTTTCACATGCCTTCTCGGAAAAATTATTAAATGGCCTATATTGTAAGGAAACTTGTTCATTACCACAAAAATTTCTCCTTCTTTCAGGATGAAAGCCTTTTCTTTTTTATTGACGATTTGGCAAAAAACACACTTTGCGCTNTTTTTCTTGTAATTTTTAATCCACTTCATTCTATCTGTCCAAAGATAGCTAATATACATTTAGTTTAGTTTAAGTTCAAGTTTTTAAATTTTGAAGGGAAATATTAAGGCATGGTTAAGAAGATCGCTCCAGAAGCCATTAAAAGAATTTTTGATAGAGTGTTCGTTTGTAGAGTTTGTAAGCATAAAATGAGGGCAGATCCAGCTAAAGTAAGAGCAGGAAAAGTTAAGTGTAGACATTGCGGTTCTACAGCCTTAAGACCAAAAAGAAGGCCGGTGGTGTAATTTTTTAAATCAACATTTAACTAAATTTAATGAAAGATAGTAAGCTTTTGAAAGAATGGTTGTCTCAAGGTTTGAAAGTTAGCGATTTTGAGTTTTTTACGAATAGGGAAAATGTGGTTATCGGAAANCTTTTNGGNCAAAAGGCTTTGTGCGAATACATTTGCCCATATTGTGGTTTCTACGAAATTAAAGAGATTGAGTTGGAGAAATTGGTTAGCGATCCAACAAAATTCAAGAGACCAAGATTTAAGTGTAGCAAATGTGGGAAAACAATACTTGTTGAGAGTTTGAAGAAATAGACAAAAATTTTTTAAAGCACCGAAGCTAATTCAAAGCGTAGCGCTGAGATATTCTTTCATTAAAAATTTCAGTAAATCGCTTTTCCTCCATCCCTTAAACTTTCCTCGCCCAACTCTAAAACATTTTAACGTTCCTATATTTTTGATGAATTTAATAACCGATTCCTTTTTCCTTATTTGTAATGAGCTTTCGTATACTCTCGAGGATATGTTATATTTCCTTAACATCTTTTGTAGTTGAAGTTTTAATCTTTTTGACTTACAAGCAATCTCAATCTTTACACATTTTCTTTCTATCATAGGAAGCCGAGCCTTCGCAGCCAATCATCACTCTCAAAAATTCCTTTCCTAATTCTTTCTCATTCATAATGAAATTCGGAATAATCCTTTCATCCTTTTTAATTCCTTTTATCAAACTCCGAATAAAGTCAAAAATCTCACGATTTTTAATTCTTACTCTAAACATTCCATCTTTCCGCTGCTCAACATCAACATTTATTTTAAACAAACTTTTCACAAGTTTTTTAAAGCAATAACATGGTTCTGGATACCTTTGTACAAAATAAATCTCATACCAATTATATCCTTTGCTAATTCCACCGTCACTCATAATCATTGCTAGTAATTGTGTGAGTTGTTTTTTATGCAAGTTTAGAAATTCAAAATTTGTCCATACCTTTATTTTAAAGTTATGTTAAGAAATTTGTGAGAAGTAAAATGAATAGTTTATCGAGAATGACCCAAGGTAAGGTTGATTTTTAATGCCTTAGAGGTGGGTGCCGCCTTGCACACAAAATTAAGGAGGTGATCCAGCCGCACCTTCCAGTTGCCGGGTCGGTAAAGTTAAATCACCTCCTTACTCATCATTCTTCAGAGTCAAGCCATTATGTCATCTACTTTACCGACCCTTACGGCTACCTTGTGGCGACTTAGCCCCCCTCGCGGAGCTCCCACTCGTCCCTTTTGGGGCCTCGAGGGAGCTCCACTCGGTTGGCTTGACGGGCGGTGTGTGCAAGGGTTCCCCCAGCCGAGGACGAGCATTAAAAAGTGAAAAACTTCATAAATTTTGCGTTTCGTTCTGGATGTAACTCAAAAATATTAAACTCTTTTAACTTAAGCAGTTCTGCTTTCTCTCTAATCTCGATTCCATCTTTCCTTTCTTTTGAACTTATTTTAGCTACCTCTAAAAGTTGTTTGATGAATTTTTTATTTGTCTCATTCGTGGAGCATATTACTACGTATCTTGCCCTTTTGCTGAGTATGGCCGATCCATCTGCAGCTAATAGTCCTTTTAAAAAGCTAATAGCATATTCCTCTCTTCTTAATGCCATCTTTTTGCAAAATTCCAACAAACTGATAACAATATCTCTGAGAACTGCCGAGTGAAATTCTACTTTAATACTCCCAAATTTCCTTGGAGGAGCCAATTTTCGAAGACTTTTTCTAGTACTTTTCCTTAAGTTGACAGAGATCCTGTTTTGTGGAATTCCTGTCGTTTCACTCCAAAACTGTTTTATTTCTTCTACATTTACTTCTGATACGGTTCTAACGGTTACTGAAGCATACAAGTCTTCCTTACTAATCTTGAAAATTTCAAAAAGGCGCATGGCCCATTTGACTACTCGAGGTTCGCTNTTAGTAAATGCCACAGTCCTTAGTGAACCTCCATTTCGACTTTTAAGCCCGTCACCCAACCAAAAACCCATAAGGGCTAACAATTCTTCACTCAATAGCAATTTCTTTGGGATTTCCGAAGGTTTGGGGTGACGAGCTTTATTCTTCCAGTACACTATGATTGTTTCTTCTTTTTCTTCCACTATTATTTTACTTCCTGTGTGTGAAACTTCTGGTAGTATGTCCCTCATTTCAATCATCATTGTCCTCACTATTAATATATATACATTTCAAACTATTTAAGATTTTAGCTATATATTGATGCTCGCCTCTGGCTGTGCAGGGACGTATTCGGCGAACGTGTTCATGGCAGCAAGATGATCTTTGGCTCTGTTTCCTCATCTTTTAATCTGGAGTAGTGCATGCTAATCATTTCCATCTTGCTACCATGATGACGTTCGCCTACTAGGGATTTCGGTCTAACTAGCTTAAGCTAGTTAGAATTCCGGCTTCACGAGGGCGAGTTACAGCCCTCGATCCGAACTGGGCGCGCTTTTAGGGGATTCGCTCCCCCTTTCGGGGTGGCATCCCATTGTAGCGCGCATTGTGACGCGCGTGTGGCCCAGGGCTTTCGGAGCTTTCGCCGAGAGAGCCAATGCTCAGCTCGTATACGGACCTACCGTCGCCCCCTCCTTAAGGACTAGGAAGCCT
>Ga0065719_100869_pt1 | contig 10161 bp, 12 predicted proteins | sample GBSCel85sediment_FD_59106 | JGI IMG/M metagenome (GOLD analysis project Ga0065719, IMG submission 59106) | Hot spring sediment microbial communities from Great Boiling Spring, Nevada - Cellulolytic enrichment CS 85C v3 (version 3) | ecosystem: Environmental > Aquatic > Thermal springs > Hot... | reverse complement strand
ATGAACTCGAAATTCTGATCTTCAGTTGTGACGTCCTCAAATGGCAGCTCAACCTCATGAATTCTTGTTTTCGGATACTTTATTTTCAAAGCCACCCTTATAAGTTCAAAACCCTCCTTCACCCTTCTCTCTGCAGTGGTAATAACCACCAAATCCCTGACTCCTCCAAGATGATCGACAAAAGTTGTTACAACAGGCGGGCTCATTCCGAGGGGAGATATGACTGCAACGCTCATGATTGAAGTTTATTCATACCACTTAAATTTTTTCTCACCTTAGTTGAGCGACGAATGGGTTACTTTTCTTCTAATATTGCCGATTGGCTGACATGCTGCTGAGCCAGAATTATTTAAAGAGCAACTGCCATGAGTGATAGCTCTGCAATTCGGAAGTTGTGAATCCAAGAAAGGGAGAAATTGTTTAACCGGAGGTTCACCCGTTATCAGCGAAAAATCTCATAACTCCAAGCCCTGAAGTTCTGCTTCCGCCAACATTTGAATATTCCCCAAAACTGAGGAGTTTAGACGTTATCTCAGCATATTTATCCTCGTAAAGATCCTCAGGTAGGCTGAAATTTACACGCCCGACAAAACCAACAGCCCACTTTCCCTTCTTCAGCATCACCTTCTGTGTCTCTATCTTTAATCCTGAAACAGCTATCCCATTCCTGTCGAGCCATTCTCTGTAGTCCTGAGGTACTTCGGAGACGAATGCAGAGTAAAGTCTTGCGAGACTCCTGAACATCAGGTTCGGGAGCGGAAGGGGAATAAAGCGGTAACCATCGGAAGGTGTGCGAAAATAGCATGGAGATATGAAATCCACCCTGAATTTCGTTAAAGGTCTGCCGGAAAATGAATCTTCACTGCAGTACTTGACACTCACCTTCTTGAGAGGATTATGGACTGCTGTGAAGTATATACTGTCGGCAGATATCAGATAGTCTTTTAGAGCTTCACCAATCTCCGGAACAAAGAAGGTTATGGAGAAGTTGTAATCTTTCCCCTCCTCAAGTCTGTCTACCGGTGTGCTGTTTAGCATTACAGGCGTGACGGAAAAAGGGGAGAGCGTCTTGCTTGAGTGAAGTTTTTCAGCAAATGTCCTGTCCATTTTTGCCAGAAGCCAGTAAACGTAACCTCTCACAAATGCCCCNGAATACATCCTGAACCTTTTGCTTTCTACAGCCTCGAACTCGATTGTGACCCTGACTATGTCACTCATAAATCGAGATCCAGCCCAGAGGTCTGTCGTCGAATGTGATTCGCCTCACCATCGGGAAGTTTCTGCTGAATCTTCCTGTTCTCGGATTTTTGCCAAGTCCGAGCTTCCTTCTCAAATCCTCAAACTTCGGGTGTGTTTTAAGCAATGTTCCAATCGTTGAAGAATACCACCCAGTTCCCCATCCTATTCTGAGAATAATTCCTCTCGTATTGAGAACATTCTTAAACTCCGTTATGGCTTTTTGTGGATATTTACGCTCTAACTCAACCTCCACCACTTTTTCTGCAAACTCCCTTGCTGCAGAGAGGATGTAATCGTAATCCAGTTTTTGGCTCAAATAATCCAAGGTGAAACCGTCAATGCTCGCCTCAAACTCAGCCACCTGTCCTGCCTCTGTGCATTCAGCTAGCATGCTGAAGTTCCTCATTCCAAGAAACTTTATCTCGTATATTCTGCAGTCATCAATGAATTCAGAGTCGCAAATTCTCAACGCTCTCAAGAGGTCGTTCTTGGGGTCTGATCTTCTTCCGGTAAGCTCGGCTTTTCTGAACACTTTTTCTTCAAGTTCGTCATCGAGTTTTATCAATTCTTTTCTACCAAGATTTCTCTTCTCATTGAGCTTCTTTTTGATATAATTAACAGTCCAGTTAAGAAGTTCTCTGCTATCTTTGACCTCTTTCCACAGGATTGCTGTTCTTATCGCACCTTTTATGGTTGATCCGGGAATGTATGGTTTTCCCCGGCTCTTTATGTGTGCCAGAATTTCATTTCTTGAAGTCCTGCCTTTAAAAGGCACTTCTCTTATCTTTATCTTTGACAGATCAACAAAATCCTCGATTTTCTTACCCTCACTTATCTCCCTCGCAACATTAATCGGATCCAGCCCCTTTTTTTCAACCTCCTCAAAGAATCTCGTTGAATCTACGAACACAACTCTGTCCCCTTTTATCACAAAATCCGTCGCGTAGTACTTGTCTCCAGAGCCGATATGAACGGGAGTCAGAATTTCAAGTTTCATCTGGAATCACCATCCTTACAAGGAAAGACCTGCCGTTCAGATACACATCATGTCCTGTTTCTTTTGAAAGGTCGCTGTAAGCAATGCTCAAATTTATAACGTCTCCCTCCTCTGCCTCATTAAAAATGGAACCTTCTGAAGCCATGATTACCTTGGGCTTTCTAATGGTCGCCTTTGCTGTATTAATCCACCCGCCCCTCACGACTGGTTTCCAGTAAACCACGCTGTCGAGACTGGTCGGGTAGGTCAGGGAAAGAGTTGTGTAAAATTCTCCGCTCTCCCTTATTTGGATCTCATCCTCTTTCATTTCGAACTTCCCAAGCCCCCAGGTTCTCTTACCACCAATCCCTTCATCTTGCAGAAACTTAAGAGCTTTCTTGATAAGTCCATCATTTCCATCAACCATGAAATAAAGTCCCGAGTTATCGCCAAATTTCACTGCCGTCAGATAGTATATGCCGGAATTAGACGTTACTCTATCGAGCACGACTTTCGGAACTTCGAATTTCATGTATGGCGTCTCGTCCCCTTTAACTTCTATCTCCCCGGAAATAACCTTCTCAAAATTCTCAAGGGACAGAAACCTCCACTTTCTCTCTACCGGCAATTGTGGAGCTGGCAGGTAGTACTTTCCATTTTCAAAGGGGAAGCAGGAACTGAATCTTAGCTCCCCCGCGCTAACCCTTTTGATGAACTCCTCCACATCCTCGTTTAACTTTGCAAGTGCAGTGGCCATTGCTCCGAACAGAGTGTCCGAGTGCAGAATGTCCCCTGCTCTTTCAAGCCCAATACCTGCCTCCCCTATCCTTAGAGGTGTTTTAAAATAAAGCTTGAACACCTTGGCCTTCATAGCTTCTCAGTAATCTGACTGAGCGCGTCTTCAGGCCTTAACCCCTCATCATTTCTAAGAAGTTCGATCTCATATCCTTCCTTGAGATAGTAATCCTTTGGTCTCTCCACAATCCCTGTTATTCTGAACTCAACCTTTCCGTAACCTCTCGATCCAGAACCGCCGAGATAGTCGTCCTCAAGCATTTTCATGAGATTTATCAGATTTTTCAGGTCATCCTTTTTCTCAGCCTCATTTTCAACGTTGTAGACGATTTCAAAGGCAAATTCGGCTCCTGGAACAACTCTCTCCATTGGTCTTGGGTTTGCTGCGGAAGTTATTCTGTCTATGGCGGTTTCATACTTTATCTCGATAGCTTCTTCCAGCTCATTCTTATTACACAAATATGCGTCTCTGAAAATTGTTCTTGATGGATAGTTTTTGTCTCCACCACTCTTTCCTGAAGTGCCAAAGAGTCTGCAGACTGGACACTTTACAGCATCTTCAAATTTGTTGCATGCATGAATCCACACGTCTCCAATTTTCCTATTAAACCATTTATCATCTCCCCAGCCTCTTTTTTCTGAAGGTTGATCGGCACTCATGGCCTTCTCGAAAAGGCTCCTCATTTTACCCTTTAAAGATGATCCGGGAATGTATGGATCTCCGGTGTTTGGATCTTTGAGTACTGGGTTATCTATTCCTCCAATCTCAATCGCTTCTGTTTGAGCACCAATATGCAATCCGGTTTTCAGCTTTATTTTTCCATTAATCACAACCTTGCCGAAAATTGCCTCTCCCATATTAATCCCTCCCTCCTAAGAGCTTGTGATACGCTACAACAGCCTGTAAAAAGTCGTGAACTTCTTCGTAATTCTTTTCGCCATTTTTTAATTGTGGCAGAACTTTGCTTAGAACTTCTGCAACAGGCTCAATTTGTTTTTGCCGACCAAGGGTGTATGCAAGGGTGTAGTTAAGTCTCACGACATCCTTTGAGATATCCTGCTTCTTTCTGAAGTTTCTGTATATCTTCGCGGACATGTTGAGTATTTTTCTAATCTGACTTGTGGCAAGCCCTTTTGCAACTGAGTTCACGGCAACTGCAAATGCAAGCTTGTTTCTCTCCCATTCATCAAGTTCGAAGAAATTCTCAGCTATCTTTGGTGGGTAAAATTTGCTGTATATTTTCTTGGCAACTTCATTTTGTTTTTCGCGTCTCTCCCTAGATTCAATTGCAGCAAAAACTAAATTTACTTGCAAAAGAAACAAAATCTCCACTCTCAAACAGCTCAACAAACTCCTCTAACATTCAACCACCCCCTCTTACGGCTAAATCAACAAATTTTAGAGGTACATCAATTAGGTAAATGTCCTGCGGTTCTCCCGCTTTTGTTTTCTCCGGATCCCTCGATGCAAGTTCTGGAATCACTTCAATAACTCGCTTGCCATTCATCTTGGCTCTTGACAGGTAGTAGGTAAGCAAAACCGACCATCTGAAACCGTTTGGATTTCTGAGGTAATCATTTCTTGCTTTGAGAATTCTTCTCAGCAACGTTCTCCGCACAAGCAGTTCCGGTTTGGTGCTTTCGTATATCTTTGTAATGTAATCAACCCATACTCTTCTGAACTCATCCCATTCGTAGGATTTCTTGAATTTGACATCTTTGTAACCCCTTTCATCTAAATAAATCCTGTTTTTCCTCTTGATTTCCGTGTCGTTTTCCCTTGCAACGACCTCTCCTTCATTCTTTGCCCTCTCCTCTCGCTCTCCTGTAACTTCTGCCATTCTGTAAAGCGGATACTTTGGATCAAAGATTCCGTATCCTGCTGAGAGCGTAATGTTCGGGTTTGATCCGGCATATTTCCTGAAGGCACTTTCAATCTCGAAAGCCAGCTCAAAAACGTGATCCCATGCACCCACTATAAACAGGTCGTCTCCTCCTGAATAAACAACCACCACATCCCTCTCTTTTCTTTCGCTCTTTATCCTCGGAACTTTTGCATCGTCAACGTTAACTTTACCTTCGCAGATTAGGTCAATGCAGTTCTTGAAGAAGTGGTTCATGAACCTTGAAAGCGTTGCCACCCTTGAAATTGTTTCGTTATTTTTCAAACCTTTGCTGAACACTTTTCCAAGATCATCAACGTCCATCCTCAAAACTGCGAGCTTTTTAGCTCCGGTAGCACCTTCTGCAAGTTTATCAAACTCCTTAACGTTTCCCTCATCATCTTTTGAATTGTACTTGCTGAAGTTCAGCACTACAAAGTTGTAATCGGCCAAATTAATGTCCAGTCTCTCATCCTTNCCTTTCNCCACATTTTTAACATAAATCACTGCTCCTTTGGGATACTCTGGCAGATCCTCATACCGGAATGGTTTGAATACTGAAAACGGAAGGCTGTATTTCCTGTCGCCATCTGTTTTAAGCCTAACGAACCCGTCAGATTTTGGTATCACCCCTCCCATTTCGTGGAATTCCTTGCAAACCGGGCAAACTTTGTTTTCATCATCCTCATAAAGGATTCCTGGAGTTTTGCAAACATCACATTCCCCGTAATTTTCGGAATCCGGAATGTAGTTCTCAATCAGGTCTCTTTCTCTGACTACATCCAGAAACTTTCTCAGCTTTTTCTTTTTCAGCTCTCTGTTCACGATCTCCCATATGGATGCTTTTTCAGTTCTAAATTTGCTGAGCTCTTCCCCACTAACCTCCGCAAAGCCAATTGCAAGATAAAGCTTCCAACGAAAATGCTCGAGAAGCCATTTATTGACCTCCTCACCGATTTTTCTTATCTCTTCTTTTGCTTCCTCCGTGTTNTAAGCAAGAATGTAAAATCTACCCCCGCCAGAAAATATGATGTTTGCTCTCGTTAATTTGAGCCTCTCAATGATTTCTGCTACAACATCCTCAACAAGAAGTTCAAGGAAGAGAGATCTTGCTCTAAGATATTTTAGCGCACCTTTGCTGGTAATTGTGTAGATGAAATCCTGAATTCCTGAAATGTCACCACCAACAACAAGGTATTTTCTTTCTTTTCTGTCCTCAATTTTGGTCTGGAGATCCCTCTCAAGTTCTTTCAGGTGGTAGTGGTAGAGGCAGAGTGCTATGGCGGAAGTCGTTTTGAGGTGGTCGTAAAGGGAGATATCGTTTTCCTCTGTGGAGCATGGCTGGAATGAAGGTTGTNTACTTCTCTAAGACATAGAGCAAAGCATCGAAGTTCAGTTTTTTAAACGATTCCTCGAACTCGCTCTCGAAACCTTTAAAAAGCTCTTTATATTTGTTGATCGTGTTCTTTACATTCTTTTTGGGGTAAAAATAGCGACCGGGAGAGAAAATCTCAAGTTCATAGTAAACCTTCTCAGCATTACCCTTTCCAATATTTACAGAAGAAAAAACAGACTCAAGCGGATTCTCGAGTTTGAAGACCATCTCTTCCTCAGCTTTTCTCTCACCTGAAGATATGTTGTCAGCCTCGCAAACAATGTTCAGCAGGTTTTTTGTTCTGATATCTCCTTTAAAAGATTTTAGATCGTCTTTGTGATGGTATTTTGCAAAAAGCGGGAGTATGTCGTATTCTCTGAAGTACTTCTCAACATGTTTTTTGAGGAATTCGTATCCAAATTCGCTGTGCCTCTTTTTCTGGGCATGGGCTCTCTGCTCAAATTTCCCAATATCGTGCAGTAAACCACCTAACGCAACGAGTCTCGCTTCCAGATCCATTAACCCCACCTCAATCTGCAAATTCTACCTGCAAAAGTCAATCTGTATCTCTTAACCTTCCCGTTCAGGGCTTCAACAAGCCCGCTTTCTCTAAGCTCTTTCAAGTACTGCGAGGCAGTCTTCTTGCTGATCCCGAGTTTTTCAGCTATCCTGCCCGCATCATCACCATCTTCCAGAACTTTCAGCACGTGCTTTCTCGACTTTGAGAGTTCATCAAACTCAGCAAAACTCAGGGGAATTTCAACCAGCTCAGATCCATTTTTTGTTTCCTGAACGTAGAAGATTCTGTATCCGTAAACAAATGCTGCATAGAATGCTGCCAAAGCCTGAATTTTGGTGCCACCCGAAACGATGACGCTAACTTCATTGGGACTCTCCATCTCCAAAATCTCCATAGTTCTGATGCTGCATTCCTCGAAATTGAAGGGATTTACAGCAACCACTTCAACTTTAACCCCCAGATTTTCCAGCTTCTCCTTAATTTTACCTGAAACCTCCAGCGGATCAATGTTGTTCTTGACGGGTTCATCAAAAATTTCAGATGCAGGTTTTCCTGCAATCAGTATGGCTTTATCAAGCCCGATTTTTCTTGCTGCGATGATGACNGGTTCCTCGCTGCCACCAACTGTGGCAACAAGTACTTTCATTAACCTCTTTTTTCTTTTGGGAAGTATATATGTTTTTTCACGTTAAATCCTCTTNAAAGTCAGAAATCTGAANTTTTGTCAGAAATTCTGGATGAAGTGTTATCTACATTATCTCACAATTTTCAGCTATGTTTATGTTTGCAGAAGTTGAGAGAAAGCTCAGAATGATGAGAAAGGTTTTTGAAAGTATGGAAATTTCAGAGGATTTGAGGGGGTATTCATGGGATAAACCTCCCGTGGAGCCGATAAACGACGTNAGGTTATCTATCTCTGACATAAACGGATTTTGTCCTACCCGAAGGGATGCATTTGTAAAATACGTGCTTAGGGAGAAACCAAGGATGAATCAACACATGGTTANGGGTCTAGCTTACCATAAAGTCATCCGTGATACCCTTGTGGCTCTTAAAAAGGCCGTCTATTCTGGAACCACTTCAGGAGAAGAACTCGTTGAGCTGTTNTTCAGCANCAATGAAATCCCTGAGAAGATTAGTAAAAATCTCGGTGTTGATTTAAAGGAATGCTTAAAACTCTACAGATTCCTAGTTCTTCAGATTTCTGCAAGAGTGGACGAAGTTTTATCGAAATATCCGGATTCAGATGATGAAAACATTGTGGGTCTGGCTTTACCGCCATTTGTGGAAAAGAGGGTTGATGGAAGCTTGGTTGGGCTCTCAAAACATCTCTCAGTTGACGTTTTTACACCTCATGCTGTGTTAGATTTCAAAAGTGGTTACAGCAAAGAGGAGCATATGCTTGGTTTAGCAGGATATGCTCTGGCTATAGAAGCTGATGAAGAAATTGATGTTAATTACGGCTTTCTGATTTACATCAGAGTGGATAAGAACGTTCATTTCAGGCATGTGGGATTTGTGGTTGGTGACGAACTGAGGAGGGAATTCATTGAAGTGAGAGATGAAATAGCAGAGCTTGTGGATTCAGGAATTGATCCTGGAAAACCGAATCAATGTCCAAAATTCTGTTCTTACTACGGTGTGTGCAATGAAGGTTGTGATTAACGGCTACGGTGTTTTTGCTGGAGTGAAGAACGGGGTTGTAAGTATAAGAAATGGGGAGGGCGAGAAGCAGATTCCGCCGGGAAATTTGAGGCAGATAGCAATAGCGAGTGGAGGAGTGGCAGTGTCATCATCATTCCTAAGATTGGCTTCGGAGAACGGCATTGATGTCATCGTTTTAAACTCCAATGGTTCTCTGTCTGGCATTTTTAGACCCATTCTGAAGAAGGCCAATGTTAAGGTTAGGAAGGAGCAGTATAAAGCCCAGAACGACGAAAGAGGAATTTTTCTGGCCAAATGCTTTGTGAAGGGAAAGATAATGAACCAGTACTACCTGCTCAAATCTCTATCAAAAAATAGAAAGCAAAAACTTGATGAATGCTACGAGTTGAANATAATTGCAGAAAATGTTGAAAAATGCACCAGTCAGCAAGAATTGATTCAGATTGAAGCAAAAGCAGCCGAGATGTACTGGAGAGGCATATCCAATTTTTACGATATTGACAGGAGGAGAAAGAGATACGATGATCCGGACGCGATTAACATGGCCTTGAATTATGGCTACAGCATTTTGATGTCCCAAGTCATGCTTGCGGTTGATTCAACAAACCTTGATCCCTTTGCCGGTTTCCTGCACAATGAGAATCCGAGAAGACCTGCTCTGGTTGTTGATCTGATGGAGGAATTCAGGCAGCAAGTGGTAGACAGAGCCGTTTTTAAGGTTAATCCTGAAGAGAAAAATGGGTTCTTGACAAAAGATGCGAGGAAGGAAATTATAGCTGAAATCAAAANAAGATTGGAGACAAAAGTAACTTTCAACAACAGAAAGCTACCACTCGAGTACCATATCTATCTGCAAGCAAGAAGAATTGAACGTTTTTTGCTTGGAAAGGAGAAATACAACCCATTCATTTTAAGGTGANACGGCATGATGACTCTGGTAATATACGATATTTCAGATGATCACATCAGATTGAGGATAGCAAACCTGTGTAAGAGGTTCGGTCTCAGCAGAATTCAGAGGAGCGCATTTCTTGGCAGTATACCGTCATCAAGAAGAAAAGAGTTAATTAAAAAGCTAAGGAGGTTTAAGGGGAAAGGAAACATACAAGTCTTTGTGATATGCAAGCCAGACTTTTTGCTGAGAGAAGTTATTGGGGACGGGAAAAACTTCGAGTGCGATGACCTCATCATCGTTTGAGTTTCCGGCAAGTATTGTTAAGCTGTACTTTTACTGTCCACAAATTCCGTATCTTGTTCTCAATTTTGGCTTAAAAGAGAGAATCACTGAATTTATGGCTGCAGGGAGAAAAAAGCATGAAAAAAAGCTGAAAACTTTGAAGAAGAAGGGATGGGAAGTAAACGTGTTTTTGAGGTCTGAGAAGTATGGTATTTACGGCTATGTCGATGCATTCAAAAGGGAAGAGAATGGGTATGTGGTACTTGAGTTGAANAGTGCAGAGTACAGTAAGAAATTCGTGAAAATGCACCTCTACCANGCGGCATGTTACGCTTTGATGGTCGAGGAGAATTTCGGAAGGGTTTGCAGGATTGAGATAGAATATGATGATAAGAAGATTTGCTTTCTGCAAAGGAATTTAGTATGGTCTAATTTTATCTTTTCATTTTCAGTTAAAGCTCACTTTCATCCGTGTCAAATTTATTTGATTTCAGTATAAGATAAAATATTTCCGTTGATTTCCAGAGCTCT
>Ga0065719_116353_pt1 | contig 10167 bp, 10 predicted proteins | sample GBSCel85sediment_FD_59106 | JGI IMG/M metagenome (GOLD analysis project Ga0065719, IMG submission 59106) | Hot spring sediment microbial communities from Great Boiling Spring, Nevada - Cellulolytic enrichment CS 85C v3 (version 3) | ecosystem: Environmental > Aquatic > Thermal springs > Hot... | reverse complement strand
TTATTCCAAAAAAGCATCTCAGAAGTTTAGAAGAGGATCAAGATGCATCAAAACAACTATTTTCAGTAGCAATAAGGGTTGTTAGTGCCATCAAGAAAGCACTTTCTCCCATAGGTTTAAGTGTTGCGTATTTACCTTCACAAATAGAGCATCTGCATCTGAGAATCTATCCGTATTTCGAAAACGAAATACCTTTGATAGAAAACAAGCCAATTGACGTTTCAGCAGAGGAATTGAAAAAGATAGCTGAGAAAATCAGGGAAAAGATTTTGATTGATAATAGATTAAGCGAAGAAAAGAAGATGGAGAAGAAAGAGGAAGAGAAAAGCGAAGAAGAAAGATTTTGGAGTAAAAGAGATTGGTTTATTGCTTGAATTTAAATTCTGAAATCAATCTAAATTTTGGTGATGATATGGCAAAAGAAAAATTACCAGAACCAGAGGGTATTTGTCCATATTGTGGTAATCCAGTCTATACGGGATTTTCAAAACACGTTCTTATATGCAGACTTCAAAAAACTACTCGCTAACTCTTGGCGCCAAAACCATCGAAATTCTTGCTTTTCCTTCGTATTTGAAATCAATTCTCACTGGATAGTCTTGAGCGAATTTTAGTGCAACTTCATCAGAAATTTTGGCTGCCTTGAGAATCTTTTCGAGATAATCTAAAGGATACTTAGCCTTGCTATCTTCTTGTACTTGCAAATCTAAAAGTCCTTCATCCCCTTCTCTTAACTCTACCTCAGTTTGGCTAACATCCCCTTCTGCAGATATTTTGAAGTAATTCTTCGTTGCGTGGAAAGTTACAGCATCTGTAATAACGCTTGCATCTTTAATTGCATCCTCCAATATTTCCGGTTTTAGAGTTACACTAGCTTTAAATTCCAGTTGTTCTATCGGGGGAATTTCTTCTCTCGATAATTGAAGTAGAGGAACTGTGAACCTTCTTCTAGTTGTATTATGGATCATTAAAAGTAACCTATTTTCAATTAATTCTAAACTTATTTTATCAGAACCTCTAGCTCTCTTCAAGAGAGATAAAAAGTTTGTCATGTTTAATCCTACTTCCCTTTCTTCTTCTACTTCATACTCTTCGAATGCCTCTCTAGAAATGAGCAAATCTATTACTGCAACCATTGCTCTATCAGCTGCTGTCAAACTTATTCCATTTTTTCCGAACTTGAAAATCCCTTCATCAATTATTTCAGCAGCAGTTGCAACAGTCGTTATCAAAACTTCTGGTTCAGCAATTGTTACTCTCATTGTACCACCATATTAAACTTTATAAGAGTCTTAAATATAAGCTTTCTGTTTTTTTCCAAAGTTCCCAATCCAAGCCGTCCATATTTTGAACAAAATCTGCTACTATTTCTTCATCAAATTTTGAACAAAATACTCTTATTAAACTTCCTTTTTCAATTTCGAAGCTACTGTTGATTTTGACTTTACCAGTTTCGTCAAGAAGAATAAAGAATCCATTTCCCACTTCTAGGACTTTTCCAAGCAAGAAGAATTTAGTATCTTCTTTTTCTATTGTTCTGGCTTTTCGCGGTTTATAGAATTCCATGCTATAATTACGATTAAAACTTTTAAAGTTTAAGTTTTCATAATAATTATAGTGCTTAGTTTATTCTTATAGAATCCAATCTTTAAAAAGGTGGTAAAATGCCGCAACAAGCCTACTTGGCTCAAATAGGAGGTCAGCCAGTGCTAATATTACCAGAAGGTACTGTTAGGTCTACAGGGAGAGACGCTCAGAAAGCCAACATAGCTGCAGCAAAGGCAGTAGCTGATATAGTGAGAACAACGCTAGGGCCAAAAGGAATGGACAAGATGCTTGTAGATTCTATTGGTGACATAACAATAACAAACGACGGAGTAACGATTCTCGAAGAAATGGAGGTAGAACATCCAGCTGCAAAGATGATGGTAGAAGTTGCAAAAACTCAAAATGAGGAGGTTGGTGATGGAACAACAACTGCAGTAATAATTGCAGGAGAATTGCTGAAGAGAGCAGAGACGCTTTTAGACCAGGAAATACACCCGACAATCATAACAAAAGGTTATCAGCTAGCTAAAGAGGAGGCTTTGAAAGTTTTAGACGAGTTGGCAATACCAATTAGAATTGATGACACAGAAACTCTGAAGAAGATAGTTGTTACTTCAATGTCAGGCAAATCAGGAAAAGAGGCGGCACCAAAAATTGCAGATTTACTAATAGAGGCTGCGAGAACAGTAGCTGAAATCAAGAACGGGAAAATAAGGATTGATAAAGATAACATTAAAAGAGTTAAGAAGCATGGCGCTTCTGTCGAAGAAACTCAATTGGTTAAAGGAATCATTGTTGACAAAGAAATAGTTCATCCACAAATGCCAAAAACAATTAAAAATGCAAAAATTGCTTTACTAGATTGTCCACTAGAAATAGAAAAAACAGAAACTGATGCTCAAATAAGGATAACTTCTCCAGAGCAATTACAAGCTTTCCTTGAGCAAGAGCAGAAGATGTTGAAAGAGATGGTGAACAAAATTGCTTCAGTTGGCGCTAATGTTGTATTTTGCGAGAAAGGGATTGATGACCTAGCTCAACATTATTTAGCGAAAAAGGGAATAGCTGCTTGCAGAAGAATAAAGCGTTCTGATTTAGAAGCTCTGGCGAAAGCAACGGGAGCAAGAATAGTTAGCAATTTAGAGGATTTAACAGAAAAAGATCTTGGTTATGCTGAATTAGTAGAGGAAAGAAAGATTGCAGGAGAAGCAATGACTTTCGTTACTGGCTGTAAAAATCCAAAAGCAGTAACTATTTTAGTGAGAGGTAGTACAGAGCATGTTGTTGATGAGATTGATAGGAATGTTGAAGATGGGATAGGAGCATTGATTTCTGCTCTAGAAAGCGGAAAAATAGTTCCAGGAGCTGGAGCTATTGAGGCAGAACTTGCAAAAAGATTGAGAGAATTTGCAGAGAAGTTTTCTGGCAGAGAACAATTGGCAATACAGGAATTTGCAAATGCATTGGAAATTATTCCAAGAACTTTGGCTGAAAATGCAGGTTTAGATCCGATAGACATTCTAGTTGAATTAAGAGCGGCACATGAGCATGGAAAGATTGCAGCTGGTGTTGATGTGTTTTCTGGAAAAATTGTAGATGCAATAGAAGCAGGAATCATAGAGCCGCTTAAGGTAAAATCTCAAGCTATAAAAAGTGCTGCAGAGGCTGCAGAAATGATTTTGAGAATAGACGATGTTATAGCAGCGAGCAGGTTAGGAAAAGAAGAGAAAAGTAAAAAGACAGAAACTCCTAGCGAAGAGTACTAAATATCATAACGTCTCTTCTTTTTTCTTTTTTTGTCAATATTTAAATTCTCCAACTTCAATAATGCTTATGGAGTCAGAGGATATTAAAAAACAGGAGGAATTCGAACTAATTCCTGTAACACCTTTAAGAAGGTTGGAGAAAAGGATAGAAGAGTTGGAAAAAAAAGCTTCGATAAACGAAAGAGAACTCTACAGAGAAATAATTCAAATCATTAGAATGAATCAAGAAATTGTAGATGCGTTGATAAAGGCTAATGATTCTTTAAGAATAGAATTATCCAAACTTCCTCTAAAGCTAGAGGAATTAACGAAAAAGATTGATGAGCTTCTAGAGCTTATAAAAGCGGCTGGAGAGGAAGAATCGCGCGCCACTTTTGATACTAAGCCTTTATTAGATAAAATCGAGAAGCTCACGGAGATAAATAATAAGATCTTAGAAAACAACGAAGCTTTAATTTCGTTGCTTGAGGAAATTTCTAGAAGGCTGACAAGACCATTACCCCCTCCACCTACCAAACCTCCAATCACCCCTAAACCATCATTTAGTCAGTGAGAGTTGAGGTGATTAGAATAAAAGCCGTTTCAGAAATAATTTCTGTAGTTATGATAATAGGTATTTCTATCGGTCTAATTTCAGCAGCATACATGTATGGCTTGCCTTTACTTCAAAAATCACAAGATAAGTCAATGCTTGAAAGGATAATTAGCTTCTTCGATTATTATAATCCTTCTTCCCTTCCTAGAAAAATAGAGTTCGTCGCTAATACAGGAAGTACAGAAGTTTTAACTTTAGACGCCCAAGGAATATGGAAAGTATATCCTTACAATCACAACTCACCCTTGAATAACTCAATTGTTTTTTCATTTTTCTCTAAAGTAACGAACATCAATACCGCTACCCCAATTTCATTAATTTCAGGTGCAGCATGTCCTCCATCTAAAGGGATAGTGGGGAAAGATACTTTTTCCGTTGTTTGCTTAACAGGAACTCCAATTTATGACGGTTTTAACATAACTTATGTCATTTACATTAGAAGCTTAGAACTCCCTATAAATGCGAGTTACAACGAAATCTACTCGATACAACTATTAACTCCTACCGGGGGAGAGCTATCAAGTACCGGAAAAACTATTAGAATAAGTAGGCAGGGTATAGAAAAGTCTACAAACTTTATAGCTACAAAGGTGAAAATAGAAATATCATGAAATCGCAAACTCAAATCATTCAATTCATGCTTTTTTTCATAATCTCTATTTCAATCTTCTCCTTAATTTCTAGTTATCTTTTTTCTTTTTCTCAATCTTCGCAAGATAGATTACTTTTATCTTTTCGTGAGCTACTTTCCTCTTATGTTTCCAGCTTCGTAATTATAAGTTACACAGGATGCAAATACTGCAACAATTCAAAGATGGTTTATGGAATACCATACCAAGTTTTTGACAATTTTCATGAGGTTGGTTGTATTGATAATACGATTTATGTTAGAAGCATGCCAATTCAAAAACAAATTATATCTTCCGTACACAACTTAAATCGCTCAGTAGGATTCGAGGGATTTTTCTCAAGTGGCGCTACATTATCTTATTATGGTTTGAACAAAACTTCCCTAATATCAATCTCATTTAATAAAACCGAAAATAAGTTTAAAATAGGGGGATAGCGTGTTAGCTAGAAAATTCTTTAAAAAGGCTGTAGAGGGATGGAAAAAAGTTTCTCTACAAAAGATAAAAGAGGAGAAAAATGTTGAAACTGATGAGGTATCTTTACCTCTAAAAATTTCTCCCGTAGTTTCACCAGTTTCTATTCCAATCAATTTTCCGGTAGAGCTTAAAATGGAAAAGGAAGCTGAAGCTAAGGAAAAGGAAAAAATAGAAATAGAAGGAATAGCAATTCCCAAGCAACTTAAGATAATTCCATCACCACCAATCTTACCACAGCCAGAAGAACTTTCTCTTTCCTACCCATTAATACCTAGGGATCCGAAGCCTGGGGAAAAAATTTTCGCTTATGCAAAAATATATTGGGATAAAAGGAGACAAAGCTATTTTTATGAGCTTGTTGAACCGAAGCTTGATGAAAGAATGAGAGAAATAGTTAAAAGGATAAAAGAGCTTATAGAGCAAAGGCTTGATGTAGATTTATCAAAGCTGAATGTGGTAAGAGCTAAGGAATATTTAAAACTTCACATCGAAGACATCATCAAATACTTCAAGTTTAGACTTTCTGAGGAAGAAGTGGAAACAGTGAGGTATTATATAGAAAGAGATTTTCTTGGTTTGGGAAAGATTGAAGCATTGTTGAAAGATCCTAATATCGAAGATATTAGTTGCGATGGTGTAAACATACCTATTTTCGTTTTTCACAGAGATCCTAGATTAGGTTCGATACCAACAAATATAGTTTTTGAAGACGTTGATGAATTGGATTCTTTCATTATAAGGCTAGCTCAGCTAGCTGGTAAGTCAATTTCTATCGCACAACCATTAGTTAATGGTACTTTGCCCGATGGGTCAAGATTACAAGCAACTTTAGCAACTGATATAGCGAGAAGGGGAAGCAATTTTACCATAAGAAAATTCATGGAAGAGCCCTTAACACCAATTCATTTAATAAAATACGGGACAGTTGATGAGAGAATTCTAGCTTACCTTTGGCTTGCTGTAGATTACGGAAGAAGCATATTGGTAGCTGGTGGAACAGCAAGCGGAAAAACTACAATGCTAAATGTTTTATCGCTTTTCATAAGACCAGATAAAAAAATAATTTCGATAGAGGATACAGCAGAAATTGTTTTGCCTCATCCACATTGGGTCTCTCATGTTGCACGAACACCAATATCTACAGGTAAAGAGGGAGAAATAGATTTATTCCAACTTCTTAAAGAAAGTTTAAGGCAAAGACCAGATTATATAGTTTTAGGAGAGGTAAGGGGACAAGAAGCTTATGTATTATTCCAACAAATGGCCACGGGCCATCCTTCATTTGCTACGATTCACAGTGAAAATCTTCCAAAATTAATTGATAGATTAACATCGCCTCCAATTTCCTTGCCAGAAAGTTTGATTGGTAGTTTAGATATTATTGTGTTTATGCAGAGAGTTAGGCATAAAGAGAAGTTTGTGAGGAGAGTTACTGAAGTAATAGAAATGGCTGGAATGCCAAAGGGAGAAAAAATGCCTATCGTTAACTACGTGTTTAAATGGGATCCTTTCAGAGACGTTTTTGAAATAGGCGAAAGGAGCGTTATCCTCAAAAGAATTTCCAAAACGACTGGATTGAGTGAAAAGGATGTTATTGACGAGTTTCAAAGAAGAGTAGCTATCCTAAAATGGATGAAAGAAAAGGAGATAATGAACTTTAAAGACGTTTACACAATCTTCACAGCTTATTATACGATGCCGAACAGAGTCTTAGCTCTGATCGAAAGTGAATAAGATGATATCAAAATATGCTTTTAGATTATTTGGAGATTTAGCAAAAAAGATTGAACCATATTTTCCAGAGTTAAAAGAAGAGTTGAGAAAGGCTGATTTAAGAATTTCTCCTCAAGAATATATTGCAAATGCTCTCTTTGCCAGCTTATTATCTTTTATTGTTACCTTACCCTTCATAGCTCTTTCCATCTCAATATCTATAGGAGCTTTCCTCTTTAGCTATTTAATGTCTATAACTCTAGCAATGGGCTTACCTATTACTGTTTTCTTGATATATCTAAATTATCCGAAATCTATAATCAAGGAGAGGGAGAAAAAAATAGATTCATACTTACCATTTTCCACGCTTTACTTTTCCTCAATAGTTAGCTCGGGTCTACCATTACATAAGGCAATAAAGATGTTTGTAGAGTTTGAGGAACACGGAAGCGTAGCAGAGGAAATGAAGAAAATTGTTAACGATGTGGAATTTTATGGTTTAGACATACTTTCAGCTTTAGAGCGAGCTGTCAATAGAACGCCTTCAAGGAAATTCAGAGAATTTCTATACGGAATTTTAGCAACAATAAGAAGCGGAGGAAATCTTTTTACGTTCGTGAAAGAAAGGACAGCGGACTTTTTCATTGATTATAGGAGGAAATTGTCCGAATTTTCTCACAGCATGACCATTTATACAGAAATTTATTTAGTTGCAGTAGTTTTAGGCACAATTTTCTTCGTTATTTTAACTTCTGTAATTTCAGCTTTAGGTGGAGTAGTTCAGAATATTCTTGGTTTACAACTTTTCATGATTTTCGTTTTTTTACCGATGATTTCAATTCTTTTTCTTTTCTTAGTTAAGAAAGCGCAGCCAATTGGGAATAGATTTTAATTGAAACCAAAAGTATATTTATGGACGAAAGAAAGATAAAATTGATTGTTTTGACGGTTTTCCTTACTCTAACATTGCTTGGGTACTTTTCTGGAGATATTGGAGTTTTTGCCAATTTACTAATCATTTCTACTTTTGCTACCTTAGCTACTTTTACTTTTTTTGAGTATAAACATTATAGAGAATGGAAGGAGAAAGAGGAGAAGCTTCCGCTTTTTCTGCATGATTTGACCGAGATTCTAGCTAGCGGAGTACCTTTGCACAAAGCAATCAAGATTGTAAGCAAGAATGACTATGGTAGCTTGAACGAAGAGGTAAGGTTCCTTGCTAACCAAGTAAGCTGGAATGTACCCGTCACAAAGGCTCTTGATAGAATTTCCAAAAAGATGGTAAGAAGCAAAAAGATTTCTACAGCTTTTAAGATTTTAAAGGAGTCTTACACTTCTGGAGGAAATACGATCGCTGTACTGACAAGCCTTTCCGAATCCTTAGAGATGCTTCAACAAGTAGAGAAAGAAAGGAAGTCGATTATGAGCCAATATACTTTAATGATATATGCCATTTCATTCATTTTCCTTGGAGTTGTAGTTATGATAAATAAACTTCTATTGCCGATTTTTGCCAGCCCTCAACTTGTAGGAGCAGGAATGGGAATGGGCCTTGGAATAATTGACCCTTGTTCAGTTTGTAGTGGAGCTGCTTGTAACGTATGTGACTCCCTCGCTTTCCTTGCTTACAATTTCCTCGGCCTTGAGAAAGGAAGACCATATTATTACGTTTCAATCTTCTTTTTACTTTCGTTGATACAGGCAACATTTTCTGGCATAGTTGCTGGTCAAATAGCTGAAGGCTCGGCGAGAGCTGGAATAAAGCACTCCATAATATTAATGGCAGTAATCGTCGCTTTGTACTTATTGCTCTTTAGGATAGGATTGATAGGTGTTTAGATGAAAACACAAGTAGGTTTTGAGCAATTTGCAGCTTTGCTTTTGTTCGTCTCTTCTACCTCATTTCTAATATACCAAATATTGTCTTACTATCCAACTTACCTCAGTGAAGTTAAAAGGCAGACTTTATTCTCAGAAGCCTACCAGATCTCAGAACTACTAGTAAACGATGTTGGACAGCCTGCAGATTGGAATTTAGAAAATGTTTTGAGAATAGGGCTTTTGGACGAAACTTTAAATAAAACAAACGTCGTTTCGATAACTAAAGTAAAATATGCAAACAAAACTTGTGTTGAGAGCTACAATAGCTTCAAGCAACTTCTTGACCTGAAAAACGAGCTAAGTTTTGTCGTGTATTTAGAAGGGAAGGTTATAGCGAACTGTTCCCGCCCTTTAGGAGAGAGAGCTGTGAAGGTATCTAGGATAATAAGCTTTAGTAATGGTAGTTATGGAGAGCTGGTAATGTGGCTCTATTAGGTCAAACAACAATTTTGGAAGCAATTTCAGCATTAATCCTGCTTTTCACAGCTTTCTCTCTCATTTTCAAATCAATAGCGTTCAAGGATAATTGGAAAGTAGGAAGTTTAGCGATAATCGGAAGGGATGTTTTGATTTCTCTAGATTTCACAAACAAAATCTACAATGCTTCTTTTTCTGACGTAACTTTGAAAAATTTTTTAAACAAAACCTCTTTAACTGGAGAAACATTAATCATATCTCTCTTTCCTGAAGGAACCATCAAAGAAAACATAATAGTTGCTGCCAATTGTACAGAAAGCAAGATAAGGAAGCTTTCAGAGTGGTACAATTTGGTTGTGTTAAATAGGAGATTCATAAATATCTTCTTTGTTCCAACTAATTTAACGAGCATTCCAGAATATTCAGATTTGCTAATAATTTGTGGTTATATCGATTTGACGAATTTGAGAACAAACTTGTTAGACTATTTATCAAAAGGAAAGGGTATCATAGAAATTTCCGATTTTGGCTCCGAGATAGATGATGTTACGAAAGAAATGTTTGGTATTGATTTAGCTAGTTCTTTCGAGCCAGTAGGCGACATTAACGTAACTTTACCAACTTCCATTTTTAGCGACGCTTATTATCCATATAAGTTTTTCTTTAGTGTTCCGCTTGTCATGAATGCCAGCTCAATAAACACTACTTCAGGAAATTACATCGGAAATTTTACTTTCAGGAACTACACTGTACCTTTTGAAGTAGATTACACTTCAAAAAGAGTCTACTTTCGACCTAACACTCAAATTTCCGTAGCAGAAAGAAGCTATTTCACCATAGGTGACTACAAATTTTTCCTTTCCTATATTCTTTCGAATTCATCGATTGCAATTTCTTTTAAAAAGGTTTACAATTTCACAAATTTTCGAGGTAACAACAATGTTATTTTGACGGATGGAAATGAACAAAGGATATTCCTCTACGAAGCTTCGTCAAAACGAGCAGTAGCGATTTTGAACAAATCGACAGTAGCTTGGATAGCCGATTTTGATAGGTACAACAATGCGACTCATGACCAAAAACTTGCTCTCCTATCTTTAATCTTAGCAGTTTCCAACAAAGAGAGGCATATTCCTGAATA
>Ga0065719_106911_pt1 | contig 10182 bp, 8 predicted proteins | sample GBSCel85sediment_FD_59106 | JGI IMG/M metagenome (GOLD analysis project Ga0065719, IMG submission 59106) | Hot spring sediment microbial communities from Great Boiling Spring, Nevada - Cellulolytic enrichment CS 85C v3 (version 3) | ecosystem: Environmental > Aquatic > Thermal springs > Hot... | reverse complement strand
AGGCTTTCGACTTGGATCGATTTGTCATAGGTATAATCGCCTCTAAGGCTTAATTTCCCATAAGAAAAGTTTATGTTACTATTGAATTGCTTGATTTTTTGTGACCAATACTCATAATTTAATTCTGCCGAAAGTGACAATTGACTGTAAGGGTTGAATTTCAGTTGCATACTTAACGGTTTTAAGCGTTCCTTTCCCTTAAGACCGGGGAAGAGATCATAGGGTTGAGATATCTTAAACCAAAGGACCTCTTTACCTTGGCTTTGAAACCTTTGGCGTAACTCCGCAGTAAAGAGGGCTTCTTCCTTTAATCGATCGGAACTCTCGTAAATGGGGTTATTCGATTGTTTTACCTTAGGCCTTAAAAAAAAGTTCAAATTGGGTTCAAGCAGGTGGAGGAATTCTTGGGAAAAAAGGCGGTAATTTTTAAACCCCAAAGCCGAAAGGGAGAAGCCTCCTTCGGGAAGTAACCGGTAAGAGAAGCTTTTGTATGGGTCCTTTTGGTTTTGGGTGAAGTAAAGACTTGTCCTCAAAAGGGCCCAGGGTTCGAAATTGAGAAAGCCGTAGACCTTTATTGGGTGTGATAGTTTTGGGATCATTTGAAACCTTTGCCCTCGATAACCCTCTTTCCGGAAGAAGTTAACCCCTTCTGCTTCCGTCTCAAAATAAAGGCCACTTTTAAGGATTTCTTTACGGAAAAGTCGGAAGGTCAGTTCGGGAAGGCGGTGAAGCGTTTTTTCATCCTCTTCAGTGGTTAAGTCCTGGAAGTATACGCACTTTAAAATAGCCTCGCCGAAGGGCCAGGTTTTTGACAGAAAAAAAGTGGATTCTAAGGTTCTTTTTGAACGGGCTTCCCGTCTGGATTCCTCAAATAGGTCATCCTCAAAATCCCAAACATATTCGTCATCGCTTACCAGATTAAGGTTTAAGATGCCCTTTATGCCGTAAGGCAAAGTGCCCTTTTGGCGGGAGAATATGGCCCATCTCTGCTTATGGAGAACCTCATCGTGTAGGCCGAAAACCCTTATTTCACCTTGATCTGTCCTCTTTAAGGCGTATCGATATTCTATCCCTCCCTTAAACCCCCTACCTCGTCCATCCCCGTGTCTGGTGAGGTAAAAGGTGAGGTCTTGATTCTCTGAAAGTACAAGGAAAAAAGGAAGCGTCACTTGAGGGCCATAACGACTGCTCATTTCAAAAGAAGGGATCAAAAAACCAGTTTGCCTTTCGGTTTTGACGGGAAAGATCGCCCATGGAATGGAGAAAAGAGGAAGTTCTTTTACTTTAAGGGAAAGCCATGAGACCTTTCCATAGCCTTCCACTTGGACTTCCAAGCTTTTAGCCGTAAACTTCCAAGGAGGTTTTTCATCGTCACAGGAGGTAAGGCTTGCCTCTTCGACGGTATATCTATCAGGTCCGATTTTCTTTATTTGTTTTCCAGTTACGTAAAAGTGCCTTTGAGAGATGAAGATCTTACCATTTTCTATTTCGCCTTCTTTTCTTTCCAGGTCAAAAAAGATCTTATCTCCTCGTATCCAGTCCTCTCCTTCTTTAAGAAGACAATTGCCTTTTATTAAGACCTTTTTTTCATCTGGCCAATAAAATAGTTCATCTCCTTCAAAATAACGATCTTCGTCCCATCCTCGGACTTCTCCTTGAAAATGGATGAGTCTTTGAGCTCCATCATAAAATACCCTTTGGGCTTCTATCTTCAACTGGGCGTATAAAAGAGTTGGAACAAACAAAAGGATCAAAAGGAGAAATCTTTTTTTCATGGTCTTTTAAGAAGAACCTCTCGGATTTCACCAACGGCAAAAAGGGATCCTGTAACAAGAATCAGGTCGTCCGGATCCGCTTTTTCTTTGGCAATTTTTAGAGCCTCTTCTGGGGTTTTCGCTTCGAAGCCCTCGAGGCCTATCTGTTTTGCCAAGCTTAATATAATTTCAGGCTCGAGGCTTCTTGGGTTTTGGGGTCTAAAGGCTATAACGCTTTGGGAAAGGGGGAGGAGGATCTCGAGCATCTCCTTCCAACTTTTCTCCTTCATTATCCCTATTATTAAATGAAGCTTTCTGAACCTTATCTCCCTTAAAAACTCGCAAAGCACCTTAACACCTTCTGGATTATGGGCTCCATCAAGTAACACCTTTGGTTTACCTTCAAAAAGCTCAAGCCTTCCAGGCCATCGAACCTCTTTGAGCCCTTCTCTTATATCTTCTTCATCGATAAAAAAACCAAAATCCAAAAGCGTTTCAATAACCTCAAGCGCCAAAGAGGCATTTTCTCCTTGATGTTTACCCAAAAGGCCCAACTTTAGACCTTGAAGCTTTAACCTTCTTCCCAAAAAGTACAACGTTCCTTCAGTGTACTTGTAATCAAAATCGCGCCCCAGAAGGTAAAGAGGGGCTTTCTTTTTTAGGGCTTCTTCTATAATTACCTGAAGTGGCTCTTCTTTTTTTTCCCCACATATAATAGGGGTGTTTTCTTTAATGATCCCGGCTTTTTCCCTTGCTATGTCCTTAAGGGTTGGTCCGAGTACATCCATATGGTCGTGACCTATATTGGTTATTACTCCTACAAGAGGGCGAATCACGTTTGTGGAGTCAAGTCTTCCCCCAAGTCCTACCTCTACTATGGCGAGGTCCACTTCCTTTTCAACGAAGTAAAAAAAGGCTAAAGCAGTAGTGAAATCGAAGAAAGTAAACCTTTCGGGTCGTTTTGCCCTTTCGGTTTTTTTCCTTAAAAGCCTTATAAGGTTTAGAAGTTCTTCATCGCTTATTTCCTTTCCGTTGATCTTTATCCTTTCATTAAGCCGATGCAGATGGGGTGAAGTGTAAAGACCTACTTTATATCTTCGAGAAAGTATAGCATCCAACATAGCACACACAGACCCCTTACCGTTTGTCCCTGCCACATGGATTGCTTGAAGTTTTAAATGAGGATTATCCAAAAGTTCTAAAAGGCTTGAAACATTTTCCAGGCCAAAGATCATTCCGAATCGTTCAAGGCTATAAAGGAAATCGATCTCCTTCTGAAGATCTTCCATTTTTAACCTTTAACTGTAAAGGAGGCGCAAAAGTTTAATCAAGACGTCCCTTAATTTACGTCGGTCAATAACCATGTCCACCATGCCGTGTTGAAGCAAATATTCCGACCTTTGAAAGCCCGGAGGCAGTTCTTCTCCTATTGTCTCTTTTATTACTCTTGGTCCGGCAAATCCGATCAAAGCCCCTGGTTCGGCGATAATGATGTCACCGAGCATTCCAAAACTGGCAGTGACCCCTCCGGTTGTGGGGTCGGTGAGAATGGAGATATAAGGAACCCCCTCTTTTTTTAACCTACCTAAGGCTGCCGATATTTTTGCCATTTGCATAAGCGAAAGGGTTCCTTCTTGCATCCTGGCTCCGCCAGAGGCGCAAAAGATAATGAGCACATTCTTTTCCCTCAAAGCCAATTCTACTGCCCGGGTGACTTTCTCTCCCATGACCGACCCAAGGCTTCCTCCGAGAAACTCGAACTCAATAGCCCCTATTATGACTGGATTGCCTCCTATGCTTCCCTTTCCGTAGATGAAAGCTTCCTTAAGCCCCGTTTTTTCTTGGGCTTCTTTTAAACGTTCTGAATAACGCTTGGTATCTTTAAAACCCAAAGGATCAAGGGGTTCCAAATTCATGTCATATTCCGTGAAACTGTTGAGGTCAACTGTAAGTTCTATTCGAATTCTGGCTGGAATGGGGAAATGGTAGAGACATCTCGGGCAGACCCTTAAGTTCTTTTCCAACTCCCTTATTAAGACCATTTCCTGACAAGAGGGACACCTTTGCCATAAATCTGCCATCGCGGACCCTAAAATACCAAATTGGAGGGTAAAAGCCAAGAAAGAGGGAAAAGTTGAGGAGTTTCAGACCGATTGAGGACGGTTTTTAACCCCATAAGGGTTGAACGGTAAGGATGACAGATTCCTATGGCTTGTCCCTTTCTTTTGGCTATTTTTATAAGTTCCTCCCATGCCTTTAAAAATTCCTCAGTGGTTTTGGCATTATCGAGAAATACATCCCTTTTATAAAAAGGCAAACCAAGCTTCAAAGCCTCAGCTTCAGCTGCCGAATTTGGGGTGGTGAGGCTATCTAAGAAAAATAGACCTTCTTCCCACAAAGTCTCCAGAACAACCCTTACCATTTCGGGATCTTCCATAAACTGGGACCCCATGTGATTATTAGCCCCTTGAACGTGAGGCATAGCTTTTATGAAGAGTCTGACCTTCTGCCTTATCTCCTCTTTACCCATTGAGAGCATTAAAGCCTCTTTGCCTGGATCGTTTAACGGATAAGCCTTGGGTTCCATGGGGATATGAAGCAAAACCTCAAACCCCCTTCTTGAAGCCTTGAGGGCTATTTCTTGGCTATGTCTCCTTAGAGGGAGGATAGAAAAGGTTAAGGGTTCGCCAAGCGCCATAAAATGCAAAGCCAGGTTTAAATCCTCTCCTAAATCATCTACTATAAGTGAGACCTTTGGTCCCCTAAAGGGCAAGAGGGTGACTTTAAAACTATTTTTTCCCGAACGCAGGATAATGAGGGTCTTTTCTCCTTTCAAAACCTCATATTGTACCCCTTTCAGAGATTCTGCCTTCCTTTTTAAGGTGGAAAAGAACCTTTCTTCCGCTCTTTTGGGCAAATTGATCTTTGCTTCCCTTTCTTCCAGCTCTATATATTGACGTTTAAGGCCTATCTCCAAACAGGTGGCTTCAATTAACATCTTTAACGTTTCATGTTCCAGTTGATAATCCGAAGGTTGGTTCATTTTTGGAACATTTCTGGTCCAATAAAGAGAGGAAAGAACTGCTCCCACAATTGGCAAAATAAAAAAAAGCGACCACACGAAAAGAGGTAATTTTTTCTTTTTACGAGGTGGCATTATTTTTTAATAATTTTCCACCTTTAAGTAATTTCCGTAAATGTTTAACACCTTAAGATACTCTAAGGCTTTCTGAAGGAGAAGGTCTTCCTTTTCGAAGTTTTCTTCTTCAAAGGTTATATCAGGGCTGATTCCTTTATCCTGTATGGAATTTCCGTCTGGAGTAAAATACCTGGCTGTAGTAAGCCTTAATCCCGCTCCTCCTTCCAAGGGGATGATGGTTTGAACGGATCCTTTACCGAAGGTCCTCGTTCCCAGTATTACCCCTCGCCGATGTACCTTTAAAGCCCCTGCCACTATTTCCGAAGCGCTGGCTGAACCATGATTCACCAAAACCACAAGAGGCCAATCGGGAAAAGTTCCTGCTTGTTGGGCTTGATATACTAACTCTTGTCCTCCTCTTGTTTTTACCGATACTATAACCCCTTCCTTAAGAAAGAGATCCGCTACTGCCACTGCTTGGTCCAATAGACCTCCTGGGTTGTTCCTAAGGTCGAGGATTAAACCTTTAATGGGCGTTTTTTTTCCATAAGCAACTATGGCTTCCCTTAAATCCTTGGTGGTCTCTTCTTGGAACTGGGTTATCCTTAAATATAAGTAACCTGGTTCGAGTTCCTTTGATTTAACGCTCTGAATCTTTATTATGTCCCTTACGATGGTAAAATCCTTGGGCTCACTGAAGCCCTCTCGAAGAATAGTAATTGTGACCTTTGTCCCTTTAGGTCCTCTAAGCCTTTTAACGCACTCCATTAAGCTCAGACCCTTTGTGGGTTCTCCGTTTATCTTGAGAATCTTATCGCCTGCCTTAAGACCCGCTTTCCAAGCGGGTGTATCCTCGATGGGGGATATGATGGTGAGGATTCCGTCTTTTATACCAATCTCTATCCCTATTCCTCCGAAAGTTCCTTTGGTCTCAATCTCCATTTCCTTCATCATGTCGGGTGTCAGATAAGAAGAATAAGGGTCAAGGGACTGGAGCATGCCTTGGATTGCTCCGGTAATAAGCCGGTCATAATCAACTTCTTCCACATATTCCTTACGGACGATCTCCATGATTTCGGTAAATTGTTTTAGCCTTCTATATACCTCATCCTTTGACTTTGAAAGGGCAAAGCCACTTATAATTAAAGCTGACCATAAGATGAAGATTGCAACTGCAAAAAACTTCCACTTCTTCATAACTCCCCCCTATTGAGTTATAGGAACGGAGACCCATTTTTCTATGGGTTCACATCTTCCCTTATGACGGACTTCAAAGTAAACCATTCCTTCAGTTCCGGTTGAACCGGCAATGCCAATTACCTCACCCATTCTAACCTCTTCACCTACCTTTTTTAGTAACTTCTCGAGCCGCGCGTAAACCGTGTGATATCCCCTTCCATGTTCTATTATTAATAAGTTACCATATCCTTCAAAAAAAGAGGCAAAGACTACTTTACCATTAGCCACCGCTTTTACTTTTGTGCCTTTTTCACAAAAGATAGCTACCCCTTCATAATGAGGGAGCTTCTTTAAAATTCCTTCCGCAGGTAGGGGGAAATTGGCTTTAAGTCTGCTCAAAAGTACAGGGCTTTCTTTTCTCTGTAAACTGATTATTAGTTCCTCCAAAGCCTTTTTCCTCTTCTCTAATTCAGCAATCCTTCTTAACTCTTTTCTTTTTTCTTCCCTAACAGCGGCTAATATGGTTTTTACTTCCGTTTCTTTTTTTACATACTGTTTATGTAAGGCTTCGAGTTCCTTTGCCTTTTTGCTCAAAGCACTTTGTATTCCTCTCAGTTTATCCAGCTTATCCTTTCTCTCCATAACGAGGGATTGATATTGCCTTATTAAGCTCCAATCCCTTTCTGCTACTAAAGAAAGGATCTTCATGCGATTTATAAGATCACTGTAAGATTTGCTTTCAAATAGTAGCTGTAAAAAAGTGCCATTTTGTAATTTATGCAATTCGATAAACCTTATCTTAAGTTCTTCCTTTATTTTCTCTATCTTCTGCTGGAGCTGGTTTATCTCTTTACTCAAGTTTTCAATTTCCCTTTCGATTTGTTTATATTCCTCTTTCAGTGACCGAAGTTTTCCATGGACTTGACCGGCTTGAGAGGAGACCTCTTTCAATTTTTCCTCGAGGCTTTTTTCCTCTTTTTCCTTTTGTTTCAGACGTTCTTGTCTTAAAAGCAGTTCCTTCTTTATCTTCTCAAGCTCTCCTCTACTTTGAGAAGAGCCAAACGAAGGGAAAAACAAAAGGCACACAATTAAGATGAGGACCCCAAGCAAGAGATCAATCCTCCGATCATTCCGGAAAAAAGGCCTAATCCCAGTATGGAAAGCATGGTTTTAAGAGATAGAAACTTTAGTTCTGGTAAATAAGGTAACATCCATATGGGTATTTTGCTATGGAGGAATTCGAAGATTAGATAGGAAAGGGCCAAAGAAAGAGTCGCTCCTAAAATTCCTTGAAAGGCCCCTTCTAGGATAAAAGGAGTCTTTATAAAGCTCTCACTTGCTCCCATGAGTCGTAAAATCTCGATCTCTTCTTTTCGTTGGTAAAAAACAAGCTTGAGGGTATTGGCAGAGATAAAAAGCGTTATACCGAAAAGCAATAACCCTCCTACAAGGAGTAAACCTTTTAAGAACTTCAAACTCTCATAAGCTCGTTCAAGCCATTTCCCTCCATATTGTACTTCCCTTATACCGGGGATATCTTGGAGCCTCAAAGCCAGAGCCTTTAACTCTTGAACCGTTAGTGGTTTTTTGAGTTTGACCTTGATAAGGTTTGGGAAAAGTTCTTCTTCAAAATCCTCAAACCCTTGGAGGAGGTTTTCTGCTTCTTTTAAAAACTCCTGTTTCACCTCTTTCGAAGAGACGTACTTCGTTTCACTTACGTGGGGTTTGTTTTTTATTCGATCCAGGATTTCTTTTATCTTAAAATCGGGCAAATCGGGTTCCAAATAGCACAATATTTCTATACCTTGTTGCCATTTTGAGATAATCCCTTGGAAGTTTTCGATTCCGAGAAGGAAAACCGAGAAGATGGTGAAGGCAAGGCCTATGGTCAAAATGCCGACGAGTTGTGGCGCCCTTGAACTTTTCCTAAGTATTTTAAAGCCTCTCATCACCTACGATTCTTCCTTTGTGTAAGAATATGGTTCTTTTTCGATATCGCTCTATGATGGATCGGTCGTGAGTGGCCACAATGAGGGTTGTTCCCGTGAGGTTTATTTTATCAAACAGATTCATAATCTCCACCGTAAGATCTGGGTCAAGGTTGCCAGTTGGTTCATCAGCAATTATTAAAGGGGGGTTTGAAACTATAGCCCTGGCTATGGCTACCCTTTGTTGTTCACCTCCGGACAAAGTCGGTGGTAATTGGTCAAAGAGTTTGTTGTCGAGCCCCACAAGCCTCAAAGCCTGTTCGACCCTTTTCTTTACCTTCTTAAGAGGGTAACCCAATATTTCCAAGGGGAGGGCCACGTTTTCAAAGACCGTAAGATGGGGAATTAACTTGAAGTCCTGAAAGACGAAGCCGATTTTCCTTCGAAACTGATAAATGGCCTTACGGCCTAATCGGGCTAATCGGGTTATGTTTACACCTTCGAAGATGATCTCACCCCGGTCCGGCTTTTCAGCAAGAAGAATTAACCTCAACAGAGTGGTTTTACCGGCTCCGCTTGGTCCAGTTACAAATACGAATTCTCCTTTATTTACCGAAAAACTCACTCCTTCAAGGGCCCTGATTCCGCCAGGATAGGTTTTGGAAAGCCCATATATTTGTATCATCCCTTTTCCTTGGCTATTTTCATCAATTCCAAGATCAGGTTACTCAATTTTAACACCTCTTCCACTTTAATGTATTCTTTTTCAGTATGAGCCAAATGAAGGTCACCAGCTCCAAGGACAAAGGCCGAGATACCCTTTTGTCTCAGGCTCAAAGCATCAGTCCAAGCGGGCATACCACAGATTTTTATCTCTTCCCCAAACGTTCTTTGCCAAGCTTCCCTTATCATTTGAAAAAAGACTTCGTCTTCTTTTTCCATTTGCCAAGGAGGTTCTATGTCTATGACCTCGATGATTTCCCCTTCAAAGGCCTTGAGGGTTTTTCTTATAGCTTCCAGTACCTCCTGAGGATCTAAGCCAGGAAGGACCGGGAAATCTACAAGCGCTTCACATTCATTAGGGACAATTTGCGGATCGATACCTCCACTTATCCTTCCCAAATTGGGTCTAATACCCGTGAAAAGGGGAGCTTTCATGGTGAAAAAGGGAAGCTCCAATATCTTATTCCAAGCCTCAAAAAAGACCTCGATGGCGTTTTTCCCTCTTTGGGCCACCGCCCCATGAGCGCTTTTCCCTTCTATTCTGATCTTTACCTCCACCCATCCAGCCTGACAGATAGCAAGTTGCAAATCGGTCGGTTCAAGCACAAGGGCCCACCTTATCCCCTCAGGGACTCCGAAGGCTTTGGATCCCCTTCCACCTCTTTCTTCATCGCAAAAAAGGGCGATATTCATCGGGTCCTCGGTAAGCTCCGAAGCCAAAAGCAAGGCGCCTATTTGTCCTTTCGAATCTATGGCCCCTCTGCCAAGGATTTTACCTTCGGAGACCTTAGGGTTCAGATAGTAAGGATGCCCCCAACAAGGCACCGTATCCAAATGAGTGGCAAAAAGAAGGGGGCTTTTCCCCCTTTGGGCTAATAAATTGCCCCCGCAATTTTCGACTTCTTGAATCCTTACTTCGAACCCCCTTTGGTGAAGCTTTTCCGAAAGAACCTCAATAAGCGGTTTTTCTTTCCCACTTAAGCTTTCTATCTTTAAGAGTTCGGTTAGGATCTCTATGGCTCTAAATTTAAGATCATCCTTATCCATATTCCTATTCCTCCCACTTCTTTAAAACCGAATTTCTTGTAAAAGGCCTTAGCCCTTTCATTGTCCTTTCCAACCCAAAGGCCTATCGTTTTATGTCCTTTATTTTTCAAATAATTAAGGGCTTCTTTAAGCAATGTCGAACCTATCCCTTGGTTTTGTTTTTCAGGCGATACTACAAGCTCGTGAATCTCCCCTATGAGGCCAAAATTCCGATCCAACCAATTGCTGGCACAACCCAAAAACCCTACCTCTTTTCCTTCCTCTTGGGCCACGAAAAATCCCTGGGGATCACCTCGGTAAAGCCAATTCAGATACCCTTTGACATCTGACCTTCGGTTGTACGCGTACTCCTCAAGCCCCTTATATCCTTCCAGATAAATCTTCACGAGAAGATCCCTTTTTTGTCTGAATT
>Ga0065719_104169_pt1 | contig 10190 bp, 13 predicted proteins | sample GBSCel85sediment_FD_59106 | JGI IMG/M metagenome (GOLD analysis project Ga0065719, IMG submission 59106) | Hot spring sediment microbial communities from Great Boiling Spring, Nevada - Cellulolytic enrichment CS 85C v3 (version 3) | ecosystem: Environmental > Aquatic > Thermal springs > Hot... | reverse complement strand
ATGTCTAAAGATGCAGAAGGCCAAAAGCTTAGAAATAGTGGTTTTACCAGAACCGTCAACACCAGAAAAGACAACGCGTTTCATCTTTAACATCGCACTCTCTGAAGGTAAATAGAGCATCAACTTTATATATAAGTCGCACATTAATCTTTCCTTTTGCTACGATGAGAGCGTTAAACTTCTATTCTATCCTTTTAACGCAATGTATTAATCCCGTGGTATGCCCTACTTCAACAACTTTGCACAAATAATCCCTGGCCAATACTTTTAAAAGATTCCGCGGGGATATGCCTGTAATGTGTGTATGATACTCTAGTATTATCTCTTTGAACATCCTCACATGATCATAATCACTTAGAATCACATCGTATTCGCAACCTTCACAATCCATCTTTAGTACTACATCATCGCTATNTGCGTACNTACTTAGTATCTCACTCAATGTAATAGCTTGAACNGTCAAGGCGCATGGACCTTGTCCATGTTGCTTNTGANAAGCTCTAGCAGTTTCTTCAACACCTACATNTTCGATACATATGACACCTGGTTTGGTAGATAGCGCGGCGTTGATGGGTATTACTACACTCTCAAGGTTATTAAGCCTGATGTTCTCCAGCAACTCTCTATAAGCTGCTGGATGAGGCTCCACAGCAATAACTTTTTTCGCACCCCTCCAAGGCAAAGTAAATACTGGTATCACCAATATAAGCCCCAACGTCAACTACAACTCTATTACTCACATCCAACTTTTCATATACTCTTCCATCGAAGACTTCAAGTACCGTTCCTCGCATACACTTAAACCTTACGTTATTCTTTACTCAGCAGTTGCAAGTTTCATCGTACTGCCAACCGTTTATTAAGGCCCAAATTTCTGGTGAATAAACAACGTCATGAATATCATTAATCTCAATATCGTTTATAAACAGTCTTCCGTTAACGTATTTTAGAGAATTTATATAAATGTATCCACGTGCGAATCTACTGATTAAACGCTCAAGAACATTAGGCTCTGCTCTTATGACACAATCATCTACTCTCACATAAAGTGAAACATTAAAACCAAGTTTTATTAAAAGTAGCCTGACTAGTAATGAAATCCAATTATTGAATAGATGACGACTTTGAAAAGCTCTTTTAATCTTTTTACATACAATCACAGACGATCACCCTTCTAGCAAGGGCTGAAAACCCTCTACGATCAGGCTTTAAAGGTTTTGTGAGAGTGGAAGCTTTGTGATCACGTTCTTCTCAGACTATCGCGCCAATAAAATGGTCGAACCATCTGGTTCCTTAATCTAATCTCATCCCTCAACATGCTCTACACTAGAAGTATGAGAGTTAATGAGATTAGAAATGTAACCGTGAAGAGTATTAATAAGCGCTTTAAGTGAACATAGAGATTAGGATTCGTCTCTCCCAACTTTAAGCGTAAAAGCTCGCGAGCGATATATAAAGGCGAAATACATAATGTGCTTTTTATAAATGGTACAAGCATACTTAAAAATGCTACCACCATGACAATTATAGTGCCGAGACCTAGCACCACATGAATAGCTTTCAACTTTATGTTCCATGGAAGGATGAACTCGAATAATCTCGCCTTTGACCTTATGTACGTGATTGAATCGTAAAAGAGTAGGGGTACTACGAACACTAAGAATGCTATATCTCCATAAGCACTCAATGTATGTAGGAGAAACTGTCTGAGTAAGCTGTAAAATAGCAGATATTTTAACGATCTTAGTCCCATAAAAGTCACTAACCTGCATTTTCTGGCTTTAGAGTGTACTATTGCTATAATTGGAAATGCTAGATAGTAAGTTAACATCCACCAGCCTACTAGGATTGTCGAGGAAGCTACCAAGAATGCATAAAATGCAACATAGCAGGTAAATACTTTTAGTGACTTATTATAGTAAATTACGGGTCTTAGCGCATAAAATGAAAAGAGATCTTTATTTGCTTTAAGCTTTTGTAACCTCGTTAAAAGTCTATGTAGTCATTGATCACGTACACTATGGAGTACACGTAATGAGTGACCACTATTAAAGCGTTAAGTGTGAGAACTAGATCTAAAGGTGTTTGAGCTTCTACTTCGGTAAATCTATGAAATAGCACTAGAAAAGTGCCGATGAATGCTAGTTCAATATAGTTATTTAGGAAAGCATCTAATCTTACTAGCGGTAAATTGAACCCTATGATAATCTTATCAAGTAATGTCTCAGCATTCTTACTCATGATATATGACCCTAAATACTCTTGTGTTCTCAAGCTCCTCGTACTGTGGTTCTGGAGAGTCTTCAATTATGTAGATTCTGTCGCAGTATTTAAGTAGGCGTTTGACTATAACGTGCTTTTTGCTATAGAGGTCGACAAGATTGTAAAGCCTTCCTTCTCGACACTCGATTTTACTACTAATCATTAAACCAAAGCCAAGATTGCGGAACCTCTTTGCAACAATATCTACGGACGCTGTAAGGAGAATTTTAAACGTATTCAACCTCCAAATAGCTTTAAGAAGATCTTTATTAAGGGTTTTTAAAGCTCTATGATAGACCTCGAGAACTGCGCGACCTAGTGAGTCGTTACAAGCCCTTAGACATAGCTTAAGAACAAGCAATTTATATACGTCCCTATCTAAAGCCCTATTTAGCAATGGAACCACAAATCTCAAGAATGTTAAAGTTAAAATGTTAAGTATTAGCTTAGTAATGTGCGGACAAACAACCCACGCCAATGTCGCAGTAGTATCTATGCTAACAAGCGTATAGTCTAAATCTACAATAACGCAGTAGCTGTATTGTCTACGTTTGTCTTCCATGGACATGCACATCCTATGTCAAGCGACTTCTTGAATCACTAAATTAATGAGCTTTAATGCTTCTTGAACGACCTCGTTAAGATCTTTATAGGTTGCGTCAATCACATGTACTTTAAATCCTAACTTTGAGAAAACCCTCATTGAAAACATCATCAGCTTAACATATCGAATATGATGGAACAGGTCGATAAAACTGGTCTCAATAGGGTATCTTCGCCTGAGCCATCTCCTCCTTAAAGTATTAATATCAGCTGTGAGGAAAATGAATACAAGCTTGTGGTTTTGACTAAAACGTCTTAACAGCTTATAAACATAATGTATTAAGACGGAGGAATGTTTCCCAAGCACTTCTACGTAGTTTGCAACAGCATTAATGAATCCTTCATCAATAAGTACTATCCGTGATCTCCTACACTTAAAGGATTTATAAAGACGCCACAAATGTATGCTAGCGATCTCCAGGAGAGTGATTAACATAGCGGTTAAGGCGTTAACCTTTCTAATTCTTTTAATGGCCAGGGTGGATGGATGTACTCCTACTCTGCTATAAAGCTTTAACACTTTATAGTTGTAAAGAAGTAGGGCGAGTAACGAGAAAAGCGCGTACGAAAGGTTAGGATAGGCTGTTAAGCGCAAAGTGCAAACATCTATATTTGCAGATAGAACATTTCTCAAATTGTTCACTAATGAGGATTTACCCCCTCCCACAACCCCGCCGACAAAGATCAGTATCTTGGTTCTTGGACTCATACATATGTCCCTGATCCGCGATAGTTATGCTTGTTGCCAGTATTACGAACTTTAATTAAAGTCACCTTTACAGACAGAATATAGCCTCCTCTAAATATCTAAATATCCTCACGGCTCTAAGCATAGGGTATAGAACTAGCGGTTTCCCAGATTGCATGATTATTAAGATGTGCCAGGTTCGTAGAATCCATGAACATCTGATTAACTACAACGATCTTCGCCTTACTAGAACAGTTAAAGGTATGGATAGGAATATTGCAAGTAATTCATACCCTTANTAAAAGGGAATACTATCACACGCCTACGGATTACATAGTATAGGGTCTTAAGGAGCGCAATAAAGCTATTTGTAATAATATTAAAATTTGCATTAACTCCAAAGCTACGTAGCAATGGCAGTAACCTTAAAGCATAGTTTCTAGGATCTTCAGATAAAAGAACCGATCGTGTGACCATAAATATTATTTCTACACCCCCCTGCGACATATCTTTGTCAACCTCTTAGTTTTAATCCATGAGATAGGCCCCCCGATTAAGCATAGTAGGTAATGCGCAAAGTGTTTCTTACGCTTAAAGAGGCTAGATAGAAACCTTAATGAGCACGATATCATGTAAGCTTTAAATGGTATGGCGTAGAATATACCGTTGCATCCAAGGCTTCTCTTGAAGGTCTTCGTCAAAGCTAGCCCAGGGTCCACGTAGTGCACTGCTTTCATCCCCCCAACTTTAATGTAAAGGAACCCCACCTCGATGATCTTCCACGCAATGTAGGCGTCTTCCCCACACTCTAGTTGACATAAATATGCTGGTTCAATGAGGTTTACCACGTCTCTCCTCAAGAGCACGTTAGCTGTATCGGCACCATAAAGCTTTACAATCCCATGTATAATGACACCTTTAATGTTTAGACTCCTTGGCGAGAGTACAGGTAGTACCTGTTGCTGATCCCCTCTGTATACCCCCTGAATTCCATAAATACGTGGAATGTGCATATATTTTTGTAGCTACCTTAAACCATCCTGGCAGTATCTCGACATCGCTATCTATGAATGCAAACCACTCCGTATCTACAGCCTTCATACCAAGATACCTTGCACAGCCAAGGGGGGCCTTGGTCTTGACTACTAATATCTTGTCTTTGAAGAACTCCCTCACAACGTCTACCGTTCCGTCAACGGAGTATCCATCAACAACTATGAAGTGGTGTACTGGTATCTCTCGCCTTATAGCATTAAGCACGCGTCTAAACCACGGCTTATTTGAGTTCTTGGTCAGCATCACAACATCTATTGACTGAGTATGTTGCAAGAACACCCCCCCATTTTATCTGTCAACTACAACTTCTCCTCAGCTGCTATAGCTCACCCAAATTCGTTCAAGAGCTCATACACCTCCTTGTAGCGCTTAGCCATGATTTTAGAGGAAAATCTCTCTTCTGCATCCCTTCTGCACTCTCCTCTATTCAGTTTATCGATAGCCCTCATAGCTTGGCACATTTCATCTACATTATTTACTAGGAACCCCGTAACCCCGTTTCTTACCATCTCTGTTACAGAACCCCTCGCGAAGCCTATTATCGGAGTACCTGTTGCGAGCGCTTCGACCATAGTTATCCCAAAGAACTCCTCGTACTGAACTGGATATAAAAGCGCCTTTGCTTTCGATAAGTATTCGACCTTCGTTGTGAAGTCCACTTCGCCGAGGTAGATAATGTTCTTCCCGTCTATAAACGGCTTTACGAGGCTGTTAAAATAAGTTGTGATCGGTTACAGGCCCAATCATTACAAGTTTTTCGTTTGTCACCTTCCTTGTCAGCCTCCTATGGCGTATGTGAGCGCCCTTACGTCTCATCTACCCTCCCTANGTAGTACGAAGAAATACCTCCTTCCTTAGGCCTGAAGGGGTACTTACTGACATCTATCCCATTGTAGATCACTGCGACAACCCTAATCCCTCGAGATTCCAACCTCCTCTTCTGAGTCTCTGAAATGGCTACTAGAGGCACCCCCAAGCGAGCTACGAGATTGCTCGGGTCGGCGTGAAGAGTTAGTAAGACGGCTTTACTGTAAAGCCTCTTAATTATTGATGCTGCTAGCGCTAGCCATTGAACGTGTATATGTATGACATCAAAATCTTTAGATTTCAGAAGCAACTTCCATGAGTATTTGACCTTGTGCTTAGCTCCAGGGCTCTTTACAGGCTTATCGAACACGGGTTCTACTTCGTACGGCACCTCAATATCCTTGGGTCTAACTCCTAAGACAAGCACTTTGTAACCTTCTACAACTTGCTCCCTGGCTAACGTATCAACCACAAGTTCTATACCGCCATAGCCTATGGGAGGGGTGTAGTTGGATATGTGTGAGGCGTGCAGTACCTTCATTCTAAAACAAGCCTCCTAACAACTTCGGTATTAAGCCTCGTTGAGAAAAACCTGTTGTAGGCCTCCCTAGCCCCCTGTTCAAGGTTTTCCAGCAGGTCATCACCTTCTAGAAGTCTTATAGAGTCTCCGATAATAGCATCCCAATTAGATACAAATACGTGTTTTTTGTGTTTAAGCTCTGGATGTATGTGCTTAACGACTTCCGTTGTTATTGTAGGTTTTCCGTAGAACAAGGCCTCTAAGAGCCTGTTGGAGATATTCCTATTAGTTATTGGTGTTATTACTAATCTCGCATTCCTGTAGATCTTCGCTAGAGTGTTGTCACTAAAGCCCTTACCAATGATGTGTAGGTTTCTTGGAGGTTCAATACCTGGAAACACCCTTTTCCACTCATCATAGCTACTACCAACCAATACAACATCGTGTCTAGTCTTCTTAGCAAGAAGGTATAGAACAGCTGCGTGAGGCTTGGCCTCGAATTTTAGGTAAGCCCCCTTCTTACCAAGCACGGTGAGGCCGAGAACGTATCCGCCTTTATCTACTATCTCAGGGATAGCCTCCTCTACTTCACCTTTTTCTTGGATAAAGCCGTAGGGCGGGTAGACTTTCAAGACTCTATTTGCTACAATGCTATAGGCTTTTTTGGCAAAAGCGTAAGTAGCATGATCCACAGCTATAGCGTATGTAGAGCTTAGTATGTAGTAAAGGTTCGCGATCAAGCTGGGTATAAAGAGGAATGCATCCTCGTAGGCCCCGAACCTCAGATTGTCTTTCAGCTTCGCAGCCCTAATACTCCAAAGCCTCAAGACTACTACACCAATCTGATGACTTAGCGTCTTAACGAGGAGTATAGGGAGCCTAGGTGTTGCGAATACAACATCATAATCTTCGATATTGAGAAACGATTTAATTACTTCTGCGCATAAATTTAATCTTAACAAATTTCTGCAAGGAATTTCGTAAAACAGAACTACGTGAAGCCCGTTATCGCTACCAACAGTTTGCCTATATATGTGGAGCCTCGACCCTAAAGTAACTACGTCGACTCTTCCAAGGTCTGCTAAAGCGGCTATAAAGCCCAGTTCATGCCTACTAAAAACGTCACTTAAACCTACGTACGAGAATCTTCTTTTGAGGCATTTTCATTTCCTCATAAATAGGTGTAATCCGTAGACCCACGCATCAAAGATCTTTTGCACGACATAGTTCTCAATGTTTTTAGGCATAGAGTGTATGGCTATTATGCAAGGATCCCAGTAACTTTTCGCTGCAACAACTCTCGGCGCTATGAGGTATCGAACTATGCTCATTGTCGCACCTATGCCGTAGCCAACGTCTCCTCTCTCCTGCACGTTTACAATTCTTCCGAGCCCGCCACAACTTTCGTAAAGCCTCACATGAAATTCTGCGTCTACCAACCCCATAACTGCGTAAGAAATTACGTGATCATTTACTGTTGCGCCTTTCATTGCTGTAGGGATTGTGTAGTTTAAAGGCATAGCATTTGGCGTTAGTAACGAGAACATAGATGCTATAAGCAATGGAATTAGTAGTAAGGGTCTTTTTGTTCTGTAGAACAAGTTCGAGAGATAAACTATCAATACTAACTCCATAAAGGGTTGAGCCCCGTTAAACAGTACTCGTGATTGACTGATACCCCCAAGGCCTGTTAGGAGAGAAGCTAGGGACATTGTCGCATAAAACATGACCGTGATCATAAATAATGCTTCTACTAGGTCGATATGCCTCTTATACCCCTTGAGTAATCTGTGTAGCGATGTGATTGCTAAACCCCCTATAAACCCTGGTAGTAGCGCAAATCCTGTTAAACATAGCCTTGGGAGCGCTGAGTAACCTGGATTTCTTGTTGTCAGAATCACAGCTTCTTCACTAAAAGCCCTCATAACAAACTCTACTAAAGTGTTAAAATAGCCTATGAATCCTGTTGCGAAGGCTGTATAGAGAGCTTTTAGAATGTAAACAATCGACGCGAAGAGAATGAGGTGTAACAAATATTGATGTCTCTCCAACCCCCTTCTGTAAGCTAATAACGTCAAAATTAATGCTAGGTATAGTGGTATTGTAAGAGCTGAAGGATGAAGCAGTATAGAGGTAAGAATAAGGAGTAGGGTAGTGATATAACTCCCAAGACCGAACGAGTTATAACCAAGTAAAGATCTTACCACCATAAATAAAGCCAAGAACGCTAATAATTGAGAGAAAATCGTCGAGTACTGTCCAAGACCTACTAGTGGAGAATACGGATATGAAGTCATAACTAGCAAAACTATTGCCATAGCCCATATCGGCTTTCTCAAAATTCTCTCAGCAAGGGTATAGGCTATGAGTAGCGATGCTAAACCATACGAGCTATACATGATCATTCCAAGTACTGGATCATAGATGCTGCTATTTGTCACATAGGTGAGCATCACTTTTAGTATCGCGTCGAGAGGTGCTAAGTCGTAGTGATTACCATGAATAGACCATCTAAAGTAGCCATTGAGATATATGTTTATCATGTCGGAAGTTACTTCACCCTCATCAATACCATTAGCGATAAGCTTAGCAGTAAATGCGAAAGGTATTATAACTGTGAACACTAATAATAAGTTTTTGTGAACAGGCCTTGGGGGGCCTTCATCGTTAATAAGCATTATATATGCCGTTATAGGTATCGAGAGCATTGCTATAATTAAGATGAATGAATAACGAAAGGTCCACGAAGATGTGATGATACCAACTAATAGAAGTGTTATGCTAAGAACGATCATGAGAGCTGAAATGCGTTTTATCCCCTCCTTATTATTAAAGACGTATCCACCTTTCCCTTTCAACTTGAATATAGCTGAAATCAACGTTAATACTAAGTTAAACCCAAAAGCTATAAATAGGTAAGTGAGTAATGAGATTCGTTGTAGCCCTAGCGTATCACTTATTTCGCTAAATGCACGATCTAAAAATATTGTGAGCATTCTGCATATTACGTGTAAATGAGCTTACTTGACCTCCAGGCTCTGATCTAGCCCCCTAATAGCTTTTTTACCGTCGCCTTTACCGCTTCTTTCGAGCTCTTCGTAGGCTTAAATCCTAGTTTCATCAGCTTACTTATCTTTAGAGCTATTCTCTTCACGTCCCCTGGCCATCCTACTCCGTGTAGTACTGGGCGGTAGGTTTTCTTAACGTCTTTTAGCCCCATGGCTGCTATTACTTCGTCTGCTACTTCATCTACCGTTATCCAGTCTTCTGAGGCGACATTATACACTTCATAGTTTCCCTCAGTCCTCCTCCAAGCAATCATGGTGGCTTTCACGGTATCGTCAATGTATATGTAGCTTCTAACCTGCTTTCCGTCTCCAAGGATTTCGAGTTCCGTGGAGTTCTTGAGTAGCTTGTTTATGAAGTCCCATACAACTCCATGCCTAAGCCTAGGGCCTACAACGTTTGCGTAGCGGAGTACAATTGCCTTTATTCCGTAGAGCCTTGAGTATGCATGTATCAGCGCTTCGCAGGCTGCTTTACTTGCTCCGTAGACTGAGACAGGCCTTATAGGAGCATTCTCGTCTACAGGTATCTCCTCTGGCTCTCCGTAGACTGAGCTTGAAGATGCAAACACTAGTTCCTTAACACCTTTCCTCCTCATAGCCTCTAAGAGGTTAAACGTTGCAACAACGTTTTCGTTGAAGTGTATCTCTGGATTCGTCGTACTAACCCTCACCTCTGGGTTAGCGGCAAAGTGAAACACTACATCAACTCCTTCAACAGCTCTTAAAGCCACCTGAGGATCCTTCAGGTCTCCTACAATAAACTCGATCGTGTTTGCCTCTACATGATGTTTAATGTTCTCAACTCTACCGCTACTAAGGTTATCTACAACCTTAACCTTGTACCCATCCCTAACAAGCCTGTCAACAAGATGGCTACCTATGAAGCCTGCTCCACCAGTTACAAGAACCCTCACTCCCTAACCACCATACAGCTTCCTCAGATACTCTAAGACCACCTCACTCCAGCTAGGCACATAGCTCTTCTCCTCTAGATGAACCCTCTTTAAAAATTTATATACTTCTTCAGCTAGAGCCTCTACATCTTGACCTACATCAACTATTAAAGTCCTTTTCCTACCCTCAAAGTTTAGACCCCAAGGCTTAGCAACTACAACTGGAACGCCAATAGCGTTAGCCTCATTAACACTCTGAGGATACGACTCCTTCTCTGAAAGTAAACCAAAGA
>Ga0065719_116352_pt1 | contig 10207 bp, 7 predicted proteins | sample GBSCel85sediment_FD_59106 | JGI IMG/M metagenome (GOLD analysis project Ga0065719, IMG submission 59106) | Hot spring sediment microbial communities from Great Boiling Spring, Nevada - Cellulolytic enrichment CS 85C v3 (version 3) | ecosystem: Environmental > Aquatic > Thermal springs > Hot... | reverse complement strand
GAAGATCCAGACACCCTACTACAGAGAGATAGGATATTACTCCTAAATAAGTTAGTAGAGTTAAACATGATTGTAAATGGTATCACATATAGAGATCCTGAATTATGGATTGACGAACCACCACCAGAAAAAGATCTCAAACTAGGTATTGGAAAATACATAGCTTGGCAAACACCACTACATAGAGAAGCTATTAAAAGAATCCTTTCAGAACAATAGAAGAATAAGTTAGTTATACCTATGTAGGAATTTAATCAAGGACTTAAAACAAAATCTTTACTCAAAATAATTTACTACTTACCCCACATACTCAACAACTCTCTCAATATCTATGAACTTAAGAATATTAAGTCCTACTTCAATTCTCCTCTTGAGAAGTACTTAACCTCATAGAGATTATGATATAATCATCAACACTAAGTTCTAAACTATGGAAAGTTAGATATGAAAATCTCTATAGATTTAAGGTTAACAGGTTTATATTGAGATATGTTTATATGACTTCTAAACTATGTAAGGAATGTTAGGAGAATCCAATAGTATTATTAAGCCAGTGAGCAATCATTAAAGGCATTAATCTCCTAGTCTTAACGTAGATTAAACCTGTTATGAGGTCGAAAACTAATGTGAAGATTGCACCAGACCCGTGGTAGAGACTGAATAGTATTGCTTAGATAATAACAGCTAGTAATGCTCTACCTGTAAGTTTTCAAACCTCGTTAGTAGGTAATTCCTCCAGATAAACTCCTCACAAACACCAGCGATTATGGAGCCGATAGTAGCTAGTATAGTAATGTAAGTAGTGGTAACATCTTAAGGATATCATCACCACTAAACACTAGTGAGGATATGTAACTAAGGAGGAAGGATATAGTTATTAACCCAACAATAATAGATCGAGAGTAGTAGTCTATCCGTAAACCATCAATGACTTTCTTAACATCCTCACCCTCCACTCCTAAGGAATACATATGCTAAATATGCGAAGAAAATATCATAGATACTCCATAAGTACGGCCCGTAAAGGAAGATATAATACATTGAATTAGTAATGAACACCCCAAACCCAACTAAAACCACTACAACCACCGAAGTTAAGATACCGTTAAGCACTATAGGTAAGATACTGGGAATTAAGATATGTGAATAAGGTATTCGCAAGTCCAAACCCTCCCAAACATATAGTAGAGAATTTATAATCATATACAATTATACATAAGAATAGACCTACAAATCACCTCCTACATTATTATTAACTATGTTGATTTTATCAACTACAAAGATTGTAAGTAATAGTTTCTTATAATGTAACTGATTTTATTGACATTACAGCTACGGAAGCTTTAACGTCTATCGTAAAATTTACTAATATTAATACATTTTAAATATATATTGGTCTTAACTGACATATACTTCAATGAGTTTTACATGAGACATGTATATGATATCTTATTATATGCTTATTTTAATGCTTGATATTATCTCTTATTTTCGTAAGTTTATTTGAATGATATTTTATAGAGTAGGTTAGATTTTTAAATAGTATTGTGAGTAGTCTGGTGGGTGTTGTAATCTTTATGATGGTATTTCAGGTTATTGTCTTCATAAGTTTACTTGTTTTGTTGGTAGGTAGCGTTGTTCCTTGGATATCTGTTAATATCTCTATGCTTGGAAGACTTAATTTTACTTTCTTCGATATCTTTAATCTTATATTTAGTCGTATCCTAGTATGAGTAAACAGGTAGGCAGTGGTTTAAGTACGTTCTTACTTATCTTGTCAGTGATATTATATAGTGAGTATTGTAGCTACAGCCATAGGAATAGTAGTTAGGGGTTTTTGTATTGCTGGAGGACATTAGCTATACTTTCAAGTATCTCATTTATCACGGGTATAAGCATAACAAAATCTGAAGCAAGAATAGCAAAACCTTTCGAACAGCTCATAGCAGGCCTAGTAAACGTTGAGATAGGACCTATACTGACGATAATTGGAGGGATACTCGCTTTAATAGCATTTACCATCAAAGAAAGATAAACTTATATGAACTAAGCAAACATAACCATCCCAACTAATGAAGTCTATCCATTAGTTATGTCTTTATCAATCCTAAATCTTGTAAAATTAGTCCTCTTTGATAATGAAGTTATCCTTACATCAACACCACCCTCACATAACCTCTTAATAATATTAACACTACACCTATCCATAAACACAACAGTCAAATAAGCATAACGCCTAGCATCAAGAAGAGCACTTCTAATATCAACACTTACACTAACACCCAACCAGAATAATGCTAAAACTAATAAATGATGATAAAGTTCTTAACGAGTAGTTGATGAAGAGATAATCATGAAGTATTATATAATAATTTAAATGATTCATTTACTTTTATCCAGAGTTTTTACGACTAATAACTTATATATTCTAAGACCTAATGGAGGATGAGTTTCAGGTAAAGGTTTTCTAAATATCTCAATAGGTGTTGTAAGCTTAAATGCTTCCTGGATAGACTTATTTAGCAATAGTACAAATATATCCCTATAACTGTAGCTCCTAATGAGCTCTAAATCCTGCTGTGAGTTTAGCTCAATATGTAACTTCGCATTATTCCATTGAATTCCTTCTCTTTCTAACCTCCTATATACGTAGATCTTAATTAATGCTGAAATCGCTGGCTTGACCCCTACTCTCTCGGAACTATACGTATCTGCCTCATGCTCATTTAACCAATACCAAAGCATAACTATCAATGATGATGAAGAAGCCAGAGGAGTTAAGAATATGAATATTAATAGAAATTCATATGCAGTAATGCTTCCTAAGTCAAAGCCTAATATTATTAGCACTGTAATTAATGTTGAAAGAAAAAGTAACCATAAACCACTAACTGACGTTGTTACTTCAGCTATCATACGATGTTTCTTATGACCTTCTTCATGAAGATATATAAACATTAATTCCTGTCCATTGAGTATTTTTAGTAATTTATCGCCTATATAAACTTTCCCTTTATAAGAATTATACCAAGCATTTATAGGACCTTCATAACATATAATGAATTCCATATTATCTATAGTAGATGCCTCCTCTTTTGAACATTTAAATTCCCTTCTATATGAATAGTTTATAAGAAAAAGCGTGATAAAGAATATGATATATGTGAGAATAGAGATTTTCTGAATTAGTAGAATTAATGGACTTATTAGTAAGATTATTGCAATAGTTAAGAGTATTAGTCCTATAAAGGATACTATTTTAGACCATATACTTGCAGACCTTAAATAACTATGGTAGTAGTAAGAAGATGAGAAAGTTATTGCTAAGTAAATTATTGTAAAGACTGAGATAGTAATTATCCAAGCTAATAGATTCATGATATCACTCCAGACATACAGATCATTGAGTTATAGTACTACGATTCTTAAGATATTAACTCTATTAATTATCAAGTAGTTATTGAAGACTATTTCATAGGTTCTTAATGTGTTTAATGAGTAGTGATTAGCGTAGGTTAAGGGTAAGGTGATAGTTCGTTTTATACGCCTTATTTACTTTGTTATGGTCTTAGCTTTTGGTTTTACTCTAATTATGAATTCAGACTTTTTACCTCTTGGGCTTATGCCGGAGTAGTAATTGAATACTCCTTTACAGTTAGGACATTCTAACCTCTCCACGTTATAGAATCTAAATTTCCAGGTCTTAAGAACCTTGAATTCACCTACATGATCACAGTATGGGCATTTCCTCATATAGAATCACCTTAATAATTTTAATATTAATGATTAAAAACTTATTGGGGTTCTCTATATTTTGAGGTAAGGTGGTAATGATGTGTTATTAGAGATGAGTTTCTTAATAGTTTTTGATGTAGTCTGCCTTACTTACTTCTTCATATACGTAGTATTTTCTTCCATTAATTATGGTTGGTTGTTCCTTAGTGATAGGTTTTAACTTACCTGTGGTAAATGGATTTAAATAACCTCTAACTTGTTTATCTGCTAGATCTACCACGTAAAGCCAGTATTTGTACTTACTTGATATTCTCTCCATAAACTCTTTCTCATTCTCAGTATAGATTATGAATTTTCGTTCTTTAAGTGTCTTTAACTCTATAAATACGGATTCAGCAGTCTCACGATCTCTCGCTATGTAGTCGAAAGGTGCTTTCGTATCACCAATATATGTTAATTCATACTTATCACTTAAAACCTTCTCAAGAATCTCCCTACCCTTAACTTCTATCTCAAGTTTTTCTTCAGTAATATCACCTATATTAACAGTAGTTACTACTATATCCTCTACTAATTTCCCTACAGTTTTCATAATTACAGTCTTAGGTATTATAATAGCTATTGGATAAATACTCACACTAAACTCACCAATACTAACTGGTCTTAAAATATGTTTCTCCTTCCGAAGTCCCCTCCTCTCAGTTTCTTGTAAATATCTTAAGTAATTACTAAGAATCTCTTGAAGGATTTTCGGCTTAAAATAACTTTTAACATTTACTTTAAGATCCTCAGAGAAAGCCATATAATCGTAGTATTTAAATACCTCATTAACTAATCCCTTACCTAATTCTTCACAATCCTTAAGTCTCTCAATAACCTCTATAAAGTTCTTAATCTGCATAACCTCCCCTGAGTGGTATATAAGAAACCAACAAACACCTTTAGAAACATTATTAACACATACTTTTAATAATGTTATAGGAATTTCAATACCATCACAACATATGTATAACGTTTCAGGAGGGGCAGTATATTTAGCTACAATCTCTCTTAATAAATCACTTACTGTAAAATCATCACATCGAGACCTACCAAGCTTATATACTACCCTACAGAGAAATTGATTAAATTCATTTCGATCAGTAAACCCGATAACTCTCTCTAAACGTGATTTAATCGTCTTACTAATTATAGGATTATTAAAATAACTTAATTCATAAAGTCCTGCCTTCCTAATCTTATCACTTAACTTCTTTAAACTTTCTAAACACTCCCCAATAAGTTTACTAATCCCCTCATACCCACTAACCTTATACTTCTCCCATAACTTATAAGGTGTAAGTTCTCTAAATTCAAATACTCCTGAAATAGGTAGTTCTAATTCCTCACGACCTTTTAAAGCAATAAGAGTACTAGGGATAATATATGCCCTAATAGAACTAGCTAATTTCCTATAGAGTGCGTTAAAAATCTTCTCCTCAAAACTATGATTAAGTATCATAAGGTAAATCTTAACATCTTTTTGTTGACCAAGCCTCCAAACCCTCCCAGTCCTCTGTTCTAACTTTATAAGAGACCACGGTAACTCAAAATTCACAACTACATTAGCATACTGTAGATTAAGACCTTCAGATGCTACATCAGTAGATATTAGAACTCTAGGACCTGACTCAGAAAGCCATCTCCTCACTTCCTCTATCTTAGATCTACTATTTAACTCTAGATCCCTACCACTAATTTTCCTTATATCATAAGTAAGTTCTTTACGGAGTTTATCGTAAATATAATCAGCAGTATCAGCAAATTCTGTAAAGACTATAACTTTCTCCCCCTTCTCTAAATGATTCAGTAATATCTTCTTTAAACTACTTAACTTACTATCAATTCTCTCTGCCTCAGTCGCTAAGTTAATTAACACTTTAAAAGAATTCTCAAATTCTGTAATTACATTCTTAATACTTCGTTCACCTACTACTTCTCCTAAGGCAGATTCTAACACAACATCAATATCTAACCCTCCCTTACTTACATACTCTTCATTACTATACTCATCTAAACTCTCAAGTACTCTCTCTAATTGTTTTGAGGGGATACTTACTTGTCTTATTGAATCAAGTATCTTCCTAAATGTTTTAAGCCCAGCATAAGGGCTAGAGAGTCCACGTTTATCTATAGTCATAGCAAGAAGTCCGATAGAATGTCTTAATCTAGCATCTTGACATCTCTCTAAAAGTCTTCGTGTAAGTTCATCTAATCTCTCAATATATTCTCTCTCAACATCAGTAGGTTCTATAGATTCTGGTATAAGTTCAGCATCAACAAATACTCTTACCCCCTCATAAACTTTATTAACTTGTTCTTTACTCCTCCGAAATATTAAAGTATCAATTACCATACGATAAAAATCATCTTTAATCTTATGTATAACTTCCTTCCTAATAGGGTCTAATAGAGTTAGTAATCGTGTATAGTGTTCATCATCACCTTTATGAGGAGTAGCTGATAAGAATATTATTGATGCTTGTGGATTACTCATAACTAATTTCTCTACTAACTCAAGTCTTTGAGTATCAAGTCCTAACTTATGTACTTCATCTACAACTATGACATCCCAACTATACTTTAATAACTTCGTAGCATACTCATCTTTCTTAGCAGTATCGATTTTAAAAATAAATACCCTCTTAATATTAGGTACTTGAGATATGTATTCATCAAAATGTTCTATATCTACTATAGGATGAAAACCCATCCTCTCTGCTTCTTTCTCCCATTGTCCAAGAATATTTCGAGGTACTAATATAAGTACTCTATTATTTGGGAAAATACCTTTACGAAAACCCCATTCAACCAGTAAGAGAGCTTCAATAGTCTTCCCAAGACCTATCTCATCAGCTATTAAAACTCTAATAGGGTACCTAATAATAAGATTATAAAAAAGTTCTACTTGATGAACATAACCTTCATACCCAAAATACTTAAGCCTAAAAAGTGGATGTTCCTCAATTAAATCTCTTAAAACATACCTCAATAAATTATCTAGAGGCTTATCTACTAATACCATATAAAACCCTTAACGATCTTGAAACACACCATAAAGCCCTCACACCACTCTCTTTAAACCTTGAAATAGCCTCTGTATACCAGAAATGTAATGAATACTCATCTAATTTACTAATAACTTCAGTAATTTTTAGAACCCTAAGTGAATTCTTCCTACGTATACAAGCTAAAGTTACAGCATAAACTAATAACCGCTTATAAAGCCCCTCATCAAAAACTCTTAAACCACTCTTCGTTACCTTAATTTTCGAAGATGAATTCATACTCTTTATAAAGTCCATAATAAACTCCTTATTAATCCTTAATCTACCAATCTCAGTACTTCCAAGAACATCACGTTTAAAATAAGCCCTATCACCTTTAAACAATATAAAACCATTAAATTGAGTACTCATACCCCTCACCAACAATACTCTATACTAACACCTCTCTGTTTAATATCTTCATTAACAGTTAGTAAACTATTTAGATCTACTACCCTACCCCCATCCCTTACCACTAACTTTAATTTACCTAAATTCTTAATCCTAGCCATTACCCCAAACGTACTTGATAACGCTTTTACTAATGTAATTATATCATCTATAGTTACATTCTTAAGGTTTATACTAATAAATCTCTTAAGTTCACTTAATTTATCTTCAAGGAACTCAACCCCTATCATACATTGTTCAATAATCTTTAAACCCTCTACACTCCTACTCATAATCCTCAAAAACTCTATAATATACTTCATATCTATATCACCATCAATTACTACTTCTAAGACTTTCTCTGAAGGCTCAGACCTACAGAACAAGCCTTTCTTAACTATGAGTTCAACCTCAGAACTCCTAATTAATTTAACACTTTCAGCTTGAAGTACATACCTATACTCACCAGGTTCTTTAGGTACAGGTATAGTCCATATAGCTTCAAAATCTGGTACTCCTTTAAGAGGTTCTATAATACCTTCATTAGGCTTAAGTAATACTTCATCCTCAAATTTACCAACACGTTTAATGAGGATCTTAACATTAACTTTCTCTAACCCTTCATCAATTTTTATTTCTAATCTTCGAGGCTCTATACTAATATCAAACCCATGACGTATTCTCTCCTCACGAAGCTTTACATCAGATGTAATGAAGATTTTTACATAATTATCAGGATATCTTAACTTAAGTTCTCCAACAGGAATCTCCTTCCCTTCATAGATAACTACATAATAACGTCTTATAATGATATCCTCCTTAAGCTCTTCCTCAACTCTACTTAACTCCTCTATCTGTTTTTCAGCAGCTTTCTCTAGAGGTATTACAACATCATCATCTCTTAATTCAGAAAGTACTTCAGTACCTTCTATACTCTTAAAGTAAATCTTCTCTCCCCTAATAACACCTATACTTAACTTCCTTAACCCAGATAGTAGCGCCTCCTTAACATATTTTTCAGGTATCATTTGAAGTGCTGGATCCTCAAAGAAAGCACTTACAATATCACTAACCTTCATCTCCTTAATCCACTTAATCTCTTGCTTAGGACCTCCCTCTAAAATACTTACTAAAACATCAAATTCTCTTGCATATCTTTCCTCAAGAACTTTACCAACACTCTTTAATGTCTCCTCAACTACCTCACTAAGAGTTTTACGAATAGGAATAACACGTTGTACACGAACAATATTTACATTATTCTCTCTCGTAGGATATGCTATAAGGTTAAAGTAACGAGCAACTAACTTATACTTAAGCTGCCTACCTAAGCTTTCCTTAAGATCTTTTAACTCATCCTCAAGAATCTTAACAACTCTCTTATCCCCATATACCTTCTTAATAAGCTTATCTAATCTCTCACATGCTACAATCATCTTAGCAACATTAATAATATCCCTCCACTCACTTAAATTATTAGAAAATAGAACTACTGTAGTATTTGAGTACCTACGCATAGTCTTCTGCCTACCAGAAGACCTATAATAAATCATATCATATATACTCCCACTACTATAACTACCCTCTATTAAATCCTCTAATGGTGAAGTAACTATAATAACTCTATACCTTGGCACATCATCTTCAATAAGCTCAGACCTTAATAATACTATCGGTTCTAAAGTAAAGACTGTAGGCTTAGCTTGTTCACGAGCATCATATGACCTCGTAAATAATATTTTAACCTCATTAAGGACATGATTTACAGCTGTTAAATCATCTACTTTCTCAGCTTCCTTCTTTACAAGTTCTTGAACATCAAGTAACCTAGTAACCCAATAATAACCATCTCTACCGTAGAGATGAGGTATTCTATACTCAATACTACCACTACTTAATCTATCAAGTAATTCTGAAGTCATTGAAGGACTTATAAGAAACTCTTCATACCTTACAGGATCATAAGCCCCAGTTACAACCTCACTCTTACCTGGAAACTCACTCCTAGGTTCAAGATACGGATCGTAGATGTAGGTCCTAAGGAATACATATAGTGATAATCTATAAGCAAGATCTCTATAAGCATCTGAATTAACACCTTCCTCTACAGGGATCTCCCTTATCTTATCAATGACCTTATTAATAACTAAGTCAAAACCTAAGAAACTCTTAGTTATAACCCATGTTCTTATCTCCTCAATACGTAAGTCAATATCTGTAGGCATTATAAGTGAGAGATCCTTAACCTTCTCATATAAACACCTCAAAACTTTCCTCGATATTCTTAAAGCATCTCTAGTCTTCTGAAGATCTCTATTCCTCTCTACTACTTCACGAAGTACATTTATAAATAATGGGTGAAACGGATATAACCTCACTACATCCTCACTAACATCCTTAATAATATCTTGATGATCAACATGTAAATTCCTTAATCTCCTACTTATTACTTGAGCATTACCTTCATCTATCTTACTAAACAACCTCTTCTTAAGGATATTCGCAAAATCCTCACTAGTTGCTATAGGTTTTTCAGCTCTAATAGCAACTCTAGCAACCTCATTCTCAACCTTCCTAACAAAATCTTCATATCCAGGCTCAGGCTCAAGTCCTTTCTCAGTAAGTTCTGCAGGAATACTTAAGATAAGAACAACACAGTTATCCTTAATACTTTCTGAAAGCATCCTCAAAAACATTACTACTTGCTCTACATACCTCTCAATTACCTTAATATCTCCGATCTGAGGAGCTTTAGCTAAACGATTATAGTATATACCTAATTCATCAACTAATATGAGGACCTTCTTACCTGAGAATATTTGTGAGAGTGTAATTTTTTCAGGTGATATTAACATCTCATCATATGTCTGTACCTTATCATAAGCATTAAGCTTATAGGCTATATAACCCCATAAAGTCTTAATAACCTTACCACCTACCTCAAGACCTTCACCAGGTAGTGGTGATGGGGCAGTCCTCTTATCAGTACCATCAAT
>Ga0065719_106826_pt1 | contig 10212 bp, 12 predicted proteins | sample GBSCel85sediment_FD_59106 | JGI IMG/M metagenome (GOLD analysis project Ga0065719, IMG submission 59106) | Hot spring sediment microbial communities from Great Boiling Spring, Nevada - Cellulolytic enrichment CS 85C v3 (version 3) | ecosystem: Environmental > Aquatic > Thermal springs > Hot... | reverse complement strand
CGATAAGCTCCCCCTACCGGGAGGCCTCATGACTTTCGCCATACCGAAGCACAGGATACCTCTAGAGGAAGTCATGGAAGGAGTCGAGGATCTGAGGAGGAACTTCGGGGTCAACTTCAACCTCTCTGTCAAAGTGAGCTGTGGAGATGGTATCGATGAGTGCGATGATTTAGTGAAAGAGAAGGTAGATCTCATAGAGCTATCTAGGGATTATAGGGCTTTACTGATAGCTACGGGCACTTGGAAGTCTAGGAAACTAGGTCTGGATGGAGAAGATGCTAAGAACGTTTACACAGCTATAGATTACCTTAGGAAGCTTCACCTCCCTATCTTAGGGCTGGGAGGGGAGGAAATAAAATTAGGGAGGGTCTTGGTGATAGGAGGGGGGCTCAGCGCTATCGATGCTGCTGATGAGAGCATCAATTACGGCGCTGACGAAGTCTTCCTAGTCTACAGGAGGACTAGGAAGGAAGCGCCAGCAGGAGAGTGGGAGATGAGGAGATTGGAGGAGAGGGGAGTTAAGATAGTGGAGCTAGCCTCTCCTAAGAGGTTTTTTGTCGAGAATGGGATCGTTAGAGCTGTTGAACTCCCCAGAGAATGAAGCTCTCAGAACCTGATGAGACTGGAAGGCCGAGACCAGTCCCGATAGAGGGTAGCGAATTCCTCTTGGAAGCGGATACGGTAGTGAAAGCGATAGGGGAGATACCGACGCCCCCTATATACAGTGGATGCGAGTTATCGGAGCCCTCGGGGGGACTGAAGGTAGATCAGAACTTCAACTTGAGCGGCAATATATTCGCAGCTGGCGATGTAGTGACCGGGCCATCTAAGATAGGCAGAGCAGTAAAGCAGGGACTCCAAGCAGCTAGTAAGATCGATGAACTCATATCCAAAGGGAGAATAGGGAGGTGATAATATGGAAGCCGCTGAGGTGTGCGATCTCCTTGGGATAGAGGTTGAGAGATGCGATCTTGGAAAGTTGCTCAAATTAGTCGATTATATGAGGTGCATAGATTGTGAGACATGCGTAGTCGTATGCGAGTTCACTCACTCTGGCAAGTCCTACGTCAGGCTCTTGAAGACGAGATCGGGGGTGGAGAAACCCTTCTCTTGCTTCCACTGCGAGAACGCCCCTTGCGTCAAGGTGTGCAAGAGAGATGCGATAATAAGGAAGGAGGATGGCGGCCTCTACATAATCCCATCGAAATGTAATAAATGCCTAGATTGCATAAATGCCTGCCCATTCAAGGCTATCAGGCTTAGAGGACCTGGAGGCGCTCCTGGGAAGTGCGATCTATGTGAAAAATTGAGATCTGAGGGGCTAGAGCCTGCATGCATAGCTATGTGCCCTAGCGGAGTCATAATGATGAGCAAGTGATCTCAAGCTCTAAAATAAAAAATTAGGTGGGAGGATCATGCGTAGAGGAGGTTCTCCTTCTCCAGCATCTCAGCTACCCAATCGAGCCCTAGTTCCTTCAGCTTCGCTTTAGTTGGCCTTCCCCTCACCCATCCCCTCTCAGAGTAGTACTCCGGAAGCATCTCATTCAGCCTCACCACATGCCCCTTAGAGGGTCCTTCGGGCATCGGCTCCTCAAGTAACCTCTTAGGCAGTGTATCATACTCCTCCCCGTCCCCGAAGGAGAGCGCGTTGAAGGCCCTCTCAGCGTTATATATCCTCTCCCCTATCCTCTCGAACTCCTCCACGCTCACATCCCATCCAGTGACTGCGGAGAGTTGTGAAGCTAGGATATCGTTACCATAAGCGAACGTCACGAACTTACACACTATCAAGCTGTCTATAGTAGCGAACGAGTCCTGGAACTTCTTGACCCACTTGCCCTTCCCAGCCGTCGAGAACCTATCCAATAGCTCGGGTATCCCCAAGACCTCAGCGGATATCAAGTAAGCTCTCAAGTGACATCCTCCCCTGTTAGAGGTAGCGTAAGCTAAACCATGGCCTTGCACTCCTCTAGGATCGTACGCAGGTAGCTCCTGCCCCCTGACTACCATAGCGAGCTCAGGAGCCCCGTACTTCTGAGCGAGCCTCAAGGCTCCCTCCGCGATGTCATCACCTATCCCCGATCTGTAAGCAGTACGCCAAGTGAGCTCTACTAAAGCTTCCCCGTTACCCCAAGAGGCCTTTAGGCCCCTCAGCTTCTCCTGTGGTATCTTCCCCTTCTCAACGAGCTCCATCAGAGTGCCTATAGTATGACCCATCGATATAGTATCCAAGCCCAATTCATTGCACAAGTAATTCGCCTTAGAGACAGCCGCGAGATCATCAGTTCCTGTCTGAGCTCCTAAAGCCCATACGGTCTCGTACTCAGGACCCCCTCCCTCCCCCGTGAAGGGGGGCTTCTCTACCCTCGTATACCTAGCGCAACTTATCGGGCATCCCCAACAGACCTCTTCCTCCTGCTTCTTCCAATCCATTATCTCCTCAGCTATCCTCTCACCGCTTATCTTTTCTGCCGTCTGGAACACGCCTGTCTGGAAGTTCCTAGTGGGAAAGACTCCATGCTGATTTATTACATTAACTAGAACTGCCGTCCCATACTTCGGAAGTGCTTGAGCTGTCACAGGAGCTTTCTTTATTATATCGACTGATTTCTCCGATATTTCCTCGAAGACATCTTCTTTAGCGACGCTAGGTGTCATATGACCCCTAACAGCTATGGCCTTAAGCTTCTTAGATCCCCAGACAGCTCCATGTCCCCCTCTGCCCGCTGCCCTAGACTTATCGTTTATGAGGCAAGCTATCTTGGATAGGTTCTCACCAGCCGGTCCTATAGTGAGGACCTTCACCTCCTTAGCTTCCTCAACTCCTATCTCAGGGGCGAGCTCCTCCCTTATAGCATCAGTAGTAGCATGCGTGTCCTTACCCCAAAGGTGCTTCGCATCCCTCAGTTCAGCTTCCCCATCGTGGACCCAGAGATAAACTGGCTTCTCCGAAGCTCCCTCTATTATGACAGCATCGAATCCAGCGAACTTGAGCTCAGGGCCGAACTTCCCGCCGCTCTGGGCATCATGGATTGTGTTATTGAGAGGGGCCTTAGTTACAGAGCACCATCTACCCGATGATGGGACTCCCGTCACCCCCGTGAGGGGTCCTGTAGCTACTATAGCTTTATTCGATGGGCTGAGTGGGTCTACCTTCGGATCCACTTCCTTGAGCATGTAGTAAACTCCTAAGCCCCTCCCTCCCAACCAAGCCCTCAGGACGTCCTCAGGTGGCAACGGCTCCTTAGTCACTTTGCCCTCCGTCAGGTTCAACCTCAACACGTTACCCATGTAACCGCCAGGGGCCATGGTCCCCCTTAATCCTCAGGGGGTTTTACTAATAAGCTTTTTTGATAAAACTTTTTATCCTACTACCGTTAAAATTCAATGGGTGATATAAGATTCCCGAGGGGAAATTTAAATATGGAGATTGGGAGTTATCTCTGAGACCGGATTCCCATCCGAGGACTCTGATGGTGGAAATATCAACAAATTGTAATTACAATTGTTTACATTGCTTTAGAAATGCTATCTCAGGCTTTAAAAGATGCGATATGGGTTACGATACTTTCGAGCTCATCTTGAGGGAGGGGAAGGAGGCTAAAGTGAGCAAATTGGTCTTCTCCGGCTGGGGAGAGCCGACATCAAACCCAAGAATGATTGAGATGCTCAAAGCCGCTAAGGAACTGGGATTCACAGTAGCTCTGAATACTAATGGCTCCACTCTCGAGGATATAGCTGAGGAGCTCGTTAAATTGGGGGTAGATGAGGCCTTCGTCAGCATAGATACTTTCGATATCGAACTCTATAATGATATCAGGAAGCCAGGAGATCTCCTGAAAGTTATGGGTGGGTTGAAGAAACTCCTAGAACTTAAAATAGAGAATGGGAGCGTTAAGCCTCAGGTGAATGCTATATTCACGATCACGAAGCTTAATGTAGGTGAGGTGAGCAGATCCATTGATTTCGCTAGAGCTCTAGGCATAAGCGAGATCAGGTTCAGTAACTACATACGCTATCCAGGGGGAGCTGATCTCAACTGCATAGATGATAGAGATTGCCTCGAGAAGCTCAAGGGAGAGCTTGATCTAGTCCCCTTAAAGATCCTTGAGAGTGGAGTAAGAGTGATGAGGCCAAACTTAGCTCCAACAACTTATAGATCTTGCCCCTTCTTCTCTAACAGGGCTTTATTCATTAGGTGCGATGGTATCGTCTCTCCCTGCGTATACTACTCTAGGGACTGGAGGACTGAAGTGCTGGGAGTGGAGAGGAAGATAAATGAAGTGATACTCGGAGATATAAAAAATGAGAGCCTCATAGATATATGGAGGAAATCCTATAAAATGTTTTTCAGGCTTTACTTCTCGAGGCTCCCCTCTTGTTTAGATTGTAACCTCGTAAATTACTGTTTAATCACTAAGAGTAATGAATCAGATTGCTGGGGGAATAAACCCTCATGTTCACACTGCCCTTACTTACATGGACTCTCTTACTGTCCTCTCTGATCAAGAGATCGAGTCCTGAGCTATCATGCCCCTGAATGAATATAAGGGAGGGGCACTTATTCGATACGATGGTGGAGGTAAGGGTATACCTGACGCTCAAGGAGAAACTGGGATGGAAGAGTAAAGTTGTGAACCTAAGCAGAGAGAAAGTGAAATTCTCAGAACTTCTCGATGAGCTTAAGGATCTAAAGGGAGTGCTTGAGGAGTTCGGGTATGAGAATTTCATGATATTGTTGAACGGGAGGAACATAAGGCTCTTAGATTGGCTCGATACCGAAGTTGAGGGAGGGGATTCAATAGATATCTTCCCACCCGCTGGGGGAGGATAGGGACTCTTCAGGTATTTCTCTGAGAGTTCTCGTGAGGCTAGCTCATGATGATACCTCAAGTTAAATTCATCGGGATCCAGGGAAGTCAAGGTCCATTCCAGAAGCCTTTTTCCCTCAGGATCGGGATGAGCACGCTCGATACGATATTCACGTGCTCCCTCACTCTCTCGAACACTTCATCGGCGTAGCTCCTAGAGATGACGTCAGATGCCGGTATTCCCTCGCTCTCATAACCGTACATAGCTGGACCCCTTATAGCGGCGAGCTCCGAGATCAAAGACGATAGTTGATCAATCCTAATCCTCAGAGGTTCTGGCAGTCTCTCCTTCACTGAGAGAAGGATAGGGCTCACATCATGCGTCTTAGGATATTCTAAGGCTAAGGCCCTCAAGAGAGATTTCGCTGCCATCTCAATGGATTCCTGAGATCTTCTAACACAGAGAGGGTAGTCTTCACGTTCTAACGCGGCTTTCGCTTCCTCCAGGCATGAGAGGGAGCGCTTAAGATAATCAGCTGCCATCTTCAGATTTATCAGAGCTCTACCACCTCCCCTAAGTTCGCATCTGGTTTCAGGATCCAGTACCATCCATCAGCTAACTTGACCCTCTTGCCCCCCATCTCCTCCAACTTCCTCTTCAAATCCCTCAGAACTCCCTCCATGAACTTACCCTCATCGTGAAGGATCAGGGAGTCCTCTATCATATCTAGCAATATAGGGGGGTGCTTCTTAACTTCCTCCGCCGTCATTATCACTGGGGAGACGGGCCTAGGGAACCCCTCGGGGGGCTTCAGTGAGCTCGAGATACTGGCAGACAACTTGAGCCTGTCCTTAATAGGGAGTTCCCTGAGTACTATGAGCACATCTAAATCACTTCCCTCCTTCACCTCCCCCCTGGCGAAGGATCCGAACACGATTACCGATACTAAATCCTCCTTAAACATCATCTTCAGCGGATCCAAGAGCCAGCCCCAGTTCATCCTCAATAGATGTAGGGGATTCAATAAAACTCTATCTCTTGCCCGACGAGCTCTAGATCCATTCCCGATCTCTAGACGATCCTCAGGATGTACTTTTGACGGCTCTAGCTAAGCGATCAGAGGCTTCCTCGACATCCTCATAATCGTTATACAAGTGGATAGAGAACCTGATCAACCCTCTCCTGACGCTAGCGATGAGCTTCCTATCCCCCCTCTCTATCATCCTGAGGAGATCGTATAGCCTATCAGCTTCTATAGTCACTATAGGTCCCTTCTGTGGTGTCACGATTTTAATACCCTCTATCTCCCCGATCCTATCCATGAACCTCTCGCTAACCCTCATATCGTGCTCATAAATGGATTCTATCCCTATCTCGAGCAAGTACTCGATGGATTTAGCTAAGCCCACTTTCGAATCATAAGAACTCGTGCTATATTCGAATTTTCTCGCTCCCCTCGCGTACCTCACGCTAGAGGCGTCGAGAGACCACATATCTTCGACGGATCGCCAGCCCACTATACCTGGCTCGAGTTCATCCGATAGTTCCTCCCTTATGTAAGCTGCGGCAGCGCCCATAGGGCCTAGGAGCCACTTATAGCCTCCGAAGACATAAAAATCTACATCTAGTGCCTTTACATCGATAGGAATGCAGCCTGCTGCTTGTATCCCGTCGACGATGAGTAAGGATCCTACTTCATGAGCTCTCTCAGCTATCTCCCTCAAATTTAACCTCTGGCCAGTCAAGAACTCCACATGACTCAGGCAAACTGCTCTAACTCCCTCAACTATCCTCTTCAAGAGCTCATCTTCGTCCACTAGGAGATCTGATTTCAAGAGCTCCAAGCTCCAATTCTTCTCCTTCCCTATCCTTATCCACGGATATATGAGAGATGGGAACTCCAAGCTCGTTGAGATGATCTTTCCTCCCCCTCTCAAAGCCCAAGCTAGTGAATTTATGGCCTCTGTGACACTACTGAATATAGCTACATCATCTTCATCGCACTTCATCAGCCTGGAGGAAGCTCTCCTGAGTTCCTCGAAGATACCCTCTTCCATATCCTCGTCTAGATAAGCTGAGCCCTCACTCATGACTCTCTCGGAGAAATCCCTAATGGCCTCTATCGTTCTCCTCGGGACCAAGCCTATGCTTGCTGTGTTCAGATATATGTACCTCTCTAGGGATGGGAATTCCTGGAGTAAGTCCTCCCTCAAGGTAACCCCTCAAATGCGAGCTGGGAAAAATTAATTTTTAATGTAAGCTGGGGCGAGGTACTTATGAGAATTAAAAAATATTGGGGAACTCTGGGTAACTTCAGAGTTTAACTAGCACTTCAGCTATTAGATCATTTCAGCACCAATTCCCTGAGGAACCACTCGTGTACCTTGCTTGTCGTCAGCTCTGGATGGAAAGTTAGAGCTAACATATTATCCTGGATAACAGCGGGATAGGTCCCATTGAGTTCAGAGAGAGCACGCGCCTTACCCCAAATCTTGACTATAGCCGGGGCCCTTATGAAGACAGCTCTCACGCCCCCTATCCTCTCTAAATTGAGATCTATCTCGAAGGATTCCCTCTGCCTCCCGTAGTAGTTCCTGATGACAGTCATATCCATCAATCCCAATATACCTTGACCCGTCTCACCTACAACCCTATCCTTAACTTCCTTAGCCATGAATATAGCGCCAGCACAAGTTCCCATAGCTGGAAGCCCATCTGAGATCTCATCTCTCAACGTTAGCATCAACTCACCTTGGGATAACTTCCATATAGTAGTAGATTCCCCTCCAGGTATCAAGATCCCTGAGAGGCCTTGGAGGTCACTAGGCCTCTTGACCCTCACGATATCTACTTCAAAGCCCAAAGATCTCGAAGAATCCATGATAGCGTGTTCATGCTCCTCTATATCACCTTGAAGGGCTAAAATCCCTATCTTCATTCAGACACCCCTCATCTGAAGTAGCTCCTCCGCCTTGAGGGAGCTGATCTCGATACCCAGCATCGAAGCTCTCTCGCTCACCATCTTCTGTGCTTCGACTACAGTTTCGGGATCGTCCCAGTGCGAAGTGGCTAAGACGATAGCGAAGGCCCTCTGCTTGGGATCCTGGCTCTTGAAAATACCGGAGCCCACGAAGACACCATCAGCACCCAAGTACATCATTAGAGCAGCGTCAGCTGGTGTAGCTATGCCCCCGGCCGCGAAAGTTATCACGGGGAGCCTGCCCATCCTAGCAGTTAAGTTCACTAAGCCCTGAGCGACTTGACACTGCCTAGCGAAGTCCCTCAAGATCTCCTCCTCTCCATCCTTATGGGCTAGGTGAAGCGTTATTATCGCCCTAAGTAACTGCTTGAAGTGCTTGACTGCTTCAGATACGTTTCCAGTTCCCGCCTCTCCCTTACTCCTTATCATAGATGCCCCCTCAGATATCCTCCTCAGAGCCTCACAGAGCTCCCTGCAGCCGTTGACGAATGGCACTTTGAAGGCCCACTTATTTATATGATGAGCCTCATCAACAGGCGTGAGGACCTCGGATTCATCTATTAGGTCAACACCGATGGATTCGAGGAGGATAGCTTCATAGAAGTGGCCTATTCTCACTTTCGCGCTCACAGGTATCGTGATGTGATTCATCACATCCTCTATTACCCTCAGATCCGCCATCCTAGCGACTCCACCGCTCTTCCTCACATCGTATGGGAGTTTATCGAGCACCATCACACCAACTGCACCAGAATCCTCAGCTATTTGAGCTTGTTCAACAGAAGTAACGTCCATTATGACGCCATTCCTCAACATCGCTGGGAAACCGACTTTAACCCTGATGGTCCCGATGCTAGCTTCTGGGAGACCCGTGGGCCAGGAAGTTACCGCCTTCAACTTATCTCTAAACTCCAGTAAATCATAGAGCATATTCCTGAGGGATTCTAACCCCTCGAGACCTCGCGAGATCGAGTGCATATGGATTACTTTATGTAGAGAAATATCTCCGTTGTTGAACGTTCAACATTCAGAGAGACTCATGAGATTAAGCGATTAGAAGCTGAGAATCCTCTAGTATTTGGAATAGGTTCATAGATGCAGCAAGGATCTTCATCCAATATATCACCCTTCCTACTCAAAGCCCTGGCTCTACTCCCCCCGCATATGAATCTGTATTCGCAGATACAGCATCTCCCTTTGAATTCAGCCTCCTTTAAGATCTCATTCTCCCTATGGATCTTCACGAGACTTTCCCCTCTGACATCCCCAGCCCTAAGGGGCGAACCCGCTCGGGTACACCTCCCCATTATGGATATGATGCTCATTCCCATCACAGAGTAAACATCAGGACAACTACTAAGAGGTCCCAAGAGGCTGATAGGACGCTCAGTCAGGTCCGTAAGAGACCCGAACTCATATTTCTCAGGAGCAGCTTCAATACCCTCCAAAGTTCTCTCTCCGATCTCACCACTCCCTAGAAGGGAGGAGCTTCCATTACCCTCACTTATATCCCGTATCTAGAGGCCTTCATCATGAGATGGATATATGCTTGCACTCCCGATTAGTTTCTATCCACTACCTCTCGCCTCTGAGTAGCTAGAACCTCTCTAATAATCGATCTGGCGTACTATTCACGACCAGTTATACAATCTAAGCCGAGGCAGGAGATACTTCACGACGATATATGGGGCAATTATGTTCGAGATGATGCTCGTTAAGAAGATCGTTATGGCGACAAAACTGCTGACGTTAGCTGACATTTTGAGGAAGAGGATCAGGAAGAAGTAATGGTAAGCACCAGCGGCTAAACCGGATAGAGTCATTGAGATCATCGAGATGATCATGAGGGATCTCCCAGGATTCTCCGAACGTGCTCTCTCATAAGCCTTAGTTGGTATGAAGATCAGGTCAACTACTAAACCCCTGATGAGGAAGGTCCCTAGTATCAGGAGGAAGAAGTGTGATTGGAAGCTGTGGATCAAACCAGCCACTGTGGATATCAGGGTCGCTGAGAAGGGCCTCCCGATCACGAGAGCACCTGTCAGGAGGAAGATTGAGTAAATAATTGCACCATATCCTGATGTGTATGCTACAAAAATTGATGATATGAACAGCAACACTGAGAATATCGCCACCAGACCGATGTCCAGCCCCGGGCTCCTCTTGAGCATCATGATATCACTTGTCGAATCGATTAAAGATTAATATATAAATTTATGCTTTCATCAATGAAACTCGGAGACCTCTGAAGACACACTTAACCCTCCCAAGCTCTCAAAAATCAATTATATGGGGAATTCCCAATTCATATGAACTATTCCTGTGACTAACAGGGTCTCAGCAGCTGTAACGCCCCTCAGAGATCTCACAGTCTCATCTATCTCTGAGACGTGGTTCATATCCCTCGCGTGGAATATCGC
>Ga0065719_100332_pt1 | contig 10220 bp, 8 predicted proteins | sample GBSCel85sediment_FD_59106 | JGI IMG/M metagenome (GOLD analysis project Ga0065719, IMG submission 59106) | Hot spring sediment microbial communities from Great Boiling Spring, Nevada - Cellulolytic enrichment CS 85C v3 (version 3) | ecosystem: Environmental > Aquatic > Thermal springs > Hot... | reverse complement strand
CACTTATCTACAGCCGTCATTGTAGTTGCCTACATACTAATCACTATAGCGACTCTACTTACCACGGACTTTCTTGGTAAGATACTTAAATCTAGGAGAATTTCTCGGGGTTTACTTCTTCTAGCGGTTTTAACGGTATCCATTTTCATAGTGTACGAGATTTACGCTGACGTAATCCTATTTAGCAACACTCTAGAGGGAGCATTACGTAGAATATACTCGCTATACGTAAGGGAGCTCGAAGTTGCTTCAAAGGTTATGGAAGTTAGGGGCATTACTCTTATGGAACTTCTCCAGTATCTGATTAGCTACAATGCGAAGACTATCATTGTCCTCGGACTGATCTTTATCCACACGATCATGTTGCTGTTGAAATGGCGATTCCTTACATCTAGCGAGAAAACAGTTGCTCTACTCCTGTTCGCATCTTATTCAACTTGGTTAATTGGCTGGGCTGGGGTAGGTTCGTTTCTTGCCGGGGGTAGAGCTTCGAGCGTGATATGCTTTCTACTGGCATTAAGCATTGCCTTAACCCACAAAAAGCTCTACGGATACCTGATCAAGGAGGGTTCTTTGGCTATTCCGTTAGTGCTTATAACCCTAGGTTTTGTAGCGAACTTTGGCCTGCCGTTTATGCCTACCATAAAGGGTGGTGAAGACCTATTCACATACCCAACGTTTTCTCAGGGAGGATTCAGCGATTACGCTCTTCACCCAGTAACATACATATCTTCATACTCTACCCCTACCTCTCCACGATTCTTGTGCCTACACCCATATACAGCCTTTGGTCTCTGCGACTTGATGTGGCACACCCCAAGAATACCCAGACACGGTGTTATAGCACCCAAAATAACTTCGCCTGAAGCAATCATAGAGATTATAGAAAACTATCTAGGTAAAAACATAATGATCCCGCAGCCTCTGAGAGACCGTATCATTCCTGGTCCAATAGGTTATCACGACTTGTACAAGAAACCAGTTCAGTTCCTGCTAGATAGTGGAGGAGCACTCGTGTACAATAATGGTCTCTATACAGTATTTCTAGTCTAAGCCTTATTTGAGTTCCAGGTTGCAACATTATAAAGTAGGTCTAACCCTAAGATATGTAGAAAGATATGTAGACGTATAAAGTGAAAGTACTTGACCACTATTAAGCATATAGATATAATTGTGCTATCATTCCCTGTGGCTCATTACATTAGTGATTGGAGACCTGTTACCAGAACCTACCACCTTATAGTATTCCTGTTAACAGATTCTGGTTTTATTGGAGTGGGTGAGGGCACACCTTATGGCTCTAGCATTGCTGAAACATACGCTAAAGCCCTTTCCTTAGCCAAAGCAATTCGAGGTCTAACTCTTGAAGACGCCCTTAACGCACTAGTATCAAGGGAATATGAAGAGTTCGAGGAAGCAAGCAAGTTTAACTATGGAGCATATCTAGCATTAGAATCAGCAATTCTACATACACTCTCCCAGTACAAAGGGTTAAAACATGAAGCCAAAGTACTTGGAGGCATTTACAGGACTAAGGTACCTATTACTTATGCATTCTCCTTAAATCATCCTAGAACCATGCTCCGTGAATTGAAGAGCGCTATCAGAGCTGGGTTTAAGTATGTAAAATTTAAAGTTCCATGTAATTTTGAAGAGCTTAGGAAAACATTAGAAACTTTATGTTCGACTGGGTGCGATGTAGAGGATGTGACCTTGATTGCTGATGCAAATGGATGTTTTCATGCCATTGAAAAAGCTAGAAAAGCCTTATCAACCATGGAGAGATACTCTATAAAAATAGTTGAGCAACCTTTACCGTATAATAAGCTAAAAGAAATGGCAAGCTTAAAAAGGGAGTTCCATGGAACTATAAAGATCATGCTTGATGAAAGCCTGCGAAAACCCTCAGACGTAGAGCTATTTGCTCAAATGGAGTGTGCAGATATCGTTAACTTTCATCCATCTAAGCTAGGTTGTTTAACGATCACGCGTGATACAATAATTAAAGCCCAGAAATTAGGTTTGGAGATTTACATCGGTTCTGCATTAATGACTGATATAGGACTCCTCCATTATTTAAACCTTGCAGCTTCAATACCCCGCCTGGATTACCCACTAGAGGAGAGAGGATTCTACAATACGTCGTGTGGTTATAGCATTATAAAAGAGCCGCTTGAGATAATTAATGGAAGCATCACGTTGCGAAATCTTACCGTGTCGGACTTAGATTTCGACATGATAAAAAAGTTCTTAGTACACTCTCTATCTCTAGAACGTTTATTAACCCTAGCAGGTCAAATTAGGTACATATTTATGAATCAAGGAAAATTTGCTAGTTTGATACATAAGCAGGAGTGACACACTATGGTACAACACATAAATCTATTATTTTTATTTTTAACGAGTTACTTTGCTATGTCTCCAAGAGATATACGTGGTGGTATAGGTTATCGCTATGCCGGTTTCTATGGTTCACTAATAAAAACAGTGCTTAAAAATTCGAAAGCCGAGGTGTTTTGGTATTCGCATTCCGACCAGAAGTTAATAGTTATCTCTTCGGGAAAAGTATCAATAAAGAAGAAGACTATGCTTGAAGCTATATTAAGTGCGATCTTAACAACTTTGAAAAAGCAGAAAAGGCTTATTGTCATCATAGCATTTCCGTATGCTGCCCATCCTCCTCCTGTGACGTTTGGTTATCTGTTTTCCTTGATGATTCTCTCACTTGTCAAAATCTTTGTTCCTAATAAAATTAAAGTGATCATAGACGATATCGATCCTCCTGTAGAAGCTTTATACGCATTTTCTGAGAAAGAACCTCCGGTACTGTCGGTTATATTCAATCGAGGTATAGAACTATTAACTCTTAAATTGTCCTCAATAATTTTAGTTCACACTATGTCCTTTAAACTATACTTAGCCAAGATTTATCGCTTAAGAAAGGATAAGATCTGGATAGTACCATGCGGAGCCCTAGTACAATATATCAGATACGTTCCTCCCAAAGCCAAAGGACCTATAACAATTTTATATAGCGGCTCGCTAATGAGCGTTAAAAACATAGATAAACTTATCTCAGCAGTTGAAGACTTACGAAGAGAAGGTTTACAGATATCGCTGGTCATCACAGGTAGTATTGTTGACGTTATTCCACCTAAATGGGTTACTCACAGGTATGTTAAGGACTATTTAACTTACGTTAAAGATGTTCTAGAAAAAGCTGACATTTGTGTAATTCCATATCCTAATACTAAGCTTTTCTGGAACTATACCCTACTAACCAAGTTCGTAGAATACATGGCTGCTGGCAAACCCGTGATATCTACCAAACTAAAAGAAGTAAGTAAGATCATTAAAATATTCAACTGCGGTCTAATAGCAAATAATTGGGATGAATTCAAGGAGTGCATTCGGACACTCTACTATAACAGAAATTTAGCCANGGAGTTGGGGAGAAATGGTCGTCAAGCGGCTGAAAANACCTTTAACTATGAAGTTATAGCCAAAGAATTCCTTAATAAACTGATTAANATATTGGAATCGGGAGAAAAGAGTGAAAAGTATAGGTGATGGAAACNTTATTGTCGCNATTCTTGGTTGTGGCTGGTCTGGGGTACTAGTATCTATTAAANTGAAAACTTTCTATCCAATGGCTGATGTTGTCTGCATTGACAGNGATTTCTATGGAGGACTACTGGGTAGCGAGGTTGTCAATGGTTATCTATTTGACATTGGCGGAACTCACGTGGTCTTTAGTAGGAAACGTGAGATAATCGAAGGCATAACTATGGGTGGTGAATGGGTTGCTAGAGAGAGAAAGGCATATGTATTCCTCAATAACAACTTCATTCCATATCCATTTGAAAATGGCATCTATGTTCTTCCTCCAGAGGATCGGGCAAGGTATGGTTTATCCCTTATTAAAGCCTTAATAGATTATCGGGATGTAAAGCCAGCTAACTTTAAAGAATGGATTCTCAGGACGTTTGGAGAGGAGGTAGCTAAGGATTACTTAATTCCATATAACGAGAAGATCTGGAAAAGGCCTCTCGACAAGATATCTGCTGACTGGGTCTACATACCGGGGAGGCTGCCCCTACCTTCCCTCGAGGATATCGTGAAGTCTGTTGCTGGGATACCAACTGTCGGCTATAAGGAAAACGCCTTGTTTTACTACCCGAGGAGAGGTGGCATAATAAAGCAGTGGGAGTATAAGCGCAGTTATGCTGAATCTCTTGGTGTAAGGTTCCTTAGAATGGAGGTTAGAGAAGTTAGACTTTCTTCAAATGAGTACATTGTAAACGGAACCTTGAGGGCTCAGAGAATCATAAATACATTGCCCTTGAAAGAAGCGCCCTCGATATTCGATCTTTCAGATGAGGCTAGAAGAGCTGCCGAGAGGCTTGACTACAACTCTATAGTGGTGGTGGGACTGGGTCTTCGAAAACATGCCCCTCCACAACACTGGGTTTATGTGCCAAATAAGCACGTAATTTTCCATCGGTACGCCTGGATTTCAAACTACGGCGAAGACACGCCGCCGGGTAGAGCAGTTCTCATAGCTGAGGTAACGGTTCCACCAACGTGGAAAATTGATCTTGAAGAAGTCGAATCCAAAGTAATACAAGATTTAACAGAACTTAACATAATAAAGGAAGGCGAAATAGATGTGGTAAAATCATGGTTCCATAAATATGGCTACCCAATCTACACGCTCACACATAAGGAAAACGTAAAAACAATAGTACGAGAACTAGCAGATAGAGGCGTATTAACATTTGGTAGATGGGGAAGCTGGCAATACTGGAACACAGATAGGATATACGAAGAAGCCATGAAGCTGAGTGTTTAGCTATTTGACGATCTATACCAGTGATTTTAAAATGAAGATAATAGCGTTTATCTTGGCGTTCAAAGAGAAACCTTATTATTCACTTATCAGTTTGATGAAACAATCTGTTAAACCTAGCAAGATAGTTATAGTGGCTGCATATCCCTCTGCTTGTATAGATCAGTTTAAAAACATGGATATAGAGTGTCTAATTATACCTCCTGATCTATCCTTGAGTGTAGGTGAGAGAGTCGGCAAATCATTAACTATAGCATTTAAACTGCTCCTGAGAGAAGACTATGATTATATGCTAAAGTTAGACTCGGATATCTACTTCGATGAAAAATTTATCGAGGAGAACATAAAAGCAGGCTATGATTTAATGGGTCGTGGGGCTGGGATGATAATTAAAGTAAAAACTTTTCTCGAAGTATTCGACCATAGATGGCCGGTGAGCCCATTAGACGACGTTATTGTAACCGAGTTGCTTAAGATGCGGAGATATAGAGTTTTATCCTGGAAATGGGTTCGCCCTGCAGAACTCGTTAAGAAACCAAGGTACAACGCTTCCAGAGCTTTTAAAATAGGATATGAATCATATAGAATAGGCTTCCCCTTACTATGGGAAATACTCACAGTTGTAGACAGAATCCTTCGAGGAGAGTTTACATTTATTTTCCATCTCATTGGGTATCTCATAGCATTATTTCGCAATGAGAAAAGATATCCGTTTTCGGGAGCTATTTACAGATATTATAGCGTTCTATTAATTAACAACATAAAGAACAGATTACTTAACAAAGTCTAGCTTTAATTAGTGCTCCAGCATTTAAATTAATGAATGCCCATATCGTTATTCTCAGCTGTTAATGGTGAGAATTAATTTGATTTTAATTTAATCACTAAAATGAAGACGCTTTTTACTTTGTATTTCAGTATCTTACCTATGGAAAAGCATAACGGCATATAAGTGCTAAAGCACTAAATTGATTGAGGTTAACCACTATGGTTTCCCTAGGCGTTGCACTAATTGTTTATGGTAGATATAAGTTTTTAGATGAAGCAGTTCGCTCTATCGCATCTCAGACAAGGAGTCCTGATGAAGTCGCTGTCTTTACAGATAATAAAGAAGTTGTAAGAGATGTATTAATCAAATATGATGTTAAGGCTGAGATATATCAGGAACCCTACTTGTCATTACCTGCTACTTATGCGAGAATAGGCGAAGTATCTGAAACCGAGTATGTTCTACCATTGGAAGATGATGATGTATTTAAACCAAACAAGCTAGAAGCTATAGAGAAATATTGTATTGGATATCCATTAATCAAGCATGCTGCAGAATTCATTGATGAAGAGTCNAGACCAATAAACATCGCAGACAGACAACCAAGGAGTCAGCTTGTTATAANACGAGAAAATGCGTGGCTGCANCATCTATCCTATTCATATCATATATGGCCCTCTACTTTTGCAATAAGAACTTCACTATTGAGGAAGTACAAAGATATTTTATTTAAATTAAAACTTCACGCAGACTTCGCAATATTTTCACTGGCTTTACTAGAAGGCAATATACTCTATGTGCCGGAGAGACTAACATATTATAGGATAGGAAGTGGGCACTCACAATTAACTTCATGCGAGAAGTTGCCGAAGCTAGTTTGCACCTGGAATAAATACTCTTATGACGACTTCTTTTTATACAAAAATATAAATGAAAAACATATCAGGAAGCTCATTCTCCGTACATACTTGTTGCATCTACTTCGAGTTTACATATTAAATAATATCTACGATTGCCAGTTCAAGTACAATGTTAGTTATCCTCATCTCTTGTCAATAAGTATTAAGTATGTCGTAAACTATTTTCCACATTTATTTACCGATCTTCTTAAAAAAGTGGGCTTAGTCGTACTATTACCATTTCTGGGTAGAACAAAAACGAGTAACTTTTATAAAAACCGAATATGTAGAGAGCTTGCCAACAAAGTTAGATATCGTCAGTCAAAGCCATAATATATTCATTATTTTACTGGTTTGAGTTCTTAATAGCTATCGTGGTAGTGAAGACGCTACATTGTTTGACTGATATTGATTCGTATTGACAGAGATTTTCATGGAGCCCCCTTGATATTAAGATCAATGGTTTTCATTCGACACCGGTGGATCTCTACGTAACGATTATGGTTTCTACATAGTGAAATAATTAAGTACTGGGAGCCGTACTCAACATATACATAGCTACTGTAAAAGCTATTTCACATGAACTTTGACGTTCCCGATTTCATTTAGAAAAGGTGTCATCACTTTCAGGGCTGTTAATTGGGAGAGAAGCTTTTAGAGCATCGCTATATAAATTTAGAATGCTAGTAGGTGAGATATCTGAATAAACTATGTGTAATAGAATTGGGCTATGTTGGTCTTTCAGTAGCTGATGTTTTCGTTATGCCATCTATTTTGGAACCTTTTGGATTAGTGTATGTTGAGGCTCTATTAGCTGACACTCCTGTTGTCGGATGTCATGAAAGTATCAAGGAGCTGGAAGGGTTGTTAGGCATCTATATAGGTGAAGGATTTGATCCAAGACGTGAAGGAGCAGAGGAGTTAGCAGAGAAAATAGAGAAGATTTTGAAGACGAAGTTTTATAGGGAACTTTTGAGAAGAGGAATTACTGGGAACCTGTCTTGGGACAAAATCGGTGAATTTGATGCGATATACAAAGAGGTGTTATCGCAATGATAAAGAATAAGGTAAGAGCACTTCGAGCATTAATGAGAGTATGTCTTAATTGGCATACATTACTGAAGATTTACTTTCTCGGAGGAGCTGGAATTGTTTATCTTCGTGATGCCTTCGGAAATAGGATAGATGTTCATGTTGAACCAAGTAATATTGGTTCAGTTCTATTCTTAACTCACGTTCTCAATGATTTGTTTGGTTATTACAAGTTTCTATACAAGAGTAATCGGCGCTGCGTATACTTCTACTCAGAAATACTAAAGCTTTTTGATTGGCCTAATCCAGTAGACGTTAATGCAGTATTTCATGACTGGAAATTTATCGATCTGCTATCTGCAATACGTTTTACGATCATGAACCGCGATAATATAATCATTCGCTCTCTAGGCGAGAAGTATGTGGGTGTATTGGTTAAGAGCGAGAACCTGGTGTTTACGATCCGCAAAGGAAACTGGTACGATTTATCATATGGTGCTTTTATACCATATCTTGGAGAGCCCTACATCTATACCCATTGGTTCTCTAGGATTCTAAGCGTTCGCTCTCAACAAATATTCGTCGATGTGGGTGCGTATATTGGTGGTTATACTGTAAGAGCGTGTAGGTTAGGGGCCAAAGTGATCGCCATCGAACCAGATTTAGAAAATTTCTCTTTGTTAACACGGAATGTTAAGAATAATTGTGCTAGCAACAAAGTTTTCTTATTTAATGTAGCTGCAGGAAAAAGAGAAACTCGTGTGCCCTACTACGAGGAAGAATTCCCGTTAGTGCTTACAGTCTCCGAGGAAATTGCTTCAAAACTGACGAAGGAAAAAAGAGTAAGGGGTTATGTAACTATTAAGCCTTTAGACCATATTATTCCATCATTATTAAATGACGATGAAGTTGTTGATCTGTTGAAAATAGATGTTGAAATGGCCGCTCTCGAAGTCCTTAAAGGGGCAAGTAATGTTTTAAGTAGAACCAAGTACGTTATAATCGAACTTCATCCACCAATTAGAGAGGAAGGTATGGAGATTTTATGTGAACACGGTTTCGTACTTGTAGATAAGAGCGGAAATACTTTCTTATTTAAGCGTAAATCATGAAAATTTTAGCGGAAATGGAGTTGACCTTACTAAGGATTTAGATCAAAATGAGGTCTTGGTTAGAGAAAATCAGATTTAAGCATTATGCATTAATTTTTTAAACGTTCTTTTCGTAATTTACAGGCGTACTATGATAAGGACAGGAATATGTCATGATTGGAACAGGTACAAGCTACCATCATAGTATTAAGCTTAAAACTTAAGACTTAATTTAATTTTTTAGCAAGGTGTGAAACTACGAGAATCACCGTTTTAGGTCTTGGCTACGTTGGTCTTCCAACTGCTATTGTTTTTGCTAGTAGGGGTTTTAGTGTTGTTGGTGTAGATGTTGATGAGGGTAAGGTTGAGGCTGTGAATAGTGGTAGGTGTTATCTCAGGGAGCCCGGCTTAGATACTCTCCTGCACGAGGTTGTTTCTAGGGGGTTTCTTAGTGCTACTACTGATGCTGTCGAGGCTGTTAGAGAGTCTGATGCCGTGATTATCGCTGTTCCTACTCCTGTTAGAGATGGCGTTGCTGACTTGTCTTACCTTAAACAAGCTTTGTTAACTATTCGTGAGGGTTTGCATAGGGGTTTGCTAGTTGTCATTGAGTCTACTATCCCGCCGGGTACTACGGTTGGCTTTGCTAAGCCTCTACTAGAGGAGTCTGGGCTTAGAGTTGAGGAGGACTTCTACCTTGCTCACGTGCCTGAGAGGATTGCTCCTGGTAAAGCTATTTACGAGCTACTACATGAGCCTCGCGTTGTCGGTGGTGTCGGCCCTAGGTCTACTGAGAAGGCTCTCGAGCTTTACAGCAGGGTTAACTCTAAGCTCTACCCAACTGATGCTACCACGGCTGAGTTTGTTAAGCTCGCTGAGAACACTTATAGGGATTTAAACATAGCGTTCGCTAACCTACTTGCCTTGATGGCTGAGAAGCTGGGGATAGATGTGTACGAGGCGATTAGACTCGCCAATACTCATCCACGTGTAAACATACACATGCCTGGGGCGGGCGTTGGTGGCCCATGCTTAACGAAGGACCCGTACATGCTTGCCTCGCTGTACAGGGAGTTCTGGGGCACTCAGCTAATTGAGCTGGCTAGAAAGATAAACGAGTACATGCCTAGGCACACAGTAGAGATTGTTGAGAGAGCACTAGGGGATGCCGGTCTAAGCGCTAGGAATGCTAAGATAGCTGTACTGGGGGCTGCGTATAAGGGTGGTGTAGACGATACTAGGGAGAGCCCAGCTAAGTACATAGTGAGAGAGCTCCTCGAAAAGGGTGCTAGGGTAGTTGTCTACGACCCCTACACAAGCGAGAGCTTCGGCGCCGAGAGGGCTAACTCGCTTGAGGATGCTGTTAGAGGTGCTGACGTAGTGGTGATAGTCACCGACCACCCCGAGTTCAAGTCCTTAGACCTCGAGAGTATCGCAAAGCTCGTGAGGTACAGAGTAATCGTTGATGGTAGAAGAGTTGTAGAGCCTCATCAAGCAGTTAAACACGGATTTAAATACTATGGTATAGGGTATGGGAAGGTGTTTAAGCTGTGAGTATAGTAGTAGTTGTTGGTACTAGA
>Ga0065719_106823_pt1 | contig 10247 bp, 13 predicted proteins | sample GBSCel85sediment_FD_59106 | JGI IMG/M metagenome (GOLD analysis project Ga0065719, IMG submission 59106) | Hot spring sediment microbial communities from Great Boiling Spring, Nevada - Cellulolytic enrichment CS 85C v3 (version 3) | ecosystem: Environmental > Aquatic > Thermal springs > Hot... | reverse complement strand
CTCGGAGCTGGCAAATATTCTCCATTCGTTATCTGGTGGTAGAATGTATTTGATAATCGCTTATGATGTTAACGTTGAAAGGGTCAACAGAGTGAAGAAGTTTCTGAGGAAATACCTCAACTGGGTTCAGAATTCGCTCTTCGAGGGCGAAGCAACTGAGGCGGCATTGGAGGAAATAAAGATGGGTTTGAAGGAGATAATCGATGAAAGAGAGGACATGATTGTGATATACAGGCTGAGAAGCGCTGATTCCATGAGGAGGGAGGTTATTGGAGTGGAGAAGAGCAGCATTGAGGAGCTTATCTGAGCAAAGATATTGGGAAAAAATCGATTAAATCATCGAGGCTCTGAGCTAGATTCCACGAAAACCGGAAAAAACCTATAGAGCAATTAAGTAAAAAGTAAATTAAAAATTTATGGTAAAATAATGCGGGGGGAGGGATTCGAACCCTCGAACCCCTACGGGAGTGGACCCTAAATCCACCGCCTTTGTCCACTCGGCAACCCCCGCTAATCGAGGCAACTTTTTCAAAGATATTAGCTTTTCGGTGGAAGATATAAATGATGAATCGGAATTTCTTTAGATGAAAGAAAAGGGTTCGAGGTTCGAAAGGAGCTTAATTGAGGAGCTCTGGAAAAATGGCTTTGCAGCAGTAAGAGTTGCCGGAAGCGGTATTTCGCACTTTCCATGTCCAGACGTTGTTGCCGGAAATGGAAACAGCTTTTTCGCATTTGAAGTTAAAATGAGAAGATCTCTGCCCCTTTATATCTCTTCAGAAGAAATAAAAAAGCTTCAGGATTTCTCCAGAGCTTTTGGGGCAAAGGGCTACATAGCCCTAAAGCTTCCCAGAGAGAAGTGGAAGTTTTTCGGAGCTGAAGATCTAAAGAAGACTTCGAAGGGTTACAAGATCGATGAAGAAGTCTACGCAATCGGAAAAGACTTTTCAGAACTAAAAGGATTGATTCAAAGTCGCTTAAGTGAGTGCGATGAGTGAGGTCTCGATCACTGCTGCGATAAACAGCATTGGGGCAACGATTTTGAAGAATTTCTCCACAGATTTTTTGAAATGACCCCAAAATCCTTTTCTGTCTCTCAAAAGCAAAATCCCTAGTCTAACGCCATAGCTACATGCAAGGATTACTGCCGGGATCTCCAGTATTCCATGGGGCGAGAGCAAAAGGATGAAGTTCAGAATTCCTATTTTTTTACCAACGAGACTTGCAAAGATGCCTATCAAGAAACCATTCAGAAAGATGAAGACTATGGGAACAATTCCCAGAAAAGCTCCGAGAACCATTGCAGAGAAAGATTTGATCGTATTGTTTAAAAATATTAAAAAGAATATTTCAATTGGGGAAGCGGAAACAAGGGGTTCAAAGAATTCTTCCAGTAACTCCAATTCTTCTCTTGCCTTCTCGGGATACAATTCGGCAAAGTAGTATCCCAAGTAACAGGAGCCAAGGAAAAGGATCGAAAGCAGTGTAAATATCGGTTTTAACATAAAGTTCTTCTGTCTTTCGAGTTAAAAATCTTTTTAATCCCGAAAATACTTGAAACATGGTCAAAATTATCCTGCTTCTTGCAATCGCAATGCTCATAGCCGGGACATACAACGCCCTGACTCTTCCTGCGAAAATAGAGATCTACAGAATTGTTTTCCTCCACATTCCATCCGCCATAACTTCCTACATAGCCTTCACGGTGTCCTTCATATACTCCATATCCTTCCTTCGAAGTGGTAGTCTGGAAAAAGATGCAATTGCCAGCACTTCGGCAAGATTTGGCTTTATTATGATCATAATAGCTTTTCTGAGCGGTGCAATATGGGCAAAGGAGACATGGGGTGCTTATTTCACCTGGTATGAGATAAGGGAAGTGATAGTGCTTCTCATGATTTTCATCTATGCCATATACTTCTCAATCAGGAATCTGGTCGAAGAAAAGGCAAGGATTTCAGCGCTATACCTGATAATAGCATACATAACAGTTCCGATTAGCTATATTTCAGGATTCTTTGCCCCCCTGCATCCTCGGCCATTCGAAGCTGGTTTTTCGATGGAGTGGAGGCTGAATTTGATCCTAATGCTTATGGCCTTTGCTCTGCTCTATGCTTCATACATGCTCATTGAAAAGAAAAAGATAGACCAAAAAGCTCATAAAGCTTAAAAAACCAAATTCTCTGGGGCTCGTGGCCTAGCACGGATATGGCGGCAGCCTCCTAAGCTGCAGGTCGCGGGTTCAAATCCCGCCGAGCCCGCTAAAATTTTTACTCGAAAATTTTTGAAATCGATTCACCGATCTTAACTGCATCGCCAGCCATTTTCTTTGAAATGGCATTAAATCCCGTCGATAATCTCCAACAATTCTGTCAGAAATGATCCGAAAAATTTTTATACCTAGAGAAAGCCAGCATCCATGCTACGGTTAGCATTTATAATGATAGGGATTGTATGCGTAGTTTTGCCCTGCAACGCCCTTGTTCCGGAGCAGTGGAGCGGAGATGGGAACAATCTGGATCTGAGCGTTCTAAAGCCCGGGGACATAATACTGTGCAGGGGATGCGCAGGATGGCTTGAGGATAAATTTGGATCCATAGTCGGCTACTGGCGCCACGCTGCGATGTATATAGGCAACGGACAGATGATAGAAGCCTGGAAGGATGGAGTGAGAGTTGTTTCTGTTTCCATGGTCAGAAATGCGGATGAAGTTGCCGTTTACAGAGTTAAGACTACAGATACCGTGAGAAACAATGCCATCAGCTGGGCTCTGACAAAGGTTGGACTGCCATATGACTACAAGTGGCTTACATACGTTGGAGGGAAGGAAGTAGAAGGAAATAGCTATTACTGCAGCGAGCTAATCTGGGCAGCCTATCTGAAAGCCGGTGGTCCTGACATTGATCAAAACCCGGGCTGGAGCTGGAGATACGGCTACAACGTTGCTCCGCAAGAACTGGCTGACGATTCGGACACGTATTTAGTAGCGTATGCCAAATAATTTCAAAGAGTAATTGCAAAAAGGAAATTTTATTTCCTAAGGAAAATTTTATTTATATTTGCTTTTTTCCCTTCATTATGAAAATAATTCAGAACGTGATAGAGGAAGCCAAAGAAGGGGACAAGATTCTGATAACCTTTCCAGACCTATACAGCTTCTATTCAGTATTTTCGTGGCTAAATCAGGTTTTTGGAGATTTCTTCTGGATTCTCTGGACAGACGCTGCTGTTGAAAGGGTGAACCATCTTGGAAAAAAATACAATTTCCCTAGAAATGGGGAGGCAATAGTAATAGCATCGGAAAAGGATTGCTTTTTTTTAAGGGTGATCGAAAGACTGGAACTTGAGGAAATACGCCGATTGAACAGTCTTTTGCCAGAAAACAGGCTAATTCTGTCCTTTGGAATAAACTTTCTAAACTTCTATGGCAGAGACCTGTCTAGAGTGATAGATTCGCTGATAGAAATCGAAAACGGGATTCTGATAACGGCAATAGTTGGCAAAGCGCCGGAAGAGCTTAAGACTTTTCACGATTTCCAAATAGATGTCATGAGAAGCGAGGATTCCTTCATAGCATACCACAACTATGTTGCAAAGCTAACGTTCTCTATGAAAGGTGGTGTAACAATCCTGAGCGACAGCCTTGACTTGCGTTGAGCTTTTAACTCCAAGAGCATCCTAGATCTGTGGACTTGATCCAGCAGATAAAACAGCTCGAAGAGGAGATAAGGAGAACTCCATACAACAAGGCAACGGAACACCATGTGGGAAAACTGAAAGCGAAGCTTGCAAGGCTAAAAGAAGAGCTGGAAAAGGAAAAAAGAAAGAGCGTAAGACAGACTTTTTCGATAAAAAAAGAAGGAGATGCAACAGTTGCCCTGGTTGGATTTCCCTCTGTTGGAAAGTCCAGTCTTTTGAATGCCCTGACAAATGCAAAGAGCGAAGTTGCCGACTATGATTTCACGACGAAAAAGCCTGTTCCGGGAATAATGGAATACAAGCACGCAACAATACAGATCATAGACATGCCCGGAATCGTGGAAGGGGCTGCAAGCGGTAAGGGAAGGGGCAAAGAAGTTCTATCCGCAGTCAGAATTGCAGATCTGATCGTAATAGTCGCAGACGTTTTCAAGCTGGATTCCATCGAAATAGTGAAAAAAGAGCTGTATGAAGCGGGAATAAGGCTGGATCAAAAGCCACCGGATATTGTGATAAAGAAAAAGGATCGCGGAGGAGTTAAGATAAGCTCAACTGTTCCGTTGAGCTTGGATGAGAGAACGATAGCAGAGATATTGAAGGAATACAGAATTCACAATGCGGATGTCTTAATAAGAGAAGATCTTACGATTGAAAGATTAATAGATGCGCTCAATGGCAGCTGCGTCTACATTCCGTCGATCACGGTTGTCAACAAAATAGACATCATGGACGTCGAAGTAAATGCGATCAAGATTTCAGCACAGAAAGGAATAAATCTTGATCTGCTGAAAGAGGAAATTTACAGAAAGTTGAAGTTCATAAAGGTTTATCTCAAGCCCCCGGGTGAAAAAATGAGCGAGAAGCCGATGATACTCAGAGAAGGCGCCAGGGTTGAGGACGTATGCAGAAAAATACACAACGACTTCCTTGAGAAGTTCAAGTATGCTAGGATCTGGGGGAGATCGGTGAAACATGAAGGGCAGAGGGTTGGACTGGATCACGTTCTCAGCGACGGAGATGTTGTTTCGATCTACACATAACGGAATTGAACAGTTTTGGTAAAACCGGTAAAGATTAAATACTTTGCCGGGAAAATTCAAATGGTGATGGGTATGAAGAAGATAGACGAGAAGGAGTTCCTGAAGGTAATAAACAGCGACAAGCTCGTGATTGTCGACTTCTACGCTGACTGGTGCATGCCATGCAGATTTCTGAGCCCAATACTTGAAAAGCTTTCGCGGGAATACAGAGAAGTGGAGTTCTACAAGCTGAACGTCGATGAAAATCAGGAACTGGCATTCGAATACGGAATTTCGAGTATACCCACAGTTCTGTTCTTCAGAAGGGGGAAAATAGTTGGAGGCTTCGTTGGAGCGATGCCCGAAAGCATGATCAGAGAAGAGATAGAAAGGTTAATGGAAGTATGATGACCATCAAGGAGATGGCGAGAAATCTCGACTGCAGAGGAGTTTTGCAGTGTTTTTTTGGCCTGAATTCTGAGGATATAAAGGTATACGAGGCGATAGAGAAGGGTTTTGAAAGGATCGAGGAAATCAGTGCACATCTGGGAAAGAAAGACAACGCTGTGTACAAATCAATTCAGAAGCTGCTGATTTCTGGTCTTGTTTACAGGGAAAAGAAGGTTCTTGAAGGAGGAGGATACTGCTTCGTTTACAGACCAATTCCAAGGGAAGAAGTTGCAAGAGAAGTTGAAAGCATATTGGATGAGTTCTGCACAAAAGTCAGGCAAATGCTGAGGGATTTTCTTGATCGCAGTTCTAGGCTGCAAGGGTTGCAAGACCTGCGATAGCGTTTGTCCCGTGCCCGATGCGATTGTCAGAAATGGAGGAAGGGTTTTAAAGATAAGGGAAGATATATGCAGGAAATGCCACGAATGCGTGAAAGTCTGCCCTTATGGGGCGCTGGTAGTGATGGACTGAAAGCCCTTGAGCTTGTCAAGAAATACTGCGAAAAAGGAATAATACCCAAAGAGGAGCTGGACGATGAAACAATGCTTCTGCTCGAAGACCTAAAGCTTGCAGTTCCGTTAAAGGCCGAAAGGGATTCTCTGGCCTGGATTTCAAGGCAATTTGGAGGGGACATGGAGATCCCATACATTGTGAGGTTCTTCTTCAAGTTCATGGACTGGAAAAGGGCGATCATAGAATACTTCAGAAGAATTGGGGAAGAGAGGGCTGAAGAGTTCGTTGATATCTTTTTGGAGATAAGAGACAGATCCAAGAACCTTCTGATCTGCGGGGAAGATCTGGTTGACATAGCGATGAAGCACAAAAAAGAGCCGGGAGCATTAATAGCTGAGCTGAAAGGTTCAGGGCTTATAAGTCCAACTGTTGGCTGCGGGGCATTCGGAAGGGCAAGGGCTCCACTATACGAGCTCAACAAGTTCTTCGTAATCCTTTCGCAAAGTTCTTAAAATCAGAAGTTCAGTCAGAGCGTGCTAGTTGCGATTTCAGTTTACGGCGAAGACAAGATAGGAATAGTTCATGCCATTTCTAAGGCGCTAGCTAGTTGCAATGCGAACATAGTGGACATAGAGCAAACTGTTCTGCAGGGAATATTTGCCATGTTCATAGTCGCCGAAGCCGAAGATTTGGATTGCGTTGAAAGGAATCTGGAGGAAGTTGGGAAATCCCTGAATCTGAAAATCAGTCTAAGCCCGTTCGAAAGAAGGGAAGGAAAGAAGAAAAACCTATTCGTTGTAAATGTCCTTGGAAAGGACAGAGTCGGAATTGTAAGAGATATAACTGCCATTTTCCTAAAATACGGCATAAACATAGAAAGGACAAGCCTTATGGCGAGGGATAAGCTAATAATGATAGAATTCATCGTAGATATTGGCGAATCTGATCTTCAGAGCCTGAGAAGGGAGCTTCTAAAGGAGGGCGAAAGGCTCGGGCTTGATATTGTAGTGCAGAGCTACGAAACTGCGATGAAGGAAAAGAAGCTCGTTGTCTTCGATCTAGATTCAACCCTTATAGAGACGGAAATAATAGATGAGCTTGCAAAAGAGGCGGGAGTTGAAAAGGAAGTCCGAGAGCTAACTAGAAAGGCCATGAACGGAGAATTCAGCTTTAAAGAGGCGCTGGAACAAAGGCTGAAACTGCTGAAGGGATTGCCCGTCGAAGTTCTGGAAAAGATATACTCAAGAATAGAGTTCACGGAAGGGGCAAAAGAGCTAATTTCTGCACTCAAAAGGGCTGGATACAAGGTTGCCCTTGTCAGCGGGAGCTTTACCTATTTCACGAACAGAATAAAGGAAGAGCTTGGCCTAGATTACGCATTTGGAAACGAGCTGGAAATAGAGGACGGAAAGATTACCGGAAGAATAAAGGGGACTATAATCGATGCCCAGGAGAAGGCGAGGATAATAGAGGAGATAGCAAAGAAAGAAGGAATAAGCCTGGACAAAGTGGTTGCAGTTGGCGATGGGGCAAATGACAGAGTTATGATCGAAAAAGCCGGCCTTGGAATAGCCTTTAACGCAAAAGAAGTTTTAAAAGAGATAGCAGACGGAAGCATTTCCAAGGAAAATCTCATAGGGCTTGCAGGAATTTTGAGACTACCTTCTGAATTCAGAAGAAGGCTGGAATGAGGCTAATCGTTGTTCTTTCCGTATACCTACTGGCATTAATTATTAAAATAGTTGCATACTACTTCTCAAACCTCTTGGTAATTCTTGCAGATGCGATGCATTCGATTGCAGACATAGCCTTTCTGCTAATCCTCATAGTCGCTTCGCATATATCGAAGAAGGCTGCAGACAGACAGCATCCCTTCGGACATGGTTTAGTTAAGAATCTGGCATCTCTGGTTGTTTCAATAGCCTTCATAACCCTTATATCTTTCGAGCTCCTCAAGGAAGGATTTGAAAGGATTCTGAATCCAAAAAGCTATGAAAACATAGAGATAGCCCTTTTCGCAGAGATAATGGTTTTGCTGCTTTTGTTCTCCCTTCTGCCATTTTTAAGCAGGGGAGAGGGAATACTGAACAAAACTGCGATGATGGAAACTGTGAACGATTCTCTATCGACCATTGCTGCGATAATTGGCATAGCAGCCGTGAAGATTGGTCACAGCATCTTTGACGGCATATCCGCAATTGCAGTTGCATTACTGATCGCATACAACTCCTTCAGGCTTTTCAAGGAGAACGCGATGTTCCTGCTGGGATTTTCCCCTCCAGGGGATTTCTACTCCAAGGTCGAGAGATCCGTGATGGAGGTAAATGGGGTCAACGGCGTTCATGAAATGCTTGCCGTATACACAGCTGAGAAGGAGATACACTTGGACATGCACGTAACCATAGACAGGGAAATGAGGATTGAGGATGCGGAAAAGCTCTCGAACGAGATCGTGAAAAAGCTCAAGGCAGAGTTTCCGGAAATCAAGCACGTTTCGATCCATTTCTGCTCACTAATCGATAAAAAGGATAAGTAAATCGAAGCTGACCGATTTCTCTCATGCTCCGAAGGGGGCTTTCGTATGTAAATTTTTGGAAAGATTTTAATCTTCAGCCCAACCCTACAGCCATGTCTCTGGCAGAATTTTTCAAGTTCGAGGAGCNCAAGACCGATCTGAAAACAGAGGTTCTCGCAGGCATGACGACCTTCATGACAATGGCGTATATAATATTCGTAAACCCGGCAATCCTGAGCGATGCAATCGGAAAAGATGCAATCCCCAGCCTTGTAACAGCCACGGCATTATCAGCGGGAATTGCAACGATAATAATGGCGCTATATGCGAACAAACCCTTTGCGCTGGCTCCGGGAATGGGTCTCAATGCATACTTCACATATGGCGTCTGCATCGGTATGGGCTATCCATGGCAAGTGGCGCTTGCAGCTGTGTTTATAGAGGGCATAATATTCGTCATACTAACTCTGACCAAGCTGAGAACAGCAGTTATAAACGCAATTCCCGTTTCACAGAAATACGCAATTGGAGCCGGCATAGGGCTTTTCCTAACCCTAATTGGTCTGAAAGCAGCGGGGATCGTTGTCTATAATCCCGCAACTCTGGTAACGCTTGGAGTGGAGAACTTCAGTAAACCGGATTTCTGGATAGCAATTCTCGGCCTGGTTTTGGCTGCGAGTATGATGGTTCGCAGAATTCCGGGAGCATTGCTCATAGCAATTCTCGTCTCAACAGCTGTTGCAGTAATAACAGGAGTTGCCCCGGCTCCTGAAAGCATTGTAGCATTGCCAACGCTGGACAAAACCTTTTTAAAGCTCGACTTCGCAGGTTTGCTGAACATAGGAGCCATAGGCGTTGTTTTCGCCTTTTTCATGGTCGACTTCTTCGACACTCTTGGAACAGTTTCAGGGCTAAGCGCAAAGGCCGGTTTCATGAGAAAAGATGGCACAATACCCGACAGCGAGAGAATTCTGATGACAGATGCCTTTGGAACAAGCTTCGGAGCTCTTCTGGGAACTTCAACTGTCACAACTTACATAGAGAGCGCTGCGGGAATAGAAGAGGGTGGAAGAACCGGAATGACAGCCCTAGTTACTGGCATACTGTTCATCGCTGTCGGGCTATTTGTTTCACCGATCGCAGCCATAATACCTCCAGCCGCAACCTCGGCTGCTCTGATCCTAGTGGGCTTTCTCATGATTACGGTAATCAGAGAAATAGACTTCAACGATTTAACCGAAGCCCTGCCAGCCTTTGCAGTCCTCGTGACCATTCCTTTCACTTATTCTATCGCCGACGGCATAGGAGCTGGCTTCATAAGCTACGTCGTCTTGAAGATCCTCGCTGGAAGATGGAGAGAAGTTCATCCGCTGATGTTCATACTCGCAACCGTCTTTGTTTGCTACTTCCTCTACCTTGGAGGGCTACTGAGGTTCTAATTTTTTAATTTCCGGATCCAAGCCCAGGTTGAGAGCATTGCTGAGCGAAAATGCTCCGGTGGAACTGAAGCTCAGGTTCACGGACTTCTCTTCTCCAGCATCGATCCGGTTAAACTTCCACCAGTAAAAGTTTCCATCCGAACCACAATCGTCGTAGTCCCCGCTGAAGGCAACGTTCAATCCTTCGGGCTTTATCCAGTAGACCTTAACATTTCTAGCCTTTTCAAATGCCCTAACCTTTATCGTGGCATTCATTCCAAGCAACGTTATCTCGGCAGATATGTTCAACCTCTTTGAGATTCTTGCGTTTGGCCCGAACTCGGAGCTGTTGCCATTTAAGATTGTCATGGCTGTAATTAGTGAGGTGTTATCAACACCCTTTCCGGATACATCAATAATTCCGCTGAAGTATCCGCTCTCATTGGCATGGAGGGTGCCAAGGTATATCCAGCCNTCTCCGTAATGATTGTCCAGCTGTGAAGAACCGCTCCAGTTGTTTCCAGCTAANCTGTCACCTGATNTGGAATTTCTTACAAGGTATATTTCAACGCTCGCGCTTGCAAAGGCTGGACTGCCTCCAGTNCTTTCGTTGCCAATGAAGCCCTCAACGTATAGCTCATCACCATCAAGCTCGGCAAGGGTTATAACAGGATAATCCACACCGCAGTTAGCTTG
>Ga0065719_106824_pt1 | contig 10249 bp, 21 predicted proteins | sample GBSCel85sediment_FD_59106 | JGI IMG/M metagenome (GOLD analysis project Ga0065719, IMG submission 59106) | Hot spring sediment microbial communities from Great Boiling Spring, Nevada - Cellulolytic enrichment CS 85C v3 (version 3) | ecosystem: Environmental > Aquatic > Thermal springs > Hot... | reverse complement strand
GACACTTATCAATAAATATTGCCTGTGGACCCCATGGCTCATAAACATATTCTTTCTCCTTTCTGCTCACAGCCCGTCACCTTATCGGAACTGTGTAGTTCCCTGGTGGGGGAAGTGTTCCAGAGGCTGTCTGTGTAATCCTCACTTCTACAGGTGTCTTACCAATGGTCACAGGGTATCCCATGATTGGGAGGATGAAGAAGACTATCAGCACTATTGCAAACGCCCCCAGACCAACGCCTGCGAAGAGCGATGCTGTGTCTAGCCCCCACATCGTTCTGAATATCTGCAGCAAGAGTCTCCTTCCGTGGATAATGCTTGACATTCTCGGGTCTGGTGCAACTCCGCTGGGCTTATACTCCTTCAGCTCCCACTTGATTGCCTCTCCCTGCTCGTTGAAGAAGAACACAACCTTCATCTTCTTCCCCCTTTCTAATGATATATAGGGCTTGTAGCTCGACGGAACAGTGAACTCCATTCCAATACCCTTGCAGAGAATCACGTCACCTGTAAACCTGCATTTATCATGCAATAGTGTTTCTCCTTCCCTCACAACAATGACATCAACAGTTTTAGGTACTAGGACCGGTGCTTCAACGCGCTTCTTCTTCTCTAGCTCTGTCCTAGCCTTCTCGTGTTCGATTTTTGTCTTCAGGAGCTCTGGGTAGGACTTCAAAATCTTCTTTGTAGAGTACGTGTCTAGAAGCCACAAGAGTGTTATGAGCCCCGCAAAGCAGAGGACAACCGTGACTATTATTGTTGTTGGCTCTAGAGTCAAAGCAATCACCTTTGCAGTATCACCTTTGCAGTTGTACTGCTAACACTGCAAAGCCTATGCCAAGCCCTATTAATATTCCTATTACTAGCCCTATCAAGAGCTCCATTTCACATGAACCTCTTAAGCAACTTGTACAAGAGCATTAGGACTGCAGCAACAACTGTTATAACTATTGAGAACTGCGCTGGGTCTTCGTACCACGCCATGCTCTACTCCCTCTTCAGCTCGACCTCAACGCCAATTTCCTTTAGCGCAGAGACAATCTTGCTGAATATTGGCATTGGTTCAGTATTTTTAATTATGAACGTTACGTGCTTAGAGCACTTCTCGTCTGGAATGCCAAGGACCCTGTTCGCAAATATACTGTCTCTGAGCCTCAGGGCGGCTTTAATAGAGCTCCTCGGGAGCCAAAAGACTTTCTGAAAGGTCTTTATGTCTGAGTTGTTGTAGCACACCATCTCGATTATTGTGAATATCCCCTTTCCGTCGCTCGGGCTCGAGTCCTCTACAAGACCTGCCACTGTCTCACCTGAGAGTGTTCTACGCTTATAGAAAATATAATTATCTAGTGCTATGCTCTAGAACGTGCTCTACACCTTCCTCTGGAGCCTGCTCGGGGAGCATGGGGGTGGAAGAATATAAGCCTTGTAGCAAAGTGCTCTGCATGTGGAAAGGTATGCCCAGGGCTAGGAGAAAGAGTAGCAGGAGGAAGAGGTGAGGAGCGTGAAGAAGCTCCTGCTAATATTCATACCACTAGTAGCTCTAGTAGCACAGACAGACACAACATCAATCGACTTAACACCAATGGTATCTATGCTCACATCGATACTGCCATTCATCCTGCTAATCATGGTGATTGCAATGATGTTTAAGATGATTGGCGGGCTCTTCGAGGGTCTAGGTTCTGTGTTTAGATTTGTGAAGCATAGCAAGACAAAGACAGCTGCTAAGATAGCTGCATTAGCGATACCGTTGACAGTCCTCGCACAAACAAATACAACAACAGCTGTAATTGACCTCAGCGCAGCTACGCAGCTCACTACAAGCCTTGTGTCAATACTTGTGCCAATAGTGCTAGTGTTTGTGTTGATAGGCTTTGTATTAAGATTCCTATCGAAGCTCCCAGACATAATAAAGGTCTAGGGGTGGGGCTATGAAGCTCGCCAAGATAAAGATAAAGCTCTTGCTAAAGCTAGCGGCTCCAATAGCGCTAGCAGCACAGACAACAGCTGATGTTAGCCAAGCTGTTGAGACAGTAAATGCGATAACGCCAGTGCTCTTCACATTGCTAACAATTGTGATAATCATTGCGCTGCCGCTACTGATATTCAAAGTGCTTAGCAAGATGGTTCTAGAGACAGTGAGGGGATGAAGGGGGCTGCCACAATGATAGCCCCCGACACAAAAACAAAAGCACTTTTTTTAAACATACCCCTCTTCACACTTTTAACGCTAGTAGCGCAGACAGACTACGCGTTTAGCGATGTGCTTAGCTGGTTCAACTGGTTCATGGGCTCTTTCTTCATACACTTCGTGATATTCATAATAATTTTATTGTTTCATATTTGCTGTACTCAAAGCCCCGCCTAGAAGTGGTTAGAAAAGCTGCTTTTCTAAAGCTGCTAGCACTTCTACTTGGTGAGTCATATGACATCACAGGCTTCATCATAAGCACATCAAAGGCTTTCTGGTCTCTGCTCGTACTCCTGTTCATATTCATACTCCCACTGTTTTTAATCCTCCTACTATACAAGGCGTTCATAAAGGTGGTGAAGGCTTGAGAAGAGGCTTAAAGGCGTGTGCTGTAGTAGCGCTGCTCTTAGCATTTACGCTCTTTCAGCTGGTGGCAGCTGTAAGCGCTACTACTTACGCTAGTGTGTACTACTTTGACGCTGTGCAGGGTTATTGGTATGCTGTGAACACCAACAAGCAGCCGTTCAGGGTCTTCTACTTTGATAACAACGGGAACATAGTGTTTGTTACTGCGTACTGGTGGGACGCTAACCCAAGCTACATCATTTTCCAAGCGCCGTGCAGCTGCAGAATATATTTGAGGAAAGAGCCATACACTCTCTCAACTCTCTCAACTGTTGACTGGTTTGCGCTGAGCGAAAAGGACTTTCCAGAGCCGTCGAGCCTAGGCCTGAGCGGCTCAGCACAGCTAGAGTTTGTGACTTCAACCGCGGCACACGCTATAGGCTCGGCTAGCTGGGTTGGCGCTGTAGACTCATACAGCTTTGTGTCGTACACCGTCACGTCCTTTAGCTACAGGCCAGCAGAAGGCGTTACCGTTTCTGCAACCGCTACCTGGAGCGTTAACGCAAGCGCAACTCTTGAGCACAGCTGGTCTACGTGGATTCAGGTGAGCAACAGAGTTGCAGACCTCAGGGTTGTGCTCGGCACACCCATTGACTCTATCGCATCGTACACGCTCTACACCGTGTGGGGCGGCAGCACATACAGCAACAGTCTTTCGTACTACTACGGGGATAGCTACCCGTATAAAACAGCTAGCTACGGCTCGCCAACCATTGCAGACCCGGGCAGCGGCGTAGTGCTGTTTAGAACAAGTGCTGTGAGCAGCGCACCAACAGCACCCGCATCTATGACCAACTACGTCTCCATCACGGCTAGGTTCACCACAACCACCAGCACATCAACAACAAAGGTCTTCAGCAAGAGCGGAAACAGCATTGTGGCACCAAACGGAAACACGATACATGTCTACGACTCCCTAGCAGAGCTCACATATATGCAGCTATTTGCAACAAGCTCATCATACAGCTACTACCTCTATACGCAGCAGATAAGCATATCATTCAATGAAACGAGAGATGTTAGCAAGTCTATATTGGTTCCGCTGAATACGCAAAGCATATCAACAAGCATTAGAAACCCCAATCCCGCTGTACATATAGCGCTTCTAGATTCATGGACATCGGCTCATCTAATCAACTATGGCGGTGATGAGTCTTTCTTGGTGTTCACACCGCCACGGATATCTAATGTAAATGGATTGAACATTAGCTTGGTCTATAACTATCCAATCATATACACACAACCACAACTAGCATATGTATATGCTAAATTAGGTGATGTTCTACAGCTTATAGCTGTGAGCGGAAGTATTGTTGTTTATGATACACATGTATATGTTGAAGGAAGCATTACGCTACCTAATTACGTCGGTTCTACAGTAGTATTTAAAGTGAATGCTACAGCATCCAACTATAGCATAGTTGATGCATATGCGTATGGAAACATAAACGAATACATAGTTATCCAGCCATCAGCAAGCACTTTAATCAATGGAAGCATAGCTATAGAATCAATGCTAGTGCTATACAACACAATCACAGAACTAAACTACACAACAACAGTAGAAGAAAGTGCAGAGTTAAAGCAGTGGACAATGAATATAATATCATACACAGTATCAGGTGAGATTATCGGTTCATGGGCGTACAGAATACCGGTATACATAACACTAGCAGAGTTCCCCACATTGCTGACCGAGACAGGGTTTGTGTTTAGGCTAGAGCTCCCAGTATCCGACTGGGTTAAATCAGGGCTTCTATCACCAGCTCTAGAGGACCTAATCATAGTGGACTCCGCCATGAAGCCGTGCCTATTCTATATATATAGAATTACAGGCGATGGAAGAGCCGTTGTGTTTGTCAGGTACGACAATGTTATATCGAGCAACACGATTGTTCTATACATTCTTTTGAAGAACACACAGCTGTGGGGAAGCGGAAGAACATTCTCAACACTAGCAGCATTCGATAGCGTTAATGTGAAGGACTTTGTAGACGACTTTGGCTTCTCAGTCTACTACACATACCTCGCATACAACGCCATGCTCGTCACAGTTGCGAGAAACACAAATATTAAGCTTGGAAAGACGTGGTACGACTTCGTAGCGATAAACAATACACATATATATGAACAGCACGGCTCTACAATGTTTTGGAACACATCATATCTTGGTTTTCAGGAAGACGACGAGATATTGATATACATATCACGCGATGCATACAACGATATACTAGTGTATAGAAATGCAAAGCCACTGACATCATTCAGGCTTTCAGATTTCAGTTCAGAGCCAGCGTATTATGCTGGCTACAAGGATGTGAAGTTTGTTGCGAGGTTCAAGATGCTTATATATAGCTACAGCATTGGCCAGCTGGTTGGCGGGTTCGAGAAGCCTCAGACTGTTGTCAAGTATCCGTTGAATACTGTGGTGAATGTTGGTGGAGACCCGTGGTCAACCATGTGGAGCCTAGCGCCATTCATGCTGCTGCTGATTGTACTCGCTGTCGTCGTTAAGCTGGTGTCTGGCGGCGGTGGTGCAAGGGCTGGTGGAGGCGGTGTGAAGCTCCCGTAGTTTCTTGGTGGTGTGTATGGGTAGGAGGTATAAATACCTTGGGAAAAAGGTTGAGGACACCGGGGAGAAGGGCCTCGACTCTGTAGAGGAGTGCAAGGCAATTGCAGACGCCATATTGGAGGACTACGAGGAGGGCAGGATATCCTACAGGACTGCCATGTCCAGGCTAAACCTCTTGGAGCTGATAGCAGAAAAGAATAGTAAGTTCACTAGCTCTGAAACCGCTGCGTGCAGGGAGCATGTTGATGAGGTGAGGGAAGAGCTCATGGAGATGAGGGATGGGGAGGAGGAGTAGCCCTGGAGCAGCACTACTAGTACTAGTAGCGCTATTATTAGTGACAGCAGCGCCAGTGCACGCAACAGCGGCGGAAGAGGGAAAGGGGGTTGTAATCTACGGCGTGGACTACAGCGGCGACGCGAGCCGCTTTACTATAGTTGTTTATGTAAACGGCTCCAGTGCGTGCACAGTTGAGTTTGGGGCTAAGCAACTCGATGTGTACAGGTTTACTTCTTATAGGCTCAGCGGAGGTGGGTGTGCTGTTGTTGAGTATTTGTACGGGGGTGAGAAGCTCTACGCACTTCTAGTCAGAGGCGCAAACGCCAACGATATTGATTTAGGAGTTGCAAAGGATGTGCAGTGGTACCAAATACTTATAGCAGGTTTAACACTACTGCTTGTGCAGCCCTATGACTACTTGGACAGCTCGCTTGTGCTGATGACATCGTTCAGGGACTTTGTATACACGTATGCAACTATCCAGGTTGTTGAGCAGGGGAAAGTTGCATATGTGGCGAGCTTTCTAGAGGCCCTTGTAGCGCCCCTGAGAACAGTTGCTGACATGATTTTGAGCGGCTTGAACGCCTTTACAATTGGTGCGGGGGCAATTGCTGACGGCTTCAAGACACTCCTTGCGTTCATAGGGAAGCCGGGCGACGTGAATGCAATGCTCTACGCAGGGCTGTACAGATTGCAGTTGCAGCCCTATGCAGACAGCGAAATCGTTGGAGGCGATGTAAGGGCTGTTCTGGACTGCGAGAAGCCCATTGGGGAGGTCAGGGGCCTGCTGAAGGAGTACAGGGAGCAGGACCTAAGCAAAACCATTTGCGATGTTGAGGAGAGCGCCCCCCAGGGAATCGTGGGGATGTTCTCAGTGCTCTTCACACTCACTCTAGAGGCTCTGAAGCTGGTGCCGCAGATAGCAAAGTACTTTGTGCTGATAAACGCCATTGTGTTTGCATTCATAATGGCTAGAGGTGCAGAGAAAACATTTAGAACTGGCAACCCAGAGCACATGGCCGAGTCCATCAAGTCGATATACAGGATTCTAAAGTTCTACTTCAACTGCATAGCATTTGTAGTAAAGCTCATCATAGGAGGCGTACAGGCAGCCGCACAATCATCACAGGTGATAATAACGCTAGCAGACAAGACGAAGAGCGCCCTGGAGAAGCTCATAGACATCTTCAAAACCATCCTACTGAGGTAGCGCTTTAAATAAACCGGTTCGCCCAGAGCCAAACTAAGCATGTGCAGAGAAGCCTCTGAAAAGCACCTGAGGAGCTGCGTAATGTACTACGTAGAGCTAGTTAAGCAAGAACTAGTAGAAAAGCTAGTCAATGCAGTGCTATCAGAAAAGTCTAGATAAAAACACTTTTAAAACCTCTCTCTGTTCCAGGGGTGGAAATGGATAAGTGTGAAAGAGCCTCCATAGTGATGATTCTAAAAGCGATAGAGAGAGAGATAGAGAGGGCCTGCGCCCCCGCAGAGCGCGCGGCCTGCGCCCTAAACATCGTTAGGAGCTACATTCAGCGCTTTGAAGAGCTAGAGGTATCTAACATTGTGAAAGAACTGTTTCACTAATCTTTTAACAAACTAATTTTTTAACCACTTCTCAGACACTCAAACACTTTCTGTTTCTAAAAATTTGAAAAGAATTAAATGGTTGTAAATAAATTTTATTTATTTAGAATTGACCTTTATACAAACTGTATAAAAAAATAGAGTTATACGGGACTTCTTAAAATAATAGAAAATTATTTTTGGAGTTCAAAGCACTTGCAAAAACATGAAGCAATTGACTTTCCCTGCTCCGTGAGCTCTACAGTACCATCTCCGTGGAGGGTTGCGAGGCCTAGGAGGACTAGGGTGTGGATTGCGTATGCGTATTGTGAGCCTACGTACTTCTTTAGCGCAGACCTCCTCATCCTTCCCCCTTCTCTCAGCAGCCCGCAGAGCGCCCGCGCGGGGCTGCCCAGCAGTGCTCTCTCTATCTCTCTATCTCTCTCGGGGTTCAACAGGCGGGCACCGTAATACCTCTCTTTGCTGTACTTAAAAGTATAGAAGCTGAGTGTCGGAGTCCGACTGCCAGAGAAGCTTATATATCTCTCTCTATCTATATCTCTATCTCGGTGGTCGGAAGTTGTCTGTCGGGCTCAGCTCAAAATTTAATTCAAGGAGAAACCTCGCAAAAATCCTGAACACGCTAAAAGATGAATTGTATAAGAGGAAGAGGATGTCGGTGGCAGAGGCATCGGTGCTGCTGGGGTACAGCCTCGAGTACTTCAGGAGGTCGATACTGCCGCAGCTCTTAGCAATGACAAGCTGCTTGCAGGCAAACCGCGAGCTTGTGTGGGTCTGCAACGAGGAGAAGGGTGAGGGGGAGTGAGCCAGGCGGTTCAGGGCTTTGATGATGAGGTTGAGGAGGTGTTGAGGTTCTTGGAGAGGATTAGCAGCGCTGATGTGAAGGAACAGGTGTTTGCAGTTATTGAGTGGGCAGCGTCATACAGCAACACGTACATTGACCTGTCCCTAAGGGACATATTAATTGGCTATGCTGAGGTCCACAGCACGTGGGCAAAGGCCGTAGCCGTCCTGAGGAACGGGGTTAAGGTTGAGGCGTGGATACTGGTGGAGAAGAGTATGGATAGTGGTGAGTACATAAGGATAAGGGCTTCCCTAGCGTGGGGCTCCGTCCACGAGTGCACTTGCAGTGGGTAACACCATGGCAGTGACGTTCCTCGACCTGGAGAAGGCCTGCAGAGAGCTCGGTGTTACGAAAACTGCTGTATCTATTTACAGAACAGCTAGAGACCTCGTCCTCTACCTAGACTTCTCAGAAGAGGAGCTGGAGAGAATAGCTAGGAACAGCACGAGCAAGAAGATTGCGAGAATAGCCCTCCTCAAGCTCAAAGGGCTCCCTCCTGGGCAAATAGAGCTCGAGCTGCTGAAGGAGGTGGAGTAGGTGCTCTCAACTAGGGGACCGGTGAGGAAGTGGCTTGTATTCAAGAAGGTCATGCTCTCAGCAAAGAAGACAAGGCACAGGTATCTAGAGCACAACAAGTGGCTAGCTGAAAAGATTGGCAGCCTCTTTCCAGAGTACCTAGTGCTGCTAGACATGCTGGTGTGCCCCTACTGTAGGAAGAGGTTTAGGAAGTGTGTGGGGCTTGCAAATCACCTTCTCCGCAAGCACTATGAAGATATGCGAAGAGACTTTGAGCTGCTCGTGGGTGAGCAGGTGTGGTTTTAAGGATTGTGACAATTAAGCTTCCTGAATCACTTCTCGACGCGATAGACGAGCTCGTGAGGCAGGGCAAGTACATGAATAGAAGTGATGTGATAAGGCATGCAGTTAGGAGGCTTCTTGAGGAGGAGCTTTGGGGTAACAGCAACTACAGCAACTCGAGAAAGAAGAGAAGTGGTGTGGTGGTGAAGGTCATTGAGTAGCCTCTTGAGTAGTCTCTACAGGGTTTCAGAATACATTGTTTTACAGGCACTTGTAGGGAATTTTAAAGTGCTTAGAGTTGTTGAGCTTTATGCAAATGGCCATAGCATTAGCGAGATAGCGCATGTACTGGGGCTGCCAAAAGGGGGTGTGAGGGGCGTCTTGGCGCGGATTAGGGAGAAGGCAGGCCCGAGGTCTGCTGTCTTAGCAAAATACGTTATACCAGTTGTCCTCGAAGTTAAGCCAGTTGTTGAAGGAGACACGTGCAGGCTCTGCGGTAGGCAGCTAGGTGGAGTGCTACCATCTATGCACATTCTCAACCACCACAGGGACTACCTCGCGAAGAGAACTCTCGAGGTTCTGGAGGAGCTTAGGAGGAGGCTCAATGGAGGTAGCTGAGCTGGTAAAGAGGGTTCTGGGAGCCAGCGCAGTAAAGCAGTACGACAAGCACCACGGCCACTTCATAGCCACTGCGAGCTCCTATAAATATTACGTAATACACACTACCGCTACCCTCAGGAACTCCAAATCAGTCTTCAAGAGGGACTACGGGGAAATGCTCGGTGTTAGGAGCAGCATTCTAACGCAAGACTTCGACTATATTGTCTGGGTTATAGAGAGAAACAACTGTATCAGCATCTACATGGAGAGGAGCTATAGGGTGAACAGCTTCTGCCTAGAGAACCAAACAGTCTACAGAAACAAGGCTACAGGTGAGTATGTCTGCAACTACCCTGTTTCCCTAGCGAAGAAAAGTGTATGAAAAGTGCCTTGCAAAAACACTAATGGACTACACAAGGTGATTCTGAGTGAGTGTGGGTGGGCTTGTCGTGTTTGTGTGGCTCGCGGTGGTATCGCTAGCTGTTGCATATATAGTTTGGGGTCTTGCAGAAAATAGTATTACATACATACTGTGGGGCACATTCCTTGCGGTAGTCTCCGCGCACTTCATGGTGATTATAATAGCAGCTGTTGCTGCCGAGCTCGTAGTCAAAATGGTTAGGAGAGCTCTACGCAAAGAGATAGAAGAGCTGTGCAGAAAAGGTGGCTCTCCATGAGCAAGAGCAAGCCATTTGAAGAGCTTTGTGAAGAGTGTTGTAGCCTTACGGCTTGTGATTCAGAGTTCTGCAGTAAAATACTTGGCTGTGAGTGTGTTTGTTGTCCCTGGCTCGACGAAGAGGAGGAGTTCGACGACGAAGAAGAGTATGAAGATGACAAAGAGTTTCTCNAAAAAGTAGTCTATAATGTTTGCTGTTAAGCAAGTGATGGTTGTGATTGAAGGGCAGAAAAAGGTTCTTAAGAAAGCAATAGAGAGAATACTCACTAGTGTTCCGTATCCAATGGAGAAAAGAACATTTT
>Ga0065719_106822_pt1 | contig 10252 bp, 10 predicted proteins | sample GBSCel85sediment_FD_59106 | JGI IMG/M metagenome (GOLD analysis project Ga0065719, IMG submission 59106) | Hot spring sediment microbial communities from Great Boiling Spring, Nevada - Cellulolytic enrichment CS 85C v3 (version 3) | ecosystem: Environmental > Aquatic > Thermal springs > Hot... | reverse complement strand
CCTGGAAAATAATCGATTAATGCTTTATTGGCAGCAAGCCTTAAAGCAATCTCGCTCTCGGCACTAGCAGGAATTAAATTCTTGTATTTATTCTTCAATTTCTCATAATTTCTCTGAGAAGATTCCAAATCAATCTTATTCGCAACTATCACAATTGGTTTTGAAATCTCTCTCAAAGTTTTAGCAAAAATTTCTATATCTTCTATTCCAACCGAATCCAACGCCATTTCTATTTCCTTTCTTCTTACCTCTAATCCGCTTAGCTGTTTAGCTAAAATATCGAGCAACTCTTCCCGAGAGAGGTTCCTCAAATTTCTTTTATATTTTTCAAGACCCCTTTCTAAAACATCCTTAAACCATAAGTTAATTTCATCCTCAACAAACTTTATATCCCTTTCAACGTCATAATTCTCTGTTGTCTTTCCTTCAGCATCTGTCAAGCCGGAAAAGTCTACGACATGAATCAATGCTTTTGTTTTTCTCACTTCGTCCAAAAATCTTAAACCTAGTCCTCTGCCTTCGTGCGCACCCGGAACTATTCCGGGTAAATCCCAAAGTCCTATAGGAATAAACCTTATTCCCTTTATACAAGCTCCTTGNCTTGGGTTACATTTTACCCCAAATTCGCTACACACACATTTTTTCGTCACGTATGCTATCGCTACGCTTGGTTTTAATGTGGTAAAGGGAATGGGAGATATTTTAACGTCTTGCAAAGTCGCTGCCTTAAGAAAAGAGGATTTCCCAGCATTTGGTTTTCCAACAAGGCCAATTTCTATCATTTTCTCGATTAATCAGTTGGAAAGAAAAAATAAAAAAAGGTTTAGGAGAGGGAAGATAGAGGAGTTGAGAAGAGCTGCTGAAGAGAGGATAAGAGTGTGCCTGTTTTAAGAGTGTACATCCCTGTTACTAGATAAATGCTTCCAAAAGCTGCCAGAAGTAACAAGCTTGACACTACCCATACCGTAACCACATCTAACTTATGAGTCTCTCTTATCACTCTGTAAACTCCTGTAAGAGCTACTGTAAAATAGAGCATGAATAGGACGATAGCGAGGACTGTGGCGAAAACTTCTGACCAGAGAAAGAAGAGAGAGACCACTAGAGAGGAGGAAGCAATTCCGAAGAACGGATAAGTTAATGCTACTAAAACTCCTGCAAAATCTCTTTTGCCGCTGATTACTGTAAGAGCTAAATAGAAGAAAAATGTGAACACTAGCGTTCCTAGTATTCCAAAAACTATAGTCACTGGAATTAATGAGTAATTTCCTGAAAGTAGTGAGAAAGCTACCGAAAAAAGAATCCAGTTAAGTGCAAGCATTACCATTGCTTCATTTATGTTCCTTTCTCTGGCTATTCTTGGCAGAAGCTCGTGGGGAGCTATCAACAGTTCTTTCAACCTTTGAAATGTTATCGGCATTTTAATTCTTGTATTCTATATTTAAATTACATTCGAACATAGAGTAGACAAAAAAATTAAGAAGAGGCCTTCGCCATTTCGTATATCTCCCTTACCATTTTCTCGATGTTACCTACCTTTTCACTGAGAGCTTCATACTGGAATTTTAAGGCCTCAATCTTTGCGATTAATACTTCGATCTCTGGTGCTCTACTCTCTTCTCGTTTTTCTTGCTGCAAGACAGCTGTTTGCTCCATACTTCTTTCCGATTTTGCGATATTTGATGGAATGTCTGAAATGGCTTTGCTCCTATTTTCCTCTTTCTTAAAAGGGTTTTTGATCCTAAACATAACTTTATTTGAATTTCCCTTATTTAATTTACTCAAGTTTTAAGAAAGCCTTATACGCTGCGGAAAGTCGAGAAATCCAATCATTACATATCTTTATGTACCCTCTCCTTATTCTAAAGTAAAAGAAGAAGTTATAAATCCGTAGAAGTACCCTATAGAGGGAAGATTGTTGAAAGGGAGTCTCGAGCTTATATTCCGTCTTAAGCTTTGCTCCAATCAGAATTGTTAAATTCCCGTTTTTTGAAGGATCTGAAGGCTGGTTACCCTGCATTATTATCTCAAAATGAATAACACTTCTAGAATCCATTTTCTTTTCCACCAATGCTCTAACGTAAAACCCTCTTGGATCTCCGCTTATGTCCCATCTAAAATCCCTCTCCTGGTAATCTGCCGGATCTATCTCTAAAACTCTTCGCAGTATTCCAAAAGTTGATTGGTAAACTGAAAATGGATTTGGACCACTATAAACTATCCTAACGTACCTTTCCGGAGCTAAACAGTCGTCTTCTAAAACCCAAGATGGCATGTTCATCTCCTAGGCAATACATTAAAGAACTCTTTTAATGAGGAATAAATCTGGTTTATTAGGCTGATGCATTCCTGTTTGTACTTTTTCCTTGTATCTTCGTAAATAACCTTATGGTAAAAAGCTCGAAAAAGTTCATAAATTAGACTTCTCTGCCAAAGTGTATCTTGAGGATATTCTGTCCTTAGAATTCCGTCGATGTTTATAGTTGCGCTTCCTTCTTTACCAAACTCTTTGCTAGGTTTCACCTTTCCCTTTATGCTAACCGTGATTTGAATGAAGCTAAATCTATCCATATCTTTTATCACGTCAAAATTAACGCTAAAACTTTCTTCCTCTCCTTCTTTTTTCCAACTGAAATCTCTCTCTATTATCTCTCCTTCAGGAACTTTCGTTATCTGAGACAATATCTTTTTTGCTTGATAATAAGCAGCTTGAGGGTTTGGCCCAGAGTACTCAAGCGTTAAAAACTTTTTCCCTGGAAAGGGAGTTCCAGGAACTTCCAAACAATCTTCATGAATAATTAGCTTAGTTCTCGCAAATATTGGCATAAATATTTATTCTCGTTTCAATAAAAAAGCTTATGAAGTCGTTGATTTTCAGTGTATTTCTTACGTTAGGTCTGCTCTTTCTTTATATAGCCGGATTTTCTGGGAATTATAAAGGTTTTAGGGCTGCTTTGTTTCTTGCTTCACTATTCTTATGTTTAGCGCTCATTTTCAGGTGAGAGTGTGAAAAAAATTGTGGGAATATGCTTAACGTTGCTTGGTTTATCGATGATAATTTTCTTTCCAATGATAGATAAATATCAGCCGGAAGAGATAGCTAGAGGCGTAGCCTTAATTGGAATAATATTGATGGGTATAGGAATCTTTCTTATGAAAAGCTAATAACTGAAGAGCAAAAATATTATATGCCTATAAAGTATCCACAATTTCCCCCACCTGGAGAGATGAGACCTGGAGAAGGAATAAACGCCAATCCTCCTGATCAAAATGAAAACTTAAACTACACTACCCAGCTTGGTGGCTGCAGTGGCGTTTATTATGGGTTAATGTTTCAATTAGGGAAGTGGGGCTTTGAGAAATTTAAGATAAGTGAAGAGATTTTCGTTTCTCCAATAAACAAAGGTTATTATGAGCTTGTTCTTGGAGAAAGAGAGAGACTAGCTCAGCAAATTAAAAGTGGATTAGCAAGCATAGCACAAGCTTACGCTGATCTTGAGTTAATCCTTCATGACCTAAGGAAATACCATGAATACGTTAAGCTTTTCAACGAAATAAGAGAAGCGGAGGAAAAAATGAAGAGAGAAAAAGATGAGAAAAAGATCGATGAACTCAACAACAAAAAGATGAAGGCGCTTCAAACATTAAGGTCGATTTTTATCGACCAAGTGGATATTCATACTGACCTTCCTAATACACCAATTGCCCTTCGATCCATTGCTTCGAGGTGGCCGACAATAATTTCAGATTTTATGAAGCTAGACCGAGAAACTTCTCCAGAAGAAATAAAGCTAGATGTTTCATACGCTGAAAAGGTTGTGCTAGCAACAAAAAATAAATTATTCTTGAGTTGGGTGGAGATGTTTGAGAAAACTGTTGTAGAAAGATACGAAAGATTGAAAGAACTTGCGGTGGCGAGAGAAAATTCTGTTAGAGAGTATAAAGAAATGCTAAAACCAACGATAGCTCGGTATAAAATGATAAATGATTCTCTTTCCTCTGCTGAGGGAAGGGTGGGAATGTATACCTCATTCTTGAGACCTGAAGCTCAAGCATTTTCTGTAGACTCTATGACCATTTGGGCTTGGAAACCTTTTGCTCCAGGAGAAAAATGGAAAATAACAAGAGAGTATTTTGATAAGATCTCGTTAAGGGATGCTGGCTTTAGTAATGAAGAAATTGAAGAATTGAAGAGAAGCGGTGTGATTAAAGAGAAAAGTATGTTAGTTGATGCGTTACCAATGGAACCGTCAATAGACAGGATTGTAAGACTAATAATGAAAAGAATTAACGAGGAATACAAAACTTTGGGAGTAGAGCTCACCATTGTTGATGTGTTTAAAGCGCGAGAGAGGCTAGTAGAGCAATTCAAGAGTCATTCGGGTAGTGCAACATCTCCAGTAGTTTGGCCTTTTAGTCCGTATTTTGTATTTGCAGAAATTCCTCTTGTAAGGGCTGTTGTAGTGTTGCCGAACGGCATTCAATTAGAAGACTTATCCGTAAGCAACTTAAAAACGTACGTGAAAACACAAAACATAATAATTGGCCACATAATGGAACTGATTGCGAAAGAAAAAGCTTTGGAAAATTACATCGACTCACTGCTAGGAGAATTCGGTTTTGATAAAGAAGGAAAGATGAGAAGTGTGAAAGACATGCTCAAGAAAGAATTCGTTTTTATTTATGGTGAAAGTAAGGATGTAGAAGAGTATTTAAGCTTTCAAGAGAAGAAAGAGAATAAAAGAAGCGAAAAAAAAGCTAAACTTCTTCAAAAAATTCTTAGACTATTTTGGCATAAACCTTGCTTTTTACAGGTCTTATGGTCCATACGAATATAACGTTACATACCGACTCGCTAAATACTACTTTAAATTTTCGGGAACCAATCTTTTCTCTCATAAAAAACTATCTAAATGCATCTTTCCAAGTGCCGGGAGCGGAAGTAGAGGTTAAAGTATGAGCTATAAGATTGGGGTTTCAAGCGGATGGTGGGGTATTGCGAGGAGTGAGGAATTATTAGGACTTGGAAGTAAAATAGGTGCCGCTGCAACGTATGGAGTAAACTTCGTCCAAGTAGATTTTGAGAGCATTGCTGAATTTCGGGAGCCGGATGTTGTTAAGAAGATAAAAAAGATGATCGACACTTTACAGGTAGATTGGGGGATGCATGGGGAGATTGGAGAGATGATGGCCTTAGAAAGTGCGCTAGAAGTTGTATGGAAGCATAGCCATAGAAGGCTCCATCAATATCTTGATACAATTTATTTGAAATTTTGCATAGAAGGAGATTATAGAGAGTATATCCCGAGGTACATTGTCTTCCATGCTTCAAACTTGCCAACGATAGCAATGGTTGTAGAAAGGTTTAGATATGCAGGTCAACTAACAGTTACACCTTCTGGAGATTTAAACTGGGTTGAGTTTATTCAAAAAAATGAGGGGCTAAAAAGATGGGCTGAGAGAAGTAATTTGATATACTTTCTGATAGCGAAAGAAGGCGGCTTAGCGCTTTCTTCTCTTGAAAAAATAAAAGGAAAGATTATAGAAGAGGTTTACGAAGAAAAGATAAGAGAAAAGTTCGAAAAGCTGAGAAAAGAGGGTATCAGTGAAGAAGAAGCTATGAGGAGGGCAAAAGAAGAAGTAGAGAGAGAAGTCGCTACTGAGGTGGAAAAATATGCTTGGGAATTTTTCAGAAATATTACTAAACTTAGATTTTCTGAAGGTGCGATAACGCATGAGGATATAGCATACCTTATAGTTGCTAGATATCTTTATGAGACAAGAGACGATGAAAAAGAACCGTTGTGGAGACTCTTTTTTAACGACAAGACATGGGAGGACTTAGAGAGGGAGTTTGGAGTTCAATTTCTTGACAAAAATGGGGAAGTCAGGTTACCGCCTCAAATAGTGGCACTAGTTGCCGCAAGATACATCATTGGTCATTTCAGTGAGAAGAATAAAGAGGAGTTTTTACTTGAAGAAAGGAGAGAACTGGAAAAAATGTTTCCTCCAGATGAAGTAAAGAAGATAGAAGAAGAATTTTTGAATAAGTCTCCATTCGAAAAACTCGCTATCTTGAACAACCTTATATCGAAAAAGGTAGGAAATAGTAAAGGAAAGCTTATGATACTTTTTGAAAATCCAGAAATCACACGAGCTGGAGAGGAAGGGCTGCAGAGACTTGCGCATGCCATTGATATTTATAGAATGGTAAAAGCAGCCGAAAAAATAGCAAACGGTACGTACTTGGGGATGGTATTTGATCAGGAACACTATTTGCATAATAATTTGGATCCGTTGAACGAGATAAAAAGCCTCCAGAAGGAAGCAAAAGACGTTGGAAAATTTCTTCTTGTATTCCATGTTGGCGCACCAAAGCCTTATCATCCTGCACACCAACCAATAGATATTGGAAGTGAAGCCCAGTACTGGATTTATAAATATGCCTTTGAACTTAGAAAAGCAGGCTTCGGAAAAGAGAATGAAGGAATATTCATTTTTGAAAGAGGTGGCGCCAGAGGCGGACAATACCCGGCTCAATTCATTGGTCAGTCAGCCGCGGCTCTAAGGATTATTGTAGATTTCTTAGAAAAAGAAATAGAGCCAGAAAAACTGCCGCCAGAATTTTACGGAATCTCGTTCAAAGAAATTCTTTCAGAAGATCGACAACTCGCAATAATAAAAGAGCATTTTTTTGATCCGCTTAAAGGCCTTCTGCAAGTCCCTGAAGAGGAATATACATTTCTTAGTCGCAAGGCTATCGAAAAGGGTAAGAGGCCTGAGGAATGGAGAAAGGAAGAATTGAAATAAGTTTTAAAATCAAAAAATAACTAGAAAGATGATTGAAAACCTGGAAAAAGAGCTTGAAGATACAAGGCTTGTTAAAAAAGATGAGGTAGAGGAAAGGAAAAGGGTGCTCATTGAAAAAGGCGTAAAATTCATGAATGAAATAAGAAGAAAATTTGGAGAAATTGTAAAATCGGTTTTGATTTTTGGTTCAGTTGTGAGAGGGGATATAAAACCAACTTCGGATGTAGATGTATGGGTTATAATTGACGATACTCTGCTAAAAACATCCTTTGATTTTGAGAAAATAAAAGAAGAAATTTTTCTTGTTGCCGAGAGTATGAAGGATTTGCACGTGCAAATAACCTATCTAACAGAATTTTGGCAATGGGTAAGAATGGGATCGCCGGAACTAATAAACTTTCTGAGATACGGTTTGGTTCTCTATGATACTGGCTTTGTAAAGCCAATTCAAAGGATGTTACAACTCGGGTTACTTCCTCCCAGCGAAGAAGTAGTTAAGCTAAAAGAAAAATCGTCAGAAGTGAGACTCGAGAAAATTAAAAGTGATTTAAAGAGTATAGTATTTGACTTAAGATATTGCGCTAGCGATATGATTCAAGCTGTTGTCATGTATTACTACAAGACTCAGCCTGATCCAAAAGAAATTCCAAAATATTTAGAGAGAATGATCGAAGAGGGAAAAATAGAGAGGGAATTTCTTGAAAAATGGAATGAAATTGATAGACTTTGGAAAGACGTAGATCACCAAGTAGTCAGAGAAATTAGTGGAGAATACTTACAGAGAGCTTTAACTCTAACTCAAGAAATATTGGAGAGGTTTAAGAAGCTATTGCCAAAAAATATCTTGGAGGAATAAAAATGAATGAAAAAGAAAAGAGATTGCAAGAAGCGAAAGAATTTGCAAAAAGAGTTTTAGAAAAGTACGGGTCTCTTGTTAAATCAATTGTTTTAATGGGCTCACTCGCTAGAGGAGAATTTAAGCCAGAGAGCGATGTAGATATAATTGTGATTTTAGATGACACACTAGAAGAGCTTAGTAGCGAAAAATTGGATGCCATAGATGACGATCTAGAAGAAATAGCAAAGAGCATATCAGACAAGCTATCCATTCAACCATCTTATACATTAACTGAATTTGTTGAGTATGCAAGATCAGGTCATCCAATAGTTTACAACTTCATTAAAGAAGGGGAGCCGCTATTTGACGCTGGCTTTTTCATGCCTTGGAAGAGATTGCTTAAGCTTGGAAAGATTCAAGGAACTAGAGAAGCTATAGAAAGCTATATGGAAGATGCTCCAAGGAAGTTAGCAAGAGCAAAAACGGTGAAATTGCTAATGTTGGCAGAAGATTGTTATTATGCTATGGTTAATTCTACTCAAGCGGTTTTGATGTTCATGGGTTTAGAACCGCCAGTACCAAGTAAATTGTATGAAGAAGTTATGGAGTATTTGGTGAAGCCCGGGTTATTAGAAGAGGAATATGCAGGTTGGTTAAAAGAAATAATTCAGATAAGAAAAGATATAGAGCATAAAAAGCTTCTTGAAGTTAAGGGAGAGTTTGTTGACCAGTGGATTGAAAAAGCAGAAAAATATGTTGAGAAAATGTTTAGCTTGTTAAATGCACTAGAAATAAGAAAAAAAGAAAAGATCCTTGAAAGAACTCATGAAGTGATGCTAAAAGCTGCTGCAACGGCAATAAAAGCGTTGCACAAATTACCAGAAAACATGCAGATAGATGAATTAGAGAAGCATCTTGGAATTAGCATAAGAGATGCCTTTAAAAGAGATTTCATAGATTCAAAAAGGATTGAAGGATATTATTTCGACATTTGGAAGAGAGTTGAAGAATTGAAAAAAGAGGTTATTGACGAGAAAAAATTCGAAAAATTGAAAGGAAGTGAAGTAGAACAATTGAGAGAATATGTAAGAAAGCTTATACACGAACTATCCAGAGTTTTAAAAGAAGAGGAAAGAGCTTCTAAGTAGAATTAAGCTCTGTATGAACTATAAAGGGTGTTGACTTCTCTTACATATTTGAAGTAATCCAATATCCTTCTGCATTCCTCAAGGATAAATCTCCTTTCCTTAGGAGTAAACTGAAAAGCGTTTTCGCTTCCTCTACACATTCTTTCAAGAATTTCCATCTCGCTGACCTGAGTAATTTTCGAGACATAAGGAATCACTTCTTTTACAAGATGTTCCAAGTCCAATTCCTCATTTCCGATGATTATCGTATAAATATCGATCAGGTGTTTGTTTCTTCCTCTTTCTGTCGTCAAATAAGCATAAAGCTTAATACCAATCAAATCCTCTGGAGAAGCTACTGGTATTCCATTCTTCGTCAAAACTCCTTTAATACATTCAAGCTCATATTTACCAATTCTTCCTGGATAAACATCGATATGTATTCCTTCTTCATGCTTGAAAGCGGAATATTTGTCTAAATCAGGATTATAAAAAGTCTCGTATCCATTCTTTCTCATTCTTTCTACAAATTTTTCTGCGTCTTTTCTAGATGCCAATATATCTATATCTGAAGTTTTCTTAACTCTTCTAGCTCCGTAAATCTCTTGCGCTGCCAATCCACCAATGAGACAAAGATCTAGATCTTCGTTTGACTCAAATAAAAATCGAGCTAAGTTGAGCAACTCTTCGGGTTCTCTGCTTCTCATATTTTATTACTTAGTAGTAACATTTATAAGTCTATTTGAACAACTTTTCTGTTGGATAAACAATGATTCCCTTTCCTTCTCTTATTTCAAACGGATGAATTTCTTTGTCATGGTCAACTAAGCGCATCTTTCTTATGACGATGCCCCTAGGAGCACCTATTTTATAAGTTAAGATAATTATTCCATCAGAAGTAAACTCCTCAATCCCAAAAGATGAAATGGCATTTGTTCCTTCTGGAATTTCACACGTTAACAAAGAAGTGCAATTTAGCTTTTTCAGCAATCTATCCAACTCCAAAAGACTTCTTCTTATTTCCAACGGCTTCTCAAAAAACAAACTTATAACTGTAATAGGATCGATAACAACTCTTTCTATCCCGTTTTTTTCTACAGTCGTTTCAATCAAATCTTTAAACTTTTCAAAGTCGTAAACATCCGAACGAACCAAAATTAATTTTCCTTTCTTTCTCAACTCTTTTATCGGCCATCCAAAAGATTTACTCATATAATTTTCCATTCTATCAACATCCTCTTCTAAAGAAATGTAAAATCCTTTTTCTTTTGCCTGTAAATACCCATTTACTAAAAACTGCATGCTCAATATCGTTTTCCCACTCCCTGGAGTACCAGAGACTAATGTTGTTGATCCTTTCGGTAAACCTCCTCTCAAAAGAACATCCAAACCTTTTATTCCTGTCGTTACTAGTTCCATTCTTTTAATTTGAAATCAAAACTATATAAATGAGAAGAAGAGTGAGAGAAAAACAAAT
>Ga0065719_101390_pt1 | contig 10261 bp, 10 predicted proteins | sample GBSCel85sediment_FD_59106 | JGI IMG/M metagenome (GOLD analysis project Ga0065719, IMG submission 59106) | Hot spring sediment microbial communities from Great Boiling Spring, Nevada - Cellulolytic enrichment CS 85C v3 (version 3) | ecosystem: Environmental > Aquatic > Thermal springs > Hot... | reverse complement strand
GCCACCACAAAGCCTGCCCACACTGCGGAAACCCCAACCCCGACCACTGGAGCAGGATCGTCGGCTACTACAGACCAGTCAAAAACTGGAACCCAGGCAAAAAAGCAGAATTCAAGCTGAGAAAGCAGTACGGGATGGAAAGCTTGAAATAGGACTGCACAACGCCACCCGGTAGCCTGTGGTCGGTGTTAACGCAGGATATTACCCTTAACGCCACCGTTAACTAAGGTATAAGTGAGAGTTCGTGGGCGAACCCCCTGGAAAAGCTGCTGCACGGAAACCCCTATCCGCGTTATCAGACCAAAAACTTATATATCACCTAGCGGTTTTTAGCAACGTGAAGAGAATAGAAGCTAAAAACAAAAGGTTTCTCACTTTGCTGGAGCACATGCTATTGGCCGAGAAGCTCTCTACCTCCGAGCTAGCCCAACTGCTCAACCAGAAGCTGAACCTAGCGCCAAACACTGCCAAGGCCTACTCCTCCCAGCTCCTCGCAGACCTGGCAGCGGAGGGGATACTGGAGAGGAGGGGTCGGTCATACGCGCTAACACCCAAGGGCTGGGCGCTGCTCTTCACCTTTGTCGACAGGACGCCCTTCTCCGAGAAGTACTTCGACATGTTCTTCGAGAGGCTCTCCAAGAACCTGCCGGCGGCGAGCACCTACAAGGAAATCGTGAGGATCCTGAGGAGGATATACTTCAGGATCTCGGGCGAGCCTGAGAAGCTGCCCACCGACATGGACCTGCTGGAGCTCTTCGGCCTCTTCCTCAGGCTCTCGGGACGCCCCTCTCCGCGAGATAGCCACGTGGGAGGATGCGCTGAGCGTGACCGTTCCAGACCTTGGGGCGCTGAGAGACAGGAACATCTTCTACAGCATGCTCAGGGAGGAGCTCAGGCAGGCTGACGAGCTAACGCGCTCGGCCGCAAAGGACCTGCTTAGCAGGCTCTCGGACAGCCTGAGGGGCGAGGCCAGGAGCCTGGAGCGGGAGATGGAGCGCAGGAAAAGCGTTGCCAACGAGCTAGAGGAGCTCGCGAAGCAGCTCTAAGCACAATCCCGGTCTGGGGGCTGGACGAGAGGCCTCGTCGGCAGCACGGCTTTCTCCCCCTGATAATCCTTAACTATCCGCTGCTAGAGGGGGTACCCTGTGAAGTCCGCAAAGCTGAAGGTAATCAACAGGAGTGGGCTTCATGCCCGACCAGCAGCAATGTTTGTCCAGACCNCCAGGAGGTTCTCCTCNAAGATCGTCCTGAAGAAGGATGAGAAGATTGCAGACGCGAAGAACATTCTCCAGGTGCTCGCGCTCGGCGTAGATATGGGTGACGAGGTGGAGGTGGTTGTCGAGGGGCCCGACGAGGATCTGGCCATCGAGGAGCTGAAAAAACTGCTTACAGAGGTTCTGCCGGCGGTCGATAAGTGAAAACCTAGTCGAAGACCTTCACACCGGTGCTCGACAGGTAGCTCTGAATCCACTCCCTGATCTCCCTGGACGTGCTGGCCTGCTCTACGAGCCTTGGAACCTCCCTGGAGAGCTCCTCCCACCTTACCCGCCTTATCACGTACTTCACACGCCCCACGAAGGCAGGGGCTACGCTGAGCGCGTTAACCCCCAGCCCTACGAGCAGCGGTACTGCCAGACCCCGGCTCGCCATCTCCCCGCAAACTTCTATCTCCGCTCTCCCCCGCACTCTCTCAGCAGCGTACTTCACCAGTCGCAGGACAGCAGGGCTCAGCTCGTCATAGATGTGGCTGACGTAAGGGCTCCCCCTGTCCGCGGCGAGCACGTACTGCGTGAGATCGTTCGTTCCAAAGCTGATAAAGCTCAGCCCTCCCCTCTCCACAAGCTCTCTAACTAGGATGGCTGCCGATGGAACCTCCACCATCACACCTAGCTTCGGTAGTCTGACGGCAACCCCCTCAGCCTCCATACTCTCTGCCTCCTCCTTGACGAAGCCGACGAGCTCCTCCACCTCCTCCACCGACGACACCATCGGGAACATCAGGCGAAGGTCGCCCTCCACAGCAGCCCGCAGCGAAGCCCTCACGAAGGGTCTGAGCAGCTTCTCCTTGTGCTTGAGGAGGAGCCTGGTCCCTCTCACGCCGAGCTGCGGGTTGGGCTCGCGGGGGAGCTCCAGGAAGCCCACAGGCTTATCACCCCCTATGTCCGGCGCCCTGACTGTTAGAGGCTTCCCCGTCAGCAGCCCAAGCCCCCTCCTTAAAATCTCGTAGAGCTCCTCCTCAACCGGAGCCTCGCCGCGGACCATGTAGGCGAACTCGATCCTGAAGAGACCCACGCCGCCGCACCCGTAATCCGGGGCAGCTCTTATGTCCTCGATACTCCCGGCGTTGCAGACAACCTCGACTCGCACGCCATCTGCTGTCAGAGGGTCTAGGTGAGCCTCCCTAGTGTACAGCCTCACAAGCTCCTCGAGCTCTGCTGCAAGAGCCCTGTAGCGCTCCCGCTCTGCCTCACTAGGCTCCACGAGAAGCTGCCCGGAGACACAGTCCAGGATCGCCCAGTCACCGTCGCGGAGCAAGCTCACGTCGAGGTCCTTGGAGATCATGTAGGGGATCCCTCTAAGCCGCGCCAGGATTGATACATGGGAGGTCAGACCGCCGGTACGCGTCACAGCGCCCAGCGCGCCCAAGCTAAAGGCCTCCATGAACTCGATCGGATCCAGCTCCTCTGCTACGACCACCCGCCCCCTGTAGTCCGGTACTGCAGTTGAATCCTCGAGTAGCTGGGAGACCAGGCGGCGGGCGAGGTCTCTGAGGTCTTGCGCTCTCAGGGCGAAGAGCTCACCACCGCTCTCGAGGAGCTCCGCGTACTTCTCGTAAACCCTCTTGACCGCGTGCTCCGCACGCACTCTCTCGCCGCGGACCAGCTCCTCAGCCTCCGAGGCGAGGGAATCCAGCATCAGAAGCTGGGCCTCCACAACCCCCCTCTCGCTCTCCGGGAGAATCCCGGCGAGCTCCTCCAGCCTCTCCCTCAGCACCCTGCAGGCCTTCCTGAGCCTTGAAGCCTCAGCCTCGACATCTTCCGGCTCGCCGCCGGGTAGGTGCCCTAGCAAGTCCGCGCGCCGGATGACGAGCAGGGTCCCCTCTACCACACCTTGGGAGACAACCAGCCCCTTGAACACAAGCCTGGGCATCCCCGAGCACCAGCTCGGCTGTACAGCGGAATTAGCGGGAGCCCTGATATATACTCTAGCGTGTACCTACTCCTTAATCCTCTCGCGGCTCAGCAGCAGGCAAAGTAATATCACTGCGCGCCGCAAGGACTCTAGTCGGTGGTGAAACATTAAGAAGGTGTTCAAGAGGTGCAGGCTGATAACCCCGCTGGAGGAGCTGGGCGAGGTAGACGTAGTTGTTGAGGATGGCCGCGTGAGGGCGCTCGCTCGCGGAGTTGAGGGCGATGCCGCCGTTGACTGCGAAGGTCTCACGCTCGCCCCGGGGTTTGTGGACACTCATATTCACGGCTTCAAGGGCGTGGACTTCACGCTGGCAGAGCCGGAGGAGATACTGCGCTCCGCTGAGGAGCTGGCAGCGCGGGGGGTCACCTCCTTCCTAGCGTCGCTTGTGGCAGCCCCCCGGGAGTTCCTACTGAGAGCTTGCGCTGCCGTCCGCGAGGCTGCGGAGCGGTGGGAGCCGAGGAGGGGTGCCAGGATCCTGGGCGTGCACCTTGAGGGACCCTTCCTGAACCCCAGCATGAAGGGTGCGATGAATGCGGCATTCTTCAGGAAGCCTTCGCTCAAGGAGCTGGAGGAGTACGTCAAGGTGTCTAAGGGCATGGTGAGGCAGATCACTGTGGCGCCGGAGGTCGAGGGGGCGCTAGACTTCATAAGGGCTGTCGCCGGCCTCGGGATCACGGTCAGCTTGGGCCACACCGAGGCTACCTACGACCAGGCCGTAGCCGCTGTGGAGGCTGGTGCCAGAAAGGCAAACCACATCTTCAACCAGATGAGAGGCTTCCACCACAGGGAGCCTGGCGCGGCGTTCGCCCTGCTGGAGAGACCCGAGGTCTTCGTGGAGGTGATAGCGGATCTGGTGCACCTCCACCCCGCGGTTGTGAGGTTCGTGGTCGAGCGAGCGGGACCGGAGAGAGTAACACTTGTGACAGACGCTGTGCAGGCTGCTGGTCTTCCCGANGGCGAGTACACACTGGGCGGCTTCAGGATAGTAGTGAAGGACGGAGTCTCCAGGCTAGCGGACACCGGTGTCCTGGCCGGGAGCACCCTGACCATGGATACCGCAGTGCGCAATATAGTGAGGCTAGGCTACAGGATAAGGGACGCTCTGACCATGGCAAGCTACACTCCCGCCCGCAGCATCTCGGCGCTCGGCAGGGACGCCGTCGGGCTCGTGGACATAGGCTTCAACGCGGACTTCGTGCTGCTCGACGAGAACCTCAGAGTGAGGAAAACTGNTATCGGCGGCGAGGTTGTGTACGAGGCCTGAGGAGGGGGTCGGCGTGGGTGGTATCTTCGCGGCAGTATCCCGGAGGGGGGGCAACGCGGTACCCCTAGTTCTCGAGGGCCTCGCCAGGCTCAGGCACCGGGGCTACGACAGCGCAGGCATAGCCTTCCTCAGCGAGGGGTTCCTCGAGGTTCGCAAGGACGTGGGGAGCATCGAGGACGTCGCCGCGAAGCTTGACCTGGACAGCATCAGCAGCTATATTGTGCTCGGGCACACACGCTACGCGACCCATGGGAGGCCCACCACCGAGAACGCCCACCCCCACGTGGACTGCAGAACATCCCTGGCTGTNGTGGGCGACGGNGCNATAGGNCGCTACGAGGAGCTGAAGGACTCCGTCATCATGCGGGGGCACAAGCTCAGCTCCCGCTGCGATTTCGAGATCCCGGCGCACCTCATGGAGGAGGAGCTCGAGAAGGGGTCCGACCCCGTCTCNGCTNTCGCAAAGCTACGCAGCGACCTCGAGGGCTTCTACTCGATGGCCGTGCTGCTGAGGGATCACGCTGGCATCATAGCTGTGAGCACGCACCTTCCGCTTTACGTCGGGTTATCCGAGGAGACACTGCTGCTCTCATCGACAGAGTCCGCACTCTACGGCTTCGCCAGCGGCATCGTGGAGGTCCAGCCGGGCGAGGTTGTGAAGCTCTCCACAGGAGGTGTGGAGATAGTATCCCCCGATGGCAAACCCCTCCAGCGTGCTCCCAGACCCTTCCGCGTAAACCCCGGCCTCGTCGACAGGGAGGGCTACCCCCACCACATGCTACGCGAGATCTACGAGGTGCCCTACGCCCTCCTGAGGACCCTCTACACGCTCCAGGAGAAGTACCTCCAGCTCGCGTCCCGCCTCATCCTCGGGGCGGACAACGTCTACATAATCGCTAACGGGACCAGCCTGCACGCGGGGCTCGTGGCAGGGTACTACCTCTCCGAGCTCGTCGGCGTGAGCCCGGTTGTCGCCAGCGCGGCGGAGTTCCCACTCTACTACGTCGAGAACGTAGGCCCAGGCAGCCTCGTCATAGCGATCTCGCAGTCCGGCGAGACAGGGGACGTGCTCAACTCTCTCTACGAGGCGAAGCTCCGGGGGGCCACTATCCTAGGCGTAACGAACCACGTAGGCTCCCGGCTGGCAAGGCTCTCCAACGTCTACCTGCCGATAGGCGCGGGCCCTGAGATCGCCGTACCCGCCACGAAGACCTTCACATCTACACTGCTCCTGCTCTACCTAGTCTCCCTGAGAGCCTCCCTGGACGCTGGGAAGCTCTCCAGGGACGAGCGCGCGCANAAGCTCTCAGCAGTCAGGGAGCTCGCGCTTAGCCTGGTGGAGCTCATACCCAAGGTGGACCTGCAGGCCTCCCAGGCAGCACCTCTTATCGCAGGCTGCCGCGGTGGCTACGTGGTATCCAGGGGCATCACCTACCCTCTCGCCCTCGAGGGGGCGCTTAAGCTCAAGGAGGCGTCTTACTTCCACGCGGAGGGTGTCGAAGCCGGAGAGTTCAAGCACGGCCCCTTCGTCCTCCTTGAGAAGGGCTTCTTCGTGGGCTTCATAGTCCCCGTCGAGAAGGTATCCGCAGAGGCTACATACCCCCTTATCGACGCTGCGCTGGATGCTGGGGCAACAGTGGTCGCGGTAGGCTTCGAGGGTGACTCGCGGCTGGTCGAAGCCGCTAAGAGGGGTGCGACCGTGCTGGAGACCCGGAGGGCGGACCGCCACCTAGGCGCCCATAGCCCTCGCGGTGCCCCTGCAGCTCCTGGCGTACAGGCTTGGAGAGCGGCTCGGAAGACCCATAGACAAGCCGAGGTACCTGACGAAGGCTGTCCTCAGGTGAAGCCGTGCTCAAGGCAGGCTGCGCGAAAGCCGCGATAACGCCCAGCCCCCCTGCGGGCCACCCGCTGGCAGGCTACATNAGGAGGAGAGGTCTTTCGGCCGGAGCCCATGACGACATACATGCTAGCGTCCTCGTGCTGGAAGCCGGGGAAACCACCGCGGTCTTAGCGAGCTTCGACCTCCTCGGGCTGGACGAGAACCTCTACGAGCAGCTACGCCACGTAGCCCTGGAGATGGTGGGTGAGGTCTTCTTCGCGGCGGCTGCAACGCACACGCACTCGGCCCCAGCGTCTCTCTTCAGGTCCCCGCTGCTAACCTTCGGTGAGGACGTGTTCAGCGAGGGCTACCTCAGCTACGTGCTTGAGAGGTTTGAGCGCGCGTTGCGCAGCGCCCTTGCGAGTCTGAGGGGCTCCAGGCTTGGGGTGACTGTGGCGAGGGTGAAGGGTGTTGCCACCGACCGCAGTGATCCAAGCCGCGCGATCGATAACTTAGCTACCTTGCTCGTCTTCGCGAGGAGCGGGGGCAAGCCCTGCGGGCTGCTACACTACGCTGTTCACCCCACGGTGCTCGGCCCCGATAACCTCCTCATAACCAGAGACCTCGTAGGCTTCGCGGTGGACCGCGTTGAGCAGGCTCTAGGCATGGAGACCTGCCAATTCCTCAACGGGGCCGCTGGCAACGTGTCCACGCGCTTCNCGAGGAGAGCTCAGAGCTTCCAGGAGGCAGAGCGACTCGGCCTGCTCCTGGCGAACCAGGTGCTCGCGAGCCTGAGGGAGGGTTCCCCCATGAAGCTAGAGAAGCCCGAGCTTCACGCGGGCGAGAAGGTACTCGAGGTCAGGCTTCGCAACCCCAAGAGCAAGCTGGCAGAGGCTCTCGAGCTTGCGCGCGAGGCCAGGGCAAGGAGCGGGAGGGCCGCCGAGGCCCTGGTAGAGGGCGTAGAGCTGCTGGAGAGGCTTTCAAGAGCCGAGCGTGTACCTTCCCAGGTGGCGGTGCGGCTCTCCTGGCTGAGAGTGCCTGGAGTTCTCCGCAGCGTGTGGCTTCCCTTTGAGGTGCCCTCCGACTTCTCGCTGAGCTTGAAGAAGGAGCTTGAGGACGCGGTGGTGGTGTCCTATGCCAACGGGGTACTATGGCTACCTAGCCCCGCAGGGTAGCAGGGACTACGAGTACCTTTTCGAGCTCGTGGGCGAGGATGGGAGGCGAAGGATACTGAGCGCTGCAACAGCATTGCTCGCAGGCTACACAGACACCCAGCGGTCCTCAGCACTGGAGCGGTAGACAGCCTCCAGCAGCTCCTGGCTCCTCACACCCTCCTCGAGCGTTGGGTGGTAGTCCTCTGCGGAGCCTGCCAGGAACTCGAAGAACCTCTTGAGGAGCAGCATGTACGAGTAGACCCAGCCCTCGAAGCTCTTGGAGAGGGGCCATAGCAGGTCAGGGTAGACCTCCTCAAACCCTCTTGCTACCCTTTCTACGCGCTTAGTCTCCCTCCGGTACACATGCACGAGGTGCGGCTCCGCTAGGGAGAACCTGAGACCACCTCTATCCCCGTGGACCTCCACCCGCATCTGCTCCTCGAAGCCGGGGGATACCTTCGAGGCCTCCACTGAGCCGCGCGCCCTGCTTACGTACTCAAGGATCGCGAAGCCGAGGTCCTCCACGTCCACCCTTCTCACACTGCCCGTCTGTGGGTCCAAGCGCTCCTCCACAAGCGTGTAGACCTTGCCGTAGATCCTGCTCACGCGCAGCCCTGTAAGGTGCTCGGCCAGGTCCAGCACGTGCACACCCAGGTCGGCCATCACGCCGCCACCCGCAACCTCCCTGCTCATCCTCCACTCGAAGGGGGTGTCCTTGTACGCGTGCTTGGCGTGCGCGATAACCCCCCTGAACTCGAGCAGCTCCCCGAGGTCACCGCTCAGAACCAGCTCGCGGGCGGTGACGGCTGCAGGGGTGTAGCGGGCGACGAGGCAGACTGTCCCGTAGCGGCCAGCCCTGCGCGACGCGCCAAGTATCCTCCTCGCGCCCTCAAGGCTCGTCGCTACGGGCTTCTCGAGCACTACGTGAGCTCCCGCCTCGAACGCTCTCACGGCGTAGTACTCGTGCAGGTTATTCGGAGCTGCGATAAGCACCACGTCGAGATCCCTGAAGAAGCCGCTCTCATCCGTAGTCCACTCCTTGAAGCCGAACCTTCTCGCGAACTCCTCCGTCTTTGAAGCCGTCCTGCCTAGAACTCGGGTGAGCTCGACCTCGGGCAGGCCTCCAGACCTCGCGGAGAACCTCAGAGCGTTAAGAGACCATGCCTGCGCAGTAGCCGACCAACCCGCACCTACTAGCCCTACTTTTAACCGCAAGGGACCCCCCTAGAACGAGAGCTTCCGCAGCTTTTCCTCCATGTCGACGGGCTTGGGCGGGAAGTCCGGCAGCTGCTGGTAGAGGAGCTTGATCCCCATGTCGAGGAGCTTGAGGAGCGCCCTGTGGTCCTCGGGGCCTACGTCGAATGTCTTCTCTACCTTTACCCGACCCGGCCTGTGCCCCATCTGGCCCAGCTGGATGAAGCTCGGCTTTATCCCCGAGCCCTCCACGAACTTCAGCACATCCACCGGGTTCTCGAATAGCGCGAGGATCTTGTGGTTGTTCAGAGCATCCTTAGCCTTGCTGGCAGCCTCGTCCACAGTTAGTACCTCCACGTGCAAGCCGGGAGGTGCCAGCATGAGCTGAAGCTGCTTGAGCGCGGGGTTCTTAGCGATCTTGTCGTTGACAACCCATATGGCTGTCGCTCCGAACTTCTTCGTCCACGCCGCGGTTACCTGCCCGTGAATAAACCTATCGTCGATCCTGATGAAGAGGTTGTCTGCAAGACTCATGCCCCAGCTCACCTCGTGTCATCCTAAGTGTCATGCCCCAGCATTTTTTAAAGACTTCGAAGAGGTTGCCGCTCACCTTTCGTGAGATGCCGCAATACGCCTGTAGGTGTGCCTAACTCCTCTGACAGCGATTGAGAGCTCCAGGATGTTCTCAGGGACTGCAACCCCCATCCTGTAGCCAGAATCACCTATATGATGTATGTCGCAGCCACAGGCCTTCGAGGCGAGAGCAATCTTCCTTATCACGCCGGCCCTCGCTCCCTCTTGTGACGTGCCAATGGTACACATCACCACAGCGTCGTATTTCTGCGCGAGCTCCACCGCTCTTCTCACCTCGTCAGGCAAGGAGCCGGGCACCGTGTAAGGCGCAGGGATGAGGAGCCCATCAGCTCCCGAGGCCAGTACCTCCTCTATGAGTGTCGAGTCGTACATTCTCTCAACCCTAACCCCTCCGCTGTGCATCTTACCGCCGAAAATCAGCGCTTTTTCACCGGCAGCTTTGCTGGCCACCTCAACCCCTTGAGCGATTCTCTTCCACGTGACCCCTAGGCCCGGATTCCCTGTTACTACGATCATGCGAGACCCTAAAGCCAGGCTTGCCTCGACAGTTTCCCTCGAGAGAGTCCTGCCCGCCGGCAGCACGCCCGGGTCGACCGCCTCGAGGTTGTTCCCCACAAACCTCAGGACGAAGCGGGAGAGGTCGGCGATGCTGCGAATACTCTCAGGCACCCCCTCAACCCCGAAGTTAAAGACATCTACCATATTCAACAGGATGATGTCAGCTCCGAATGCTGCCGCCAGCTCCACGTTCGAAATACCGTCTACCATCGGCGGTGCTGTGACGACAACTTCGGCCGCCACAACTCTCCCCTCAGAGCTCATCACGGCTTCTTTAAACTCTCGAGCGGCTATGCTTGATAACACTCTCCCAGATAGGTCCAGCACTCTTCTGGGCATACCAGTGTACTCGTGAATACCTTATAATTCCTCGAAATAAATTGCACGTGGAAATGTTTATATATGAGTGCTTCCAGAAGCTCTTCTGTATGGCGACGATAGGCCCCTTCGAAGTGGGTATCCTGGGCCTCCTAGCCTTCATCTTCG
>Ga0065719_106820_pt1 | contig 10271 bp, 7 predicted proteins | sample GBSCel85sediment_FD_59106 | JGI IMG/M metagenome (GOLD analysis project Ga0065719, IMG submission 59106) | Hot spring sediment microbial communities from Great Boiling Spring, Nevada - Cellulolytic enrichment CS 85C v3 (version 3) | ecosystem: Environmental > Aquatic > Thermal springs > Hot... | reverse complement strand
TCTGGAGGAGATCCTCGTCAGGGATCCAAGAACCAGATCTTACGAACAGGCCGTTGCTGTCATCGATGATATCCTTAACCTCCCCTTCAACGAGGAGATGAAGAAGCACTACGGTGGTTGAAAAACCGATTTGTAAAAACCGTAGCGCCCCATAAGGGGCGCTTTTTATTGTAAGGGGTTGTAAAAAAAGAAAAAATGTAATCGATAATAATCAACCACATTTGTCCTTGATAGTTCAACATCAGAATTATTTTGTACTGAAAATGGTTGACTGGTTGTACAACAGTTGATATCATATTGATAATGTCAAGATCACAATGGTTCATTTTTGTGATCATTTCTATAACGTAGGGGGTGGTACGATGTTCAGGAGAGTTCTGTGGGGCCTTCTTGTAGTAATCTTCGCAGCCCAGATCCTTGCTATTGGACTCAACAAAATCGTTCCCGGTGAGTATTACAATCTCACCGACTACGAACGTCTGACAGGCAAGAAGATCACGAAATTCAACGAAGCACCGATGTTGAAAGAGATGGTTGAGAAAGGACTGCTTCCACCTGTGGAGGAAAGGCTTCCGAAGAATCCGGTTGTGGTGACACCTTATGAGGAGATAGGTCAATACGGTGGTACCTGGAGAAGAGTATGGTTCGGCCTTCCGGATCAGCCCAATGTCGATAAGATCGCTGTCGAGAAACTCGTGATGTTCGATAAGACCGGTGGGGTAATACTTCCGAATATCCTCGAAGAGTGGCAGGTTAGCAGTGATGGTAAAACGTTTGTCTTCAAGATAAGAGAAGGGCTGAAGTGGTCTGATGGTGTGCCTGTCACCACAGAGGACGTGAGATTTTGGTATGAAGACATTTTACTGGATGAAAATCTGACCCCTACGATTCCTTCCTGGCTGATCGCTGGAGGTAAACCCTTAAAAGTAGAAATCGTCGATAAGTGTACATTCAAAGTAAATTTCGAAGTCCCCTATCCTCTGTTTCTCTATCAGCTAGCATACCGGGGACAGGGCGGTTACGTTTTCGTTGTCCCATCGCACTATCTGAAAAACTTCCATCCAAAGTATGTCCCGCTTGAAAAACTGACACAAATGGCGAAGGAAGAAGGATACGATTACTGGTGGCAACTTTTCGCTGCGAAAGGTACCAATACCAATGCGTGGATTACGAATCCTGAGCTTCCCGTACTCTATCCATGGAAATTGAAGAAATTGACTGATTCACAACTCGTCATCGAAAGGAACCCATACTATTTCAAGGTGGATCCTGAAGGGAATCAGCTTCCATACATAGATGAAATAGTGTTCTACAGGATTCAAGACAAACAGATGGCGCTCATGAAAGCTATGGCTGGAGAAATAGATATGCAAACCAGGCACTTTGGAACGGAACAGTTCACTATATTACTTGAGAACAGGGAAAAAGGTGGCTATAGAGTTTTGAGATGGGTTTGGGGTGTTGGCAGCATAGTAACGTTCTATGTGAATCAAAATGTGAAAGATCCCGTTCTTAGAGAACTCTTCCAGAATCCAAAGTTCAGATACGCCCTTTCACTGGCGATAAACCGAGAAGAAATAGCTACCCTGGTCTTCCACAACCTTGGTGAGCCACGTCAAGCATCACTGATCACAGGTGTTGCTTTCTACGATCCTGAATGGGAGAAAGCATATGCGGAATATAACCCTGAGAAGGCGAACGCTCTCTTGGATGAAATAGGCCTGACAAAGCGAGATGCCGAGGGTTATAGAATAAGATCGGATGGCAAAAGGTTGGAAATAATAATAGAGTACTCCGTAACAGACGCTGTTGTTGACGTACTGGAGATGGTAAAACAGTACTGGGAAAATCTGGGTATCAAGGTGCTCCTGAAACCTGAGGAACGATCGCTCTACATGACAAGGTGTGAAGCAGGAGAGCCTGAAATAGGTGCGTGGTCATTCGACAGATGTGCAGCCGTATTGAGCGATCCTGGAAGGTTACTGGGAACAGTGTGGGATGGCCCATGGGCACCTCTTTATGCAAGGTGGTACATTTCCGGTGGAAAAGCTGGCGAGGAACCACCAGAAGGCTCAGACATTAGAAGAATCTACGAGCTTTGGGACAAAGTAAAAGTAACCGTCGATGAAGAAGAAAGAGACAGACTTTTCAAGGAGCTCATCAACATTCATAAGAAAAATATCTTCTTCATAGGAACGGTGGGAGAAGTCCAGATACCTGTCATCGTGAAGGACAATTTCAGAAATGTCCCTGATGGATTAATCTTTGATCATCCTCTCTTCAGTCCAAAGAATGCCCGACCGGAACAATTCTTCTTTGAACTGAAATAATAAGCATCTACCGGAATTACCCGGTGGTCCACCACCGGGTTTTTTATTGCCGATCTTGAATTTGCAGATCATAACATGATAAAATCTGTAACTGATGATGATCATTTTATGGGGGGTGATGCTGGTGAAAAGATCTCTTTTGATTCTGATTTTGACCATCGTCTGTTCCCTTTTGCTCTTCGGAGCCCGGCAGATGGAATACCTCAAAAGAGGGTTGGTAGCCATCAAGACTGATGAGGGAGTCTTTCTGAGCTGGAGAAAACTGGGAACCGATCCTGAAGATGTCAGATTCCACATCTACCGCGATGGGCAAAGGATAACCCCCGCTCCCGTCAGCTTGACCAATTTCCTCGATCCTGAAGGGACACTTGAGTCTGTATACAAAGTGATTCCTGTGATCGGAGGGAAAGAGCGGGTTGAAGAAGCTTCAAAAGAGGTGAAAGTCTGGGAGAAGAACTATCTTGAGATTCCCATCAGAAAACCGGAGGGAGGTGTCACACCAGACGGTGTGCATTATGAGTACACCGCAAACGATGCAGCTGTCGGAGATTTGGACGGTGATGGTGAATACGAAATCGTTCTGAAATGGGATCCTACCAATTCGAAGGACAACGCACACGATGGTTACACTGGGAACACATATCTTGATGCCTACGAGTTTGACGGAACACACCTCTGGAGGATAGACCTGGGTAGAAACATCAGATCAGGTGCACATTACACACCTTTCATCGTTTATGATCTCGACGGCGATGGCAGAGCAGAAGTTGTTTGCAGAACTTCCGATGGTACAGTGGATGGACAGGGGAACGTGATAGGAGATCCAAACGCGGATTATCGAAACGAGAAAGGAAGGATCCTCACGGGGCCGGAGTACTTGACGGTGTTCGATGGATTAACAGGAAGAGCTCTGGTAACAGTTCCGTTCGAACCTGCACGGGAAACTGTGGAGAGCTGGGGAGACAACTATGGAAACAGAGTGGACAGATTCCTGATGGCAGTTGCTTATCTGGATGGCCAGAGACCGAGTGTTGTCTCTTGCAGAGGTTACTATGCCAGAACTGCTCTGGCTGCTTACAACTTCAGGAATGGGAAATTGGAACTCCTCTGGAAATTTGATACCAAGACCGGCAACAAAGAGTACGAAGGTCAGGGACATCACTTCTTGAGGGTTTTTGATGTGGACAACGATGGAAGAGATGAGATCATCTACGGTTCGTGTGTCATAGATGACGATGGAACTGGTCTGTTCTCGACACGCCTTGGACATGGTGATGCAATGCACTTTGGAGATCTCGATCCAACAAGGCCTGGTTATGAAGTCTTTACAATCCACGAAGGAAGGTCAAAGAAACCCTACGGTGTCGCCATGTGGGACGCCAAGACAGGAAATGTGCTGTGGGGTGTCTACATCGAAGGAGCGGATGTAGGAAGAGGACTCGCAGCCGACATAGATCCAAGGTATCCCGGTGTGGAATGCTGGACGAACAAAACGGGTCTCTACACTTGTAAAGGAGAAAAGATCTCCGACAACAGACCCAATTCTGTCAACTTCGCCATCTGGTGGGACGGAGACCTTCTCAGAGAACTCCTCGATCATACCTGGTACGGCGATCACGGAATAGGGAAGATCGACAAATGGGACTACATAAACGAAAAACTGGTAAATCTTGTGACCTTCACCGGAACTCTTTCCAACAACTGGACGAAAGGAAATCCCTGCCTGCAAGCAGATATACTCGGTGACTGGAGAGAAGAAGTTATCTGGAGAACAGAGGACAGCACTGCGCTCAGAGTGTATGTATCTACTTACCCAACGAACTACACATTCTACACATTGATGCACGATCCTCTTTACAGAATAGACATCGCCAATCAGAATGTGGGTTACAATCAGCCGCCACACACAAGTTTTTATCTCGGTACCGGTATGATGGAAACTCCTCCAAAACCAGATATTTACGTTGTCAAATAATTCCGTATTTTAGGAGGTGGTTAACGTGCGCTCTAGGTTGATGGTCCTGGGATTTTTACTACTTTTGTTCGCTGGCATTCTTCTAGGAGTGAAACTTACGATCTTCAGTGCCGGTGCCAGTGAGGGTCAGGCACTGGATGCGGCAATCGCTGAGTACAAAAAGTTGCATCCAGACGTTGAATTTGAACACGTGAACATCACTTCCGGATGGCAGGAAAAATTCTCTTTGGCGTTGATGAGTGGTGATGCTCCCGATCTAATAGCGATCACTGTTCCATACGCGGATTATTTCAGATCTTACCTTATTGATCTCGCACCTTATGTAGAGAAACACCTAGGCATTTCTCTCAAAGAGTACAAAGATTCCATGTACGATGTGGTCAGAGCCTATGTGGGGAAAACGGAGGATGAGTTAACTTACGTTCCCCTCTATCTCACTGTCCACAGTCTTTGGGTGAACGTTGATTATTTTGAGAAAGCGGGTATTCCTTATCCTCCACTTGGAGGAAGGGATGAACCCTGGACATAGGAAGAGTTCGTAGATGTTCTCAGAACAGTCAAAAAAGTCAACAAACTACCAGCTGCCATGTCATTTTCCTATTCCACGGAGAGATTATTCAATTACCTTGCCGTGAGGGGAGTTAAAGTTCTGGACGAGAACCTGGATCTTGTTCTCGATAAGGATCCCAGAGCAAAAAAGGTGCTGCAAGATTTTGTAGATCTTTTCAAAGAAGAACTAGTGCCGGCACCGGAGTGGATAGCACAGCAGTCCGATATAAACGATTTTCTGGGGGGTATCACAGCGGTTCACTGGTCGGGTAGCTGGATGTGCAGATCCATCATCGACATCATGAAACAGACAGGAAAACGTTTTGCACCGGCTTACGTTCCAAAAGATGTCGACTGGTTTGGCATCAACGGAGGCCATATCTTCGGGGTGGTAAGAACAGGCGACAAGAAGCGAGAGGAAGAAGCTATAAAATTCGCTCTCTGGATAGGACAGAAGGGACTTGGAAACGATGTGTTCAACAAAGCACTCCTTGGTATTTCTCCTTTCAAGGATCACAAAATCGACGTACGGTGTACTGGAAATGAACGAGTGGATACCGGTCTTTCAGACTTTGATCGAAAGGGCACCTTCTTGGATAGTTCCGGTCAGAACCTGCGAACTCTGGGCAAGACTCTACGATCCTTTGAGAACACAGATCGCCATGGTAATAGGTGACCAGCAGAATCTTGATGATGCATTGAAAAACATCCGAAAAGAGTACGAAACCATCCTAGAAGAACTTGGAGGAAAGAGATAACCAGGGCGGGGGTTCCCCGCCTTTTTTGGAGGGAGTAATCATGAGACAACTCATTAAGACCCGTTTTGTATTTCTTTTACCTGGTCTGTTTTTTATGTCTCTCTTTGTTCTTGTACCTATAGCTTCTATATTTTTCATTTCTTTTTATTCATGGAATCTTCTGTCTCCGATGAGGTTTATAGGATGGGCAAATTTCAAAAGGATGATATCTGATAAATACTTCTGGAATTCACTTGTTGTGACCTTCAAGTTGATGGGACTCGGCGTTCCCATAAATTTCTTTCTGTCTCTCAGTCTGGCTCTTGCTCTTTACAGAGAGGATAGATTTTCGAAGATTTTCAGAGCCATTTTCTACTGGCCGTGTCTCATGCCTGCAATAGCAGGAGCAACGATGTGGAAGTGGATGTTTTCGTATCACACAGGTCTCTTTAATTACATTCTTAGAACTCTTGGTCTTTCTCCCATTTACTGGCTTGAAAAACCCCTAAACGCTTTATTCTCAGTGGTGCTTTCGGGTATCTGGGGTGTGGGGTTCTTCATGATGATGTTCATCACAGGTTTCCAGAACATACCACAGGAGCTGATAGAAGCGGCCAGAATCGATGGAGCAAACAGATGGCAGACCTTCTGGTATGTGACCTTCCCATGTTTGAAGAACACCAACTTGCTTGTGCTTATGGTGTCTGTTGCTTATTCTCTGAGAAGTTTTGCCGGTATTTATGCTTTAACAGGAGGAGGTCCCGGTTATGCCACCACGAATATCGCCTTGTACATCTACAGGTCAGGCCTTACACAATTCAGGATAGGATATGCGTACGCAATGAGTGTTGTTTACTTTGTACTTGCACTTGTGGTGGGGCTGATCATCTTAAGGTTGCAGAGGGAGGAATAAGTAAGTGGGTAGAAAATTGTTCGTCATAATATTGTCAATTTTCTTCATGCTTCCAATCTTCTGGTCAATTACTTCTTCGTTTAAAGGAATAGGAGAAATTTTTTCTTACCCACCAACGTTTTTTCCGAAAAATCCTACCTTTGAGGGATACATAAAAGTGTTGAAAGAACACGATTTCTTACTTTATCTCAGAAACACTCTTTTCGTAGCGGTTGTGGCAACACTTTTGACAGTTCCTGTGTGTTTGATGACCGGATACAGTTTGGCAAAAGGGACTTTTAGAAGCAGAAAATTTTTCAACGGTCTCTTTGCGTGGACTCTGTTCATAACAGCAGAAGTCACAATGGTTCCGCTCTTTATAGTTATCAGAGGTTTGGGTCTGGTGAATTCCATATGGGGTATGATCATACCAGCTGTATACACCCCCACAGGTACATTTGCTGCAGTCCAGTATATGAGAGATATTCCCAATGAGCTCCTTGAGAGCGCAAAGATAGATGGTGCAAACGAATGGCAGATTTTCTGGAGAATCGTTGTACCGCTTTCAAAACCACTGATGGCCACCCTTTCTATATTCTCCTTCACCTGGAGATGGAATGATTTTGTACTACCTCTCATCGTTGTGAATAAGAAGAGTCTTTTCACCTTGCAACTAGCTCTTGCCTCCATTCAAGAAGAGCTGGGGCCGTACGATTGGACCGCTGTGCTCGCTTTTTCGAACCTTACCGTGATTCCAACTCTCATAATATTCCTGCTGTTCCAGAGATGGTTTATGAGGGGTATCATGACTGGTGGATTGAAATATTGATCGGTTGAGTAACGATAAGAGATCAGTTGTAACTGGTTGTAATTGAAAGATTTCGCAAGATAATCACCTGTGATTCTTCATGAAAACCATAATTCAACAATAATTTCTATTTTCTATGTACCAGATTGGTTGTATGAAAGATCATATTATGATAAATTTATGATCGATAAAGAACAAAAAAAGAGGTGACAAAATGATACAGGCCTGTGATCTTCGCTGTGAATATTTGACGTCTCCTGTCCTTGGACTCGATGTGATTCCTCGATTTTCTTGGAGATTAAAGGGTAATGGAAAGAAACAAACACGATACAAAATTATCGTTTCGGACAATTTCGATGATATCGAAAGAGGAATAGGAAATGTGTGGGAGAGCGAAAAAGATTCTTCAAAAAACCTGAACATAGAATATGAAGGGCCAAAATTGAAAGCTTACAAGGGCTACTATTGGCGCGTGAAACTTTGGGATGAAAAAGAAAATGGACCGTGGAGTGAGACAGCTTACTTCGAAATGGGCCCTTTAGAGGATTGGAGAGGAAAATGGATAACCATGCCTTCTCCGCTCTCTTTTAAGGATCCAGCCCATCGCCATGAACTCTTCTATGCTATGTACTTTCGAAAGGAGTTTCTCTTAAATAAAGAGATAGAAAAGGCACGGGTTTATGTGAGCGGACTGGGAGTCTATGAACTTTATTTGAACGGAAGAAGAGTGGGAAACAATGTTCTCGACCCTGCATCAACGGATTACAACAAGGTAGCACTCTATTCAACATACGATGTCACACAATATCTGACAACAGGAAAAAATTCAATAGGTGTGATTCTTGGTAACGGCCGCCATATCAGAGATTATGGGTATTCAAAACCAAAACTTTATCTTCAACTGTTTGTGTTCTACAAAGATGGATCGCTGGAATTCATTTGCTCCGATGAAACATGGAAGGTTTCACATGGTCCTCTGAGGGAAAATGGTATCTATTTTGGTGAGGTCTACGATGCCCGCAACGAGATATCTGGATGGGATTTACCTGGTTTCGACGATGAGAACTGGTCAGAAGTAGAAATCGTGGAAGGCCCTCCCCTGAAAGCACAACTGATTCCTGTCATGCGTGTTTGTGAAGTTATTAAACCAAAAAGGTTGTGGTTGTCTTCTAGGGGAACTTTCATAGTTGATTTTGGAAAAAATATCTCCGGATGGGTGAAGCTGAGAGTAAATAACGGTAAAAAAGGTGAGAAGATTATCGTACGCTATGCGGAAGTTCTGGATCCTTCCATGGATCAGCTGGACATGAGAAATCTTCGTTTAGCACGTGCTACAGACGAATACATCCTGAAGGGACAGGGAGTGGAAATCTATGAACCAAGATTCACATATCATGGGTTTCGTTATGTCGAAGTGGAAGACTATCCCGGTACTTTGACTTCCGATGACATAGAAGCAATGTTTGTTCACACAGATGTTGAAAAAATTGGGAATTTTGTCTGCTCGAATGAACTTTTGAACAAAATTCACTCATGTGTTGTGAACAGTCAGCTATCAAATCTGATGGGAATTCCCACAGATTGTCCCCAAAGAGATGAGAGAATGGGATGGTTAGGTGATGCCCAATTAACAGTTGAAGAGGCAATGTACAACTTCGACATGGCAGCTTTCTACACGAAATATCTCATGGACATAAAGCTTTCCCAGAAAGAAGATGGAAGTATATCAGATGTTGCTCCTCCATACTGGAAGAGATATCCAGCAGATCCAGCTTGGGGAACCGCCTATGCGACGATTTTGTGGTATCTCTATTTCTTCTATGAAGATAGAAGAGCACTGGAAGAACACTATGATTCGCTGAGACGTTATGTAGAGTTTCTCAGAATGAATTCACCTGAACACTTGACAAGATTAGGACAGCATGGTGATTGGTGTCCTCCGGGTGATAAATTCCCAAAGCGCACTCCTTTGATTCTAACTTCCACATGGTACTACTATCATGACACCCTCATTCTAAGCAAGATAGCGAGAATATTGGGAAAGAAGGAAGACGAACATGAATATCGAAAACTTGCCGAAGAAATAAAAGATGCTTTCAACCGTTATTTTCTCAGGAAAGTTGAGGATCACACGGGTCGGATAGTGTACTTCTACAGAGGAATAAAGTTAAGTCCCAAAGATAGAATTCCCACCACCCAGACGTGTAATGTTCTACCTCTCTGGAACAAGATGGCTCCAGAAGAGTGTAGAGAGAATGTGTTCAGAGTTCTTGAGAGACTAATAGAAGTGGATAACGATGCACATTTTGACACCGGAATCTTGGGTACTCGTTACATACTCGAGGTTTTATCGGAAAATGGCAGGAAAGACCTTGCATTGAAACTTCTCCTGAAAGAAGATTATCCGAGCTTTGGCTACATGATAAGGAATGGGGCAACAACATTGTGGGAAAGATGGGAAAAGCTAGAAGGTATCGGTATGAATTCACACAATCACGTCATGCTGGGCAGTGTTGATACCTGGTTCTACAAGTACCTTGCAGGTATAAAACCAGTTGCTCCTGGGTGGAAAAGGGTAAGAATCGAACCGTATTTCCCCAATCAGATAGATTTCGTATTGGCAAGGATCAATACTCCAAAAGGTCTTCTCGAAATCAGTTGGAAAAAACAGGGAGAGAAATACGAAGTTCAGGTTACCATATCACCAAATATGGTCGGAACTTTTGTCGCTCCAGATGGTTTCAAAGTATCTGCCGTAAACAACAAACAAGTAGATCACAGATCAACGTTTGAAATCGAAGCTGGCGTTTACAATATCATTCTCGAAAGGGTGAGAGAATGTTAGGTTACATTCTTCGACGTTTAGTACAGATGCTTGTTACGCTGTTTGTTATATCGGTGATATCATTTGTGATCATTCAGCTTCCACCTGGGGATTATCTTACATCGTACATAGCGTCGTTAGCGGCGACTGGGGAGA
>Ga0065719_100386_pt1 | contig 10275 bp, 7 predicted proteins | sample GBSCel85sediment_FD_59106 | JGI IMG/M metagenome (GOLD analysis project Ga0065719, IMG submission 59106) | Hot spring sediment microbial communities from Great Boiling Spring, Nevada - Cellulolytic enrichment CS 85C v3 (version 3) | ecosystem: Environmental > Aquatic > Thermal springs > Hot... | reverse complement strand
CTTCCAAAAGCTGGCACATTTGCCTTTCCGTCGGTGATGAGTATCCCCTTCACTTTAGCATTCTTTATGCTGTTGGCAACAGAGATCAACTTCAGAAGTGCAGAAGGTAGTGGAGTCTTTCCACCTGTTGGAATGTGGTCGATTAAATCGAATATTTGTCTCGTATTTTTTCGTCGGTTTCATGACAACTTCCGCCTCATTTCCTCGGAAAACTATAAGAGAAAGCCAGTCTCTGCGCTGATAAGAATTTTCAACAAGCTTTTTTGCAATCCCTTTGGCTATACTTATTCTCTTCTGCAATCCCATGCTTCCACTTGAATCAAGGAGTATCACAGTCAGCCTCGGAGCTCTGGCTTTTCGGACATTTATTCTGATATCCTCATCCTTAAACTCCACCGGAAATCCTCGAATTGCTGCAGAGTTAAGGGTTGCAAAAAATGTTTATGTCACTGCTCTCACGTATTTTCGGAATATACGAAACAGGAATTCCAATCTTTTCGCCGATTAAAGTAATTTTACAGTCCCTCGAAGCTCTATATCCGAAATTCTCGGAATAGCACTTTGAATCCTTAATTTCCAATTTTAAATCACTCGAATCAAATACCTTTTCAGAGTTCCCGTAATGATTTTCATTTTTTTCTTGTTTTCCAGAACTTTTTTCGCTCTCTTCTCTCTTTTCGGGATTTTCTTTAACCATTTCTTGCTCTTCCGTCTTTTTTTCTGGAATCTCCAGTTCAGGTATTTGAGGCTTCTGGAAAGGTTTTGACTTTATCCTGTGCGGTAATGTCAGCTCCATAGCTCTTTTTAAATCTTCAATGGTAACATTTTTTCTCCCTTCAAAGGCTGCTATGGCTTTTGCCGCTTTCACTGTTGTTATTTCTGCTCTGTGGGTTTTTATTCCCATTTTGATTATTGTTTCGGCAAGTAATTTTAGAAGATCATCCGAAATCACAACCTCATCAAGAATTTTTCTGGCATTTGAAATCTTATCTCTCAGTTTTTCATCATGGCTTCTGTATTTTTCGTAAAACGCCATCGGATCCCTTTGAAATTCTGTAACTCTTTTGACTATCTCAATTCTCTCCTCCACATTGGTGGAGGCTTCGATTGAAACGAACATCCCGAATCTGTCAAGAAGCTGCGGTCTAAGCTCTCCCTCTTCAGGATTCATTGATCCTATAAGAATGAATCTTGCCGGATGCTTCAAAGATATTCCTTCTCTTTCAATTATGTTCCACCCCAATGCTGCAGAGTCGAGCAAAACATCGGCTATGTAGTCCTCCAACAAATTGACCTCGTCTATGTAGAGTATGTTCCTGTTGGCTTCAGCAAGTATTCCTGGCTGTAATGCCCTCACACCCTCTTTCAGTGCCCTGCTTATGTCTATTGTGCCAACCANTCTGTCAAGAGTTATGCTCAGCGGAAGATCTATAACCCTCATCCGCTTTTTTGTCTATTCTGAAGTCTCCTCTTTCAACTTTTTCTCTGCAGACATCACACATTTCCGCAACGCTGTAAGGATTGCAGTTAAACGGACACCCATCTATAACATCTATTTCAGGTAAAACTTGGGAAAAGGCCCTTACCATCGTCGACTTTCCTGTCCCTTTATCACCGCTTAGCAGAACTCCACCTATTGTTGGATCAATGGCATTGCATATCAACGCAAGCTTGGCTTTTTCCTGTCCAACTATTGCTGTGAACGGAAAAAATCTCATTCAATCACCTCCTCCAAAATACCATCAATCTCCAAATACTTCTCCTCAACAANCTTCTTCAGCTCACCAGCTTTCCAGTATCCCCTTTTTTCTGCCTCCAGAAGCCTTTCCAGTATCTCCCGCAGTGCGTAGATGTTTAGCTCCTTCATTCTGTTAAAAAGCTCCTCATCCAGTATGAATCTCTCCACAATCTTATCCCATAACCTGTTTTCCACAGCGTTTGTCGTTGCGGCAAGGCCCAGAAGATATTCGATCCTGTCAGCAATCTTCTGAACACCGTTGAACCCGTGCTTCAGCATTTCTTCTATCCACTTCGGATTCAGGGTTCTTGTAATCGTTCCCCTTTCAATCGATTCTTTAACACTTTCAACTTTTGCAACTTCCCTTGTTGAATCAACGATGATCATCTCAGCCTTCTTTCCTCTGGCAAGTTCAACAGCTTTTGAAAGTCCTCCGAAGAATTCGTAATAGTGATCCAGATCTGTTATTTCGTAATCGACAGAGCTTCTTACCTGAGAAACTATGTCGACGGTTTTCAAAAGGTTTTCAAACTGTTCCCGAGTCTCAATTCCGTGAACGTCTTTTCCGTATGCATAGCACATTGAGCTCACGTAGACATCTGCAAGTTCTCTTTCATCCTTCCAAGCGCTGTCCTCGATTAGCTGCAGCATCCTTGTTCCATATTCCGTAGGAGCTGGTCCAAAAATCCTTAGCTGACTTCCCAGCTCTCTTGTATGCTTTCTGACAAAGTTAAGGTCTTCTGATTCCGGAAGATTTGAGACAAGCTTTACTGCTTTATCTATAAGCTCGACAAGATTTGGAAACATATCCCTAAAGAACCCGCAAATCGTCACGAAAACGTCTATTCTCGGTCTTCCGAGTTCCTCAAGACTTTTTATCTTCAGCTCTTTCTCCCATGCTGTCTTATGGACGATTTCAACACCCAGAAATTCGAAGATCTGGGAAACTGTCTCTCCAAATGTTTGTGCCGTCTCGAATCCCCAAAGGACTAATGCAACAGTCTCCGGATACTTTCCATGGTTCTTTACGTATTTTTCAATCATGTCTCTTGCAACCTTTTTTCCCCTTTCAACTGCAGCCTCAGTTGGAATTCTTAAAGGATCGAAATGATAGAGATTCCTGCCTGTTGGCAGGACTTCCGGGTTCCTTATAACATCCCCTCCAATAGATGGCTCGATGTATTCTCCTTTCAGAGCTCTAATAAGATTTTCAAGCTCTAATTCGTTGTTTGAGAATTTTTCTGCGATTTTTTTGCAGAAATTTAGAGTTTGCTCGAATTCTTTCTTTGTTCTTCCGGAGAAAAATTCATCGACAATTTTTCTTGCTTCTTCTTCGATTTTCCTCATAATTCTTGGATTTTCCAGAACTTCCTCGTATTTTAGTCCATTTTTTTCTGCTATCAGTCTGTAAAGCGACTTGATTTCGCCTCTATCATATCTGCTAAATAAAAGTATAAATTCCTTTAATTCATCAGATTCGTATTTACTTCCAAGGACGTGTAGACCTTTGGGAATTATTGAGCGCTTGTATTCATAAATTCTTGCCTCAATTTTTTCAATGTCCTTCTCCATTCCAAGTTTTTCTGCAAGTTCAAGTATTCTGGTCTTCGCAGTTTCTGCTCTTGCTTCACTTCTTTCCATTCTGTATTCCTCGATCAGCTCTTCAAGTCTTGCGTATTCATCGTAAAGATCTGCAGTTGTATAGGGGGGGAGAGTTGTAGCTTATCAGTGTTGCATAACTTCTTCGTTTTGCAATTGTGGCCTCAGAAACATTTGTTACATGATATACATAGATGTGGGGCATTGATGATATTAAGACGTCTGGCCAGCATTTCGAGCTCATTCCACATTCTTTACCTTTCATAAACTCAAGCGTTCCGTGAGTGCCCAGATGTATTACTGCATCCGCTCTGAAGATGTTTTTAAGCCAGAAATAGAAGGCAAGATACTGATGGTGCGGCGGCTTCGTCTTATCGTGCAGAACAGAAAGAAGATCGTCCTCCTCAATAACTTTTCTTCTTGCCGGCTGAATACCGACAGCAACATTACCGAACAGAACAACTGGGATGAGTATATCTTCTCCATCCACCATAATGTTTCCCGGCGGCTCTCCGTAGCTATCTATGACTTCTTTCCTCATTTCTTCGGATAACTGATTGAAAAATTTCATGTAATCTTCTTTGCTCAGTCTTGGACAATCGATGGCTTTCTCTGAGAAAAATTTCGGGTTGAAAAGTCTCTTCTTCAGCAGAACTTCACCGACGTCCGTTGTCTCTACGCTGTACCCCTCACTTCTTAGCTTGTTCAGTATCACTTTCAGACTCTCGAATGTGTCCAAATAAGCGGCATTGCCCAGATTTTCCTCACCGGGCGGATAATCGTAGATTATTATCGCAACCCTTTTTTCATGGTTCGGTTTATACCTCAGGCTTACCCATTTCTCAATCCTTTCGCACAGTCTCTCAACTCTGTCCGCAATTTCAACAACTTCATCATCATGAACTCCGCATACTGGAATTGGTTCAACAGAACCATCCATTTCCGGCAGGGTAACACTTGCAAAAAGATTAACAATATTCAGGCCTCTTTGATCCCTTACCCAGTCTAAAAGTTTCTGGTTGTACATCAATGCTGGAGTGAAGAGTTTCGCCTTCTTTTTCTTTAGAAGCTCTATTGTTTTCCCTGGATCCCCTCCCATTGGTCCGCCGTTAAGTCTGAACCAGAGAAGGCTTAAAATCGCGTCGACATCCTTCATTAGCTCAATGGCATTCAGATTAAGAATTCCATCGCTGTAAACAGGAACCACGGTCAGATTCCTTTTTTCAAACTGTTTCACTATCTCTTCNAGTGTTTTCTGGCACTGCTCGAAATGCATTCCTCCATAAAAAACAATTCCGATTTTTGGTCTTTTATCGACTGGTCTGTAATCGAATCCATGAACCGGATGACAGAATCCGAAATCCGGAAACTCGATCGGATCTTTTACCTCAACATCGATTCCTTTGACTTTGCAGAGATGAAGGAACATATTTCTGTAATTCTCGTAGCCTCCGTTTANCCAGTATCTTAGGGTCTTTACGTAATTTCTTGCATCTCTAAGAGCTCCAAATGGCAGTATTTTTCCCGCGATTTCTATTGCTTTCTGAATGTTTTCAATTCTCCTTTTAATGGATGCTGGATCTGAGATGAAGGAAGAAGCAACTTCCTTAGGCATTCTGAACTTTCCAAGCTTTGCTCTGGCAGCAAGGCTGCTACCTCCAACGAGAGCTATTACATCCTTCTCATGGAATTCTATCTCGTTCAGAATTCCCGGATCTCCGCGTATATCGGAGAGAATTATATCAGCGGAGTCAACAAGGGCTTGCAGACTGCTTTTGTCAAATTTTCCAAGATCGTGTGAATATATTAGCTTTACATCGCAGAATTCGGCAACATCTTTAATCGCATTTTTTAAACTTTTGTTAACAACTGTTGATATTAGCAGAATTTTTATTCGCTTCTTCATAACATTCCCTCAACCTTTTTTTATTTGAGGTAAATCTGCCATAACAGTTCGTTTTCGTCTACTGCTTTCTCTCCATTTATCCATTCCCAGTATTCTGAGACTGTTAGCAGGAAGTATGGTTCTAGGAACTGCATGGGCATGTAGCTCTCTTTGAAAACAGCGTTCTTTTTCACTGCCTCAATCTCTCCAAAAACTGGATCTGATTTTATATCTTCCTCACTGTAAGGAGCATAGTAGCTTATTATCCAAACTTCTGGATTCTCGCTTACTATCCATTCTTTGCTCACCTTAACCCACGTGGAGTTACAGCTTGGCGAAATCACTTTTCCGCCGGCAAGATTTATGAAAGTAACGTAAGGCTGACCTGAGGCGTTGCACGCTATGTATGTGGGGTCGGTAAAGGAATACAGAACCTTTACATCCCTCTTTATTCTTTTACCTTCCAGTTCGGTCCACTTCTCCTCGATATATTTGCAGACCTTTTCCGCCCTTTCCTGCACCTTGAAAATCTCTCCAAGAATTCTGGCCTGTCTGCAGATGTCATCCGGGTATTTTTTGACATAACCGAGCCTCACAATCGGAATTCCGAGCTTTTCAAGCTTCTTTGCATTCTCTTTATAGCCTGGAGGCTGGTCCCAGAGAACGATTAAATCGGGATTCAGCGCGATCAGTGCCTCCTCATTTATTCTGCTCATTTCTCCTACCGATTGCATTTTTCCAACATCAGGATCAATTTTGAGTATTATCGGGTTTTTCTTCGCCAAATCCGAGAAGCCAACGACTCTATCTTTAATCTTCAGTGCGTAAACCCAAGATTCACCAGAAAGGAAGACTGCTCTTTTTGGAATTTCATTCAGAATCACTGTATTTCCTGCCATGTCAACTACTTCTATTCCCTTCTTTTCAGATTCCTGCACACAGCAGCTTAAGCTTGCTATCAGCAACAAGATTGCAAAATAGCCCCTCCTCATTTCATCACCCCCCATGCTTCTATGACATCGGAAATGTTTTTTCTCCAGTTCTCGACATCTTCAGGTGAGAGAAACTCCACAGCGCCACCTTGGACATCTCCGACAATTTTTTCCTCCAGAATTCCCTCGATCTCTCCGTAAATTTCTCTAAGCTTCTTCAGCAGCTCATCATTTGCATTCCATATACCCCTCTCCTTGGCCTCGATCAGCCTTCTGACGATCTCCTCAAGTGCATAGATGTTGTTTTCCTCAAAGAATTTCCTCATCTCCTCATTGAGAACGTATTTTTCAGCAATTTCCTCGAAAATCCAGTCCTCAACCAATTTTGTTGTTGCTGACCAGCCGTAAAGGTGTAGTATCTTTTTTGAAAACTCGTTTGCTCCTCTGTATCCGTGTTTTTTCATTTCTTCAATCCATAAAGGATTCAGAAGCTTTGCTCTGACAACTCTTTCTATCTCCTCTTTTAGCTCTCTTACCTGAGTTCTGGAGATATCTCTTGTGTCTACAGTGACTATTTCGATGTCCTTTTCTGTAAAACTCTTAACAGCATTGTAGAATCCGCCATGATATGAGTAATAGCAACAGCATCCAAAGATATCGTGTTCATCGCTCACATGATTTCTGCTAACGATTTCAACTTTTGAAAGATTCAGAATAAGTGCCTCAATCGCCTTTTTGCCGAAACTTCTTCTTGAATATGAATANCCCGTCCAATGAATCCAAGTTTTTGCAAGATCCTCATCGTTCTTCCAAGCAGAAGCCTCAACAGCGAAATTTACTCCGACACCGTAGCTTCCCGGAGGTGAGCAGAATATCTTGCTCATCGCGAGTTCTTCAGCCTCTTTTTGATCTATCCCGAGCTCCATGAGCTTTGATATGTGTTCCAAGTAATGTTTTCTTATGTAATTCATTTCAACCGGTTCATCCAGAACTCCAACTTTTGTTATAGCATCGTCGATTAGATAAATGTAATTGGGAAGCGTATCCCTTACTATTCCGCTCATGTTTAGGACACAGTCAATTCTGGGTCGTCCGAGTTCTTCAAGCGGAATGATTTCTATTCCCTTTACAGAGCCATCTTGCCCCCAGACGGGTTTTACTCCGATTAGATAAAGGATTTGAGCTAATTGCTCTCCATCAGCTTTGTAAGCATCTATGCTCCAAACAACATGCCCTACACTTTCTGGATATTTTCCGTGTTTTTCGAAATAGTATCTGAGAAGCTTTTTTGCCGTTTCTACACCAACTTTCCAAGCTGCTCTTGTTGGCAAAATCGTTGGGTCTACTGCATAGAAATTTCTGCCCGTCGGCAAAACTTCTATTTTACCCCTCGTTATTGCTCCGCTTGCACCGGGTTCAACAAAACCGGCATCAAAACCTTTAAAGAGCCCATCATACTCTTTTTCGCATTCGATGATTTTCTTAGCAACTTCCAGTGCTCTCAAAAATGCCTCTTCAACCTTTTTATAATTCTTACCGATTTTCAGCATAGGCCTCACCCAGAAGATTTTCAATCTCAGAATTTACTACCTCGACAATTCTACCTTCTAATTCGGGATTCCTTAAAACCTTCTCAATCACTTTGATTGCAATTTTTCTAAGGATTTCGATTGTTTCGGAATTTGTCAGACCAAATTCGTTTGTCTTAAGCGGTTCGTTTCTAAGTTCATCATAATCCAGCCCCAAGCATTCTGCAAGCACCCTTATTATCGAGGGGAAGCTGTGAGAATCGTAGTTCATAATGGTAACAACATAATCTGCAAGCTTTGAAGGATCTCTTGTAGGNTTACCAAANACATGAAGACCCAGATTTATCTGACTCCCTCTGACAGCTTCAACATATCTGTGAATTTCTTCAATGGTTGTTTTGTTCTCCCTTACTGGAATTTTGTTTTTCTTTGCAACTTCTATTATTTCTTTAAAGATTATTTCGGCCCTTGTAAGATCTCCAATCTGTTTGGCCTTTGCATATTGATTAAGAAGGAAATCAAGTTCGTCGAGAACTTCCGCCATTGTCATTGGTGGATATAGATGATCCACTATCGTTGCATAGCTTCTTCTTTTTGCCACAACTCCTTCCATTGGGTTGGAAACAATGTAAATGTATAGATGCGGAACATCATCTATGCTTATCTCAGGCCAGCAGCTCGGTGAAAGGCCAACCCCCTTTCCGGGACGAAATTCGAGATAACCGTGNGTTCCAAAATGCAGGATTAAATCGGCCCTGAAAACCCTTGTAATCCAGCGNTAAACGGCAAGCCATTGATGGGGTGGGCAAATCTTGGGATCATGCAGAATTCTGCAAACCCTTCCATCACACGCAGCTCCTGCACAGCCAAACTTTGGTTGGGGAGTTATGAAAACATTGCCAAAAAGTATTCCGGGTATTACGAATTTTCCTTCATAAACCATTCCGACGAGATCTTTCTGAACTCTTCCATTTAGAACATCTGAAGGNTGNCCCCAGTCTTCTATCATCTTATTTTTCACGTCTTCTGGAAGTTCCTCGAACCATTCCAGATAAGTTTTTTCATCGACAAATGCAACCGCTCCNNCACTTCTGACTATTTCNTCAACCGAGGTCCATCTGAACTCACTTATTGCTTTTCTTTTTAGAATAATGTCTATCAGCTGCTTTCCATTTTCTGGAATTTTTTCTCCAACATAATATCCGATTTCTCTCAGTCTCTTAAGAAGTCTGGCAATGGATTCTGGAACATCAAGCCCCATTCCAACTGCTATGCTTGCCTCCAGCCCTTTGCATGGTGGATTTATCAAAATTATTGCAATTTTTCTGTCTTTCCGGTCTTTCAACTTCAGCTCTATCCATNTCTTCACCCTTCTTGCTATATACTTTGCATGTGGTCTGTATGGTTCGTAGTATNTTCGCTANCATTCTCAATCCTTNCCCCAGCTACAAGGATGGGCTCTATTATCCCATCCACTTCTGGCATGATAACCCCATATACTTGNGAGAAGTAATCGAGACCTTCAGGTTCTTTCAGCCACTCTTCAACGCTCTTATAAGNCGAGAGAACCAAATCGATTATGGGCACATTTAATTTCTTCAAAAGCTCTAAGTTTGCCTCAAGTCCTCCGCNTTTGTCTCTGAAATAATTTCCATGATCTAACAGGAAGAAGAACTTTGCACTCAAAATTANGTCGACCAAAGCTTTTCCTTCTTTAAAGAAGAAGGTTCTTATCGAATCCTCAGCAGTTGGAGTTTTCAGCATATCATCCCGGGATCCATAGGTGAATACGGGCAAAACAGACAAACCTTCTTTCTCGAGCTCTTCTATGATTTCGTCGATGTATAAGGTATTTCCGTAAATCCATTGAGACCTGAAAAATATAATTCCAACAGCCGGTCGCCTCAATTCGTATCTTGACATGTACTCCTCAATGCTTCTGAAGACTCCAAACCTTGGATGGTATATTCCATGCCATGGAACATCTTCAACAGGCTCAACTTCAACCGGAAGACCGAGTTTTCTGAGCGCTAAATGGATCAGATTTCTCAGATTTCTTTCCCCTCCAACCTTAAAATATCTTGAGACTTCCAGAATGAATTCTCCTTCTCCTTTGGATAGATCTAAAAGGCTTTCNGAAATTGGAGCTATTATCTTTGCTTTGCAATTCTTTAGAGCCTCATGAACAGTTTTAGGGAGCTCGTGGGCATATATTGCTACAAAATCGGATTCAAGGATTTCTTCAAGATACTGCTCCGATAGATCACTGTTTATTGCAATATAATCGAATCCATGTTCCTCAGACTCCTCCTTAAGCAATTTGGAAATGAGAGGAAGTGCAGATCCTCCATAACCGATTAGAAAGGATAGCCTCATGTAATCACCCCATAGAACTTCTTAAAGACGTCTTTCTGGATTTCTTCAAAATCAAAAGGCAAATCGGGATAATACTTCTTTGCATGCCAGTAAATGGAAAGATGGGCAATTATTGGCTCCCAGCTCGAGAAGAGAATTNCTGGCTCCTTGTAGACCCTTCTCTCTTTAAACGGCTTTTATTTTAGAGTATGCCGGATTACCGATTATATCGTCTGG
>Ga0065719_100290_pt1 | contig 10279 bp, 12 predicted proteins | sample GBSCel85sediment_FD_59106 | JGI IMG/M metagenome (GOLD analysis project Ga0065719, IMG submission 59106) | Hot spring sediment microbial communities from Great Boiling Spring, Nevada - Cellulolytic enrichment CS 85C v3 (version 3) | ecosystem: Environmental > Aquatic > Thermal springs > Hot... | reverse complement strand
CCCTTCAGCACCTCGACTGTAAAATGCTGTGAGATTCTCATTACTGAACTTGTGCTTCCTTCTCCTCAAAAGCTAGCTTTTGAGGAGATAGCTTAAAAGTAGGAGAGGTGTTTTCTGTACCTTATTTTGGCTTAGACTAGTGCTCTCTTGCTAGGTGCTACAAATTGAAGCTTAAGGCACTGCTACTAGAGGTGATAATGCTCGCAGTGCTCTCAGCTATGGTCAAGCTGAGCTTGTTTAACGACATCAACTTGTGTGTGTACAGAGTTCTGCATGTAGATTCCTATGCTATCTACATTTTTTCAGAAACAGCTAGCATAGCCGCTTTTGTAGCAATCATTGCAGCGCCTATACTCATGGACTTGGCTAGGCAGCGAAAAGTAGGTTCTTTTTCACAGGGGCTTGTCATTGCTATCGTTATTAACACTGTTTTTGTGTATGCACTAAAAGCATGTTTACAGGTTTACAGACCTGGGGCTCTGCACACAGATGCCCCTACAGAGGTCTTGGGTGTTGATGTATATGGATATCCGTCGGGGCACACAGCCAGAGCATTTACGTTAGCTACATACCTCTCTATAAGGCTAGAGATGAAGAAGGTTGCTGTAGCTGTATTTCTCTGGGCGTTGGGAGTAGCCCTGTCGAGGCTTCTCCTAGGCGTACACTGGCTTAGCGATGTACTCGGCGGTGCCTTAGTAGGTACACTTTCAGCACACGTAGCAAACCTAGTGATGAAGCACATTGCTAGGTGAAGTAGAGGGTGTGAGCATAAGAAGTAAGCTAGTGACGCTAGCAAACTACTCCCCGAATTAGAATTCCACACTAGCTCAAACTGAGGCAAAATCTAGTGCTAAGCTCTGCACTTGTGGTTTATTGAGGTGGCGCCGGGGGCGGGATTTGAACCCGCGCGGGGCAGAGCCCCAGTGGGTCTCGAGCCCACCGCCTTGGACCGCTCGGCCACCCCGGCACAGGCACTGTTCTAGCGCTATGTTTCTGTAGTAAGTTTTATTAGCGTTATTAGTATTTTTACAGTGTGTTCTGCATTGCTTCACTACGATTCTGAACTTTTAAAGGTTTTAGAACGTGTCTATGGTGGTGAGGTCGCTGGTTTCCTCAATTCTANTCTGAACCCCGGTTCCAGACTGTATGTTAGAGTGAACACCTTGCGAGCCTCTGCTGGGAGCGTTATGGATGGTCTTAGGGAGAGGGGNGTGGAGACCTATGCAGATGAGGAACTTGTAGAGGCTCTGTACTTTCCAGTTAAAGGTCCTTTCAAAGTGGATTTACTGGATAAGAGAATTGTTGTGGATAAGAGGGCGGCGGAGTCTGTTTACATGGGGGCTAATGTTTATGCACCTGGAGTACTTAGTTGCAAGGATGTGAGGAAGGGTAATGAAGTGACTGTTGTCGCAGAAGATGGCACACCTGTAGCCAACGCGGTTGCTGTTACAAATTGCGAGGAGGTTTTGAAGGCAAGCGCTAGGAGGGGCATTGTTGCAGAAACCACTAGGTCTGTGTACAAAGCTCCAAAAATAAGGGAGCTGCCAGAGTACCAGGAGGGGCTCATATACCCTCAGAGCCTAGCTGCAATGTATGTAACGCGCGTCCTCGACCCAAGACCTGGGGAGCTTGTGGTGGATGCTTGTGCAGCGCCTGGTGGAAAGACTAGCCACATGATTGAGTACTCAAAGGGAGGAGCCCATGTGATAGCCTTTGACCACTCGCAGAAAAGGCTTAGCGAGCTTATGAGCAACTTAGAGAGATTGGGGGAGGAGCGTTTTGCAGAAGTATGGCAAGCTGACTCAAGGTACCTTCACATAGACTTCCCCTGGATAAGAGCAGATAAAGTAGTTGTGGATCCTCCATGCACAGCACTTGGTGTTAGGCCGAAGGTATTTGATTTCAAGAGCTATAGAGACGTTGAGAATGCTTCAAGGTACCAAATACAGTTTCTGCGCTCAGCCTTCCGCATACTTAAGCCTAGGGGTATTTTAGTGTACTCCACATGTACTGTAACTACTAAGGAGAATGAGGAGGTTATTGAAAGCTTTGTTGAGGAGGTGGGGTGTGTTGANGTACTTGAGATAGGCATTAAAAGAGGTGCTAGAGGTGTCTTGGGCTACAGATACAGCGATGCATTTCTAAGATTCCACCCCCACATTCACAACACTTCAGGTTACTTCATAGCGAAGCTTATGAAGATGTGTTAAAGCCTACTCTTCACTCCTCTTCTTCTCTACCCCTCGTGTTTTCACAGGCATGAAGCCCAGCCCTAATTCAATTAAAATTCTTTGCAACACATAATCATCTGTCAACACTACTACGTCATAGCCTTGAGAAGAGAGCTGTAGTGCTAGTGCAAGAACATCTAAATCAGTATTAGAGAGCCTCTCCAGAACACCATGTCTCCTCGCTACTTCCACAGCTTTTGAAACAAAGCTATGCTTAGGATCTTCAACCTTCACTCTCTCAATAGATTCTGAGAGCTGAAATCGTTGCACACTTTCAAAGTCCTTGACCTCTTCCACAACTGACCTTGGGGTGTAGAGTTCAATTCCATACATGAGCAGCTGTAGCGCCGCTAAGAAGGCTGCTGTGTCCAAGACGAGCGCCTTTTTCTTATGTGGAGAGCCTTGCATATGTGGAGAACCTTGAAAACCTCACCAACCTGGCTCCGCACATGCTCTTCGTTACCTCAATGCATTCCCCTACCTTCACTCTATCCACTAGCTGACCATCGACAACTAGAGCTACATCACCATACGCTACCTCCACCCTCAACTTCCTATCAAGAGAGGCCACCACAGGCTTTGCATTGAATTGAATTGGCGCTATCGGCACTACAACTACACAGCTTAGCTTATGATCTACAACAGGGCCTCCTGCTGAAAGCGCATATGCTGTTGAGCCTACAGGTGTGGCTATGACAATGCCATCGCCGCTAATGCTGTACAGCTTCTCCTCATCAACATACACATTCAAGTTTATCACCTTGTACCTGTAGGGCCCCCAGCCCGTTAAAACAATATCGTTTATAGCAGGGGGGGCTGCAACACCTCTTCCAGTAATTACTGCGTCAAGCCTAGGGTACTCTTCGATAAGGTACCTGCCTTCAACAAAGTCTCTCAACCTCTGCTCAACCTCCTCAGGTTTTATCTCCATAAAGAAGTTCCTCCTGCCCGCCTTCACTGTAAGCAAAGGTGTTTCACAGTCCCTACGAATCTTGTGGAGAAGGCGAAAAAGAGTGCCATCGCCCCCCACTACAATTACTGCATCAACTTTGTCAACACCAGGTCTGTAGACCTTGCCCCACGTCACCTCATCTACAGCTTCTATATCTAGGTACATGTCAAGCCCCAGCTCCTTTTCCCCATACTCTAAGACCCTCCTCGTAACGTCCCTACACATGCTGCAATTCTTTTTCAAAACTAGTGAAACCCTCACCTCGACTAGCACCACTAGTAGCTGTAACCTTACAACTTTTTAACTAGATTAATTCCTTTAAGCCCTGTAGGGGTGCTCACATCACATAGGTCGAGTACGTATATGTGTACCACTATCTCTGCATCTCTGCTCCTAAGCTTCTCAATGAGCCTTCTATCAATGTCTCTAGCCGCCTTGTTAGACTCTATTGCAAGTGTTTCCCCACCTACAAATCTGCTTCTTCTCACAACAACTCTCCTGTGATCCTCTAAGGTGAGCCTACTGCTCCCCCTAGCCAGCACAACATCACTGAGATTCTCCACCTCAAGCACAATAATAACAATGGCTGTGTCCCTCTTGATAGCGCTTCTAAACTCTTGGCTTAGATCAGCAACTGCTCTATCCAGCTTTACACCTAGTATGCAATCTCCTTGTATAGCTACGTCACTGTCTTTTGTTAGTTCAAATGTTGTTCTGTGCAAGGCCCTGATGTTCTCGTGACCCCTTGCTGTAAGTCTTTCATACGCCTCTACGTGTATCTGCTGAGGCATTTCAAGTTAATACCTGGTTTAAGTTTATAGATGCAGAGAGTAAAGAGTGTTTATGTGGTGAGCCTTGCAACTCTATGACGAGAGGAGCAGACTTGTTGAAGCATTAAAAAGCGAGAGTGTGATAAGGAGCAGACTTGTTGAAGAGGCTTTTCTGCGTATACCCAGAGAGCGCTTCGTACCAGAGCACCTCAAGCACTATGCGTACATAGATAGCCCCCTCCCAATAGGCTTTGGGCAAACAATTAGCGCTCCACATATGGTTGCAATAATGACTGAAGAGCTTAGTGTGCAACCCTCTGATATTGTACTAGAGGTTGGCACAGGTTCTGGATATCAAGCTGCAATTCTAGCATACATAGTGTCTAAAGGAGGGGGCCATGTGTANACCATAGAGATTGTGCCTGAGTTGAGCAAAAGAGCTATAGAAAATTTTGCAAAAGCAGCTCCAGAGCTATTGGATTACACAACCTTTGTTGTAGGTGATGGGAGCAAGGGCTTAGAGCTATTCGCACCCTACGACAAAATAATAGTAACAGCTGCCGCACCAACAATCCCAGAGCCCCTTGTAAACCAGCTGAGGCCTGGTGGAAGGCTTGTGATACCTGTAGGCAATAGGTGGGGACAAGTACTACTAGTAGTTGATAAGCTGAGAACTGGTGGTGTAAAGATACGAGAGTCTGTGTCATGCATCTTTGTACCACTTGTTGGGGAATATGGATGGCATGGATATGAGTACTAAAGATTAGCAATATTTGTTATCTGTAGAACTACTACAAATACAATTACAATACATGTAAGGCTCTCTACATCCTAGTAAGTAGTAAGTTTGTATAATGGCGAACCAACCTAGGGGCATCGCATTAAGAGAGGCCTAGAGAGCAATATTTACTGCTTAGTGTTTCCTAGCTATTGTTTTAGAAGTTGCTTATCTAGCTATACAAGCATCTAGAAGCTGCTTCAAGCTCTTTCCAAGGCCAACTCGTATACCAAATCTCTTATCTGTGTAAAGGTATAGCAACCTCTTTGTCTGTAGCTTTCGCAGAACTAGTAGCAGTTCTCGTGTTTGGTGGTGCAGGTCCTCAGTTAGTTGATCTAGGTACAGGTAGGTGCTCCCCCACTCTGCATAGTGCTTCACCATGTGGTTCAGAACGTAGGCTTCTTCTTCTGAAAGCTCCTTTGCATTCACTATTTTTTCTAAGCATTTCAACATCTTTTCTACTTGTAGTGGGTCCGTGCCTGGGTTTACCCCCTGTTTACCCACCTTTGAATAAGTATGTTTAACAGTGAAAGACTGTATTTCTGTCTCACCTTGTTCTACTCCTGGCTTTTTCCAGTGGTTTCCAGTCAACGGAACAAGTTCTGTTGCTAGTTTTTGGGCTAACCGAACCACATCATAAGGTGTCAAAACTTGAGCATTTAAGGAGTGTAGAAGGGTTTTAACATGCTCCTCACCTTTCTTTGTCAAGACCCAGTAGCCAGCTTTGAAATCCACGTATCCACGGGTTTTCCAGTAGCTCAGGTAGCTACTGATAACCTTATTCCTTTTCCCCAGTAGAGCTGCAATCTCAGAGCTTCTCATAGGCCTTGTGTAGAGCAGTAAAAGCATTGCCTCAACCACTCTAGACCTAGGCCCTTTTTCCCCAGTGCATGTAGAGCTAAGCACAATCTCTTCAAGGTCTTCATAGCCTCTGCTACTATGGATAGAAGGTGCCTCCTCAAGCTCTCTATAAGCAGTGTCCACATCTTGGTCAACAGAATTCCTAGGCGCCAAAATACCTCCACTGAGTATAGAATCATTATCAGAAGCACAATATATTTTATACAGCGAAGTGCATATAAATAACGCTTTTAAGCTACTCACCTAACTAGAGTTGCTCACTACACTGGGTGCTGAGGGATGTCTATTTAGCGTAAGCGAGAAGCTGTCCATCGATAGAAGGACTTTAAAGCAGATAATAAAGGAGTTGAAGAAGTGGCGCGCTCACGCAACAACGTTGCTAAGCCTTTACATACCGCCAGGAAGGCCCATAAGTGATGTTGTTAACATGCTCAGACAAGAGCTGGCAATAACAGAGAACATAAAGCTTAAGCAAACAAGGGACGCAGTTCAATGGGCTTTAACTGCAGCTATTGAGAGGCTCTCCATGATTCGAGAAACCCCTAAAAATGGTTTAGTCGTCTTCGCTGGGCTAAACAGGGATACAGGTGACAACATAGTATTCGTGTTCTCACCACCAGATCCCGTGCCAGTATACTTCTATAGGACGGACAAGGAGTTTCACACAGAGTTCCTAGAGCCCATGGTTGAGGAGTCTGACATTTACGGCATAGTAATTATAGAGAGGGATGAGGCTACAATAGGTCTCTTAAAGCCCTCTGGAGTACAGGTGCTAGACGAGATAGAGTGGTTCATACCGGGGAAGCACCATAAGGGTGGGCAGAGCCAGAGGAGATTTGATAGGATAATAGAGCAGATGGTTGAGGAGTTTTACAAGAACGTAGCTGAGAAGATCAACAGCTACTTCCTACCACTTGTAGAGTCTGGAAAGCTCAAGGGGGTGATAATAGCTGGGCCTGGCTATGCAAAGCAGGACTTCTTGAAGGAAGCAGACAATCTCGATTATAGAATAAGGAATTTAATAGTAGGAGAGCCAATGGATGTTGCTTACCAGGGTGTTGTGGGGCTTAGAGAGGTTGTTATGAAGGCCAAGGACGTTCTAACCAAGCAGAGATTTGTAGAGGTTTTGAATGTGTTTGAAGAGTTCAAGTACCACATAGCCAAAGATGATGGTTATGTGGTCTACGGGCCAAAAGATGTTGAAGAGGCTTTGAACAATGGTGCTGTAGAGAAGCTACTTATTTGCGATGACCACTCTGAGTTTGAGAGGCTGGAGAAGCTTGCAGAGGAGAGGGGGAGCAGGGTAGTGGTTGTCCCAAGCTCTGTAGATGAGTATCAGTGGTTTAAAGATACATTTGCCTGTGTCGCTGCTATAACAAGGTATCCACTAGCATTGTAGACCCGATGCACTGCTCTGTACAAGGCGCAGTCTTAGGCAGTTATACAGGCTCAGAGTACCTATAGGGGCACTCTCTCCAGTACTTGCTGCACAACTCTGCTTCAAACTTTGTCAAGACTCTGTCGAGAACCCTGCAGTAGGCTATGACTATGCCTGACTCTAGCTTTGTTATTACAGCCTCAGAGCACTGTATAGATATTGTAGAGGGGAGTGCGTGAATTGGGGTGTACACTTTCAATCTCTCTCTTCGAGAAAGCCTTTGCGGAATTTGGCTAGCCTCAGAGTAGTACGCACAGCTCCTATACTCTCTATCTGAGGCGCACCTAGCTACGTTCACAACAGCGTCAGAGGGCTCTGGAAGCTTTGGAGAGGTGCACACACCGTGATGATACCACGGACAGGGCATCACAGAGTCACGAATTCACAGTTTTGAGTAAAACTTTTATAAGCAGCATCACTTGTAGCTTATTTAAAGCCTATAAGCTACTCTAGGAAAGAGAAATAGAGATTTCCAAGGCAAGGCAAAAGAAAGTAAAAGACCCTTTGGTGTGCTTCACCATGAATCAAAGAAGTAGCTCGGCGGAGAAAGTGCGTGGTAATGAAAAATNGGAGAGAGTGTACATAGAGGAGAGGAACGTAACCCTAAAGGTGCTCTATGAAGACCCTGACATTGTTGTAGTCACAGCGCCAAATGAGGATGAGCTCAGGGAGATAGTTTTAGACATGCTGAAAGAAAGCCCAAAAACGCTTAAGGACATGCACTCAAGGCTTGCTGGCATAGCTAGTGAGGACAAGATTAGGAGGTGCTTAGTCAGGTTAATGGATGAAGGTATCGTTGTTGTAGACGATGATGGGAAGTATAAGCTGCTTGGAGCAGAGGAATTTAATGGTGGTTTAGAAGAAGAGGAGTACAACGACTACTACTAGCTCTTATAGCTGTACCCTAGCACCGCAATAGGGGCAGAACCTAGCGTTATACGGAATCTGGGAGTTGCAGTAGGGGCACAGCCTAGGTGACGGCGGCTGAGCATAGCTTGGTGAGTAGCCTTGTGCATGCATAGCTTGGGCTGGCACCTGCACTAATGCTTGTGTTGGTTGGATAGGTGTTAGTATACCTCTAAAGCTCCTCATGTACTCGTTCTTCACATCCTCCCTCATCATGTGTAGGTACACCTGCGTAGTTTTCAAATCCTTGTGCCCTAGGAGCTTCTGCAGAGAGACTATGTTCAACCCTCTCTTCAAGGCCTCTGTAGCAAATGTGTGCCTCAGTATATGTGGTCTCACCTTAGATGGGTCAACACCACTCCTCTTAGCCAAACTCTTCAATCTCTTGTACAGGCCGCTGTAGCTCATTGGCACAACTCTTTCGTCAGAATCAAAACGCTTTAATGACACTAGTTGTTGCATAAGCTGGTACGTTATATCCCCCATCACCACAACCCTCTCCTCATCATACTTGGCGTTCCTAACCCTAATCTCCCTTGAATCCAAGTCAATATCGCTGAATCTAAGGCTCAGAAGCTCTTCAGAGCGCAGCCCCGTCTCCAGCGTTAGTGCAAGGATGAGAAGGTCTAGAAGGTCTCGAGAGGCATTAAACAGCTTAATAATGTCCTCTTGTTTCAGTGCTTGAACCTCTTTTCTCCTAGGTCTCCTAACCTGTGGAACGTTAAGCCCTAGGCCAAGCCAATCAAAAAACCGCTTAAGGAAGATGGTGTAGTAGTAGAGTGTTGACTCCCTCGACCTCCTATCACCATATTTCTCACCTGGAAAACCATTTTTAAGTCTCTCAACTCTCCACTTAAGCACATCATCGTGGCTAAGGCTCTTAACACTCTTCCAGCCAACAAAAGAGAAGAAGTCCATTAGAGCAGCCCTGTAGCTCTTAACAGTCTTTTCATCAGCACCAGAAGCCTCTAAAACAGTCAGAAACCTATCAACAAGCTCCCTAGAACCTAGCTCAAGGTACTCCGCAGGGGCCTTACCAACATCAATCCTAGGCAAATCAACTCCCACAGAACACTAGGAAGAATAAGGAATTTTGAGAACTGACCCAAAACAATTATGTGAAAACCTTATAATACCTAATACAACACAGTCTAACAGGCAAAGCCGGGGTCGCCTAGCCTGGTAGGGCGCCGGCCTGCTAAGCCGGTGGGGGACCACCCCGCGCGGGTTCAAATCCCGCCCCCGGCGCCATCCATACACAAACAGTTGAATTTCGCAACATCGCTGATTTTCCGTGGCATAGCTATGTTTCATGTGCCAAGTCGGCTCCGTGAAACGTTTAAACCCTCTGAAAACCTGATAATACTTTGGTGCCCTCTGTGACCTGGTTTGATTCCCTCGACCTATCGAAGGTGTTTGACGAGGATAGGTTCAGGGTCCTCGACTACGCTGTGAGCAGGCATGGGAGGGCTAGGGTTCAGGAGGTCCTCGGGGTCTCGAGAATTACTATGTGGAGGCTCTTGAACAAGCAAGTGAGGGTTGACGATGATAAGCTCAGGGCTCTCCTAAGCCTCATAACTCAGAGGGAGTTTGAGAGCCTTATCTCTGCTAGGGATAGGCTTAGAGCCCTAGGTAAAATTGAAGATATTACTTGCGGTACATTTCCAAGAGAATCCTTAGAAGCTATATCTGTACCTAGAGGATCTTCTTAATAAGCTGGGATGCTTTTTCAACAAATTTATCGAATGTTAGATCTATTGCTCTTTCAATAGATTTCGTAGAGTGGTACCTCCACGTGCTACTGTCGCTAAGAACCTTAGATATCATCTCAACAGCTTCTTCACTTGTTGTGTAACCGAGCCCGTAGAGACCTTACTCTAGCTAGGTCACTCCAAGTACCTCCAGACCTATGGACAACTATAGGTAGACCTCTAGCCATTGCTTCTGCTACAGCTATACCCCAGTGCTCGTTGATCGTTGCGTGGAGAAACACTTTAGCTCTATCCATAACCTCGTTGATTAGATCCCTAGAAGCGTTCTCGACCAAGTATATATCGACATCTACACCTAGCTGTGTTGAAACTCTGAACCCTAGGGACCTGGCTAACTCGATAAGCTTGCTGTAGTACGCTTTAGCAGTTTTAGTACCTGTAGCACCAAAGACAATAAGCTTTACACCGCTAAAGACTTTTCTAAGCTTCGGGAAAACCCCTCGGATAACCCAGTGATACCTCTTCTCCTCAGAGAACCTACCAACCATAACAACTACATCATCCCTCGCATCAAAAGGTGCAACATTTTCGATAAGACCTGTCCTCGGTGGTAGAGGTGGGTTCAGTACAT
>Ga0065719_100261_pt1 | contig 10299 bp, 10 predicted proteins | sample GBSCel85sediment_FD_59106 | JGI IMG/M metagenome (GOLD analysis project Ga0065719, IMG submission 59106) | Hot spring sediment microbial communities from Great Boiling Spring, Nevada - Cellulolytic enrichment CS 85C v3 (version 3) | ecosystem: Environmental > Aquatic > Thermal springs > Hot... | reverse complement strand
CCTCATCCCCTCCCTCACTCCGCGGCGAAGAAAACTTCTTCTTGAGCGTTTTCCTGATCCTTGCGAGGCCTGGGAGGCCTTGAGCCACGGCCCTCTTTCGGATCTTTTTGGCGAGGCGGCCCGCCAAATTTGGGAGGAACGCCAAAGGGCCAAGCCCGAGGAGGAACTCGCCAAAGCGGAGAAAGCCGGGGCGAGGATCGTCACGGTCGAGGAGGAATACCCTGAACCCCTCCGGGAGATCGCCGATCCGCCGCTTATTCTCTATGTTCTCGGGGAGTGGGTGCCGGAAGACAGGCTCGCTGTGGGCATTGTGGGGACCCGCCGGGCCACGAGTTACGGAAGGCTTGTGGCCAAAAAACTCAGCCAGGAGCTTGCGGAGCGCGGGATCACCGTGGTTTCCGGGATGGCCCCAGGGATCGACACGGCCGCCCACGAAGGTGCCCTCCTTTCCGGACGAACCCTCGCTGTTTTGGGCACGGGTTTGGGAAAACCTTACCCTGCAGGAAGCGAAAAGCTCATGCGAAGGATCGCCGAACGGGGAGCAGTCCTTTCGGAATTCCCCTGGGACATGGAGGGTACGCAGTGGACGTTTCCCCGAAGGAACCGCCTCATCGCTGGGCTTTCCCTCCTCTTGGTCGTGGTGGAGGCGCCGGAGCGCTCCGGAGCCCTCATCACCGCTGACTACGCCTTGGAACAAGGAAAGGAAGTTCTTGCTGTCCCTGGCCCCATCACATCCGAAGCTTCCTTGGGCACAAACCGGCTCATTCGCGAGGGCGCAAAGCCCGTGCTCTCCGTGGACGACATCCTCGAGGAATTGGGGATGCTCCCTCTTCCCGGGCTTTCCCCAAAGCCCCGCATGCCCGAGCTTTCAGAGGAGGCAGCGCGGGTGTACGAGCTTATCTCTTTGGAGCCGCTTTCCATCGAGGAAATCGTGGCCAAAACTGGGCTATCTCACCCCCAGGTTTCCCAAATCCTTTTGGAGCTGGAGCTTTCGGGCTTGGTGGAGGAGGTAGGGGGCCGGCGGTTTTTGCGCAAACCTCGGTGAGTGTAGCTCGCATTACATACCGGAACGCATTTCCCCGCTATACTCTCCCAGAGGCTTGAGGAGGCGATAATGCGAGTGGCGTGGTTGGTCCTGTTTTTGGTGGCATTGGGGCTGGGTGTCCTCGCCGGACCGGCGGGCTACATCTTCATCCTCGACGCTTCCAACTCCATGAATGACCCGTGGGCCGGAGGAAAGACGAAATTTGCTTGGGCCCAGGAAGCTTTGATCCAGACAATCCAAGCATTGGCGGAGGATACCTCTTTCGGGCTCGTGGTGTTTGGCCACAGGTACGCGGAACCCAAGGAGAAAAGCTGTGCGGATATTGAGCTTCTTTTCCCGTTCCGTACCTATTCTTTCGCGGAACGGGCTGCGCTCATTTCAAGAATCCAAGAGCTAAAGGCCCGGGGTTGGACGCCCCTCGCGGAGTCCCTGAGGTTTGCGGCTTTAGCTGCACCCGCTGGCACCCGCCTCATCCTCCTTACGGACGGAGAAGAAACCTGCGGTGGGGACCCGAAAGCCGTGGTAGCGGACCTTTGCCAAAAGGGCTACGTCCTGGACGTGGTGGGGATCGCCCTTGAGGCTCAGGCGCAGGAAGTCTTACGAGCTTTGGCGGAAGCCTGCGGCGGGAAGTTCGTTTTGGCTGCGGAAGCTGCGGCCCTCCCGGGGATCCTCATCGAGATCGCCGTTCCTGCACCCCAAATACCCGACTGCCTAGCGAAGTACGGGGTGGATCCCAAGATCGTGGCTCTTCTCCTCGAACACCTTCCTTATCCGGCCTGCGACCCCATGTGGGACGTTATCCTCCGCTTCCTTGCCGCCAACCCTCCGGCGAAGGTTATCGTGGGCACCCCGGGCGATGACATCCTGTTTGGGACACCGGAAAACGACCTCATCCTGGGCTTAGATGGAAACGACAAAATCTTCGGGTTTGAGGGAAACGACCTCCTCATCGGTGGGCCAGGCGACGATCTCATCCAGGGAGGTCCGGGATGCGACCTCATTTTGGGCGGGCTCGGAAATGATCTCCTCTTCGGTGGACCAGCCGACGATATCCTTTACGGCGAGGAAGGCGACGATCGCCTGGAGGGCGAGGCCGGAAACGACCTTCTCTTCGGTGGCCCCGGCTGCGACATCCTTCTGGGCGGACCAGGCTGCAACAAACTCGATGGCGGGCCAGGCCAGAACTTCCTCTACGACGAAGGAATCTGCCAGCCTTGTCCCCTCCCCGCCTTGCCTCCGACCACGGTAAAGCCGGCGCCCATAGTCTCCCCAGCGAAAACTGTGGAGGAGGGGAAGAGCATCCTCCTTCGGGCTTATGTGGAGGATCCCGATCGGGATCCGGTGAAGGTGACTTGGCGTGCGCCCAAAGGCTTTTTCTCCGACCCGCACGCCTTGGAGACGCTCTACTACGCGCCACTAGTCGCGGACTGTGCGGGAGAGCTTATCCCCATTACCGTGGTGGCGGAGGACGCCTGCGGTGCCAAGGCTGAGGACACGATCTGGATCCACGTGCTCAACGTGAACAGTCCGCCCGCGGTGGATGCGGGCCCGGATTTGGCGGTGGATGAGGGCGGAAAGGTGAGGCTTTCCGGCTGGGCCTGTGATCCCGATGGCGACCCGATTTCTGTAACTTGGATCGTTCCCTGCGGCCGCGGAAGCCTGGATGATCCACATAGCCTCACGCCCATCTTCACCGCGCCCCTCACCGAAAGGTGCGAGGGCGAGGTGGTGGAGCTCGTGCTTTTGGTGCGAGACATCTGCGGCGCGGAGAGCCGGGATACGGTGCGGATTTTTGTGCGCAACGTGAACCGGCCGCCCGTGGCCGACGCCGGCCCGGACCTCACCGTGCCCGAATGCGGCCAGATTATGATCCTCGGCCGGGCCTGGGACCCCGATGGTGACCCCATCCAGATCTTTTGGACTGTTACCGCGGGAAAGCTCTTGGGAGTGGATACGCCNTGCCCGGTNTTCATCGCGCCGGAAGTGGACGGGTGCGAGCCCCTCAAAGTGGTTGCTACCATGCGCGTGGTGGATGCCTGTGGCGCGGTGGCCGAGGACCAGGTGGTGATCACCGTTCTCAACGTGAACCAGCCGCCCAGGGTTAAAGCTGACCCCTAAGAGGACGCGCATCCAAAACGAAGAGAGGCCTCCCAGGAGGCCCCTTTTTATTCCGCCATGGGGCTCCCTTTCTCCTCGATCTTTTTCAAAGTTTCCCTTATTTCCGCGAGCGTTTCGTAGCCCCGGAAGATAACCATGGGCATCTCGCAGAGGACCCGCCAAAGAAGCGAAGCGAAAAGGATCCATACGATGGCAATTCCGATCCGCCCGCCCACGGAAATCGGGGGCTCGGACTCCTCATAGAAAACGATGGCGAATCCCACGATGACGATGCCGAGCAATCCCAACCAAAAGAGCAGGGTGATGACAAGCGGGGTAGTGAACCGGCGAAACCCCAGAATTTCCCGCATGGGAACCTCCTTTCACTGGGGGAGTTTACGCGCCGGTGATAAAAAGGGCGCACCGCTGGTCTGGACAAGCCAAAGCCGAGAGTTCTTGGGCCACAAGGCGGCCGACGGGGTTTTGGTCAGTGGCCAAAAAATGCGCGAGTTGCGCATGCAAACACTTTACCCTTTTGGGGTTCATGAGCCCCGCAACCCCGGAGTCCAAAATGGAGCGAAGCCCCTTCCCTTTGGCGTACTCCAGCTCCTCCGGGGAAAGAAGGGAGAGGCGCATTTCCCGATAGGCCCGATGGGCCGCGAGGTACTCCTCAAAAAGCCCTGCATCGGTTTCCAAAAGGCGTTCGTAGCGCTTCACCCCGCCCGCGGACTCGAGCTTCGAAACCTCCTCCACTAAAAAGGGGCAGGTGAGCCAAAAAATCGTGGGCATGGGCTCAAGGGTTTCCTTCCCCCTCACCCTGACCCTCTCCCCCTCTGGGGGAGGGGGGAGAGGCCCAGAGAAAGAGGAAGGGCCTTGGGAGCCCGAAGCGCCAGTTGGGGAAGAAAGATCGTGAATTTTGAGATCCCGAACAGGACTTCCTGAAAGAGAGGCCGGGGAGGCGAGACGAAGGAGGGGGGTATTGAGGATGACCTGGGGGAAGCCGTACGGACAGGGTTTAACCGCGAGCACACCTCGAGGGGAACGGCCAAGTTGCCAGGCAATAACGCGCAAATCCTCTTCCGTGGGCGGCCTCATTGGGCCAAAATTTGGTCGGCTAAGGCCCATTCCCGAAGGGAAATGGCAGAAGGCCGAAGAGTTCCGAGCGGCCGAAATGCAGAAAGCACCAACCGCACGCCCTCCTCTAGAGAAACCTCCCGGCCCAAAATGGAAGAGAGATCCGCCACCGGCGCTGGCCGAGAGGCTACGCCGCTTGGCGCATACCCGGGCTGCATGGCCCGCAACACCATCTCCATGGGAACCACATCCGGCGCCAAAAGTAAAGTCCCGTGATGGAGGAGGGCGCCGCGCCGAAGCTGGGCGGACCCGGAAATTTTCTTTCCGCCCACGAAAAGCCCGCCCTCCCTCACCTCCACGGCTAGCTTGAACCGCTCTTGCAAAGTTCTCGCCAAGAGCCCGCAGAGCTCTTCCTGGGATTCCCGCACGGACCGCCACTTTCCCGTGAGGGGCAAAAACAGGGAGAAAAGGAGGTTTCCAGGGTGGTGGTAGACGGTGCCGCCGCCAGAGGGACGCGTGACTACCCGGATGCGCCACCTTCGCGCAAGCTCCAAATCCACCTCCTCTTCGGGCCTTTGCCCCCTTCCCACCACCACGCAGCGGGGATTGCGCCAGATGCGCAAAGTGGGCGGGGAAAGCTCCCGCCGCACCCCGTCCAAAATGGCCTCCTCCAACGCCAGGTTCAAAGCAGGATCGCGAAAAGCAAGGTCTATGAGGACGCGCATAAAAGCTTCTCGTAAACCTCGGAAGCGCGAAACGAGGTGCGCACCAAAGGCCCGGAGAGGACGGCGCGGAACCCCATCGCCAGGGCCCGCCTGCGCCAGGACTCAAACTCCTCGGGCGGAACGTAGCAGGCCACAGGAAGCTCGCGGGGAGTAGGCCGCAAGTATTGGCCCAAAACGACGATATCCACCCCAGCTTCCCGCAGATCCCAAAGGGCTTCCTCCACCTCCTCTTCCCTTTCGCCCAGCCCCAAAAGAAGGGAGGATTTGGTGAAGATCCTGGGGGATAGTTCTTTGAGGATCCGAAGAACGGAGAGGGAGAGCTCGTAGCCCGCGCGCCGGTCGCGCACGGTGGGGGTGAGCCTCCGCACCGTCTCCAGATTATGGCCAACTACATCCGGCCCGGCTTCCACTACCGTTTCAAGCGCCCTTTTGTCTCCAGAGAAATCGGGGATGAGGGCCTCCACGCGGAGGCCAGGCACAGCCTCCTTCAGGGCCCGAATGCAGGAAGCGAAGTGAGAAGCGCCGCCATCGGGAAGATCATCCCGATCCACGGAGGTGAGAACCACGTAGCGAAGGCCCAAGGCTTTCGCGGCCGAGGCCAGACGTTCAGGCTCTTCGGGATCCGGAGGCAAGGGCTTCCCGTGCTTTACTGCGCAGAACCGGCAGACCCTCGTACAGATTTCTCCCAGGATCATGAAGGTGGCCGTGCCCTTTCCCCAGCAGGTGGGGAGGTTTGGGCAGCGTGCTTCCTGGCACACCGTGGAGAGGCGGTGCTCCTCAAGCAAAGCGCGGATCCGCCCCAGGGCTGGGCTCGGCTCCACTTCCACCCTCAGCCAATCTGGCTTAACCAAGCCTTCACCTCGTCTCCGGAAAGCTCCAAAAGTTCAAGCCCAAAAACCTCGGAAAAGCTCCGAAGGGCAATGGGCTCCACCTCGCCCACGGTTAAAGGCCGCCCCAAAAGCTGGGATAAGGATACCACGGAAAGCCCGGGAAGGCCGCAGGGCACGATCCATTGGAATCCGTTGGGATCTACGTCCACATTCAGGGCTAATCCGTGGAAGGTTACCCATCCCCGCACGCAAACGCCCACGAACCCCACTTTTCCTTGCACGTGCCAAGCACCGGGATAGCCGGGACGCCGAAAAAGGGAAACCCCAAAAGCCGCGGCCGTGCGGATCATGATTTCCTCGAGCTTTTCAACGTACTCCCGAAGGCTGATCCTCAGCTCCCTGAGATGCAAAATGGGGTAGAGGACGAGCTGGCCCGGGCCGTGGTAGGTGGCTTGCCCGCCTCGCTCCACGAAAAAAACTTCCGCCCCCAGTTTGTGAAGCTCCTCTTCCGAAAGGAGAAGGTCCTTTTCTTGGGCGGAGCGGCCCAAGGTGATCACGGGCTCATGCTCCAGAGAGAGGAGAAGATCCGGCACTTTTCCCAAACGTCGGAGGGAATGAAGTTTCCGCTGGAGGGAAAGGACCGGGCCGTAGGAAACCCGACCCAACCGCAAAACCAAGGCCCTTCTCATTCCGGAAGAATTTGGGCGATGATCTCGCCCGGTTTCACTTTCGTCCCCGGGGATTTGCGGCCGCGCAGGAAACCCGCAGAGGGAGACTCGATCACAAACACGGCTTTATCCGCCTCCACCTCAGCCACCGCCTCCCCTACTTCTACCTCCTCGCCCTCCTCTTTAAGCCAGCGCAGAAGCGTCACTTCTTCCACTTCTCCCAGATCCGGAACGACCAAATCCAAGGTTCCTCCTTTCCCAAGATTCTAGCGGCGGGGCGCAANAGGAAGAACACGGCCAAGAAGGAAAAGACTATGCGAAAGAGGAGGAACGGGCTCTCCGGAGAAAGGTCATAGAGCCAGCCGGTGGCCAATGGGGCGAGGGCCTCCGCCCCTGTGGCCAAAATTTGCGTTTGCGCAAAAACTTTTCCTCGGCCCAGCCGAACTTGGGCACCGATTATGGAGCGCAAAAGGGAATAGACCACGCGATCGGTGCCCATGAGGAATAGGCCGGGGATAAAGCCGTAAGGCCAAAGGAAAAGAGCCGAACCCAAAGCGCAGAGAGAAAGCGCCGCAAAAATTGCCCGGGAAGGGCTTCTTTCGCTCTCATGTCCCAGAGGCCACGCCAGGAAGAATTCTCCAAAGGAAAGAAGGGCACCGGAGGCCAAGATAAAAGCCCTTCCCAACCCGAACCGATCTTCGAGGAAGGGCGCAAGGAAAGGTCGGGCCCCGGCGCTCGCTGCGGAGGTGAGCATGAGGACCCCCACCCAAAGCCAGAGGCCGCGGGGAGCAGGCACGGGATCGGAATGAGGCACCGGAACAGGCTTTTGGCTCCGCATGAGACCGACAAGGAGGGTGGAGCCCGAAAACGCAAAGAAAGCAAGAAGGAAAAGGCCGCGCATCCCCAAAAACCCAAGGAGGGAGGCACCGAGGATCGGGGAAACTATAGCCCCCAGGGCGTAGCCGGAGTTGGTGAGGGCGAAGGCCCTGCCCAAGGACTCGGGCGGGACAGTGTCGGCCACGTAGGCCTCCATGGCCGGCCAGCCGAAAAAGAGGGCGTAAAGAAAGACCCCGGGAATGAGCTCCGGCCAGGTTTTGGCCCGGGCGTAAAGGAGGGGCGCGAGCGCGGCAAGCCCCCAGTTGAGGAGCATCACCTTCTTCCGCTCGAAACGGTCCGCCAGCCACCCACCGGGAAGAAGGGTCAGGGCCATGACCCCGTACATGAGGCCGGTGAGATAACCGATGGCCTGCGGGCCGCCGCCCAAATCCCGCACGTAGTTGGGCCAAACGAAGAAATAGAGACCCGAACCGCAGGTCCAAAGGACATTGGACCAAAAGAGCTTCCAAAGATCCGGATAGCTCCGCAAAAACCGAATTCCCGCGAGGATCATCGTCTACGGGGCCACGATGTCCAACGTTTCCACCCAAAGCCCCCTTTCCCGCAACGCGGAAAGAAAGGGATTGATGCCCAAGGAGTCGCTAGCGATATGGCCAGTTACCACCAAGTTTTTGCCTTTTCCCGCGTACTCCTGGGCTAGCCGATGGGCCTCGTGGGGCCGGATGTGNATATAGATTACCGTATCCACCCCGTGGTCGTAAAGGGCCTTGGCCACGGGGTAGCCGCCGTTCGTNCCCGCCCCGTGGATCACCGCCACCTTGCCCAGGGCATTCTGGGAGCTCCCTAAGACGACATCGATTTCCGTGGCGGCGTGGCGAAACTCCCCGAACTTTTCCCGAAGATGGGCGAGGAGATCCTCCACTTTGTCCTTTGGGGAAAGCTCCGAAACGGCCTCGACAAGCCTTTTTCGGCCGATTTCATCGAGCGGGGTATGGATGTTCATATAGGCGATCCCCAGTTTCCTTGCGAATTCCGGGAGGCGCAGGTAATTGCGGGCTTGATCCAAGGGGCGGTGCTCGCGGACAAGCTCCGCCGCCGCGGCCTGGGCCACATCCTCCGGCACCCCGTAGGCCACCATGAGCTCCACGTGCCGCCAAAGCACCTGCCAAAAGCGGAGCGCGGAAAGGCCCCCGGGCGGATGATGGGTAAGAACAAGATCAAACCCCTGGGACTTGGCCCAAAGAAGTTCCGGCCCTTCCAAATCAATCCCCGCAAGGATGCGCCGGACCGATTGGCCGGGCACATGGATCGCGCTATCCGCAGGAACTTCAGCAAGACCGGCAAGGGAAAGAGAAAGAGCAAGGATCTCCTCGGTAGTCAAAAGACCTCCTTTCTNTGGCCATTCTAACGCGCGCTTAAAGCAGGCGGGAAAGAACGTAAATTTTCGCGACTTCCTCGAGCTTTTCCGCGAGGGTCAGGGCTTCGGCAAGGTTGGGCGCCACCGTAAGCGCGCCGTGGCGGGAAAGGAGGAGGGCTTTTCCCTGGCCCAGCGCGGCCACGGCCGCCCGGGCAAGCTCCCAAGTCCCCGGAGGGGCCCAGGAAGAAATGGGGATCCTCTCCCCAAAAAGGAGGCGGCCCTCATCGTGGAGCACGGGAAACTCTTTTCCCGAGGAAGCCAAAACGGTGGCAAAAGGGGAATGGGTGTGGACCACAGCCCGCACATCCGGCCTTGCCTGAAGGATGCTTACGTGCAACCGCCACTCCGAGGAAGGGGAACCCCGGCCCAAAACCTGTCCGGAAAGGTCCAGGGCCACGATCTCCCTTTCCCGCAGCCGATCAAAGGGGATACCCGTGGGAGTGATGAGGACGACCTCTCCCACCCGCAGGGAGACGTTTCCCGAGCTTCCGGAGACGAGGCCAAGCTCGCCCAGGCGGCGGTAGGCCCAGGCCACCTTAGCCCGAAAGGGCCTCAGGGATCGTGTGCTCATAAGGCGGCCGGATCACCCCTTTTTCCGTGATGAACGCGNTCACAAGCTCTCCCGGGGTGATGTCGAACGCGGGATTCCAGGCCCTGGCGCCTTCGGGAGCAAATCTGCATCCATAAGGCGCCAAAACCTCTTCCTCCGGCCTCTCTTCAATGGGGATGAGGTCGCCCTTGGCTAAAGAGAGATCGAAGCTTGTGGAGGGCGCCACCACGTAAAACGGGACCTTATGCCGCTGGGCCAAGACGGCAAGGATGTAGGTTCCAAGTTTATTGGCAAAATCCCCATTCCGAGCCACGCGATCCGCGCCCACCAAAACGGCGTCCACCATCTTTCGGGAAAAGAGGAGGCCCGCGGCGAAATCCGCAATAAGCCTAAACGGAATCCCGTCCTTTTTTAGCTCCCAGGCGGTAAGCCGCGCCCCCTGCAGCACCGGCCTTGTCTCGCAGGCGTAAACCATTTCGATTTTCCCTTGCGAGAAGGCCGTGCGGATGACGCCTAGGGCGGTGCCGTGGCCGCCGGTGGCCAAAGCCCCGGTATTACAGATGGTAAGCACGCGGGAACCGCGCTGAAGGAGCCCAGCCCCGAATTCCCCGATCCGCATATTGGCGGCGATGTCCTCCTCGTGAATCCTCAGGGCTTCCCGAAGAAGGATTTCCGGAAGATCCAGCCGACTTGCGTTTTCCTCAAAAACCTGATGCATTCGCTCTAAGGCCCAAAAGAGGTTGACCGCGGTGGGCCTTGTCTTGCGAAGTTCTCGGAGGGCCAGCTGGAATTCCTCTTGGGGGGTGCGGCCGCCTTTCGGGTATTTGGCGGCGAGGACCAAGGCGTAGGCTGCGGCGATCCCGATGGCCGGGGCGCCCCGGACCCGTAGGGCCCGAATGGCCTCCGCCACCTCCTCCCAGGATCGGAGCCGAAGCCAGCGCTCCTCCCAAGGAAGCCGGGTTTGGTCCAGAAGGTGAACCGACTCGTCCTGCCAAAAAATTGGGCGAAACGTCATTCCCTTCGGTAAGGCTGCCCTAAGGCCGCGGGAAAACGGGC